>Ga0134125_10000186_pt1 | contig 92667 bp, 77 predicted proteins | sample KB31751_FD_96464 | JGI IMG/M metagenome (GOLD analysis project Ga0134125, IMG submission 96464) | Terrestrial soil microbial communities with excess Nitrogen fertilizer from Kellogg Biological Station, Michigan, USA - KB3-175-1 | ecosystem: Environmental > Terrestrial > Soil > Unclassified ... | reverse complement strand
GAGCCCGCCTCCGCTTCACCGGCACGCCCATCCTGACTCCGTTCCGGGATCGGGCACAATAAATTTACAGCGAACGGTCAACAGTGTCTTAACTGTTTGTCTCAGCCTGGGGGACAACCCCACTTCGCACTTCTTCGGTAGATATCTCCGTCAGCTTATCGGCGCGTGTTTCCCTGACGAGAACGGCGACCTCATTGTCCGTGGGCTGTCTCCCGTTGTCTGCAACGAATGCCTGAATGGCGGCGTCCCGCTGCCTGCTCCGCTGACTGAACTTGTCGAGCAGTTGCTGTGAAACATCGCAAATTTCAAAACCGCAATCCCGGCCCTGGGGCCGCCTGTTCTCAACTTCATAACCCAAAGAACGAACCTGAAACGCCAAAGAATTCCGGTAGACTTCTGTGAGGTAAGCCCGGCGTTCGTAAATGCCGGAAGCCTGAAGCGCTTTCCATCGGCCTTCAACGCCGTCGTAAGTCAGGTTCGCTGCGACGGCATGAGCATGAAGCTGTGGATCGAGCTCCCTGCTGGTGTCGTGATGATAGACGGCGATTGCCAGATTGCCTGTAGTTCGATCCGCATTCGCTCCATCCTTTCGAATACGCGTAGCAGAGTGATTCTCCAGCTCGTGAAGTGTTTCGGCCACCGCCCGTTCGTGCGCCTCGATGAGCCTTTTGTCGCCGCCCACAATCGCCATAATCGAAATTGATTTCGGCGCTGAGATAGTGAAGTCGTAGAGGTGGCGCCCGCGCGACTGAACCTCGCCATCGGCTCCTGTTCGGTCCGAGCTTTGCCGCTGGCGCAGGAACACGCCGGTTCGGGGATCTAGGCCTTCTCTGAGGGCCTCGAAGTCCTCCTGCCGAACGTCCCCCTTCAGCCCGAGCATTTCCGCCCCGCGCCCACACCAATGGCCTCTGACTCGCTCCCCTTCTGCGTAGTAGTCGCTATGTTCCAGATGGCGAGCCGAGTAGCCCTTTCCATCCGCCATGACCCGGATCGTGAGCATGCAACATCTCCGGCCTATCGAAACGCCCAATGATCGAGAATCGTTCCGAGCAATGTGCCAACGAGAAGCGAGCAGCCGGTGAGCAACAGCACCGACCATCGATACTCCCCCTCGTACGTCCTTAGTAGTTTGCTCGCGGCCTCCTGCGCCCTGTTCATCGATTCCCTTATGGCGGCGATTGCCTGCTCTGCCTCATGCACCGCGCCGCTATAGGCCTTGCCGAGTGAAGCCGCCGTCGCACTGAAGTCGGAAGTGCTCTTACGCAGTTGTGTAGAGACGACCGCGAGTGCCTCGGCGGTCTGTGGAATCGTGGATTGGACGAACTGTTGCCGGAGGCTCTCGTTAATCTTTTCGGCGATGATCCCCGGACTGATTCCTTTGGCAATATGGTCCGGCAGTCTGCCAAGTCGCTGGTCGATCTCATCCCGGTAAGCTTTCGTCGATTCGACCGACCTCTGTGCGCTCTCCGATGCTGTGGCAACAAGTCGCTCGAACTGTTCGCGCTCCGCCCCGATCCGGTAGGGAACCTGTTCCATCAGCAGAGTCAGAAACTGCATGATCCGCAGAATGCGAAGCATTTCGTCGTTCTCGGGGAGAGAACGGCAATGCCGCATCTCACGGTAGAAGTCGGCGCGGATGTCGGCGGGCAGCCCGTCAGCGATTCGGTCGGTGAGATCCGGCTCAGCGACTTTCACGGCAGAAGCAACTCCTTCACTCTCTCGAATTCCGCAAACATTCTCCGCCGATAGCTTTGCGCACGCATCACGAAGGAAGCCTTCTGCAGTTCCGGCGCAGTCGTCGTTCTGCTCGCCACTTGGCCGAGCGTCACGCCGTGATTGCGCGAAGCGTTTTCGAGGTCCGGCAGTCGATAATCCATATGAATCACGGCCGGTTGGAAGATTCTTTGGAACTGCCGTGCCTGCTCACTCTCGCGCCAGTAGGTGAAATCGGCGCGTTCGGTAATGCTGTTCTCGGCGATCAGGTACTCCACGCGATTTTGCAATTGCGCCGCCCATGCCAGCACGCTTTCGACGCTTGCCGGGTCCGCCGTGACGATGCCGATCGCGGTGAAAACGATGCCAGCCTCCATAACGTCCGGGTACATTCGTTCGAACCAGTCGTAGGTGACCTGTCCCGCACCCGCGCCCATGTCTGCGAGGATCACGGGTGCGCCGTCCGCCAGATGATCGACGAATGCATCCAGCCCGGCTGGCGTGTGAATGTTTACCTTGGGCGACTGCTCGCCGAAGAAATGCGCCAGCGAGCCGCGGGCTTTGTTCTCGGTATCGAGGTCCAGCAGCGTCACGGGAATCTCGTTTTCTTCGAACCATTCTGCGAGGCCCGCCATTACGCTCGTCTTGCCGACTCCGCCCTTGCCACCCATCGAAAGGATGACCCTTTTCTCAGCTACGGCGACGGCGGTTCCCGTCCTTTCTTCCTTTGCAGATTTGCTCATTACCTGGTACTCCTCAAAGCTCGCCGTATGCGAGCGAAAGTTCCGAAAATGCCTTCTTCAGCCACGGCGTGGCCAGGGCATCCGCGATCAACTGCTTGATCGCGCTCCATTCCTGTTGCGAGAACCCCAACTCCACTCCGTCGCTGGGGCGATGAAAACTGAAACGAGCTTGTTCGTCGGGCGCAGTTCTCTCGGCCCGTGCGCGAAAGTGAATGCCTTCCCACTCAGCACAGGGACTCAGGTTCTCCGTCAAGGCAAGAAATTCGCAGATTTGCGGATAGGGAGCGATCACGTAAGCTACATCTTTCTCCGTGGCCGCAAGCTTCACGGCCAGTTCTCCATCGCTGCCGAGTTGGAAGGACATGACGAATCCTGGGGCGGTAACACGATGGGCCTGGTTGGTGACCAGTTCCCGCTCGCGCGCGAATCGAACCGGGCGGCGTTCACGGTTCCAGTGACCCCGGACAGCCAGCCTGTAAAGAACCGGCATGAATGGCAAGAGCACCCGGTTCATAGCGACGATATCGGGAAGCACTTCATCGCGCACGGCCACATAGAAATTGCGGCCAGCGAACTCGGGCTTCTTGGCCAACGGGGATTCCCGCAACTCCCGAATTAGCTTTGCGCCGACTCCCGAGGCCACCTCGGGATCGAGCTGGCGCTCATTGAAGACGGTCCCGTCGTCGGAGCCAAGATTTCCCAGATAGTATCGGTCAAGTCCGGTACCCAGCTCCGTCCGGAGGCCACGCAATGCGAGCCAGGCTTCAATGAGGGTGGCAAACGACGATGCGTTTGGCAGAGCATGCGTGCCTGAAATTTCCTCGCACGCGACCTGAATGTATTGGGCCAGAAATATCCATTCGGCGCGCGACAGGTCGTGCTTCTGTTCCCATTTGCGGCGAATGGCCCAGAGAGCATTTGTCGGAGATTGTTGTAGTTCCGCCACTTCCAGCCGGAAGTCAAGTCGATCATCTTTGGCCGATTCCAGCAGAATCTTGGCAACGTCTGAAGTCGAGACAGATTCGCCGCGCCCATTGGAGATAACGTGTTTGGACCTTTCCAGAAAGTCGCGGAGGGCATCCGAGATTCGAATCGACAGGGTCTGCTGCTGCGGCTTCCGCTCCATTAGATTCCATGGTCGCACGATTTACGCTTGGATGCAATCATAATATTGCACACTATTGTATCGATACAAAATTTATGCCATACTGGAAACTCCAGGCGGTACCACAATGTTCGACGAAGTCTTCGTAAGCGAATTGGCGTCGCAGATTGCGGCGAAAATTATGCCTCAGATTCACGGCGGCAACGCGAGATTGAAGGCGGCCCCACGCCTCCTGACTGTCAAAGAGGCAGCCACCTATATCGGTCGCACCGAGCAGGCAATGCAACACCTGATCCACAGACGCGAACTCGTCGTGGTACGAAAGGGTCGGCGCGTCCACCTCGACCGGGGCGATCTGGATCGCTGGATCGAAGCAAACAAGATCTGATGTTGCGTCAGTCGGTCGATTGATTGCTCATCCGAGACTGCAGGGCTCTTCGTCCTTCCGCTAGCTCTTTGCTTAGGCGATTCTCGTCCGGCAGATTCAATTGATACTCCCTGGCCAGAACGGGATTTCCGAGATTACCGAGCGCATAGTGCGCAACCGCCGCATTCTTCTGAGAGCACAGGATCAGACCGATCGGAGGATTTTCGCTGGGATGCGTCCAATGCACGCGGGCATAGTTCAAGTAGAGATTCATCTGCCCGGCGTCGGCATGGGTGAATTTCCCCAGCTTGAGGTCGATGAGAATCAAACTTCGAAGCCGACGGTGAAAGAACAGAAGGTCCACCCTGTACCATTCGTCGCCGACCCGCAGACGTTTCTGCCTGGCCACGAACGCGAAGTCGTTCCCGAGTTCAAGCAGGAAATGCTCAAGATGACGAATCAGAGCATCTTCGAGGTCGGACTCCGAGTATTCATCGCGCAAGCCGAGGAACTCCAAAACGAAGGGGTCGCGAATTTCCTCCTCCGGCGTGATGTGGTCGTCTGGCGTTGACGCGGCCTTCAGCCTCTTCCTGGAGCGTATCGACCGATCATAGAACAGGGTTGAAATTTGGCGGTCGAGATCTCGCACTGACCACCCTCCGCGAATGGCCTCCTGCTCGTAAAACCCGCGGGCGTCCGAGTCCCGTACCGACAGCAATCGCACATAGTGTGACCAGGACAACGGGAACGGAACCGCTGGCGATTGTCCAGACGGCGTCTGGACAATTGGGCCGGCTGTGGATTTTCCAGACACTGTCTGGACTTTCTCGCGGTAAGCCAAATAGAACTGGCGCATCTGGAAGACATTGGCACGCGAAAAGCCCCTGCCGAAACGGGCCGACAGGTCCCGCGCGAGCAGGTCGAGCAACTGATCCCCATAGTCTGCTCGGGCCTTGCCTTTCTGCTCCTGTACGACGATCCTTCGGCCGATTTCCCAATACGTCAAGGTCAGAACCGAATTGATCGCGCGGCTGGCCGAACGTCTCGACTCCTCCAACAGCCCGATCAGGCCTGCGAGTAAAGCCGCATACTCTGTCTCCTCAGATTCCAGTCTGGCCGGTGACCTACTCATCGCTTCCACCCTTGTCCGACTTCTTCTGCATCAACATCTTGGCCGACTTGATATCGTCGATATCCACGATGTTGTATCGCCGCTCCATTGAATCCGTTCGATGGCCCGAGATCCGCATTCGCACGACTTGCGCCACTCCTGCCCGGCGCATGTTACGGACTGCCGTGCGGCGCAGATCATGGAATTTGAGCGTCGGCACTTCGGCGGCCTCACACGCTTTTTGCCAGGAGCGACGAAACTCTTTGAAGGGGCTTCCGTCACGATGGAACACGCGCTCGCACCCATCCGCGTTCTTCTGGGACCACCTGAGCCAAGTCTCCATATCTCCTTCGAGGATGGGGACGACTCGGGCGTGTCCACTCTTGGTCCGCTCCGATTCCAGCGTTATGAAGCCCTGCTCCCAGTCCACCTGACGCCATTCGATGGAGAGCAACTCGCCTAAGCGCACGCCGGTGAAGTACGCGGTCACGAACAAGGGCCGGAGATATTCGGGCAGCGCGTCCCGGAGCCTGGCGTACTCCTCGTCGGTGAGGAATCCCTGGCGAACATTCGTCTCAGCCACCATGGGAAAGTACGGAATGGTGTTAACCTTCGGCGGCGTGCACTTCCGTCCGAGGTTAAACGCGGTTCGAAGCATCGAGAGTTCGCGATTGCAGGTCGAGTCGCTCTTTCCTTCCGCCACACGCTGGCGACGGTATTCCTTCAGGAGTGCGGTAGTCAGATTTGCGGCTTTGCGGTGGCCAAAGAACGGTCTGATACTGGCCTCGACCACGAAGCGCCAGATCTTTTCCGTCGAAGCCTTGATGTTGGCCTTCGCATGTTCGAGAAGATCGTCCAGCAGTTCGCCGCATGTGACGTTGACCGTCACCGAATCGCCGAGTTCGCCCCGAGACTTCTTGCCGAGGATCTGGTCCCGAAGCCGTTTCGCGTCCTGAACATTCGCGGATCGCGAAGACCGGACCACCTGCTGCCCGTCCACGTAGTAGGACAGATACCAGATGCGCCCGCGCTTGAAGATCGTGCCCGCGCCGTATGTCGCCTTGCCCATGACGGCATTGTAAACCCAAACCGTTAACACAGACCGTTAACAGTCCGGACAGCAAAAAGCCGCTCCAGACCGGAGCGGCTTGTAACTTATTGATTTCTATGGTGCGGAGAGGGGGACTTGAACCCCCACGAGATTGCTCCCGCTAGCACCTCAAGCTAGTGCGTCTGCCAATTCCGCCACCTCCGCAATTTGGGGCGAGTTTTACTACTTCTTCGGGGTCGCCGGAACCGGGTTTGCCGGAGATGGCGCCGCCGGAGCCGGTACTGCCGGAGCTGAAGTCCTCGTATTATGCCGCTGCAACGCCGTCCCGCCGCCCGATCCATTGCTCTTCGTTGCAATAATCGACAGCGAAATCGACGTCAGCATGAAAATCACCGTCGAAACCGTCGTCGCCTTCGAAAGCAGCGTCGCGGATCCCCGCGGACCGAACGCCGTCTGCGAGCCCATTCCGCCGAACGCACCGGCGAGATCCGCTGCCTTCCCGCTCTGCAGAAGGATCACAATGATCAGAAAGAAGCACACGATAATGTGCACAATGGTCAGTAATACGACAATCACAACTTCAACAGTATAGCAGGCGCCATTGGTGCATTCAGGCCGCCGCCAGCTTGCGCATGACCAGCCGCAGAGCCTCACTCCGAATACCGCACGCGACCGGCTCTGCGTGCCATAGCATCTCCGCCAGCGAGAGAACCTCTTCGGCCGACTCGTTCGTCGCATGGGCCGGAGCCGGACGGCCGAGCGCGGCATCGGCCGCCGCGAGCATCTTTTGATTGTCCGTCGCACGGTCTCCGCAAGCGCCCCACTCCTCCCGAGTCATTTCCAGGATTCTGACGCTGCGCCGGTACTTCTCCGCCGAAGTCAATTGGCGCAGCGTTGGGTCGAGACCCGTTACCGCGCTCAGCGTATCCAGATGACTTCGCACTGATTCGTTCGCCGGATCGCGCTGACTGGCCTGCTCGAACGCCTCCCGCGCCGCACGATAGCGCCCTTCCTCCAACTCCGCCTCGCCGAGCCCGCTCAGAGCCGCCACGTCCGCGGCATCTTTGGCGAGAATTGCGCGGAAGGTATCTGCCGCGCGCGCCGGAGAATCCGCCGCCAGAAACAGGTATCCCACTCGCCGCTGGATTCCCGGATCCGCCGGCCCCTCCGCCTCCAGCGCAAGCAATTCCGCCAGCAACGCTTGTTTGTGCCCCGTGCGCGCGAGCAGGTCAACCAGCTCGAGCCGAGCCGCTACTCGATGCGGCTCCTCCGCATCCCGCCAGTGCCCGTAAATGGCCCGGTGAAAATAGGCTTCCGCATCAGTCGTTTGACCTTCGCGAACTTTTAAACGCGCCGCCGCCAGATTCGCCGGCCCGTCGTTCGGCTCGCGCTGCAGCACTTCGGTTACCAGCGGATCGGCATCCTCAATGCGGCCTGTTTTGGTCAACGCCGAAATCAACGGCACTGAGTAACGATCGTTCTGGCGATCGAGCGAATGCGCCTCCCGAAAAGAGTCGATGGCTGCGCCGGTCTTGCCGGCATTCAGAAGCCGTGTCCCGGCGGCATACGAGCGCTCCGCTGTTTTGCGGACCTCGACTGATGCAAGGCGCGCCAGAAATCGGTCCGCCCCGGCGAGCGCGACCACGACGAGAACGAGCAATGCAATCAGCCGTCCCCGCTTCATCCCGGCATGCTCCTCGAGAAGAAGGCGGCATCGGGAACCCCGTACGATTCCAGAATGTCGCGCAGGCCAATTACACCCGAAATCTCATGGATGCTCGCACGGCTGACTACCGGAAGCACATCGACGCCGCCCTCGCGCATGCGTTCCAGCGCATAGCTGAGCGGATGATCGGCGTGCACATGCGGGAAGCGGACGTCGGGGTCAAGGAGTTCCCGCACTTTGATCCCGGCTCTCGGAGCTGAGTCCAAATCGCGCCGGTTGACGAGTCCGGCAACCCGATTGCCCTCGCCCACCGGCCATGAGTTGCACTGCATCCGATCGAGGAAGTCAACCGCGCTCCGCACATCCGACTCGCCTGGAAGCAGCGGCGTTTCATCGCTTAGCTGCCGCATCACTTCATCGACTCGCGCCCCATACAGCTCTTCGCGCGATTCGCCGGTTGGCAGCACGACACCCTCCTGCAGCGCCAGCGCCTCGTAGATCGGCTCCGGCTGCAACTGCCGCGAGATCATGAAGCTGATCAGATTCGAGATCATCAGGGGCACGATGATCGCATAGTCCCTCGTCATCTCGAAAATCATGATTACGGACGTCAGGGGCGTGCGCACAATCCCGGCGAATGCCGTTCCCATCCCGACCAGCGCGTAAGCTCCGGGGTTTGCTGTCAACGCGGGAAGCAGATGGTGCGCCACACCGCCCACCGCACCGCCGATCATGGCTCCGACGAACAAGCTCGGCCCAAAGATGCCGCCGGCGTTCCCGGAGGAATAGCACAGCGGTGTCGCGATGATCTTCAAAACTCCCAGGATCGCTACCGTCCGGATGGGGATATCGCCGCCAAGGACGCGATCCACATAGTCATATCCGACGCCCAGCACTTGCGGCATGAACCACCCGAAGAGCCCGACCGCCAACCCACCCGCCGCTGGTTGCAGCCACACTGTCGAAGCCGGGAAGCGCTTGAACAGGACCCGCAGCTTCAGCAACAACTTGACGAAAGCAACAGAGCCGAGCCCGCCAGCAACGCCAAGCGCGACATAGACGCCGAATTCGAGCGGATGCACAAGCTGGTACGAAGGCACATGGAAAAGGGGCTGGTCTCCCAAAATCAAATGGAGGACCATCCATGAGGTCGCGGAACTCAGCACGACCGACCCAAGCACCGGCGCGTGCATATCGCCCAGAATCTCCTCGAGCGAGAACAACACCGCGGCGATTGGCGTATTGAATGCGGCCGCCAGCGCCGCCGAACACCCCACGGGCACCAGCGCTTTCACTTTGGCGGGTCCCAGGCCGAAGCGTCTTCCGATAACCGACGCGATTCCGGCTCCGATCTGGACCGACGGACCTTCCCGCCCCAGCGCGATCCCGCTCGCAAGCGAAATCGAGCAGCAGGCGAATTTCCCGAGGACGGTTCGCAGCGAAATCACGCCGTTCCGAATAAACAACGCAAACTTGGTCTGCGGAATGCCACTGCCGCGCGCGTTCGGAAAATAACGAAAGAGCAGCCAGCCGCTGACAAGCGCACCCGCGGTCGGAATGAAGATTCTGCGCCAGGCGGGGCTGTCCGGCGGATACATCCTCGCCGCCAGCCGCCCCGTAAGCAGAATAAAGGCGACGACCGTCAGCCCCACCACGAGCCCGATTACCAGGCTCAGGACGATCATCAACTGATCCTCACGATCGGGGAAGCCGGTCCAGTGCACACGACGCGCGCGGGACCCGTCGCGAGCCGGCTGTGATCTGGACTTCAAACCTCAAAATAGCAAGAACCTCCCCTTATTCGGCCACTGCGAAACGCACGCGCCACGCCGTTCCAGCAAACGCGACGCCGATAATGACCGCGCCTCCAGCCAGCGCCAGACCACTCGGCCGCTCCCCGTGAAAAATCCACGACCATACCGGATTCAGCACGGGTTCGAGCAGCAGAAGCGTCGCGGCTTCGAGTCCGGCGACCTGCCGAAGCGAGCGCGTCAACAACAGGTAAGCCAGCGCGATCTGAAAGAAGCCGAGGTAAAGCAACACCGACGCATCCGCAGCGGAAATGTGCGTGATCGGAAGAGCCATTGGCAGGCTCAGAACAAAAGCCATAAAGTTCCCCGCGATAACGGCGGCTTCCGCGGAATGCTTCCCGGCCTTCGCGGTCCAGCGGAACCCGGTTATCGTCAAAGCCCATGTCAGTCCGGCCACCAGAGCCAGCAAATTCCCGCGGCCCGGGTCGACGGCAGTTGCCCCTGCTGTTTCCGATCCCTCCAGCAGAAGCAGCGCCCCGGCGGCGACTCCGGAAATTACCGCAACGTCCACTTTGAGAATGCGTTCCCGCAGAACGAGCGGTCCAAGCAGCAGCAGGTAAAGCGGCGCCGTCGATTGCAGGAAAATCGCGTTGGCCGAGGTGGTCAGCTTGTTCGCCAATACAAAAAGGATCATCGTCGCGGCATAGGCCAGGCCAGTCAGCCAGGTCCGCCACGTCCAGCCGCGCCGGGCGCCCGGCAACGCCATCCAGAAGACTGCCGCCGCGATTCCGGACCGCAGCCCCGCGACCTGCCAGCTCGGCAACGTACACGCCTTGATGGCCGCCCCGCCCGTCGAGAACAAGATAGCCGTGAGGAAGAGAAGGGCACGACTTCCGGAGGCAGGCGACAAATTTGTCAGGAAGGTGTAACCCCCAGCTTCCGGCTACCATATAACCATATACCCGGAACGACCCCGTGCACATCATTGCCGACCACGCCGAGCTCTCACCGGCCGAACGGATCGAAATGGAAGCGCGCCGCTGGCGCCCGACCATCCGCTATCTGTCCCAGACGGAAGTGCATGTCTACGCGTTGTCGATCGGCGCCAGTGTGCTGCTCAGCTTTTTTCCGTTCCTGATCGTGATGCTCACGCTGATACGCGATGTGTTTCACGTCCCAGCCGCTGAAACCGCGCTCCGTATGGCGTTGCGCGATTACTTTCCCGGAGATCTCGGGGCATTCATCGTCGGGAATCTCACGAAGATACATCACAGCCGGTATCAGCTCACGTCGGTGCTTTTGCTTCTGTTCACGGCGAACGGGATTTTCGAGCCGCTCGAAGTCGCGTTGAATCGCGCGTGGGGCGTGAAGGAAAATCGCAGCTATTTGCGCAACCAGGTGCTCAGCCTTTTCCTCATCATTCTCTGCGGTGGTCTTGCACTCGGATCGGTACTGCTCGCCGCGGTGAACACTAACTTCGTTACGGCGGAGTATGGAATCAAGGCAGCCTGGCTCCCTCTCGTCCTCTTTAAGCTCGCGGCGATTCCGGTGACGATTGTTTCGTTGTGGATCATCTATTGGTTGCTGCCCAATCGGCGAGTGCCTGCGCGCGCCGTCTTCCCGGTGGCGCTGCTGGTGGGTATCGGTCTTGAGGTCTGGAAGTACGTATTTCTGGTGGGGCGGCCCTGGCTCGACAAGAAGTTCCGGAATGAATACGGCGATTTCTCGGCTTCCGCTTCACTCGTGATTTTCAGCATGCTCACCGCAATGCTGGTGCTGGCCGGCGCTGAGTGGTCGGCGCGAAAGCCCCTGCTCCAGGCCGCGGCGCTGCTGGAGCAGCGTGCCGTCGAAAGCGACCTCGCGAAAGCTACACCTGTCTAATCGCGCGGAGCGAATAACGCCGCGGGGCGGCCGTCGATCTCCGCCATCGCCCCCGACTTCGCGCCGGGCGCGCGCACCAGCGCCAGTCCGAACACCGCATCCGGCGTTGCGGCCGACGAGGTCACTTCGCCTGAGGGCGCGCCTTCGACGATCAGCTTCGATCCCGGCGGCGGCGCGATGCCCTTGCCATCGATCCGAAAGCCCATCAACAGCCGGTTCACATGACCACGGGAGCGGATGCGCTCCACGATCTCCTGCCCGAGATAGCACCCTTTTTGGAAATGCAACGCGTGGGTCTGCTGGGTTTCCTGCGGGAGTGTCGTCTCCGAAATGTCCACCCCGTAACGCGGAATGAAGTTCTCCACGCGCGCTGTCTCCGCGTCTTGTCCGGAGGCCGCGATCGCGCCTGCGGCTTCCGCCGTTGCGATGGTTTGTTCCTTCAGGCCGATCGCCCCGTAAATGCGGACGCCGTGCGCGGCCGAGGACGAAACCGCTGCCACTGTCAACTCGCCGGATCGCACATGCGAAAACCGGTGATGCGGCGCCTGCAGGCCGGATCGGGCCGCTGTATCCGCCGATTTCGGACCCTCGATCGCGAGCGAAAAAGTCTGGTCTGTAACATCTTCGAGCGTTACGTCGTCCGCGATGATGTATTGATCGAGGTGCTCGTACAGGCTCGTACGCGTGCCGGCCTCGGTGTCGAGAAGGAAGTGATCCTCGAAGCAGAGCACAAACGCGTCCGCCAGAATACGTCCCTGCGAATTGAGGAAGAAGCAATAAAGACCGTCGCCGGGCTGCATCTGCTGCACATGGTTGGTTGTCATAGCGTGCAGGAGGCGCGCGCGATCTTCACCGGTGACGCGAATTCGTCCGCGCCTCGAGACATCGAGCAGCGCCGCCCCATGCGTCAGTGCGTCATAGCCAGCGGTCATCGTGTCACCATTATCGAATGAGGTTCCGGACGCCATGATTCACGAAGTTCTGCCGGTCGGGATGCTCGGATGCAACTGCTCCGTGCTGGGCGACGAATCCACGCGTGAGGCGATTGTTGTCGATCCCGGCGACGATGTTTCCGAGATCATCGCCATCCTCGACCGGCACAGGCTTAAAGTGACGATGATCGTCATCACCCATGCGCACATCGATCACATCGGTGGGGCGGAGAAGCTGCGAACACATACAAGCGCTCCCGTTTACATGCACGAAGCGGACACCGGCCTGAGCCAGCAGCTCGACGTCCAGGCAGGGTGGCTTGGAATGGCGACCCCGAAAAATCCCGGCATCGACAAGCCCGCGCAGGAAGGCGATGTGATTCGCGCGGGGAGCATCGAAGGACACATCCTCCACACGCCGGGGCACACGCCAGGCAGCATCTCGGTTTACCTTCCGCTGGAGAAGAAGCTGATTGCAGGCGACACGCTCTTTCAGCGCAGCATCGGGCGTACCGATCTTCCCGGCGGAGACACGGCGCAAATCGGGCGCTCCATACGCGGCAAGCTCTACACGCTGCCGGAGGAGACAATCGTCTTCCCCGGGCATGGGGAGCCGACGACGATCGGCGAAGAGAAGCGCGAAAATCCGTTCGTGCGTGGATAGTTTCAGCCGCGCACAGCGGACCTTGGGATTGTACGCGTTGCGTTCATGCGCACAACGGGCCTTCGGCCTGCGCGCTTATCGCGTTCGCTTCATGGCCGAAAAATCGAACTGCCCGAGATACATCGGCTTCGAAACAGGTGGCTTCGTGGTGGTTGGGTTAACCGGATACGGGCTGTTCTGAAGCGTGGGAAATCCCCAGATCTCACCGTTGTTCAGATTGATGACCATCTTGCCTTGCACCTGTGTCAGTCCGTCCGGGTTACGCAAAGTTAAGAATCCTGGCTCGACGAAGATACTTGCCCGATCCGACTGTGCCAATACGACGACTGGTTTCTCGTACTCACGCACGACAAGCAGCGCCAGCATGACGGCGATAAACGTAAGTATGACTTTCACGTGGCCTCCTTCTTACGCGCGAACAGCGCGCGGTGTCAGCGCGGAGATTTGAGTTCGGTCATGACACCGCTGATCAGATCCTTGGCGTCGGCGATCGATTTGGCAATGAGCTGTATATCCATCGCCGGCTTGCCTGGTTGGCGGGTGCTCTGGCAATAGACGCCATGCTGACCGACGAGCACGAGTGCGTCCGTGAGCACGTCAAGGGTGACCGCCAGACGCCCGCGCGCCAAGCCCATCATGAACTCGTGGTTTTCGAGCTCCTCGCGACGCTCTTCGTATACGCTCACGTCCCTTATTCTAAAGGGGACAGCATGAACATCCCTAACTGGCCGATCTCCGGACCGCGCGAACACGAGCTTCTGGAAGAAGTTCTCGCGAGCGACAAATGGGGCGGATATCACCCGATCGTCGCACGTTTCGAGCGGGAATTCGCGGATTTTCAGCAATGCCGGTTCGGACTGGCTGCGATGAACGGAACGGTTACCCTCGAGATGGCGCTTGAAGCATTGGGCATCGGCCGCGGTGACGAAGTGATCGTGCCGGCCATTTCGTTCATCGCTACAGCGACGGCGGTCACACGCGCCGGCGCGACCCCGGTGTTCGTTGATATTACGAGCGATACATTCAACATCGACCCGGAGAGTGTGCGCGAGGCGATCGGCCCGAAGACGCGCGCCATCATCCCCGTTCACTTCGGCGGACCGATGGCCGATATGGATGCGCTTCTCGCAATCGCGCACGAGCACGGCATTCATGTGATTGAAGACGCGGCGCACGCGCATGGCTCGGAGTGGAACGGAGCCCGGGCCGGCAGTCTCGGCGTCTTCGGCTCGTTTAGCTTTCAGAACGGCAAAGTGATAACCGCCGGCGAGGGCGGCATCCTGCTGTCCAATGAAGAAGCCCTTATCGACCGCGCGAGAGAAATTCTCGATATTGGCCGCCGTAAGGGCGAAGGCTGGTTCTATCACTACACGCCGGGATCGAACTACCGCATCTCAGCCTGGCAGTGCGCCGTATTAATTGCGCAACTGGAGCGGCTGCCCGAGCAGAACTGCCGGCGGATGCGGAACACCAATGCGCTCCGCGAGGCGCTCGCCGGCGTGGCTGGGCTGCACTTCCAGCGCGTTCCCGATGCGGCACGCGTTCATACAAATTATTTGCTGTTGGGTTGGGTTGACAGCGATCGCGGAGCGTTCCATCGCAATCTCACGGCCGCGGGATATCCGTGCACGCCATTCTATCCGCACACGTTATACAACAACCCGCTGTATCGGGAACGTCACAACTGCCGCGTGATGCCGTGCCCGAACTCCGAAGAGCGCATCACAGACGCCTTCTGGATTCCTCACCGCGCCCTGCTCGGCGACGAGGAACTGACCATGGGGCTCGCGTCAGCGATCCGAACTGCCGCCGCCGCATCCTAGCGGAAAGCCGTTTTTGCCTTCCGCTGTTCTTCCGCTTTGACCTCGGGCCCAAAGAGCTTTTCGAAGTAGCCTTCCTTCACCAGACGATCCACGAGGCGGTTGTCGATCACTTTCCGGAAGTCGAAGGCCCGCATCTGCTTCGCGAGATTTTCGTCGGCCGGATGATCGAGCACGTACTTCACTGCCGCGGATGAGATGTAAGGGATGCGTTCGTAGTTGTTCACCTTCGCGTAGGAATCGTAGACCCGCTCCACATCAGCCTGTTCCTGCTTGTCGTATTTCATGTAAGCCTGCACCGCAAACGCACGGTCGTCGTAGAACCGTTTGATCGCTTCCGCGTGCGCTTTCATGAGTCCTTCGGCCAGCTTCGGGTTCGCCGTCACCGCGGACCGCTTGAATAAATAGACCGAGGGCGCGTAGATGTCGTCGTGGTCGCTGATATTCCCGAAGTCCTTGAAGCCCTCCTGCTCGAGCTTGAAATAGATCGGCGCGGTCAGCATCGTGGCATCGACGCGTCCGCTGACGAGCGCCGCGGCGCGCGAATTGGCATCGCCGCCGATCGGGATCCACTCGACATCACGCGGATTGATGCCCGCCTTTCCCAGTAGCCCGATGCTGTAGTTGTATGGAGCATCGCCGATCTGGCTGACTGCGATCTTCTTGCCCTTCAAGTCGCGGATGCTGTTGAGGTTCTTTCCGGCCATGAGCGCAAACAGACTCTTCTTGTAAGGCGAACCCAGCATCACGAGCGAGCCGTCTTTCGAGCTCGCAATCATCGCCTGCTCAAGCGTGTAGGCGGTCATGGCGGCTTCGCCGCTCACGATCATCGCGATGCCGGCCGGATGAACACCGAACACGAGGTTCACATCGAAGCCGTACTTCTGGTAGTAGCCGCCTTCTTTCGCGAGATAGAGCGGCCACACCTGACCGGTGCGAGTCGGATAGTTGATAGCGATCTTCTGCAGCGGCGCGTTTTGACCCAACGCGGCGGCCGCGAACCCGATCCAGACGGCTGCGGCGCGAAAAGTCACCGCCATTGCGCGAACCCCATGGCGCTTCCTGTCCCTGCTTCGGAACGGTAGCACGGCACATAATCAATCAGCTTCATTCGCAGCCCCGCCTCGGCCATCATCCCGGCGCCGACAATCCAGTTCTTGAACTCCGACGTACCCGATTGAAACATATCTTCGGGCAGGCTCGCCAGCGTCGCCGCATCGTCTTCCTGCATCGCTTCGAGAACACGCCGATCGAAGGTCTCGTCGAGCACGAAGTGCGACAAACCTCCGGACGCGATCACCGCCACGCGAACATCTTCCGGCCAGGCCGCGATTGCGCGCCCCAGCGCTTCTCCGAATGCATAGCAGCGGCCGGCGGCCGGTTGGTTGGGTGGATAGAACGTGTTCACGAAGACCGGCACGTGCGGGATTACCTGGTCACGCAACACGCGACGGTAGACGAACCCATAGGCGTGCGGCGCCGCGTTGGAGCCGATGGATCCTGTTGGAAGCTTCGTCATCTGAGCGACATCGAAGCCCTCGGTGGTCACGCTACGGATCACGTGAGCGCCCAATTCGGGCAGGGTCGGATATTGCGTGTAGACACTCGGGGTGCGATCCAGCTCCGCGCGCGCGACACCCGGCGGAAGCGAAGCGAGAAATTCCGGAGTGCGTGGAATGCCTTCGACATACGATCCCCAGAATACGGAGAATGCAGGGACGTAGTCGTTCGTAAAAATCTCCATCTGATCGTTGCCGATAACCATGGCGACATCGGGCTTCGTTTCGAGGAAAATATCGCCCAGCTGATGGATTGCATCCTGGCACCGCGTGTGCCGCTCCCGGAATACTTCGGGAGTCAATTGGCTCTTCAGGCCGCGCGGCTTCTGCATCTCGACCATCTGATCGAAGTTGTAGATCTTGCCCTGATAAAAATGGCGCGGGTTCGCGCGATCGGCGGCGACGCGTTCGGTCCAGTTTTCCCATGGGACCGAGAGCATCGGACCGTGGGATGTGGCGAGGCCGAGAATGATACGAGCCATCAGGGCCTACTTCTCTTCGCTTTCGCCGCCGGCGCCGATCACTGCGAACGCTTCACATTGCACGAGCATTGCGCCGGGAAGATCGGGCGCCGCGAAAGTGTGGCGTGCGGGGCGCGAGTGCGGGTCCGGAAACATGGCGAGCCAGGGCTTGTTGACGTGAGGGCGTAGCGACCGGTCACGCAGCCAGACGTTCAGCTTCACAACATCTTCGGGGCTGCCGCCGGCGATCTCGAGAATTTTCCGCAGAGTAGCGAACATTTGCTCGCACTGTGCATCGATGTCGTCGGGGAACTTGCCGGTGAAGGGCTCTTTCCCAGAGACGCCGCTGGTGATCAGGAAAGGCCCGACGCGGCACGCCGCGGGGATCGGATTATCGTGGTCGAAACCGGGGACTTCAATGCTGACGCGGCGCGCCATGGTTCTCCCTTCGAATACAACACGAGTTTTAATTACGGCTGCCGCGCATTTCGCGGACCAGTTCGCCGATTGCCGACACCAGATCGGCAATGCGCTTGTCTGTTTCGGCGAATCGCCTGTCGGTTTCGGCGAATCGCCTGTCGGTTTCGGCAAACCGCCTGTCGGTTTCGGCAAACCGGCGATCCGTTTCGCGGAATTGCTCCTGTGTCCGGATATGGGATTCCGCGAGCGTCTCGAGCACTTCGTCCAACCGGTTCTGGTTGGTGCTCAAGACATCCAGAGTGGCGACTACGCTCGCCATATGCTGTTCCAGCGTTCCAACGCGCTTTTCGAGATCAGCCACGTCTTCAGGATAGATCAACACCCGCCCGCCCGGAGTAACATTGGACCGAATGAAAGCAGTCTGGATCGAACAGCCCGGCGGAGCCGACGTGCTGCAGTTCGGTGATCGTCCGAAGCCGGAGCCCGCGACGGGAGAAGCGCTGATCAAGGTCGCGGTTGCCGGCGTGAACTACACCGATATCAGCCAGCGAAGCGGCTCAAACAAGATCCCGCTTCCCTCCGTGCTCGGCTCGGAGGGCGCGGGCACAATCGAGCGTTCGTCAGACGGTTTCAACGCCGGTGATCGCGTGGCCTGGTGCATGGTTCGCGGATCATACGCCGAGTACGCGGTCGTTCCCGCGAAGATGCTGGTCAGGCTTCCGGAATCGGTTGACTTCACGACAGCGGCCGCGGCGATGCTGCAGGGGATGACCGCCCACTATCTGACGCACTCGACGTTTCCGCTGAAGAGCGGGCACACCGCGCTCGTTCACGCGGCGGCGGGAGGCACAGGGCGATTGATTGTCCAGATGGCGGCGATGCTCGGCGCCCGTGTAATCGCCACCGCCAGCACCGAGGCGAAGCTCTCGCTGGCGCGTGAAGCCGGCGCGGCCGAAGGCGTGCTCTACTCCCGCGAAGACTGGGTGAATGAAGTCAAAAAGCTTAGCGGCGGAGAAGGCGTCGACGTCGTCTACGATTCCGTCGGGCAGGCGACGTTCATGAAGGGTCTCGACTGTCTGAAGATGCGCGGCATGATGGTGCACTTTGGGCAATCGAGCGGTCCGGTGCCGCCGCTCGATACGCGCGTCCTGAGCGCCAAAGGATCTCTCTACCTCGCGCGCCCCACGCTGGCCAGCCACATCGCGAAACCGGACGAGCTTGCGTGGCGAGCGAGCGATGTGTTCCGCTGGATCGGGGATGGCACGATCCGGCTCCGCATCGAACACGAATATCCCTTGGCGGACGCCGCCGGGGCCCATCGTGATCTGGAAGGCCGGAAGACTTCAGGAAAATTGCTCCTGCGTCTCCCGAACACTGCGCAATAGCTTCTATTGATTCTTCTTTCTCGCAGCTGCGTCCTTCATCGCCTTGAGGTGCGGAAGATCGTGGTCTTCTTCATGACACGCTGCTTCCTTGAGTTCGAACTTCTCACGACGGATCGGGAATGTAATCGTCCAGGGACGGGTATAAACCACCGGATCGGTGACAGTCGCCTGGTAGTTGAAGGCATCCGGACCAGTCGGCGTGATGCGCTCCACAGTGTGCTCGGCGTAGCTGATGACTTCGCCGACTTCGTTCAGCCAGGTCTTGCCGTTGAAGTTGGTTGTGTCGATCACCAGGGTGTCGCCTTCCCAGTGGCCGATCGAATCCCCTTGCCAGAGGCGCATCGATTCAGGCAGATGCTGGGTACGGTTCAGGGCGACGATCCGCCAGGCGACGCGTTCGTGTAGAAACACGACGTAATCCGGAGTCTGGATGATCTCGATTCCGGCAGGCACATACATGGATCGCGGCGCGCCGGCCGGGAAGCAGTGCGCCGTGGGGTCGTCGTAGCCGCGCTCTTCCAGATTGCGCGATGCACGTTCGGCGACGGCCCAGGGCTGCATCGGCAGCTTGCCGTCCGGTGGATCGACGATGACGCCGCGGCCGCCGGGCACGAGTCCATCGTTGGAGTGCTTCTCGAGTCCATAGTTGGCGCCGCCGGAATTCCCTTCATAGAAGCCTTGCAGGTCCGGTTTACCCTCCGGCGTACGGCGAAGATTCGGGACAGCCGCGACGGGTGCTGCCTTATATGTCGATTCATCCAGCCTCGCCGGGGGTGCGGCAGGGCTGCCCGGGAACCATGTTCGTTCCTCGCGTGTGAAAGCGCCGTTCGATTCCTCGAGTTCCGCTTCGCAAACGTACTCGAAGAGGCGGTCGCGATCGGTACGGCGATGGAGTGTCAGGTTGATGGTAAATGGTTTGGCGAAGACCTTGGCATCCTCGAGCGTGGCCTCGTATTGGATCGTGTCGTGATCCGTCATTCGATAGCGCTCGACGACGTGAAGGGCGCCGCTGTGAAAATCGCCGGCCATGTCGAGCCACGTCTTGTCGTTGATGTTGCGGACATCGACCACGAGCGTGTCGCCATCCCAGTGGCCGCGCGAATCGCCCATCCAGTAGTCGTCGTCAGGTGAAGGATGTGGCGTGCCATCCGTATAGATCAGGCGGTAGTCAAGCTCCCATTCGAAGGCCATGGTGATGGCTGCGGGGTTTTGGAAGATCTGAAAGGGGAAGTCCAGATACATGACGCGGGGGACACCGGGGATATAGCACTTCGAGAGCGGATCGGCGGTGGCGCGGTTCTTGAAGTTTTCGGCGCGTTGTTTGGCGGCCGCGGGCAGGTACGGTATGGCGCCGCCTCCCGCAATGACAGAACGTCCGGCGAGCATGTTGAGGGAAGCGGCGTGGTCCTGCAAGTCGGCCGACGCGGTGCCGGCGGCTTGCCAGATTCCCTGCAGGTCGGGCTTCCCGGCAGCCGTCCGCGGTATAGATTGCTGGGCCGCGGCAGGGGCGGCGATCAGGACCGCCGCGGCGGCGATCGGTATCAATTTCCGGAGATCGGCACGAATCAGCATTTTGAAGGCAGTTTATCAGTGAGGCTAAGTCCGGCGATCGGGTGAATCGAACACAATTAAGGCAGCTACTCGCGCCGCCGCTCGGCCGCCTCGATCACATAGGCATCGATATGCACGCGCGCGGGGCGCAGTCTGAGTCCCATCTGCTCTCTTAAAGCTGTAAAGATTGTCGGGGCGTCATTCCCTGGCTGCTGAAGACTTGCGGGCGTCCACTTCAGATCGAAGTCGTACTCGCCACGCAAATCTGTCCGATCGTCGACGTGTTCAGCAACCGCCATGGGCATTTTCAACCAGGCGGCGAACTCTGTCATGGATACTCGTCGCGCGGTCAGCGATACCCCGGGTTTTACGTCGATCATATGCGCCGCCCCGGAATTGGGACGAAGCCCGGGGTTCGGCCTTCGGCTGCGGTCCACGATCAGTTGGAAGCCTTTGACCTGCTGCTTCCGCGACTGGAGCTTCAATTTGAATTGTTGCTTCACCAGGTTCAACAGCATCGGCCGGTATGCCTCGGGCGCCAGTTCTCCGGCCACGCCGCCAGCTTTCGCCGTGAGGTCCCAGAGTTCTGTTGTTACCCATGCGGGGCCGCCGGTCAGCTCATTCGTTTGGCCGGGCTGCAAATTCAACGCTTCGCGGATCATTTCATAGAGGGAGAAGCAGGCGAGGATCAGCCTGCCTCCCGAGTACGTATTGGACTCTCCACACGGCGCGCCGCGAGCGTGCGGCTTGACTGCCGCGACCTCAAACTCCTGCGGCCATCCGGCAGCATTTGTCAGAAGGAGAAGCGCCAGCAATCGCAAACATCGAAGCCTCATGTCCTGCAAAGCCTGACGACTAACTCGTGAAAAGAGTTAAGAAAATCGCTGCCTCGACCCCTGATCCGCCGCGGGACCAATACCGCCGCCACATACAGGTCAAAAATCAGGCAATTCCAACTCTGCGCGGCGGAGCCACCCTTGCAGCCGTCGTCGCGGTCGGGTATATCTTATGGTGCGATTCAATCGGGAGGAGTGGCGATGCAAGTGGCTGAAACTGCTACATCAGTTTGGCGTTTAGGGCGGGGCCTCGCCCTCGCGCTCGGGTTCCTGGTCGCGCTGCAAGCCGCTCCGAACCTGCCCGCGGTGGCGGATGCCGCGCGCGCCGACGACCTCGCAGCCGTTCGTAGACTGATCAAAGATCGCGCGGACGTCAATGTCGCGGCCAATGACGGCTCCTCGGCGCTCTTGTGGGCGGCGTACCACTCCGACGTCGAAATGACGAAAGCGTTGCTGGCCGCCGGAGCGGTGGTCGACTCGCCCAATCACTATGGTGTGACGCCTCTCCTGCAGGCCAGCCGCACTGGCGATATCGAAACAATGCGTGCCCTGCTCGACGGCGGGGCGCAGTCCACACGCTGGCATGCTGAGGGCGAGACTCCCTTGATGGCGGCAGCGCGTACCGGAAAAGTGGAAGCGGTCAAATTGCTGCTCTCCAAAGGTTCGTTCGTCAACGCCGCCGATCCCTTTCAGGAAGAAACGGCGCTGATGTGGGCGTCCGCCGAAGGCCACGTGGCGGTAGTGAAGGAACTGCTCGCAGCCGGCGCGGACCCGAATCTTCAGGCGCGCGTCTCGCAACTCACGGAGCGGAAGAACGCGGACCATCCTTCCGGCGGCTTTACCGCGCTCATGTTCGCGGTTCGCAACGGACACGACGAGGTCGCAAGAGCGCTCATCGCGGGCGGCGCTGACCAGAAGCTGAAGAACGCTGACGGGCTGACCGCCACGGCGATCGCGATCGTGAACGACCGCTTCGATCTGGCGAAGGAACTGCTTGATCTCGGCGCGGATCCCAACGATGGCTCGCTGTTCTTCGCCGTCGACATGCACGACCGCACGAGTGACATGCGGGCGGAAGACGCCACGCGGATGCAGCCCGACCATCCCAACAAGCTGACGTCGCTCGCCCTCGTAAAAGCCTTGCTCGATCTCGGTGCGGACGTAAACAAACCTTTCGCAGGCTCGCTGCATTCGACAGCAATGTGCTGCCTGCCCAACATCAACAGCTCACCGTTCTATCGCGCGGCAACCGCGGCGGATGTGGAAGTCCTGAAACTGCTGCTGGAAAAGGGCGCGCAGGTCGAGTGGACTCCTCCCGAGATCAAGCCGAAGGATGGCAAACGCGCGGGTCCGGGAGGCGCTGCGAGTGCCGGCCAGACGCCGCTGATGGCCGCCCTGAAGGGCGGGAAGGGTCCGCCGATTTCCGGGGGCCCCGGATATACCAGGAATGGTCCGCCGCCATTTCGCGAGCCGGGCAGCCGGGAGACTGTCGAGGCCGTGAAGGTTCTGCTGGCCGCTGGCGCGAACCCGAATGCCAAAGCGGCCGACGGGTCGACACCGCTTCATCAGGCAGTGCAGGCCAAACAGGTAGCGATGATCCGGACTCTGGCCGTGGCGGGCGCGAAGCTCGACGCGGTCAATAAAGACAACAAGACGCCGCTGCTGCTGGCCGAAGCGCTGCCGAAGGAACCTCCGAAGGATACCGGCGCCCCGGTGGTGGATCGGGGCCACGTCGATTCTCGTGAGGACATCATCGCGGCCCTTCGGGAGCTGATGCATCTGGGCCCGAACGATCCTGCGCCACAGCCGCCCCCGGTAGAGAAACCGGCATCAGAAAAAGATAAACCGAAGGCTGAGGCGGTGACGGCGGCCAAATGAAATCGAAGGTCACAATTGCGGCGGGCGTGCTCTCGCTGGGAGTCGCCGCGGCACTTCACTCAGCCACGCCCACGGCGGAGCCCGCGAACACAGCGGCCGAAGCCGCGAAGTACCGTACGTGGCTGAACAAGAACTGCGTCACCTGCCACAACAAGAAATCGCCCCTGCCGGCGGACCACCCCGTCAGTCTCGAAGCAAGTCTCGACGATCTTCTGGCCAATGCGGATACCTGGGAGCGCGTGCTGAAGAAGCTCAGCGTGCGGGCGATGCCCCCTCCCGGAGTGCCGCACCCTCCCGAGGCCGAGTACGCGGCCTTTACGAATTGGCTCTCGGCATCGCTTGATCGCGCGTGGGAAGGCAAAGCAAATCCGGGCCGGTACGTGGTCCATCGGCTGAATCGCGCGGAATATAAAAATGCCGTGCGTGATCTTTTCGCGCTGGATCTCGACGTTTCCGAACTGCTGCCGACCGACGGCGCGGATTACGGCTTTGACAACATCGCGACCGCGCTCAAAACGTCTCCGTTGCTTCTCGAAGCGTACGTGACGGCGGCGCAGCGGGTGGCGGCGATGGCAGTGGGCGATCCGCAGGTGAAACCGGGGACGACCGAGCACCTCATAAGCCGCGAATTCAGCCAGAACGGCTATATCGACGGACTGCCGCTCGGCACGGTAGGCGGAACCATTCTCCATCATGTTTTTCCGGCTGACGCGGAGTATGTTCTCTCGGGCCGCTTGATCCGAGGCGTCGCGGAAGGCTACTCGGGTCTGGAAGGCAACGACATCCCGTACACGTTCGTGGTGACCGTGGATGGCACTGAGGTGTTTTCGGCGCCGGTCGGTGGTCCTAAAGACCATGAGATGCAGGGCGCGGATCTGAACATCGCTCGCGAGGCGCTCGACAAGCGGCTGGTTGGGCGCGCGCGAATCACCGCCGGACCTCACGACGTCGGATTTACCTGGAGAGAGCGGCCGATGGAACGGCAGGATGTTTGGCAGCCGGCCCGGCGCGATAGTCAGGAGATCCATAACGTCTCGGGAACGCCCAAGCTGCGGACGGTTTCGATCGACGGGCCGTACAACGTGCATGGAGTGAGTGAAGACCTCAGCCGGCAGAAGCTTTTCGTATGCCACCCGGGTTCGGGCCCGGACGAGGCGTGCGCAACGAAGATCCTGACGAATCTGGTGCGTCACGCCTACCGGCGCCCCGTAGCTGCGGGGGACGTGGAAGCGCCCCTTTCCTTCTACAAGAAGTCGCGGCTGAGCGGCGGGACATTCGACGATGGAATCCGCGCCGGAGTCGCGCGGGTGCTTTCGAGTCCGAATTTCCTGTATCGCATCGAAAAAGACCCCGCCGACGCGCGTGCGGGCGCCGCGCATCCCGTCACCGATGTCGAATTGGCCTCACGTCTGTCGTTCTTTCTGTGGAGCAGTATTCCTGATGAGAAGCTGCTCGATCTCGCGGCAACAGGCAAGCTGCGGGAGCCGGGCGCGGTGGAAGCGCAGGTGCGCCGCATGCTCGCGGACGACAAGTCCGATGCGCTGGTCGAAAACTTCACCGGGCAATGGCTGCAATTGCGAAATCTGGAGGCGAAGGTCTCTCCGGATTTGATCATGTTCCCGGAGTTCGACGACAACACCCGGAAGGCGTTTCGTCAGGAGACCGAGATGCTTTTCGGCTACATCCTGCGCCAGGACCGCAGCACGCTCGAGCTGATGAGCGCGGACTATACGTTTGTCGACGAGAGGCTCGCCCGGCATTATGGGATCCCCGGCGTGTACGGCCCTCGGTTCCGGAAGGTGAAGATACCGGATCCAAACCGGCGCGGTCTGCTCGGGCAAGGCAGCATTCTTTCGATGACGTCGGTGGCGACACGAACTTCGCCGGTATTTCGCGGCAAATATGTGCTGAGCACCTTCCTCGATACTCCTCCTCCGCCGCCGCCGCCAAACGTTCCGACCCTGGAAGAAAGCAATAAGGACGTGAAGGCGCCGAAGACGGTGCGGGAGCAACTGGAACAGCATCGGAGCAATCCGGCCTGTGCGACGTGCCATCGCGTGATCGATCCGGCGGGCTTCGCCCTGGAAAACTTCGACGCTGTCGGCAAGTGGCGCAATACGGATGCGAACGGCGCGCCGATTGACGCGGTCGGCACACTGGCGGACGGGAAGAAGATTGAAGGTCCCAACGAATTGCGCGAGGCCATTCTGAGCCGTCCGGACGCGCTGGTGACCGTCATTACCAGCCGTATGCTGACCTATGCCCTCGGTCGTGGGCTGGAGCCGGGCGACATGCCTGTCGTTCGGCGTATTGTGAAGAAAGCTGCGCAGAACGATTACCGGCTTTCATCGATCGTCATGGGAATTGTGGAGAGTTCGCCGTTCGAGATGCGGACGAAATTGGAAACCAAGCCAGGGACAAAGGAGTAACCATGTTCATTACGAAGAAGCACCTCTCGCGCCGCACTTTCATGCGCAGCAGCCTTGGCGCTGCCGTCGCGCTTCCTTTCCTGGACGCGATGGTGCCCGCCCTTTCGGCGGCGCCCATCTCTCCGTTCCGCTTCGGCGCTGTGTATCTTCCAAATGGCGTCTATCCCGACACCTGGCACCCCGATAAAGAGGGAGCCGACTTTGTCTTCAAGCCGGTCATGCAGCCGCTCGAGCCTTTCCGCAACCAGCTCGTGACGGTCAGCAAAATGAAGGCGCCGTGGGGCTCGTCGATCCATCTGGGGGCGAGTTCGTCGTTCCTGAACGGGATTGGACCCGTGGTCGAAGCCGAGAACGACAAGGGCGACGCATGGGGTAAATTGCACTCGAAGAAGACAGTGGATCAGTACATCGCCGACAAGGTCGCGGGCGATACGCCGCTGCGCTCCATCGAGGTCGGCACCGAGGACATGGGTACGGCCGTCGGCGCGTGCGACGGGTTCGCGTGCACTTTCTTCAACACGCTTTCGTGGCGCGACGATTCCAGTCCGCTGCCTGTCGGGATCAATCCTCGCGTTACCTTCGAGCGCATGTTCGGCGAGACGGATTCAGCGCAACGCCGCATGGCGCGCCTGAAAGAAAAGCAGAGTCTGCTCGATTCGGTGACCGAGGAGACCGCGAAGCTGGAACGCTCACTAGGAGCGGCTGATCGCGTGATTCTCGACGAGTATCTCAGCAACATTCGCGATGTCGAGAACCAGCTGGGGCGGATGGAAACCCGGCTCGGCACGATTACGGGCAATGCGGAAGCGCCTGTCGGACTGCCCGATGCGTTCGACGACCACATGAACATCACGTACAACCTGATGCACCTCGCGTATCAGGGCGATATCAGCCGCGTATTTTCGTTCATGGTCAGCCACGAGGCGACGGACCGCGGGTACGCGCACATCGGCATCCCGGAGCAGCACCATACGATCTCGCACCACGGGAACGACCCGGAGAAAATGGCGAAGTACGCGAAGATCGCGACCTATCATATCCAGAAGTTCTCAGAGTTCCTCGACAAGCTCAAAGCGACGAAGGAAGGCGACGGCACGCTGCTCGATCATTCGCTGCTTTACTGGGGAAGCGGCATGAGCAATGGAAATGCGCACGACCGCAACAACCCGCCGGCGGTGCTGGTGGGCGGCGCCCAGGGGCGGCTCAAGGGCAACCGGCACATCGTCACCAAAGACGCTCCCACATCGAATCTGCTGCTGTCGATCGCGCATATGGGCGGTGCGGAGATCGAGAGCGTCGGGGTGAGCACAGGGACGGTGGATCTGTAGTCTTTCCGTCCTCAAGGACACTTATCGGCGACACGCGTCACCGTTGTCACGTTAAGACCATCCACGCCGCCCGCCCCGATCTGAAGCCCGGTCACCGCGACGCGCGAACCGGCCAGCGGATCGAGGCGCGTAACGACGAACTTGAGAGCCATTATGCCGGTCCCGAGGGGCCGGGTAGCGTCGTCCTGCCCGCGTGATTCCGCCCGCTCAGGAGTAGTGGCCCGGGTGACGGCCCAATCGGGTCCTATCCGCGTCAGACATCCGAACACGCGAACGAGCGCATCGGCAGGAAGTTCCCTGCTTCCGTCCTTCGGCACGATCTTCAAACCGCCCATGTTGTTGCCCGCCAGTTCGGTCTTGCCCGCCGGAAAGTCGTTGGACTTGAGGAGCGCCGCGACAATATCCCGATAAGTCGCTTCGCTGAGCGAGCCGGGCGCGCCGTTCGGCATATTGGCGCTTATGTAACCGACCATATCGCCGACGGTTTTTTGCGCGAAGCTTTTCCAGAACGGAGCCCCCACAAGCGGCGATTTGCCCTCGGCCGCAAGTGTATGGCAACGCGAGCAGTTCAGGCTGAAAGCAGTAAGTCCGCGGGTGGCTTGTGCATCCGTGTATATGCCATCCCAAACGGTTTGAGCCGGCGCGAGAGTGGCGGCGGCCAGCACGAGGAATAGAAGCCCATTGAACCGAAGAATGGCCGCGTTCCGCACCTCGTGATCGTGCCAGGTCAGACGGGCCATGTCAAGCCGAGTCAGCGACACAGACTGCGGAGTTCGACACGGGTTCCGATTCTTTTGGCGGCCGCTGACGCATCTCTTTACGGCCGCGCAAACGCGGCTGGGTTCGTGAAGTACTCCGGCGCTTTCCCCGGCCTCCACTTGATGTTGCAGCCGAGACTCGGAGTCTGGCGCGGATTCACGGCCCCGCCGGCAAACGTGGCGGCGATGGCGGCGCGAAGGTCCGCGCCCGTAACGGGCTTTCCATTCCCCGGGCGGCTGTCGTCGAGTTGTCCGCGATAGACGAGGCGGCGCTCCGCGTCGAAGAGGAAGAGGTCCGGCGTGCAAGCCGCCATGTAGCTCCTGGCGACTTCCTGCGTCTCGTCATAGCAGACGGGATAAGTGAGTCCCCAGTCGGCCGCCATTCTGGCGAGGCCTTCAGGAGAGTCTTCTGACGACACGGCCGGGTCGTTCGAACTGATCGCGACGATCCCGATGTCGCGAGCCGCATAATCGCGGCCGAGACGTGCCAACTCGTGTTTTATGTGCTTGACGAACGGGCAGTGATGGCAGATGAACATCACGAGCAAGGCCTTTTTGCCGGCGAAGGTGTCGAGCGAGATGGCACGCTTCGTGGTGACGTCCGGAAGCGAGAAAGCCGGGGCGGAAGTGCCCAGCTCAAGCATTGTGGAGGGGGTTGCAGCCATGTGCTTACTTTAAAGCAGGTTTGAGTGTGCATGAGTTGCGGCGTGAGACGACGGTGCCTGCGCCGCTTGCGGCGGTGTTCTCCTTCTTCTCGAAGGCGCGAAATCTGGAACCCACCACACCGCCGTTTCTGCGGTTCCACGTGTTGGCCGCGGCGCCGGTCGAGATGGCGCCGGGCACGGTGATTGAATACCGACTGCGCATTCGCCGGAGTATTCTCTGGAGGACGGTCATCGAGACCTGGAATCCCCCACATGAGGTCAGCGACCGCCGGGAGCGCGGACCTACCGGTTGTGGCATCACACGTACCGGTTTCGCGCGGCGGGTGTGAGCACGCTGATGAAGACGATGTCCGATACGAACTGCGTTGGGGCCGTCGGAGAGATCGTGCAGGCTCTCGTAAATGCGGTGTGATGTCGCAGCGATCTTTCGCCGGCCGCACGATTTCCCGGCTCGGATATGATCGTCAGTTGCCTCTTTCAACCGACCTCGCCGCCTGGGCCGCCGCGCTGCGTTTCGAAGATCTCCCCGCCGATGTAGTGGAGACCACAAAGCTTCGCGTGATGGACACGATCGGGCTTTCGCTGGCGGGCGCGGAGACTCCGTTCGGACGCTCCACTCGCGCGGCGGCACTGGCGTTGTCGTCCCCGGGCCAGTGCCGGATTCTCGGGACCGGCGATCGCGTCGGCGTCACCGCCGCGGCATTTGCGAACGGCGCCTTTTCACAGGCGCTCGAGTTTGACGACACCCACAACGAATCGATCGTGCATATGAGCAGTCCGGCGGTGGCGGCGGCCCTGGCGCTGTCGGAAGTGCGGAAAGTATCCGGCCGTGATCTGATTACCGCGATCGCGCTGGGGAACGAGATCTCGTGCCGCGTGGGCAGTGTCGCTTCGGGGCAGTTCCACAAGCGAGGGTTTCATCCGACGGGCCTCTTCGCAACCTTCGGCAGCGCCTATCTCGCCTCGAAGCTGCTTGGGCTCGATCGGGAGAAGATGACGCAGGCCGCTGGTATTTGCGGAAGCTTCGCCTCCGGTCTGTTGCAATGTTGGGTGGATGGCACGCAGACGAAGTTTCTGCATCCCGGGTGGGCGGCGCAAAGCGGCATCACCGCGGCCATGCTCGCGCGAGAAGGCGTCACCGGGCCGGCGGAAGTCTTTGAGGGCCGCTTCGGGTTGTTCGCATCGCATCTTCAAGACGCGACGGGCAAGCTTGCCGATTACGGCCGGATTCGCGACAATCCCGGCACGCACTGGGAGAGCCGCAATTCGTCATTCAAACCCTTTCCGGCGGCGCATGTTCTGCATCCTTACATCAGCGCGATTTTGCGCCTGCGCGAGCGCCATGGAATCCGAGCTGCGGACGTCGAGCGCATCGATTGTCCCGTCACGGAGTTTATCGTCGGCATCGTTTGCGAGCCCACGGAGGAGAAGTTTGCGCCGGCGTCGGATTCGCACGGCCGCGTGAGTCTGCAATACAGCCTGGCGGAGGCGCTCGCCCGGGGCTCGCTCGGCAAGAATGCCTATCGCGCCGAAAGTCTGCGCAACCCCGAAGTCCTCAACCTCGCGCGGCGCGTTCACTATCGCGTGGATCCGGCATATCCGGGCCCAGGCCGGTTTAAAGGTGAAGTCACGATCGCGCTGAAAGACGGGCGCGCGTTTCATGAACTCGAGGAATACAATCGCGGGTCGGCGGAAAATCCGATGACCGCCGGGGAGATTCGCGCCAAGTTCGATGAAAACGCCGGCGGCTTTTTACCGGCGGAGCGGCGCCACAAGCTGGCGGAGCTGATCCGCGATCTCGACATGGTCGGCGATGCGAGCCATCTCATCAGCTCTGCATGCCCCAGCGCCGGACCGTCGCGTTTTCAATCGCTTTGAAGATCAGGTTTTCGACGATCAGCCCGAAGAGAATTACCGTCAGCAGCCCGGCGAAAACGTTCGGGATCAGCAATTGATTCTTCTGCTCGAAGATATACCAGCCGAGCCCTCCGGACCCTGAGCTGACGCCGAAGACGAGCTCGGCCGCGATGAGCGTGCGCCACGCAAACGCCCACCCAATCTTGAGTCCCGTGAGGATGCTGGGGAAGGCCGCGGGCAGCAGAATACGGATAACATAGCCGGCCTTCGACAGCCCGTAGTTCTGCCCGACCATCTTGAGGGTCGGGCTGACGGCGCGAAAGCCGGCGTGCATGTTCAATGCGACTGCCCAGAGCACCGCATGAATCAGCACGAAGATAATGCTGCCGTTGCCGAGCCCGAACCAGATGAGCGCGAGCGGAAGAAGCGCGAGCGATGGCAGCGGGTTGAACATCGCGGTGAGGGTTTCGAGTACGTCCGCGCCGACCCGGCCAATACTGGCACAGGTGGTGAGGGCGATCGCAAGTGCGAGGCCAATGAGATATCCGCGAAGCAGCATACCGATGGAATAGGCCGCCGCGCGTGGGATTTCCCCCGACGCGATGGAAGCCACCAGCGCACGGACTGTGTCGACGAACGTCGGAAACAGCAGCGGATTGTTCAGCCAGCGAGCATAGCCTTCCCAGATCAGGCCGAGAATGATGAGCAGCGCTGTCTTGCGCGCCGCTGCATTGCTGTAGAACTTCTCCCACGCGCCAAGGGGCCGCCCGGCCACGCCGAGCCCCGCTGGCTGTATGACATTGACAACTTCCGGACGCGTGTCAGGCATGCTCGAACAGCAACGACTCGATCCGCGCGGCGTCGGAACCCGCGCTGTCGATCTCAGCTTTCACCTGTCCGGGATGCGCGCTCAGCAGAAGAATGCGCGTCCCGACCCGCAGGGCTTCGGGAATGGAGTGGGTCACGAAAAGCACGGTGAATTTCGTGTCTTCCCACAGGCCAAGCAGTTCTTCCTGCATGTGCGAGCGGGTGAGCGCATCGAGGGCCGCGAAGGGCTCGTCCATTAAAAGGATTTCCGGCTCCATCGCCATCCCGCGCGCGATGGCGGCGCGCTGCTTCATCCCGCCGGAGAGAGTGTGCGGATAGCTGTTGGCGAAGTCTGTCAGCTTGACCTTGTCGATGTAGTACAGGGCGCGGGCCGCCGCTTCGCGGGGCTGCAACTTACCACTCGCGGTGAGCGCAAAAGCGACGTTTTCCTTCACGGTCTTCCACGGGAGGAGCTGGTCGAATTCCTGGAAGACGAAAACACGGTCGGGGCCCGGGCCGCTTACCGGCGCGCCGTTGAGTGAGATCGTTCCTTCAACCGGCTGGATGTATCCGCCCACGGCTTTGAGTAGTGTGGACTTTCCGCAACCGGAGGGCCCGAGAACGACGAAGCGGTCGGACTTCAGAACGTTGAAGCTCACGCGCCAGGTGGCAGTGACGAGACGCTCGCGCGTGCGGTACTGCAGGGTGACACCTTCGACCGAGAGGCTTGTTTTTTTAGCTTCCATCGCCGGTCTAATCCAGGTTAATCCCACTGCCTTTCAGTCTCACGTCGCTTTTCAGCGTTCGTGGGCGCGGACTTCAATCTACCGTGCCTGCACTGCTGCAGGCACTCCTGGAGGGTCGAAGCTGCATGCCAGGGAGTCGGGACGCGGCACGCACGAGTGCGCGCACTACGCATCTCCCGGCGACTCCCAGTAGCAACGTATCCCACGGCTCTGCGCTTCAGGTTCCCGGCGCGCCATGAATTTCGGGAAAGAAGAGATCCTTCCAGGATGCCGGACGAGTCTTGATGGTCCCGATGGAATGCATGAAACCGGCGTACTTCATGACGTTTTCGGGAGTGGTTGTGAACTTGACGTGCGGGTCGTTGAGGACATCCTCGATTTCCTTCAGCGAAAAGCCTTTGTCGTTCGTCAAAGCGAGGAACAGCGCGGCGGCGGCTTTCCGGTCGGAGGCGATCATGCGGTTGGCATCGTCGATGGCTTTCAGGACTGCGCCGTAAATCCTGGGATTTTGCTCGCGAAACTTCGAAGTCGTCGAGACCATGGTGAACGTAGTCGATCCGCCCATCACGTCGTCGGAGAGCAGGATTGTCCGGACCCGCGGGTCCTTTCTTTCGCGCTGTGCGAACGGCGGCGAAGTGAAATGCGCGTCAATCGCGGACGATCCTGCGAGCAAGGCGATTACCGCGTCGGGGTGGGTCATCGTGACAGTGAACCGGTCGAAGCGAGTGGGCTGGTTATATTTCTGCCTCGCGTACATCTGCATGACGATCGAAGGAATCGAGACTTTGATCGCCGTCACCGCGATCTTGTCACTCGCGGTGATGTCATCGAGTTTCTTCAGATGGTCCGCGCGCGTGTTGAGGTACATCGGCATCGACGACATGGCGGCAACGCCTTTGACTTTCACGGAAGCTGCCGTGCGGTCCCAAAGTGTAATGAACGCCGGCGGTCCGGCGGTGATGAAATCCGCCGAGCCGGAGAGAAGAGCGTCATTCATTACCGAGGGCCCGCCGATGTTGATCCAACGGACCTTCAGATTCGGGATGCCTGCTTCCTTCGCGCGCTTCTCGATGAGTTGATTCTTCTCCATCACCAGCAGCGGCAGAAAACCGGCGCCCCCTGCGCCCGTGGGGATGCGGATTTCGGCGACTTCGGCTTTGCCAAACGTCGCCAGCGTCGCGAGAAGAGCAACGGCAAAAAATTTCCGCATGCTCATCCAGATTATCTGGCTGCGCTGGAATTGGAAACCGGCACGGCGCGAATCAATTCGTTGACATCGGCGAGCTCGTCAACCTTCCAGCACAGCCGGAGAGCCCTTTCGACTTCGGCTTGACCGATTCCGGCAGGCGCCTGTTCACAGAACTTCTCTTCGAGCTGGCTGTCCGATAACGGCCGCTGCACGTTCCCGAGCGACTGCTGGACGAATTGCGCGAGACGCTCGCCGTTCGCCAGCTCGACTTCAATGTGTGCCTGGTCTTCAGTGATGGAAGGATCGCCGGTCGCTGTTGCCAGTTCACGAACCCGCTTGACCGCGGGATCGTTGACCGCCGCGTCAGTGTACTCGCGAATGCCGGCCTTGCCGCGCACGAGTCCGACGGCGGCGCCATGATAGACCGAGAACTTGCCTTGAAGCCCCTTCGTGATGTTGGTCTGATTGCAGAGGTCCAGCACCAGAGGCGCGACGCGCAGCCGGACCGCCGCGACTGAGTCCGGCGCAGGGTGATGTGCGTGGTGAAGCTGAATTGCGCCGTCGATCGTCGGATGATTCACGATCCCGCACGGGAACGGCTTATAAGTATTGGCGCGCAGCTCCCAATCCGTATCGAGACCCGCGGTGATTTTTGAGAGGTCATAGCGGGCAGCCTGCACCGCGGCGAAGCCGCGCGGCCCTTCGAGGCCGTGAACTCCCGCGGTGAAGCCGGCGTGCGCGAGAAGCGCGCCCGCGTATCCGTTCTGGGCGGCGCGCCCGGGGTGAAAAGACTTCGCCATCGATCCGAACATCTCGCGGATGCCGGCCGCTTGGGTTGCCGCGAGCCCGAGATTCCAGATGGTCTGCTGCACCGTGAGTCCGAGCAGCTTGCCGATCGCCACGGCGGCGCCGAAGACTCCCGCGGTGCCGGTAATGTGCCAGCCAACATCGTAGTGCGCGGGATAGACGGCGTTGCCGATCCGCATCTCTGCTTCGAACCCCGTGATGAAGGCCTGCATGAAATCGTGCCCGCTGACCGGATTCGCGCTGGCATATGCGAACAGCGCCGAAGCCACGGGTGAGGTCGGATGCATGTAATTCTTCGGGGTTGTGTCGTCGAAGTCGTAGACGTGCGAGCTGATGCCGTTCATCAGAGAGGCATGCAGAGGATCCAGGCGTTCCGCACGCCCGAGGACAGCGGCTGTCGCGGGCCCGGAGAACGGGCGGAAAGCGCGGATCGCGAGGTCGACGGCCTCGTCGCGGCTGCCCCCGACCGCGCAGCCGACATAGTTGACGATGGCGCGGCGGGCTTCGTGGCGGACATCGTCCGGCACGTTTTCGATGCGGCTGGAAACGATCCAGGAGGCGAGCGAAGCGGTCTCGGACATTTCGTCCAGTGTATGAAATGCACGCAGGCGCAAGTCGCTACCCACGCGTAATGGAACGATCCGTTTCAGTAAACTAATGCATTGCAACAAGAGTCTGTGAGTTCGGACCTGCTGGTGGCGGGACAAGCGTGGATGCAGGCCGAGGCCGAAGCCATCGGTTGCGCGGCACGCCGGCTCGACGGCGCTTTCCTGCGCGCTGTCGAACTGGTGGGGCGCCACACGGGTAAGGTCGTTGTGACCGGCCTGGGAAAATCGGGGTTTGTCGCCCTGAAGCTTGCCGCCACTATGTGCAGCACGGGTACACCCGCGACGTTCCTGCATCCGGTGGATGCGCTGCACGGCGACGTGGGGATCTACGCTTCGGGTGATCCCACGATCATTCTTTCGAAGAGCGGCACCACGCTCGAGCTGCTGCGCCTGATCCCGGTGTTGCGCGAGTTGAATTCACCGCTGATCGGGATCGTCGGCAACAAGAGCTCGCCGCTTGCGCGTGAGATGGACATCATTCTCGACGCATCCATACGGGCGGAGGCAGACCCGTTCAACCTCGCGCCGACGGCCAGCACGGCGGTGGCGAACGCGATCGGAGATGCGCTGGCTCTCGCGGTCCGGCAGGCGCGCAACCTCACGGTGGAGCATTTCTCGCAATTGCATCCGGCGGGGCAGCTCGGGCGCAATCTGCGCGTCACCGTGGCGCAGTTGATGCATGGCGAGGAGGATGTCGCATGGGCGACGCCCGAGAGCTCAATGAAGTCGGTACTGATCGCGATGAATGAATATCCGCTGGGCGCCGCCTGTGTACGCGGGGCAAACGGTGAGCTTGCGGGGCTAATCACTGACGGGGACCTGCGGCGAGCCCTGCATGTAAACGATGATATCCGCGATGTGAAGGCGGGAGATGTGATGTCGAGGCATCCCGTGACAATTGCTCCCGGTGCGTCTTTGCAGGAAGCGCTGCGTCTAATGGAAGACCGGCCTTCGCAAATCTCGGTTCTTCCCGTGATCGACGGCGGGCGTTGTATCGGGCTCGTGCGCCTCCATGATCTCTATCAAACGGACCTCCTATGAATTGGCCGGGCGTCAACCGCGATCTGCTCGCGGGAACCATTTCCAATCGCGCGGCCAAGGAGGAGCTGGGACGCCGCATTGCGCGGGAAGTGAAGGATGGACACGTTATCGGCGTTGGCTCCGGCTCGACCGCATATCTTGCGATTCAGGCGATTGCCGAACGCGTTCGCCGCGAAAAACTACGAGTGACAGCGATTTGCACCTCGCCCGAGGTCACACTTGCCTGCGCGGCCAACGATCTGCCGGTCGGATCGCTGCTCCAGTTACGGCCGGACTGGGCCTTCGACGGCGCGGATGAAGTCGATCCGGCGCGCAACATGATCAAAGGCCGCGGCGGCGCCATGTTCGTGGAAAAGATCCTCATCGACGCGGCTCCGAAGAGCTTTATTCTGGTGGATCAATCGAAGAGGGTCGAGCAGCTTGGCGAGAAGTTCCCGATTCCGGTCGAGGTGCTGCCGCTGGCGTTGCGTTTCGTGGAGCAGCAACTCTCCGCGCTGGGCGCTGTTGAGATTGCGCTGCGGCTGGCGATCAAGAAAGATGGGCCGATTGTGACGGAGCATGGTAATTTCATCCTTGACGCGCGTTTCGCCGGGATCGGCAGCTCGCTCGAACGGGATATCAAGGCAATTCCGGGCGTGATCGAGTCTGGATTGTTCTGGGGACGCGACGTCGAGGTGATGGTAGTTTAGGTTTGCCCGGCTATTGAGGGCCGCGCCCGCGCCCCCGGCCGCCGCCCCGTCCGGTCTCGCCTTCCGCGGGCGCTTCCGTAAGCGGCTTCGCCGCCCCGCGATGGCAGGTGTAGCAGGTCACGTGGACTTTGCCGTCCGGAAATCCGGCGTTAATATCGGCTGCGATGCGCAGCATGTTTCGCGCGACGCTCTTCTTCGCATTGTCGTCGCTCGGGAAGTCGCCCTGCACGTGGCAGTAGGTGCACTGCACGCCCAGCGCGGTGCGGAAGGCCCCCATCGTCTGCTGGATGTTCACATTCGCTGGAAGGATTTTCAGGTTTTTCGGAGGCCCAGGCGGGACTGTTACCGGTGCATCCCCGCCGCCCCGCCCACGTTGAGCGAGCAGACTGAGGGAACACAAAAGAAGCAGACCGAGGGTGCGCACGCAGCACATCCTATACCGCCTGGACCAGAGAGTCAATTTCCTTATGAAGTTGGACCGGGAATTGAACGAAAGAACCGCGAGAATTACTTCTTGAAGTCGAGCGCTGTCTTCGTGCCGCCGAGCTCGATTTGGCTGACGACGTCCTTGCCGTTGACTTTCGTCGAGTGCACGATCGTATCGCTGTACTTCTTGTCGGCTGTTTGCACTGTGGCAGTTGTCTCGAATTTCTTGCCGGTTTCGGTGGTGAGGGTGACCTTCGGTCCGTCGTAGCTGAGCTGATAGGTGCCGCTTTCGACTTCCATAGGACCAAGCACCGCCGGAGCACCGAAGGTAACATCGTAATGCTTCGCGGCAGCCAATGAAAGCGCGGCTGCGCCGAGCAGGATAAAGAGTTTGCTTTTCATACCAGGTAGATGCTTGATATGCCAGAAACGTTGCGTATTTCTTGAATCCGAAATACGGATGCGCTACATCCAAAACTGTTATGTCACAGTTCCATGAAAGCCAGATGAGCTGGGTAAGGCGGAGGGCGGGATCAGGTCGCCTCCCTGTTAGTTGTTCGCCGTAGTGGTTCGTTAGTAAACGACGCGATCTTTCTTCATGTCGAGCTTCGCGTTTTCGAGACCTGGCGTCTTCTTCAGATCGTCAATCGTTTTGTAGTCGCCGTGGTCGGTGCGGTATTTGACAATCGCGTCGGCCTGCGCCGGGGTCACGTCCAGGATACTCGCGATTTCGGCGGAGGGAGCCTTGTTCACGTTGACCTGCCCGAAATTCTTCGTCAGATAATCGTTGATCTGCGCGATCTGGTCGTTGGTCGCGGTGGCTCCGCGCGAGACCATGTCATCCACGATATAACCCCACCCCTGCTTCGTTGCCCGGCGTGAGGCAACCAAATCGGCGCCGTGGCATGCGCCGCAGACTTCTTCGACGACATCCTTCCCTTTGCCCGCGGGCAAATCCTGAGCCTGGGCGAGCTGGATCAGGGAAAACATCAGAAAAGGAATGGCAGGGATCAAACGCTTCATAAGCTCTCTCTATATCTTAATGTACGGGCGCTCGCGGCGGATTGTTGCCCCGCGTCGGCTCAATTCCAGTAGTTTCGATCGAGGCTGCGGTACTGGATGGCCTCGGCGACGTGCTTTGCCGCGACAGTGTCGGAGCCGTCGAGATCCGCGACCGTGCGGGCGACCTTGAGGATACGATCGTGCGCTCGCGCCGAGAGGCTCATCCGGCGCATGGCCATCTCGAGCGTTCGTTCCCCGCTGTCGTCGAGTGCGCATTGCTTGCGGATCATGCGGGTTGGCATGCGGGCATTGTCGTATCCGCGGGCATGCTGCACTTCACGAGCACGGGCCGCGCGCGCTCGCATGTCGGCGGAAGATTCGGCGACTTCCCCGCCGCGCAGTTCCTTGAATGGAACCGCCGGAACTTCGATCTGAATATCGATGCGGTCGAGCAGAGGTCCGCTGATTTTGCCGAGGTAACGCTGGATAATGGCCGGTGTACAGCGGCACTCGCGCGTTGGATCGCCATAATAACCGCACGGGCACGGATTCATAGCGGCCACCAGCATGAAACTCGCGGGGAAGGTCAGGGTCATGTTGGACCGCGCGATCGACACGGTCTGATCTTCGAGCGGCTGTCGCAGGATCTCGAGAACGTTGCGCGGGAACTCTGGGAATTCGTCGAGGAAGAGAACGCCGTGGTGGGCGAGACTCACTTCGCCGGGGCGCGGGAGCCCCGAGCCGCCGCCGATCAGGCCGGCATCGGAGATGGTGTGGTGCGGCGTGCGGAAAGGACGGGTGTGGAGGAGTCCGCAACTGGGGGGAAGAACTCCGGCGATGCTGTGGATCTTGGTCGTCTCGATGGCTTCTTCAAAGGTCAGTGGGGGCAGAATGCCGGCGAATCTCCTGGCCAGCATCGTCTTCCCGGAGCCCGGCGGCCCGATCGTCAACACGTTGTGACCGCCGGCGGCCGCGACCTGCAGGCCGCGCTTTGCCGTAGTCTGTCCGCGCACATCACGGAAATCCGGCACGGAGTCCGGCATCGGTACGGTGGCGGGTCTGGCTGATGGCTTGACGGCCAGGAAGTTCTCCGGCTTTTCGAGCATGGCGACGACTTCGGCCAGGTGCTTGACGCCGAACACATTCACGCCTTCGACGACGGCGGCCTCGTCGGCGTTCTCGGCGGGCAAAATCAGGTTGCGAACGCGGTGGTCGCGCGCGCAGACGGCGACGGAAAGAGCGCCGCGTACCGGGCGAATGGTGCCGTCAAGCGATAGCTCCCCGACGGAAAGATGGTCGTTCAGCCCTTTGCAGGTCCCCATCGCGCCGAGAATGGCCAGAGCCATCGGCAGGTCGAATCCCGAGCCTTCTTTTCGAACGTGAGCGGGCGCCAGATTGACCGTAACCGCCTGACTCGGATAGCCGAAGCCGGAATTAATTAGCGCGGATTTGATGCGCTCGCGGCTCTCGCGAACAGCGGTGTCCGGCATGCCGACAAGCATGAAGTCGCGGGCCATACCGCTGCGGAATAGATCAACCTCAACGTCGACCCGGTGGGCGTCGATACCGCACACCGTCGCACTGAGAGTTTTGAAGAGCGGCATGAAACACGTCTCCGGGGGAGCGGGCGTCGCTCCAATGGGAGTGGTGTTGCGGCGGGAAGTTATTCTCCAAAAAATTTGCGGGGGCGCTTCGGCTGACAGCTCGGGCTCTGATTTCCATCGATCAGGGCCCTTCGTGCCTGCCGCGCCGGATGGCATCCCGGCGCGGTCTGTATGAGACAAGTGGCCCGGTCGTACCCGTGCAACTCGACTCCACGATTCCCGACGGCCGCCAGCGGCTCGTCTATCGCAGGCTGAATGTGTACAACGCCGAACCGCCCTGGATACTCACATACTGCTTCCCATTGACCATATACGTCATCGGACCAGCCGACACCGAAGGCCCGAGATTCGTCTCCCAGAGCAGCTTGCCGTCCCGCGCATCGAGCGCAACGAATTGCCCGTCGCGTCCTCCGGCAAACAGCATGTTCGAAGCAGTCGTGAGAATTCCGCCCTCAGTGGATGCTGCATTCAAGCGGAACGTCCACTTTCGGTCGCTGGTGTTCGGATTCATTGCGATGATCGCCCCGAAGACGTCGTCGCCTGCGGAGCTGCGACCCGGCCCGACGCCGATGAAGCTCTTGCCGTCCTCGAATTCGGGCGGCGCTTCGCCCTTTCGATACACGCTTGAGCTGTTCTCCCACACGGGAATGTAGAACAAACCCGTTACTGGACTGAACGAAGGGTTGTACCAGTTCGTGCCGCCCTGATTGCCAGGATAAACCAGCGTGCCGTCCTTCGACGGAAGAATTCCGGGAGCGCGCATCGGCCGGCCCTTCTCGTCGAAGCCGGTGAGCCAGTTTGTTTTGGTGAACGACTTGCCCGAGAGGAACTGGCCATTGGTCCGGTCGAGAACGTAAAACACCCCATTGCGATTCGCCCACATCATCACCTTTCGCGGAGCACCGCGGAAATTGATATCCGCCAGAACCGGCACCTGCGTCGCGTCCCAGTCGAATTCGTCATGAGGGGAGAACTGGTAGTACCACTTCAGCTTGCCCGTGTCGGCGTCGAGCGCAATGACTGACGAGCTGTAGAGATTGTCGCCGACACGATTGTCGCCGTTGTAGTCCGGGCCCGCGTTACCCGTGCCCCACATCGTCAGGTTCGTCGCCGGATCGTAGGAGCCCGTCACCCAGATCGGCGCGCCGCCGTGGATGTAGTCCTGGCTGGGCTTACCGCTCTTGTCGAGCCAGGTCTCGTAGCCGGGCTCGCCCGGGCCAGGCACCGTATAGAAGCGCCAGACCTCTTTGCCGGTGTTCACATCCCACGCGGCGAGAAATCCGCGCACGCCATGCTCTCCGCCCGCCACCCCGGAGATCACCTTGTCTTTGACCACGATGGGCGCCACTGTCATGGCATATTGCTGCTTGTAATCGGCAACCGGTGTCACCCAGAGTTCCTTCCCGGTCTTCGCGTCGAGGGCAATCATCTTCGCGTCGAGCGCGGCGAGAAACAGCTTGTCGCCGAGAATCGCCACGCCGCGCGTCAGATTTCCGCAGCATGGATTGCGCGTGCCTTCAGCAGGTTTGTGGATGTAGGTCCAGATCGTCTTGCCAGTGGCTGCATCGAGCGCGATCACATCGTTCGGACTCTGGACTGTGTACATGACTCCATCCACGACGAGCGGCGTCACTTCGTGCTTGTCGAGGGAGCGAGATTGGAAGACCCATTTGAGGGTCAGATCGCGCGCATTCGCCGGGGCGATTTGTGTGAGCCCGCTGTGTCGCTGGCTATTTAAATTGCCGGAGTACGTCAGCCAGTTCTGCGGTTCCTTGTTCGCGCCCAGAATCCGTTCGAACGGAACCGGCGTCACCGGCGCTTCGCGGTTCTGACCGCCGCGGCCGCCACCTCCCTGTGCCCAAAGCGTCGCAGCAGCGGTTGCAAGCAGAAGTATGCGGGTCTTCACGGATTCGTCTCTCCTTAGCGGGGTATCGCCGGTATGTTAACACCCGGACGAGGAGCGTGCGCGGCGCCTCAGTTCGACGCAGGCTGTCGCGCGTCGTCCACCACGATCACCTTCAGCGGACCGCGCGCTTTCTCGAGCTTCAGCCCCCATTGTTCCCGGAGAGCTGTGAAAAGCGACGGCCCTGAAATGTCGGGCGAAGCAGCCGGATCGTTGGGGCGCGGAGCCAGAAACCGGTAGTCCAGCTCCATCGTGTAGCGGCCGGTCAGCCCGGTCCAATCCTGCATGATCGCGCCGAGGAAGTTTTCTCGATTGCGGCAGCGACAGAAACTCCGCGGCCGAAAACATCGTGGCGCCGTCCAGAACAAGCCCGATCGGGCGACAGCCGCCTGGGCAACGCGAAACCGCCGGGTCATCCTCATCGGCTGGGAATCGAAAATACGCGTAGGACTGACCCGTATCGATCGATTCGGCACGGCGTCAGGGGCGGCGGGCTTAATCGTGCTACTTCGAAGACCGGCTTTATTCGTTAGTGAGAGCGATGCCGGGAGAGCCCCCGGCACGCGCCCTACGCCCGATTGACCCCCACTCTCCGCTGGAATAGTATCGTTTCCGATGAGCGGCAGCTCCGTTGCCAGGAAGTGTCTCCGTGTCGCCGGTATCGCTGTCCTGACGATCGCGGTGAGGGCGAGCGGTCAATCAGCGCCAGCCGTCAAAAGTGTTATCCAGCAATACTGCATCGGCTGCCATAATGCCCGGCTGAAAACCGGCGGCCTTGTCCTGGACCCGTCCGAAGCCGGCAGCTTTGCAAACCACCCGGACATTTGGGAAAAAGTGGCTCGCAAGCTCCGCACCGGCGAGATGCCGCCGTCCGGTCTTCCGAGGCCGGATGCCACCACATACCGCACCGCGACACGGGAACTCGAATCCGCGCTGGATCAAGCAGCCGCGGACCATCCGGATCCCGGACGGGTTCCAGTCCATCGTCTTAATCGCACCGAATACACAAACGCCATCCGCGATCTCCTCGACCTCAACATCGACGGCAAAACGCTGCTGCCGGCCGACGATTCGGACCAGGACGGCTTCGACAACGTCGCCAGCATCCTTTCTGTCTCGCAGGTCCTGCTCGAAAACTATTTCTCGGCCGCGCGCGCTGTCAGCCGGCTTGTGGTGGGTGATCCGTCGGCGCCCCCGGCCGTCGAGACGTACAAACTCTCCAAATTGCTCGTGCAGGACGACCGCATGGGCGACGGTCTGCCATTTGGTTCACAGGGCGGGGCGTCCATCCGCCATAACTTCCCGGCCGACGGCGAGTACACGATCAAAGTCCTGCTGCGCCGCCAGTTTTACGACTACATCATGGGACTGGGAGAGCCGCATCAGATCGATATCCGGCTGGACGGTGTACGCGTCAAGCGCTTCACGATCGGCGGTGAGGCCAAAGGGATGACCACGCCTGAAGGCTTTGCGGGCAACACGCAGGGCTCGCCCGAATTCGAGGTATATATGCACACGGCGGACTCCGGTCTCGAAGTGCGCATTCCGGTCAAAGCTGGCGAGCATGACGTTAGTGCGTCGTTCGTGAAACGCTTATGGGAGCCGGAAGGCATCCTGCAGCCGCGCCAGATCGGTTTCGCCCGCACCACCAACGAGAACTACCACGGCAATCCGGCCGTTGAGTTTGTCATGATCGGCGGACCTTACGGCGCCGTTTCGCGCGGCGATTCACCCAGCCACAAACGAATTTTCATTTGCGAGCCGAACACTTCGGCGTCGCGGGCCGGCGAAGAGGCGTGCGCGCGCAGCATCCTCACGACACTGGCCAGGCGCGCCTACAGGCGCCCGGTCACTGGCGACGACCTCAAGACTCTCCTTGAGTTCTACCGCACCGGGCGGGCGCAGAAGGACTTCGACACCGGCATCCAGATGGGGCTCGAACGCATTCTTGCCGCCCCCAGCTTTCTGTTCCGCATCGAGAACGCCCCCGCGAATCTCGCCGCCGGATCTTCGTACCGGCTCAGCGGCCTCGAACTCGCGTCGCGCTTGTCGTTCTTCCTCTGGAGCACCATTCCGGACGACGAACTCCTGAACGAGGCGCGCCGGCTGCAGGATCCCGCCATACTCAAGCAGCAGGTGCGGCGGATGCTGCACGATCCACGATCGCAGGCCCTGGTCGATGGCTTCGCAACGCGCTGGCTGGGCCTGAGCAAGTTGAACGGTCTGACGCCGGATACCGATCTTTACCGCGAATTCGATGAGAACCTTCGGGAGGCAATGGCGAAAGAGACTCAGCTCTTCGTCGCCGATCAGATCAAAGAGGACCGCAATGTCGCCGATCTTGTGACCGCCAACTACTCGTTCGTGAACGAGAGGTTAGCGAAGCATTACGGGATCCCCAACATCTACGGACCACGTTTCCGCCGAGTGGACTTCACCGATGGCATCCGAGGCGGGTTGCTCGGGCAGGCCAGCATCCTCGCTGTGACTTCGTACCCGAACCGCACCTCTGTAACAGTACGCGGCCGGTGGCTGCTGACGAACCTGTTCGGCGCGCCTCCACCTCCGCCGCCCCCAAATGTCCCGGCGCTGAAAGATCCTGGTCAGGACGGCCAGCCGCGCTCGCTGCGTCAACGGATGGAACTGCATCGCCAGGCCGCGGAGTGCGCTTCCTGCCATCGCCGCATGGATCCGCTGGGCTTCGCGCTCGAAAACTTCGATGCGCTCGGCAAGTGGCGGACCGAGAGCGACGGCGTTCCCATCGATGCCGCCGCGGCGCTGCCCGACGGCACGCGTTTCGACGGCATCGCAGGCTTGCGCCAGCTCATGACGACCCACAAAGAAGATTTCATCCGCACGTTTACCGAAAAGCTTCTGGCCTATGCGACTGGCCGCGGCGTCGAGCTTTCAGACATGCCTGCCGTCCGCAGGATTGCGCATGACGCGGACCAGCAGGATGACCGATGGTCCGCGATTGTGTGGGGGATTGTGAACAGCCCGCCGTTCAACATGGGCGTTGCCGGCGAAACAAAGCCGGGGAGTTGAAAATGTTTGTTTTCAAGAAGTCGATATCGCGCCGCGAGATGTTGCGTGGAGCCGGAGCAGCCGTCGCGCTCCCGATGCTCGACAGCATGATGCCGGCGTTCTCGGCGCGGGCCGCAACGACAGCTCTGGTGAACCGCTTCGGCGTCGTCTACGTGCCCAACGGCATGATCATGGAGAACTATCTGCCCGCCAAAGAAGGGCGCGATTACGAAATCACGCCCACTCTGGGCGCGCTCCAATCGTTCCGCGAACACTTCCAAATCCTCAGCGGTTTGAACTGCACTCCCACTCCCGGACGCCCCGGAGGCGCGCATGCCAAAGCGAGCACCCGCTTCCTGACCGATATCTCGCCACCCACCAGTGAAACGTGGCTCGATGCCGGCATCTCCGTCGACCAGTTGCTCGCACAGGAGCTCGGCAAACAGACGCAGATTGCCTCACTCGAGCTGGGCATTGAGTCAGGCGAGACCGCCGGCAGCTGCGATACGGGCTACGCGTGCCCTTACACGAATACGCTGAGCTGGACCGGTCCGAGCACGCCGCTGCCCACGCAGAATGATCCGAGGCTCGTGTTCGAGCGGCTGTTTTCCGATACCCGCAGCACGAATCCAAAGGAACGCGCCATGCGCGCCCAGGAGCAGAAGAGCCTGCTCGATTCGGTGAACGCGGAAGCCGCGCGCCTCGGACGCACGCTTCCCACGGCCGATCGCACGAAGCTGAGCGAATATCTCGAAGCCGTCCGCGGCGTGGAACGGCGGATTGAGATCGCGGAACACCAGAATCGCGCGCTGCCCGAAGTGGAGCGTCCCGCCGGAATCCCGGGGGACTGGGAAGAACACCTCAAGCTGATGTTCGACCTGATGGCGCTGGCGTATCAGAGCGATCTCACGCGCGTGGTCACGCTCATGGTCGGCCATGAGCAGAGCGGCATGACTTATCCGCAGATTGGCGTGCCGGATGCGCACCACCCGATTACCCACCATCAGCACGAGCCGGAAAAGGTCGCGAAGACCGCGAAGGTCAACGCCTATCACGTCAAAATGTTCACGTATCTGCTCGACAAATTGCGCACTACCCGGGATGGCGAAGGCACACTGCTCGACCACGTCACGATGATCTACGGCGCCGGCATCGCCGATAGTAATGCCCACGCCACCAGCAACATTCCGTTCATTCTGGCGGGCGGCGGCGCGGGAAACCTGAAAGGCGGGCGGCATACGCGATTCAAAGATGTTCCGCTGGCCAACTTGCATCTCACCCTCATGGACCAGTTCGGTGTAAATCGCGAGCGCATTGGCGACAGCACGGGCAGAGTCGATCCGTCGATGCTCAGGTTAGCCTGATGGGGCTCGGTTGCAGGTACTGGGCAGCCGGCCTGACGCTCGCCCTTGGCGCAGCCGCGGCGGCGGATTTTCAACTGATCGAAGCCGTGAAGTCGGGCAACGAAGCGGCCGCGCGCAGCTTACTCCAGCACAAAGCCGACGTGAACGCCCGGCAGGGCGACGGCTCAACTGCGCTGCACTTCGCCGTGTACTCCGATAACCTGACGCTCGCCGATTTGCTGATCCGCGCGGGCGCTCAGGTAGATGCCGGGAACGATCTCGGCGCTACGCCTCTTCACCTCGCTTGCAATAACGGCAGCGCCAGCATGGTCGACCGTCTGCTGGCGGCGAAGAGCGATCCGAACGCCAGGCTCCTCAACGGCGAGACCGTCCTGATGAGCTGTGCGCGCACCGGCAATGCGGCGGCGGTCAAGGCGCTGCTCGTCCATGGCGCCAATCCGAAAACGGCCGAGCCCGAGCATTATCAGACCGCGCTGATGTGGGCGGCAGCGGAGGGGCATCCCGATGTGGTCGCCCTGCTCGTGGAGTTCGGAGCCGACGTCCACGCCCGCTCGCGCGCTTACTCGCAGACGGTCGTCGGCGAGCAAACACAGCGCGCGGGCCGCGAAAAGCTGAACTATGACGTCATGCGCGGCGGAAGCACCCCGTTGCTGTTCGCGGCGCGCGCCGGCGATGCGACTTCCGCGAAGCTGCTGTTGAGCGCAGGCGCCGACGTGAAGGATGCGCTGCCGGACGGCACAAGCGCGCTGGTGCTCGCCGCGCAAAGTGGGCAGCGGGACGTTGCACTCGCGCTGCTCGAGAAGGGTGCGGATCCAAATGACATGGGCATCGGATATTCCGCGCTCCACGCAGCTATCCTCCGGAGTGATTTGCCGCTGGTGAAGGCGCTGCTGGCGCACGGCGCCGACCCCAATATCCGGATGACGAAGGGCACGCCGGTGCGCCGCAACTCAACCGACTTTTTCCTTCTGCCTCCGCTGGCCGGCTCCACGCCTTATCTGCTCGCGGCCAAATTTCTCGAGCCGGAGATCATGCAGGCGTTGCTGACGGCCGGCGCCGACGCAAAGCTGAAGATGCCGAACGGATCGACCGCGCTGATGGTCGCGGCGGGAATCAACTCGGCCACCAACGAAGACCGGCGCGGAATCAACGTCATCGACTACGGGAAAATCGAACCGGAGAGCAGGGTCCTCCCCGTGGTGAAATCAGCACTCGAAGCAGCCGGGGGCATCAACGCCGTAAACGATGCCGGTGACACGGCTCTGCATGCGGCGGTAACGCATCGCTATGAAGCCGTGATCCAGTATCTGGCGGATCGCGGAGCCGACCTCAACCTTCGTAACCGGCAGGGACTCACGCCGCTGCACCTTGTGGATGCCCGACGCGTCGGTGGCGAAAAGCCCACCGCATCAACTGTAGCTGGCGCGGCGGCTTCGGGAGGGGCGATCGGAGACGAAGCCGACTCGCAGCGCGTCGCCGCGCTCCTGCGAAAACTGGGCGCCAGAGACTAGGTGAGCACGAGTGCCCGCGGCACGACGTCACCACCTCACATCAATGATCTGGCGGGAAAGGAATGGCGAGACATCCTGTGTGAACGTGCCGTGCGTTCCGGCCAGAGCAGTGCGCGCGAGGCTAGCAAGCTCGTCTGGTGTGTAGGCGCGGCGGATCGACTGCCGCCCGTCGACCGCGGCTTCGCGCCCGATCAGCGGACAAATAAAGACCGTGAACAGGACGAACGGCAGGCGGTGCCGGATCAGATCGTGCAGAATAAAGCGGCGGCAGGAACGTCCGGCATTGCGAATCAATTCGACGATCTGTTCGGGAGTCAGGTGATGCGCGGTCAGGCAGCAGACCGCCATGTCCGCCTCCGGGAGAGCCGTGGTGATCGCGTCCGCCGCGATGATCGGCACGTGTGTCTTTCCGGGCGGCTTTTTGTCGATCCCGATCACCTCAACACCCACCCGCTCGCGGAGGTATGCCAGCAACGCGCCACCGCCGCAGCCGAGGTCGAGGATACGGCGCACGGGCTTGTCGTCCTGGCGGATCAGGCGCTCGATTGTGGGAAAGGTGCCGAGGCACTTGTTGACGAAGTCGAGATCGCGGTGGAATTTGTCGAGCACCGGGCCATCTACTTCGGCCGAGTCCATCAGCTCCGGAGTGAGCGAACGAATCACTTGCCGCGGGCCAGCCCCAGCGCTCGGATACGCTTGTGAAGGTTCGTGCGCTCCATCCCGAGCGCCCGCGCGGCGCTCGAAACATTCCATCCGGCTTCTTCGAGCGCGCGCAACACGTGTTCACGCTCGGCGGACTCCCGGGCCTCTTGCACGCTCGACCGCGCGCCATTTTCACGCTGCGGCATCCGAAGCTCGAGCGGAATCGCGGCGGGGCTGAGCACATCGTCCGGCGAGAGAATCGCCATTCGCTCAACCGCATTGCGCAGCTCGCGCGCATTACCCGGCCATTTGGCGGATTCGAACGTCTCCCAAACCGCCGGGTCGAAGCTCTTCCTGCGGAAACCGTTGCGGGCGCAGAAATCATCAAGGAAGTACTCGGCCATTGGCCGGATATCCTGCGGCCGCTCCCGCAGCGCGGGCACGCGAATAGGCACCACACTGACGCGATAGTAAAGGTCCTCGCGGAATTTGCCCTGCGCGACCATCGCCGAGAGATCCCGGTTTGTCGCGGAGACCACCCGCACGGACACCCGGATCACCTGCTCGCCGCCGACGCGGTGGAACTCGCCCTCCTGCAGGACGCGCAGCAGCTTTGCCTGCGAGTTCGCATGCAGATCGCCGATCTCGTCGAGGAAAAGGGTGCCTCCGTCAGCCAGTTCGAATTTGCCGCGCCGCATGGAGGTCGCACCGGTGAACGATCCCTTCTCGTGACCGAAAAGCTCGCTCTCGATCAGTTCGCCGGGAATCGCCGCGCAGTTGACTTTGACAAAAGGCCCGGCAGCGAAGGGGCTGGCGGCGTGGATATGGGCGGCCAGCAGCTCCTTCCCGGTGCCGGATTCACCAACCAGAAGCACACGCGCATCGGACCTCGCCGCCATCCCGGCCTGCTCGACGGCGCGCGTGAAGGCCGGACTCGTGCCAATCATTTTCGAGCCGGGACCGATCGCCTCCCGCAGCTTCCTGTTCTCCTGCTTGAGGGTGCCTTGTTCGAGTGCGTTCTTGACCGCCAGCATCACACGGTCGCGGCCAAGCGGCTTCTCAAGAAAATCGAACGCGCCCGCGCGTGTCGCCTCGACGGCATCCGCGATGGTGGCGTGTCCTGAGATCATCACCACCGGCGCGGTGACTTCACTCCCCTGCAGCTCACGCATCAAATCGATGCCGCTGGCGTCCGGCAGCCGGACGTCCATCAGAAACAGATCGATACGCGTCTTCTCGGGGAACGCACGCATTTCCGCCGCCGAGCCGACCGCGTTCACGTGATAACCCTCGCGCTCGAGGATCATCCGCAGCGAGCGTCCGATGTTCTCTTCGTCGTCGATGACGAGAATGCGCCGCGAAGCCATGAGGGATTACGCTCGCGTCGTCTCCGCCGGAAGCAGCACGCGAAATCCCGCGCCGCCGAGTTCCCCGGCAATGAGCAGGATCTCCCCGCCCGTAAGGAGTGCGCTCTTGCGGGCGATCGATAGCCCCAGCCCCATGCCGCGCTTCTTGAAGGAGATCGTCGGCTGGAAGAGCGACTTGCGCGCCAGTTCACTCAGCCCCGGCCCCGAGTCGTGCACTTCGATCGCGATACGGCCCTCCATCGGATGCACCCGCGCCAGAACGTGTCCGCCTTCTCCGGCCGCCTCCGCGGCGTTCTCCAGCAGGTTGACGAGAATGCCTTTCACCAGATCCTGGTCGGCCAGCGCGGAAGGCGTGTTCGCGGCGGCCTCGACGGCATATCGAATCTCCGGGTGGGCGGTCTTGAGGAACGCGATGCGCTCTTCCACAATCGCGTGGACGTCGATCTCCTCCGGGCAGATGGGTGGCTCCGAAGAAAATTCCGAGAACGCCCGGATGCGCCGCTCGAGTGATTCGATCTCGTCGACGACGATGCCGGCGGCCTGCTCCAGAAAAGCGCGGTCCGGATTGTGGGCCCGGGCAACCATCTCTTCCACCGTCAGGCGGATCGGCGTCAGAGAGTTCTTCACTTCATGAGCGGTTTTGCGCGCCAGCACCTGCCAACTGGCGAGCTGTGTCAGCGATACCAGACGATCGCGGCTCTGCTCGAGCTGCGCGGCGGTGCGATTGAAGGCCTGGGTGGCGAGGCCGATCTCGTCGGTGCGCTCGTTCGGAACGCGAATCCGGAAGTTACCGCCGGCCAGGCTTTTGAGCGCGTCGGTCAGATTGACGATCGGACGGCTGAAGCGCGTCGCCACAATCCAGACGAGCACGAGAGCGACGAGCCAGATGCCGGCCGCGAGCAGGATCCATGCCGGAAATGATCCGCGCCGAATGATCGCCAGCGCTTTCGCCGATTCCTTTGCGGCGCCGATCTGACGCGAAAGGTCAGCCATGCGAACGTCGAGTTGCCGCTGCCACGCGGTTACGCCGTCTGGCGCACGGACGAGGTAGAGCAACTTGCTTCCACCATCCTGAAGCGAACAGCCGTCAGCATCGTCACTGGAGATCAGGTCCGCCGCGCCGGGCACCGACACGGGGGCCACTCTCCCGGCGGCGGCATCGGCCTTGAGGCGGTCGCACGCCTGCTGGTAGTATTCCCGTCCGGTCTTCTCAAGGGCCGCCGAGAGCTGGGTGAGCTGTTCGGCCGGCGACAACCGCAGGCTTTGGTTCAGCAGCAGCGTCGTCAGCCAGACCGTGGCGCTCAGAGGGATGAGAGTCGCGGCGATGAAGACCAGCGCGAGCCGCGTTCGCAGGCTCACCCGCGGACCGCCCGAACTTCGCGTTTTTTCAAATCCGCGAGCTTGAACGGACCGCCGTTATACAGCCAGCGTTCCTGCGGGCTGCGCGGCGGCCGTCCGAAAATCTCGATCAAGCGGGTGAAGTTGATACCCGGGTCGCCGATAATTCCAAGCGGGTCTCTGGGATCGTCGACCCGGAGGTCGAGCTGGACGTAAAAGGGCTTGTCGGCAGGAAGCTGGCCTCGATCGATGATCAGGTTGTCGAGGCACCAGTTCTCCGCTGCCTGCGCGGAAAGGTGGGAAACCGTGCGTGCCGGCGCTTGCATTTTCGTGATGGAAAAGCGCTCTTCGAAGATGTCGTAGCTCATGGCGAAGGTCGCGACATGGTCGGTGACCGGCCGCAGTGAGTTCGGCGAAAGCGTCACGCTAACTTTCCCGATAAACGCGACGGAGGCGCCATCCTTGAGGCGATCGAGCGGCTTACCCTTGAGGAAATCGACATCCGGCAGGGAAATGCGGAGGTAGTCGCCATCCAGACGCACGGCGAGGCTATCCGCCGCGCCAAGGTTGACGCTCAGAAATATGGCCGCAAGCAGAATTCGAACCTTCAATAGTTCATCCCCGCCATGAAAACCGTCTCAAACCGCCCACTGCGCACAGGGAACGCGACCGACATGACGAAAATCCCCTGTCTGTATCCGACGCCGAGAGAGTGCCGCAGGGTTGCGGCGCGATCGGTTTGCCACAGCGCCCCGGCATCATAGAATCCTTCGACCGTCCGGTCACCGAAACGGTAGCCGTAAGTCAATTCGTTGTGCGCGACCCGGCTGCCGCCCAGTGGGTCTATTTCGTACGGGTCCCACCCCCGCAGGGTCGAACTACTGCCTAATACGAAGCGGTCGAAGAAAGGAGCCTCACCGGTGATGGAACCGCCCGTAAATTCGTCTGAGATGGTATGGTGTCCGGCCTTGGCTTCGTATTTTCCGGTGATCAAATGACGTGCGTATGCGTAAGTTGAGCCAAGGGCATGCGTGGCCACGCGCAGGCTGTACTTGCCGTCGATCTGCTGCTGCACGGTGTCACCCTCAATTCTATGCCCATAGTGGACATCGAGCGTCGCCGCGTTCGTCGATTGATTTGCGGAGGCGGGCGATTGGGATGCGGTCTCCGTGAAGCTGGCTCCGGCCGAGACGGTCAGCGAGTGGGCAATCGCGAAACTCATCTGGGGTGCGACATTCCAGCGGGCGCGATACATGTCAAGCCCGCTGCCCGCGACCGCTTCCTGCGTTGCCCGATTCCACTGTTCGTGATAATCCTCAAAGGCGACGCTGGCGCGCACTCTCTCCGATCCGAGGGGCGCGCTGTCATAGCGGGCAGTGATGCCGGAAAAGCGTTCGGTGAGATCGTCGCCGTTGCTGACCACCCCGAACTTGAGCTCGTTCTGGCGAAACCGGGTGGAAGCGTCAAGTTCGCCCGTCCAGCCCTGCTTTGAGTGATAGAGAAACTTCGGCAGCGAAATGTCGAAAAAGAGGTCGCGCCGGACAACCTCGAAGTTCACGCGGATGCGGTCAGGCGCGCTTCCACGCAGCAGGTGTTCCGAGACGGTGCGGAAGTGGAGTTCGCGGCGGATTTGAGTCGAGAGGTCCTCGAGCATCGCCACGTCGCATTGGGCGCCGACCAGACCCTGAAGGCGCTGGTGGAGAGTTTTTGGCAGGCGCGAGGGCGGGAGCTGATCGAGCGCGATGCCGTCAAGCGACACGCTTTCAATAACATAGCGCTTGTTGACGTTGGATTCGGCAACCTGGCGCAGGAAGGCCTGGTCGGCAAAGAGACTGGCTGTCGGGACCCCGGTCCAGACCAGTAGCAGACCTGTCAGCAGAGACCGCATTGGCGACAGTCTGGCACGCCGCGAACCAACGGGCAAGCCATTGAAAAAGAATGGCAGACGAGGCGCGTGCTGTGGCGCGCCAATCACAGGTGTGCGGGGGTGAACGGGACTGGAATCCCGCCCATTTTTTTTAGAGAGCCTTGGCCAACTCGGTTGCGAAAGCGCTCTTCGGTTCCTGCTCGCGCCGTTTCGCGCCGCCAGTGCGGCGGTCGGCCGGACGGCCAGCGCTCGCACCATTGCCTCTTTGCTCTGGCCGGGCCCCACTCGCGGGACCCGCGCCCTTGACGGCAACCCCTTTCGAGGGCTGCGCCGGATTAGCCCGAAGAACCTTGTCTTCGAGCGGGGCTCGGTCAAACCGGCGGATGATCGCCTGCATTTCATCGCCTGTAGGCGCTTCGATGAACGCGAAACCTTTCGATTCCTGCGTCTCGTGGTTCCGGATGACCTTGACAGAATCCGCGACGAGGTCCTCTGCCGCGAGCCATTGTTTGATGTCGTCGGCAGTGACCCAAGTGGGTAAATTACCCAGAAAGACGGTAAAGCTCATTCAGTGATTACTTCTACTCCGTGGTTGGAAATTTGTGGCAGTTGAGAGGGGGGAAAATCCGATCTACTCGCCTGCCTGATGATAACAGACCAACTTTGATGGTGCAATGTTACTCTGTTTTGATTCCGTTACATCGGAAAAGCTCGCACGTTTCGGCCGGAATTCCACGCTTGTCGAGGTCACACGGTAACCCAAATGGTGAGCGCGCGATTTACCGGGCCAGACCTTTTAAAACGTTCGATTGAGCGAGGTGGGCCGGATCGACGCCGACCGCGACCACCCGCCACATCCAGGTCAGCGGAGTGTGGCCGCTGTACGCGACGGTCGAATCTTTCTTGCTGCGCGGCAGGGTAGTCCGCAGGCCGGTGCTGGTCCGCAGGAGATACATGGGCGGATACGCGGATGTTTTCGATTCGCCGGCGTCGGTAATCGTGACCGGGCCGGCTCCTGGAACCTCGACGGTGAACGGGATGTCATAATCCGGCTGCGGCTTCAGATGCGCGAGGGCGGCCGGATCCGCGAAATTGAACTCGGTCATCTCCTCGCGCAGGTAAAAATCGAAAAGCGGATTGGAACGCGGCATGGAGTAGCGAAAAGCCACGCCGTCGTTATAGGCCCGAAGCTCAACGTCGATGCGCCGGCCGAGCGTGCCGTTCTGCATGTAATGCGCGGTCACGGAGTTGAAGCCCGGGCCCGACGCTGCGTCAGAGGACATGAAGCCGGGGTTCTCGCCCAGGAACGGCTCCTGATCGCGGATGTCTAAACCGATCCAGGAGGTTGTCAGGAGAGGTTTTCCGCGATACCAGACCTGATAGCCGATACGCCCCCACAGCGCGTCTTTGGGAATCGTAGCGAAGATGTGGATCGCGAGCTGGCCGTCGGGGGAGGTCGCGACCCGCTCGTCCTGAGCGGGAAGACTGGAAGGCAGGAGCAAAAGCATTCCCACCAGAATCAGGTGATAAGGAGATAGCAGACGCTTTCGATTTTCAGTCGACTTGCACAACGTCTGGACAAGCCGGCCGAAAAGGCGGCTGCGGCCAGAATTGGCCGCCCCACCATTTGTCCAGAACTGCTGTTCCAATCCGATCACGAGAAGCGCGTGTGCGATACCAAAAACGAGGGCTCGCCAGCGAACTGGCGAGCCCCATTGGTTCAAGTATACGAGGTTTCGCTACGCCCAGCTATAGCCGGCCTTCGAGAGCGGCAGCGAGCGCACCCGCTGTCCACTTGCCGAGAAGATGGCGTTGGCAATGGCCGGGATCACCGGGGGCATCGACGGCTCGCCGAGTCCGGTCGGATTGTTGTCGCTCAGCAGGTAGTGGATTTCGATCTGCGGTACCGACTGGGCCATGCGGATCAGCTTGTGCTGGTGGAAATTGTTCTGCACAACCGCACCTTTGTCGACCGTGATTTCCTGATCCATCATCGCCGACATGCCGTCGACGATAGCGCCCTGCACCATGTTGTCCGCCGCCGTCGGGTTGACAATCTGCCGGCCCACGTCGGCCGCAACCCACACCTTGTTTACCTTGATCTTCTTGTTGGAGTCGACCTTCACTTCGGCGACTTCGGCGAAGTAGCCCTGGTGGCTGAAGTGGAACGCCACACCCATGGCCGTGCCCTTGGGGAGCTTGCGCTTGCCCCAGTCGGACTTCTCGGCCACCAGCTTCAGGACACCCTTCATACGCTCGGCGTTCATACCGGGAGCGGCAAAACCACCCCGTCCACCGCCGCCTGCCGGAGCTGGAGGAGGAGGCGTATTGAGCATGGCCATGCGAAACTCGACTGGGTCCTTACCAGCGGCGTGCGCCAGTTCGTCGATGAACGACTGAATGACGAACGCGAACGTGTTGCTGCCGGGGGCGCGCAGCGAACCGGTGCGAATGCCCAGCGGCTGAACCGAAGCCGACAATTCGTAATTCGGAACGAAGCGCTGCGGAAACTCCGTCGCGCCCATCGCGGCTGCGGAGACGATACCGCCGCCCGTTTTGGCCAATAGTTCCTTGTCGCCGAAAGTGACGAAGTGGTTGGTCCACGAGGTCAGGTTGCCCTGTGCGTCGACACCGCCCTTCAGATACTGGAAGCCGCCCGGACGATAGTAATCGTGCTGCATATCGTCCTCGCGAGCCCACACCAGCTTGATCGGCGTGCCGTGCAGCTTCGATATATACGCCGCTTCGACCATGTAGTCGTTGGTGAGGCGCCGGCCGAAACCGCCGCCGCCGCGGACCATGTGGAGCGTGATATCGGTCGGCTGAATGCCAAGAGCCTGGGCCGAAAGGTTACGGCCGCTACCTGGAATCTGGCTGCTCGACCAGATCTCGCACTTGCCGTCTTTGTAGTGGGCAGTGCAGTTCTGGGGCTCGAGCGGAGCGTGCGAGATGAACGGGAAGGAGTAGGCAGCTTCGACGGTCTTCGCCGCTTTCGCCATCGTCCCGGCCGGATCGCCATCCTTGCGGATGCTGCGCATTGGCGTCTGCTTGCTCATCGCGTCGGCGTTAACCGCATACTGCACGCTGCTCTCGGTGTTGCGGGGCGAGGGCTCGTCCCACTTGATCTGCAGCTTTTTGCGGGCGGCTTGCGCGAACCACCAGCTATCCGCCACGATCGCGACACCGTTTTCAAGGCCCGGATCGCCGGGCAGCGTGACAGCGTCGATTTTCGGTACCTGAGCGGCTTTGTCCCGATCCACGATATAGACGCCCTTGATTCCGGGCAGCGCCTTGATCTCGTCGACATTCGCGCTCGCGACCTTGCTCCCGAATACGGGCGCTTTCTGGAAGACCGCGTACTTCATGTCCGGCACAACCTGGTCGATCGAGAAGAGCGGCTTGCCGGTGACGATCAGAGGCAGGTCGCGCTGCATCTGGCTCTTGCCGATGATGGTGTACTGCGATGGTTCCTTGAGCTTCAGGGTGGCCAGCTCCGGCATCGGGAGCGCCATCATTTTCGGGGCAATCTCGCCGTAGCCGACGGTGCGGTTCGAACCCTTGTGGGAAACGACGTTGGATGACGTCGTGACTTCCGCTTCCGGCACGTTCCACTGCTCGGCCGCGGCCTTGATGAGCATCACGCGAGCAGCCGCGCCGGCCTGGCGCATCGGCGTCCAGTTGGTGGGCGTCGCGGTGCTGCCGCCGGCAATCTGGCCGCTGTACTTGCGATCGTCGAAGTCGGTTTGTTCGATCCTGACCTTCGCCCAATCGGCGTCCATCTCGTCGGCGATGATCATCGGGAGCATGGTCCGGATGCCCTGGCCGACTTCGGGGTTCTTGGCCATGATGGTCACAGTGCCATCCGGCGCGATCTTGACGTAAGTGTGAGGGTCCGGCGGGGGAGGCGGAGGACCGCCGCGGCCCTGCGCATCCGCATCGGGCTCCATATAAAGGGCGATCATGACGCCACCGGCGCCGGCCGCGGTTACTTTCAAAAATGAACGGCGATCAACAGTTTGTGACATTTCGAGATCTCCTTGCCGCCCTTATTTGGAGGCTTTCTGGACCGGCTTCGCCGACAGACTCTTCGGCATCGCGGCGGCCGTATGGATGGCCTTCCGGATGCGAATATACGTGCCACAGCGGCAAAGATTGCCGTTCATGGCGGAATCGATGTCGGCATCCGACGGGTTGGGTTTCTTTGCCAGCAGCGCCGCCGCGGCCATGATCTGGCCGGCCTGGCAGTAGCCGCACTGGGCGACATCCACTTCCTGCCACGCCTGCTGCACGGGATGCGTGCCGTCGAGAGACAGGCCTTCAATGGTCGTCACCGCCTGGTCTTTCACCAGCGATATGGGCGTCTGGCAGGCGCGCGTCGCTTTGCCGTTCAGGTGCACGGTGCAGGCTGCGCATTGTCCGATCCCGCAGCCGTATTTCGTGCCGCGGAGGTTCATCATGTCCCGAAGCACCCACAGGAGGGGCATATCGGGCGGCGCATCGACCGTGGTCGATTGCCCGTTTACTTTGATTGTGTAGGCCATAGAGGTTTACTCTCGATCAAAGACAGCATATAGCATTTTGGACGGCTGCGCAGGGGACTTTTACACATAACTTATTGATTTCAATTAAAAACGTCGGTTGTCACTTTTGCGCGACGACCGGACGCTTTCCACGCCTGATAAGAGGTAAGCTGTCGCAATGGCCCGCGCACTCTCCCCCAAAATGACCGAGCGCGAATTCGAGAACGGTTACTGGTATGCGGACGAGTTGCGGCATTTTGCCAAACGCCTCGGCATTCCGTCTGCCACGAAGTTGAGAAAGGATGAACTCCAAAAGGCCATCGTCACGTTCCTGCGCACAGGCCGCGTGGCTTTGCCGACGAAGCGACCGCTGCGCAACGCGGGCACGAAAGACGTGGAACGTGGCCTCCACCTGAGGCTTCGCATCGAGAACTACACGAGCAACCGTGAAACGAAAAATTTCATCATCGGTCAGGCGCGCATTCTGGCGCCGGAGGTTCGGGAGAAGGCTGGCGTATGGTATCGCCTGAACCGCTGGCGGGAAGAACGGATCGCCAGCGGCGGCCAACCAACGTATGGAGATCTCGTGCGGCATTACATTGCGTTGAACAGGATGGAGCGATTCGAGAAAATTCCATACCGCTGCTATGTCAACTTTCTGGCGGACTTTCTGAAAACGAATCGAGAGGCCACACGCACAGAGGCAATCGCCGCCTGGCAGGAGGTCAAAAACCTGGATATTCCCAAGGATTACGTCTCATGGGCGCGGGCACGGACCGTGCGAAAGAATTAGTATCAACAAACGAGGAGCGCACCGATATGGGTTCACAGGATGCAGGTTCCGCGAATTCAGGTTCCACCAGACGCACCATACTGGCGGCGAGCGCCGCCGCGGCGGCAACTCGTGCCTTCGCGCAGCAGCCGCCCGCAAAGGGCAGCGGGAAGTTTTACGAGAAGGGACCCGTCCGCATCTATTATGAGGAAGCTGGCTCGGGCTTCCCGCTCATGCTGCTTCCCGGCGGCGGATTGAACTCCACCATTGGCTTCTTTAGCGGTAACGCGCCGTTCAACGCGATTGAAGAGTTCAAGGGGCAGTATCGTTGCATCACGGCGGATTTGCGTAATGCGCCGAGCGGCCAATCGACGGGCCCGGTCGAAGTCGACCGCCCATGGGAGTCCTATGCAGACGACCAGCTCGGCCTGATGGATCATCTGGGCATCGACAAGTTTGCGGTTATGGGATTCTGTATCGGCGGCCCGTTCATCTGGAGCCTGTTGAAACGCGCGCCGAATCGTATCGTCGCGGCAGTGCTGGCGCAGCCGGTGGGCTGGCGGCCTGAAATGCGCGATCCGAAGTATGCCGGCGCCTTCTGGAAGAGCTGGCCCGCACAGATTCATGCGAAGCGGCCTGAGATCACGATGCAGATGGCCGAGCAGTTCACGACGCGGATGTTTGAAACCAACCCCGACTTCGTCTTTACGGCAACGCGCGATTTCGTGCGCAGCTGTCAGAACCCGGTGCTGGTGCTGCCGGATGATGTCCCCCCGCACCCTCTTGCGGTGGCCATGGAATGTGCGATGCTCGCGCCGAAGGCGGAAGTGAGCATCTTTCCATGGAAGGAGCCGAAAGAGCGGATTCCCCTCGCTGTGCGGCAGATCCATTCGTTCCTCAAGGCACATCAGACGGCTTGAGCTGGATACGGGTCCGGCCGCGCAGATTCCGGGAAGAAAGCGGGGCCACCGAATCGTCAGCCTTTACGAGGTCGGATACGATGACCGCGGGAGAATCGACCATGAGATCCGGATCCTTTTTAATCGCGCTTCTCTTGCTGGGGGCAGGAAGCCTGATGGTGACAGCTCAGGAGCCCACGAAACCGGCGGCGTTTACTTCCGCACAGGCCGAGGTGGGCCGAGCGGCCTACGAAAAGAGCTGTGGACAATGCCACACGCCCTCGTTGCGCGGCCGGAAGGGCGAGGCGGGCGAGGTTCCTCCCCTGGCATCGCTCCCCGAACCGTATCAGAAATTCATCGGGCCGCGCATGCGGGTGCCTGCCCTGGTCGGGAAAGAATTCGTCGGGAAGTACGGGTCGCAGAAGGTGAGCGATCTTTACTCCCTGTTTCGCGGCGCAGCCGACTCAACCCCGGTTGCGGAGCTGCACATGAGCGACGACACCCTCGTCGACATCACCGCTTACATTCTTCAGAAGAACGGCGCGCAGGCCGGCGACACGTCCATGACGAAGGCGGAGAGCGCCACCATGCAATCGCTGGTCGACTGAACCAGCCCACTGATCAACTGTGGAGCTTTCCGCGAAGCGCTGTGAAGCGCGCATCGGCGCGGAGTGAGTCCATCTGCGGGTCGACGTCGAGGATGTAGAGGGAGGCCGAATTTTCCGCGATTGCGCGCGCGAGTTCGGCAAAGGCGTCGTCGCGGCGCCCCAGAGCCTCGTGCAACAGGGCCATGTAATAGGCGTCGACGTATTCGGTGACGCGCTGGCGCTCGAGGTCTTTGAGAATGCGGGTGGCGTCTTTCACGCGGCCGTTGCGGGCGAGGCAGGCAGCTTCGAGGGCTGCGAGCCACGGGATGTCCGGGTAGACCACACGCGCAAACCCGTATTGGGCCAGCGCTTCGCCCGTGCGCGCCGCGTATTCCAGAGCCTGCGCGCAGAAGGCGCGGCCAAGCAGCAGGTACGGGTGCAGTTCGATGGCTTTGCCGACGCAGCGCGCAGCCTCATCGAATTCGCGGCGGCAAAAGCGGATGATCACTTCCGTCGCCGGCAACATCGGCCACAGTGGATCGACTTTGTAGGCGCGGTTGATCAGCTCAAGCGCTTCATCCAGCCGGTTCATCGTGACATAGACAATTGCGAGCCGGACGAATGTATTCGCCGACTTCGGCTGGTCGCGCAGGCATGCAAGTAATTCCGCTTCCGCTTCGGGCAGTTTGCGCTCGTACATGTGCAGCGCGTGTCCGTGCGAGGCGCGGACCTCGGCGGTAATGCCGCCAAGCGCGACGATCCGCTGATACGCGGCAAGATAGTTCGGATAAATCTCGCGCGGCGCGCACATCCCATAGGTCCCGGTGATCAGCCACGAGACGGCCAGCCCTTCCCAGGCGCGCGGGTTCGACTCATTTTCGCGCGCGGCCTGCGAAAAGCATTCGCGCGCTTTCTCAAAGCCCTCACGGGTGCGGCGATTGAGGAAGTGCCAGGCGGTTTTGATCAGCTCGTCGGAGCGCGGCGATTCGAGCCGGTAACCGATTTTGGGGCGGCAGGTGATCCAGTCGCCATACTCCTGCAGAGCACTCTTCAGCTCGCCAACCGTAACGGAGACGGTGTGACGCGAAACATGGTGTCCATCCCAGGCTTCCGCGATGAGGCGCTCGCAGGAGACCCACTGGCCGGTGTTCTGCACGAGCGCGCGAAGCGCCTGAAAGGCTTGCGGACGTAGCTTGAGTGCCGAGCCATCGCGGAGCACCTGGCTGCTCGCGGTGTCGACGAGGAAGGGTCCGAATTCGTATTGCTCGGCAGTCGCTGGCATGCCCCGTTCCCCGGATATTTTACCCGGTTATGATCGTGCTCGCAGTGTCGAGACGCGAGTCAGGTATGCGAGACCCTCGACATCGATTATCATGCAATCGATGTTTCAGCAATCGATGTTTCAGAATGATCGCCCCTGGCGCGCATGCGGCGGGCAATAGAGGTACTGCCCGATCGGCAAAGCGCGCCTGGCCGCTGTTTATTCGGAAATTTACTTGTGGTCCAGCCGGTCTGGCAAATCTATATTCCAGGGCTGCGATCGGACCGTCCTCCCGGCATCATGATCCTGCTCAGCGCCAGCGGTCTTCGCAATAGCCTGGAAAGAATTTCGGAAAAAATCCGCCGCCCGGATGATGACGCGCCCTACCGGCGCGGCTTGCGCCGGGCGAGCCCCAATGCCGCCAGACCCAACCCGATCAACGCGGTCGTTGCTGGCTCCGGTGCGTTACTGACCTCCGACACCGCTACCTCAAGGGTTCCGGCGTTATCGCTGTAGCACCCGTTCGGGTCACCATGGTAGCCGCACGCGTCCGCGTACCCGAGGTAGAGCGCCGTCGCTCCCGTCGGCACCGTGAATTGCTGCACCGAACCGGTGTTGTCTCCAGTCAGGCCATCACCGATGAAGAAGGTTTGATCGATCAACGGGGACAGCGTCGCGAATGAGGTCGACGCCGCGTCTGGAAAACTGAGCGAGACCGGCGCGCTTCCGCTCGGCGTGCCGCTTTCAAATACACCGGCGAGAAAACCAGCGTGGTACCCGCTGATAGCCGAAATGCTGTTTGCGGCGTTGATCACCTCGTCGGATGCGGCGCCGAACCCGTCCGGATCGTTGAAGTGATTTCCGTCGTAGCTGATACACCAGGTCAATCCGCAGGCGTTCGAGCCCCCCGTGATGGCGAAAGTCACGTATTGGCCGGAACCGACACTAACTTGTGTGGGCAGGTTGCCCGCGGGGGCCGATGCGAACCCCGCTCCGTAGATGTTATTGTTTGCAGCAACCGTTACCGCCGAGGCTGTTCCTCCGAAAACCCCGAACGCGGCGCATGCCAGTAGAATCGTTGTTCTCTGCAATCGCGCACTCCTCCGAACTTAGAAAGTGTACTCGTTTCGCCATTGAAAAGCGTTAACTCAAGTACCAGTACCTGTGCGGTTCTGAACAGCAGTAGTCCTGCCCGGGATGACGCATCCAGACCTGCGAACCTGTGCTCATGCGCGTTGATTAAATCAGTTGGTTAAATCAGTTAAGTTAAGGCGCGTAAGGTAGCACGGCCTGATTGCTGGAAAGCCCAGCCTGCGTAACCACGATCGTGAGATCCCCCGCCGTGAGACCAGCCGGGACCTGGAAGTTCAGTTGATACAGCCCGACGAGCCCCGGCGTCAAACCCGCGAACAACAAAGGCGCCGGCGCCCCATTAACCAGCAGCGTCGGAGGATCCGCCGGGGTTGCCAGCGGGCTCGACGGAGAAGCCGCGCCGCTGGCCGGCGTTGCGTTCGTGCCGCCCATGCCGGCGCCGTAAGCGACCAGATACTCGCCCGGTTGCGCAGGAGAGTCCTTGCTCACCAGCGTGCCGTCACCGTGTTGCGCGATCAGTGTGCCGTCCGCGAATACCGCGAGCCCAGGCGTTGCGTCTGAAAGTTGCACTGTATCCGGTGTCGTGAGCGCGCCATTCGCCGAGATGAGCACCTGGTACTGCTTGCCTGGCTCGAGTTCAAAAGGAATCTGCGCGTTCACTTGTCCCGCGCTGACGTAGTAGAGCGGTGACTCGATGCCGCCGATGAGCACTTGCGTGCCGTTCAGATTGTTTGGTAGTGGAATCGCCGAGGGCTGTGCCGTCTGCGACGCGAGGTTCTCACCGTAAATCTGGATGATGGTACCCGGAGCGAGCGATCCTCCCACCAGCGGATCGAAGCTGTGCAGGGCGCCATGCGGTGTCAGCGATGGCGCCGCGTTCGGAGTGACCGCGCCGGCGATCTGGCTGATGGCGACCGGCAGTCCGGGTGCGCTCGCTCGCACGTTGATCGAAATCTGCGAGCCTGTCTTCCGCGGCGACCACGTGCCGGAATAGAGCGCTTTGCCGGGATCCACCAGCGGCAACACCAGCGGTGGATCGCCGTTCGAAAACGTCGCTACCACCTGCCCGTTTGCCACGAGGCCACCACAATCGTTGGATAACTGAATCGCCAGCGGCGTCGGCCACGCCGCGGGCTGCGAGAAGTTGTTGACGAGACCGGTCTGGGCGGGCGCCAATCTCGACGCCACGCATCCTTCGTCTCTCCGTGTGAAGTTACCGGAAACCGCCGCCGCGGAAGATGCGGGGCTGGAGACGATCAGCGTCACATTGACGGTTCGCACCGCCGTTGCCGACAGCGAGAAGCTGACACCGCCGTGATAGACGCCGGCTTTCAATCCGTTGGTGCTGATGTTGACCGTCGTCACACCCGGGGCGCCTGCGGACGCGCTCCCCGTCGCCGGTGTTATCGACAACCAGTTGCCACCATCCGCTGTGGCCGCGCTGGTCTGGAAGGGCAGCGGCGCCGTCGATCCGGAATAGACGTTGATCGTCTGCGGCGGCAGCGTACCGCCCAGGGCAGTAATGAAGAGAAGCCCGCCGGGTTGCGGGTCCGGCACGAGCGGAGCGGTAGCCGCCACGACGTTCAGGATCACTTCGAAATCCTGCGGTGAATTGCTGAGGTCGGGCGAGACGACTCGAATGCGGCCGTAGTAGGCGCCCGGCGCGAGAGCTGCCGCGGCTTTCGGATCGATCGAAAATGCGACCGGTCCCGGCTGCGTCGACGATGAGCTTCCGGTGCCTGTCCCGAGCACCAGCCAGGGCGCGTCCGGAAGCACTGAGGCAGTCCAGTTCGCGGGCGTCGCATTGTTCACGCTCACGAGGAATGAGCCCGAAGGGTTTCCCGGAGCGCTGCCGGCCGGCATATTGAACTGCTGTCCGGCCGGCGCCAGTGTCATGGTGGAACTCGGCGCGACGAACAGGGTCACCGGCACCGAGCCGCGACCGGCTGACGAAACAATGTCGGCCTGCGTGCGATAGAAGCCCGGCCGCACCACGGTTGGATCCACCGTGATCGCGATCGACGCACTGCCGCCACCGGCAAGAGTGGCCGGCGCCGCGCCTGCCGTGCACCACACGTCTTCGCACGTTACGGAAGCGAACCCGATCGTCCCGCCGCCCCCGTTTTGCAGGTTGATCGGCTGGCTGAGCGGACCGGCGGACGCGATGGTTGTCGCGAACGACAGCAGAGTTGTGCCGATCTGCAGCTTCGGCGGTGTCGAGGTCACAGCGAGTGCCACCGCGACGCTCTGTTTGTGCCCGGCGCACGATGTCGATGTGCACGTGGCGGTGATAGTCGTCTGGTAATCACCGGCGCTGAGCGACAGCGCGGCCGCGGTGATCGAAACCTGCAGCGTATCGGGAGTTGTTGCGCCGCCCGCCACGCTCAGCCACGGCGCAGCCGGACTAACCGAATAGCTATAGGCAATCGTCTGCGACGCGACCGTCGATTGCACTCCGACCGTCTGCGCGTCGGGCGCGCTGGCCGCCGGCGCGCTGATTGAGAATTGGAGCGAGCTCGCGGTGAGTATCAAATCCGCCGACTGCGGGCGAACCGTCAGGCTGAATGCCGCGTTGACCTTCGTGCCGGTGGCGTCGGTCACCACTGCCGCGAGCGAGTACGATCCCGCGGCGGAGGGAACGCCGCGCAGCGAGCCGTCGGCTGCGAACGTCATCCCGCCCGGCAGGCTGTTGCTGTTGCCCGTGCTCCAGGTGTAGGGGGACACGCCGCCAGTGGCAGCCAACAATTGCACGGGATAATCCACGCCGTTCATGCCCGAGGGCAGCGATTGCGTCGTGATGACGAGCGGCGCGGGCCGGATCGTCAGTGCGACACTGCCTGTCGCGGTGGCGCCGGCGGAGTCAGTAACCTGCGCGCCGAACGACACCGCACCGGGCGCGGTCGGAGTGCCGGAAACGGCCCCGGACGCGGCCAGCGACAGTCCATCGGGAAGCGTGCCCGAGATTATGGACCACGTGTATGGCGGCAAGCCTCCATGTGCGGCGAGCGGCTGTGAGTACGGCAGATTGATCGTGCCGCCGGGCAGCGTGTTGCTGGTGATGGAAAGCGGCCCCGGCCTCGCGATCGTCACACCGAACGATCCGGACACGCTGACCCCGCCACTCACAACCGTGACGTTCACCATGTAAGCGCCCGCCGTTGCCGGTGTTCCTGAGAGCGTGCCGTCGGACGCGAGCGATACGCCCGGAGGCAGCCCTGCCGCCGAGAAAGCGTATCCGGATGACCCGCCGGTCGCGCCGATTGTGGCCGCATATGCCTGGCCGGCAGTGCCACTGGGCAACGATAAAGTCGTCAGGCCAAGTACGTCGATGTTGACCGAGGTCTGCGCGGAGACGCGCTGCGAGTCGGTCACCGTAACGATCACGGTGAAAACTCCCGCCTGCGTTGGCGGCCCACTCAACGCCGCGGAACTGAACGTCACACCCGCGGGCACTCCTGTCGCCGAAAACGTATAAGGAGGCGTTCCGCTGCGCGCCGTAAAGCTTGCGGAAATCGTGCTCCCGACTTTCGTTGCGATCAGGCTTGTCGATGATGAAATTGTGACTGCCGGTGGAGGGGGCGGGGGCGGCGCTGCCGCGCTACCGGCCACAAGCGTATAGGAGCGCGTCGCCGTGAGACTGGCATTCGAGGCATCGGTCGCCGTGACATTGACGGTGGACTGCGCCGGCGAATTCGACGCGAGCGTTCCCGAAATCGTTCCGGTCAGCGACATGGTGAGCCCGGAGGGCAGGCCCGTTGCCGACCAGCGGTAGTTTCCGGATCCGCCCGTCGCGGTCAAAGGTCCTAAGGTGTACGACTGCCCCTGTGTTCCCGCGGGGAGCGCCGAGGTCGTAATTGTGAGCGGCGACGTCGAGATGCTCAACACCGTGATCGGATCGATCAAATCAGCCGGGATTGGCGTGACCTGGCTCCCATCGCTGCTGACTGAGAACAGACCTTCGACTTCTCTATCGACGACAAGCAGATGAGCTGTCGCAGGATCGTAAAAGACCCCGCTCGGCGTTTCGAAGTAGTTGTGCGGGTTGGCTACGAGCGGTGAACTCGCTCCGGCGGGTGTGATCTTGAAGACCTGCGCCTGATTGTAGTCGATAACGACGTAGTTGCCGGAGGCATCGATCGTGAACCCTCCGACCGTGCCGGGGAGCGTGCCGCTTAACGTGATCCCGGTGGGCGGGCCGCCTGCCGGCGTGATCCGGAGAATCCGATCGAACTCACCGTTGTCGTGAACCAGAATGTAGTTCCCGCCGGAATCGATCCGCACGATCGCGTCTTCTTCGAAGTCGGAGTTTTCGATGAAATTCGAGTAGGAGGCGATCGGCGTGATAACGCCCGCCGGCGTGATCTTCACGAGTTGGTGCCGCGCGTCATCCGCGACGATGTAATTCCCCGTCGAGTCGACGGCCACCGAGACCCACAACGAAGTCTCAGGCGCAGTCGCGATAAGACTGGTCGCATTTTCCTGCGTGACCTTTACCAGGCGGCTACCGTCCGCGATGATGAAATTCCCGGATGCGTCCGCTGCGAAATCGTACGCCGTGCCGGTGCAGACGGATGGATCGCAGGCGAGCGGCGAACTCAAAGGGCCGATGGGCACAATGCTCGCGTCACTTTGGAGAACGTAATCGGTTGTTCCCTGCGGAACGTTATTGACAATGAGCACAGCGCCGGGGAATTTGGAAATGGGGCCATTGGAGAGGACAGCCGCAAAGCCGGTCCCGTCGGGGTTGACCGCAAAGAGCGTGTTGTTGTCGTCATCGACCATAAAAAACTGGCCGCTGATCGGATCGCGCGAGATGCCTTCGATATCGCTGAAAGCTCCGCCCCTGTCGACAAACATCGGATTGACGGCTCCGGCGGGCGTGACCGTGTAGACACCCTCCTGGTCGCCTGCCCAGTCGGTGATGACATAGTTTCCCTGGGCGTCGAGCGTCAGGCCGCCGATGCTGGACGGCATCGGGCCGCCGCTCACCGCGGGATGCAGAGAAAGCTGCGTGTGCTGTGTACCGTCGGGGCTGATGCGAAACATCGACAATCCCTGCGCTCCATCCACGGCGCTGTCTTCGCCCAGGATGTAGAAGCCGGCCGGGTCGATGCGCACATAGGCATCCTGAGGGGAGTTGATCGTGTCCCCGTTGTAGGAGAATACAAGCGTTCCGGGAACCCCGCTCGTCTGATTCGGCGGCATACGCGTGATCTGGTGGAGCTGGTTATCGACAACAATGTAGTTGCCGTCGACATCTACCGCGACCGAGGCGTAGAATGAGCCGTCATTTGCGCGGATGTCAGCCAGCGTTTCTCCGCTCGGAGAGACGCGCCTGATGCGGTCCCCGGCGGCGAGAATAAAGTTGCCGGCCGCGTCCCGGGCCATGTCGTAGCACCACTCGCAATCGAAATCCGGAGAAATTCGCGTCCCCACAGTGCCGTTGATGGCGACGAGACTGCCTTCGGAATTGAGTACCCATGCGGTCGTCCCTGAAGGCACCGAGCCAGGCGGAACGCTCGGCGCCGGATTTATGTTCGGGTGATAGCTGCGCGAGGCCGAGAGGTTTGCAATGCTCTGGTCCGTGACCCGGATGGTGAGGGTCGTGCCGTCGGAAGGGACATCAACAGCAGTGCCGGCGAGAGTCGCCGAGTGTGTGTCCACGCTGGGCGTGAGTGTCAGGTCCAGGCTGTCATCCTCGTGCGTGATTTGCCACGTGTAGCTGCCGGACCCACCGCTGGCTGTGAGGATTTGCGAGTAAGGCGCACCCACGGTCAGGTCCGAAATCGCCGCCGGGTTGAGCGTGAGAGATGGGGTTATGGCGAACGGCAACTGATTCGAGGGGGCAAGACCACTGGCTGCTGAGACCGAGACCTCCGCGGTTCCGGCCGCCGTCAACTGCGCTGCCGGGACGCTCACAACAAGCTGTTGCGCAGCAATGGAAGATGGCGTGAGGATCGTCGTTTGTCCATCGGGGCCGGTCCAGCGCACTGTAGCGCCGGATGCGAATCCGAAACCGCTGATCGTCAGATCTGTCGCGGCGCTGTTGACCGGCGCTGTTGTGGGGGAAATCGAGCTAACAGGCGGACTCGAGGCCGTTCCGCGCGCGACGTACAGCCGGTAAATTTGCTCGGGACTAAGCGCATAGTTCCACAGGCCCACCTCGTCGAGGCCGCCATACAAATTGCGCCCCGAAAACACGGGAGAACTGCCGATCTGGAATGCAGTGGTCTTGTTGGGAGAGGAGGCGGCTGTGTCGCTTGCGACGAGCGCGCCATCCCAATAAATCGCGCGTTTTCCTGCCGTGTTGTCGAACGTCGCCGCAACCATGTGCCAGTGGCCGGCGAGCGTGCTGGGGTCCGGCGTGTAGTTGATGTTCTGACTGCTGGCGGTCGTATAGAACCGCAGGACATTGTCGCTGGTGAACTGCAAATCCAAATCGTTGCCGGACTGCGATTCCCCGGCGATGTAGTCAGTCAGGTTGCTGACCGATGGGAGCGCGGAGAGATTCACCCAGGCCGCGATGCTGGCCGCTGTCGTGATCCCGCCAGCCAGTGTCGTGGTCACGGAAGCCGCACTCGTGCCGTCAAGTAACGCAAAATTGTTGGATGGGCTGCCAGTTGGCGCGCCCGGTGTGCTGACCGTGGCGCCGCTGGTCATCGCGTACGTATAGTTGTTGACTTCGCTCGTCCCAACCGCCGTCTCCAGGCGGAAATAACCGAGTGGTCTCGTGGAGATCATGGTTGCCGGATAATCTCCCGAAATCGCGACTATCCCTTCCGGATCCGTCAGGAAATTTCCATTGGCGACGAACGGTGAAATCGTCGACCCGTCCGGGCTCACTTTCTGGACCGTCCCGTTGGAGCCGCCGACGACGTATTCGCCCGTGACCGGATTGCGCGCCAGACCCAGTAACTGCGGCCCCGTGCTGAAGCCGGAAGTAAAAACGGAGACTGCGCCGGCCGGACTGATCTGGAAAATCAGGTTCTGCGCGTAGTCGAGAAGCATGTAGTTCCCGGCGCCATCCAGCGTCAGCCCGCCAACAGTCGACGGGGTGGATTGCCCCGAAAGAGTCAGATTGGTGACGGCGCCGGCGGGCGTGATTCTCGAAATGTGTACGCCGCTGTTGTCGTTGGCGACGACGTAATCGCCTGCGCTGTCAACAACGACTTTGGCATCCTCGGCGTTATCGGCGTTCTGCGCCTGATAATGGCCGACGGGAGTTTGCGTCAGTCCATCCGGTGAGATCCGCCAGAGCTGGTGGTTCACGTTGTCGGCGACGATAATGTTGCCCGCCGCGTCGGTGGTGACCGCGACCCATCCCGCGCTGGAAGTGGTCGCGATCGTCGAGGCCACGCCCGAGGGTGTCACGCGCGTCAGCGTGCTCATATTCGCGACGATCAGGTTGCCGCTTGGGTCCTGTGCAACGTCATACCCGCCGGCGGATGACGTGAGCGGGCCCAATGTCCCGTCACCAGCGACGCTGACGAGACTGCCGCCGCGGTTTACGACCACGTAGCCTACTGGCTGCACCACGGTGATGCTCAGGCCGCGGCTGGCGGTTCCGCCCGCCGAATCGGTCACATTGGCCGTAAATCCCACGGTGCCCGCTACGCCCGGCCGTCCGCTGATCAGGCCGCCGGACGTGAGCGTCATGCCCGGAGGCAACGATCCGGGCGAGATGGTCCACGCATTGCCGCCGGCGCCGTTGGCCGCCACGAGCTGGAAACCATAAGTTCCCCCCAAATCCGCGCTGGGCACGGATGTTGTCGTGATGGATAGAGCGGAACTCACGGTCACGGTGTAATTGCGGGAAGCGGTTTCGCCATCGGAGGCCGTCGCAGTAACCGTAAACGCCGGCAAATTTTCGCTGCCGAGAGGTCCGCTCGACGTCAACAAACCGGTGCCTGCATCGATCGAAAGCGGTGCGCCCGCGGAAACGCTCCATACAACCGTGCCGAAGCCGCCGGCGGATGCCACCGTCGCGCTGTAGCTGACACCCGTTTCGCCGGCAGGCAGCGAAGTCGTGCCGATTGACAGCGCGGGAGACGGCGCGGCGATGGTGATCGGCATCGGCGACGCCTGTGTGAAGGTGAGACCCGAGACACGGTCGGTCACGGTCAGCGTCACGCTGTAAGTCCCGATGTGGGCCGGCGTGCCGCTCAGGCTGCCGGTGCTGGACAGCGTGAGCCCCGGGGGCAGGCCGGTCGCGGTCCACGCGTAGCTGAAGCCGCCGTAACCGCCGGTGGCCGACATGTTCGCGGGTGTGTATGCCACACCGGCCTGACCGTTCGCCAGCGAGGACGTCGCGATGCCAGGCGCCTGCGCGGCGGTGGGCGCAATCAGCACCGACACTCCGCCCTGATTGTCGGATCCCTGGTCGTCAGGCACCGTGAAGATCAGCGTGGCCGGGTTCGGAAAGTACCAGGTCTTTTGCGGCGGCGCCGTGCGGATCAGCGGGTAGAGCGAGTTTTCATATCCGTTTGAGATCGCGTCGTTGTAAGCGGAGGCCGCATCGCCCAGCCCCGGGCCTCCGTCAGCACCCGAGAACAACTGCGTTTCCGCGGTGTTCGTAGCGGCGGAACTGTCGAAGGCCAGCCATGTCGTGATCCAGGGGCTGTTGTAGGTCCATGCCGTCTCCATCGAGCTCGTCTGACCGGGAGTCAGCGCGGGGAAGAGCGACGATGCATCGGTGGGGCTGATAACGCGGAATGTATATTCTCCCGCGGGCACCGTGTACTCGACTAAGCGAGACGTTGTGCTGAACGGCTGCTTCCAGGTGAGATCGCCATTGGCGTGGTTCGAGAGATCCTGCGTGCCGCTGATGTTGACGATCGCGAGGTTGGCCGGAAGGCTTGTGGTCACGACCTTGCCGCCGACGTTGACGGGAATGCTCATTCCCTGGGTGGTGTGGTTGCTTTGCGCGTCGGTGGCGGTCACGGTGATCGCGAGGGTTCCACTCAAGGTTGGAGTTCCGCTGATAACGCCGCTGTTGGAATCGATGGCGAGACCGGGTAAGGGTCCGCCGGTCGCAAGCTGCGCGGACCATGTGCACGCGCCCGCGCACCCGGTTGCCGTGACTGTCGCGGTGTAAGGGTTCCCGACGGTGGCGGCGGGCAGCGATGACGTATCCACGGCCGCAACGTCGAACAACAGTGCATCCCAGGCCGGGCTGCCGGTTTGCTGGCCGCTTCTCAGATCGTTGAAGGTCGAGGCCGGTGGATATCCCGCCGGAGTATTGGTGGCGCCCTCGAACAGACCCGTGGCGCCCCCCGCCACGTTCGTAACATATGGGCCAGGCGCGGTATCCACCTCGTACCACCGGGGCGTGTTGGCAGCCGGCGTCGTGGCCGTACTGGTCACCGTCAGATAATAGTTGCCGGCGCTCAGAGTGAGTCCGGAGAAGATGACGGTCGGCTGATTGGTGCTATCGGACGCCCCCGTGAGCGTAATACTGCGGACTTCATTAGACACCGTAGTGCCGGGTCCGATCTGAGTCGTAAGATAGGCGGTCACCTGCGCACCGGAGCTAATGTAGGCGGAGATCGTAATGTTGCTAGCGGCGCCCGGAAGCGACCAACCGACTACATCAACGGCATTAGCCGCGATGGAGCGGAAGCCGATCTGGTTGGCCGCGGTCGCTGCCAGAAAGGAAATGCCGGCCGGAACATCAACCGCTGCCAGTGTGTTCACAAGGGGGGTCGCTGGCGAGACCTTGATCGGCACCTGAGCGGCGGCGAGCGCGCACAGCAGCAATCCGGCGGCGAGCGGACGGTGAAGGTAAAATAAGGGGCTCAACCACGAAATAGTAACAATACGGACGTAGTTACACGAGAACACAGGGTTGGGGACTGTTATTTAAAGTACGTTTATGAACCAACACGGCATGACGATCGCCGAGAAAATCCTCGCGAAGAAGTGCGGCAAGGAATCGGTCGCGCCTGGGGAAATCGTCGAAGCCTACCCGGACCTGGTGATGAGCCATACAGCGACCTGGCGCTCGGCGAGTGTGATGCAGCGCGTCGGCGCTACGAGGCTTTATGATCCGAGCCGTCTCGCCATCGTCCTTGACCATATCTCGCCGGCGAAGACAGAGAAGTACGCGGCGGACCAGCAGACCTCCCGTAACTTCGCGAGAAAGCACGGGATTACGAAGTTCTACGATGTCGATTCCGGGATCGCGCACCTCGTCCTGATGGAGGACGGGCACGTCATGCCGGGCGATCTGATCGTCGGGACCGATTCGCATTGCACGATCTACGGGAGCCTTGGGGCGCTCGGCACAGGCATTGGATACACAGAAGTGGCGTCCGTCTGGGTCACAGGTAAGTTGTGGCTCAAAGTGCCGGAAAGTTTCCGGATCGTGTTGAATGGCGCATTTCCCGCCGCGGTCTACGCCAAAGATCTGATGCTGCACCTGATCGGGACGCTGGGCGCCGACGGGTGCGGTTATAAGTCAGTCGAGTTTTACGGCGAGGCAATCAGCGCCATGAGTATCTCCGAGCGTATGACGATGACGAACCTCGCGATGGAGATGGGTGTGAAGTGCGCGTTCATTCCGCCCGACATCACGACCGCGGAGTATCTGACCAACCGGATTCGCGAGTGGGGCCAGTACATGCCGGTGCATGCGGACGATGATGCGGTTTACGAACGCGAGATCGAGGTCGATGTTACGACGCTCGAGCCGATGGTGGCCTGTCCGCATGAGGTCGAAAACACCAAACCCGTCGGAGAGGTGGCAGGAACTCACATCGACCAGGTGTTTCTCGGGTCGTGCGCCAATGCGAAGTATGAGGATTTGGCCGTCGCGGCAGGGATATTAAAGGGCAAGCATATTCATCCCAACGTCCGGATGATTATTACGCCGGGATCGAAGGAGAGCCTGCTGCAGGCGATGAACACGGGGGTGTTGCAGACGCTGATCGAGGCCGGCGGACTGGTGACGAATCCCGGCTGCGGCGCATGCGCGGGCGATGGCGGCATGCTGGCGGATGGCGAGGTGTGCCTGTCGACGGCCAACCGCAACTTCATCGGACGCATGGGCAGTAGTAAGTCGTCGATCTACCTTTCAAGTCCCGCGACGCTTGCGGTCTCGGCGATCAACGGCGTCATTTCCGATCCGAGAGAGGTTGTGCACGAATGAACGTTACGGCATTTCTCCGCCGGCACGATTGCCGGCGCTGCGGCCGAGAGCGCCCGCGCCACGAGGATCGGTGATTTTGCCCGTGAGCGCTGACGCGGCTACAGTCAATGTCGACGCGAGATAGTGCCGTGCTTTCGGGTGACCGTTGCGTCCCGGGAAGTTGCGGGCCTGCGTTGAGAGCATCACTTCGTCCTCGGCCATCGCGCCCATGTTGAAGGCCTGGTTTGATCCCGCGCTGGGAGGGAAGACGTTTGCGCCGGCATCGTGGAGGATCTGGATGAGCCCTTCCTTCAGTGCCGCACTGTAAGCGCCGCGAGACACTGGGACGACCTGCAGGCGCACATCCGCGTGAACTTTCCTGTCGACGAAAGCGGCGGCGAGCATGCGAATGTCTTCGATGCGCCCGCCGGTGCTGCCGCCCACTTCGGCGATGTTGATCGGAATACCGAGGGCTTCCTCGATTGGGCGCACATTGCCGACGGTTGGCGGGCAGGCGATCTGTGGTTCCAGCTTGCTCACGTCGATGGCGAGCGTCTCGACATATTTGACGTCCGCATCGTTGTACGGCATGTCGAAGTCGGCCGTGCCTGAAAACGCCTTCGCGTACGCGACCGTCTTCTCGTCCGGATTGATGTAACCGCACTTGCCGCCCACGTCGATTGACTGCAAGGGAAAGAGCATGCGGTCCTCGACGGAGAGAGATTGCATCCACGGGCCCGCGTATTCGATGGCTTTGTAGACGGCGCCGTCCTCACCGAGCTTGCCGACGAGGTATTGCGAGACGTCGCGCGGGGTGACGGCGGGCCCGGTCTTGCCGTGGAAGTGCACGAGGATCGTCTCGGGGACGCGGAACCAGCCGAGGTGGTGCTGGAACCCGAGTGCGGCCATGGAGTTGTTGCCGACACCGGTGGCGAAGACGCCGAGCGCTCCGTAGATCGGCGTGTGCGAGTCGCAGCCGATGATGATCTGGCCGGGCTTCCAGAGGCGGCTTTCGATGATGGCGTGGTGCACGCTGCCGCATCCGCAGTCGAAGACATTCCTGATGCCGTGTTTCGCGGCGAATTTGCGAACGGCGGCGAGCGCTTCGGCGGCGGCCTGGGTAGCGGGCGCGAAGTTGTGGTCGAAAGCGAAGGTGATGCGCGAAGGGTCGGAAATCTTCGCATTGTCCATCTCGTTTTCGAAGACCTTCATCACGAAGTTCGCGCTGAGGTCGTGCATCACCATGAGATTGACGTCGGCAACGACCACGTCGCCCGGGCGGACCTCTTTATGGCCGCCGGCTCGCGCCAGAATTTTTTCGATAACGTTCATAGGAGTTCGGGTCCGTTCGCGGTGAGTTGGTAAGTGTCGCCGTAGGAGGTGGACGTCATCGCGAAGATGTCGCCCGCGCGGAGATCGTCGCGCACGCAATGTTCCCACGGATACGGACCTGACAAGCGCTCAAACTTCGGCGCATCGGAACGCAGCCCTGTAGAACGGACAATCTTCACCCAATGGCCGCGGTATTCCATGGCGACCGAAGCGGCGCAGCCGGCGGCGAGTGTCGACCCGTTCGGCGGCAGCGGCGTGGCATCATTCGTCGTCAGGACGACCAGGTCCTCGATACCGGCTCGCCGGTACTTGAGTTCAAGGCGCGCGACGAACTCGCGATCGACAAGCCCGGTTGCGGAGGGAAGTTCCGCTTCCAGGATTTCGCGCGCGATCTTCGCGGCGTGGCGATACATCCCAAGTTCGGCTTCATCCGGCCCCGGATGGATCGCGCTCCAGGGGATGTCGACGGAATTCGGAATCACGAGATCGCCTGGCATCAGCGGCAGATCGAGGACGCCGATTTTTGTCCAGCCTTCTTCCGTGCAGAGATTCTTGAGTTGTTGAGGGATGTTCTGGCTCGGACGGATTTCGTCGAGGATGGTGACCGAGCGAATCCACGGATAGACGCGCGGAGAGAGCCCGCAGAGCAGGATTGGAGCGCCGTCCCGCGGGATCACGAGCAGCGCGCGATTCCAGTACGGCATGAAGTTCGCGAGATAGCGGCCCTGGTTGGAGCGCCAGACATCCGTGTAGACGACCAGCGCGGGGAGATCACGCGCGGCGAGTTCCTGCCGCACGATCGCGAGGCGCGCGTCGAAGACCGGGGGCGGGATTTCGCTTTTGTCCCAGGCGATTAGGCCCCGCTTCATTTGTCGCCTCCGCCCACAACGGACTCTCGTGCTGTGCGCTCGCTCGTAAATAATTTCCTTTCGGTTGTGTTGAGGGACGTGCAGCCATTCGCGGTAACGAGCAGCGTGTCTCCGAAGACCATGTAGCCGGAGAGCGGCAGATAAGTATTCGGATGGCAGATCACGACCATGCCTTCCTTCACGGTGTAGTTCACGTCTTCGAGGACGTAGGGATTCTCGTCCGGGTGCAGGCCGAGGTTGTGGCCGCGGACGCGCGTGTATTTCGATCCGGTGTACTCGCCGTAGCCGTATTTGCGAAAGACGTCGTTGGTGGCTTTGGCGACATCGGCGATGTTGACGCCGGGCTTCAAGGCATCTTCCGCGGCCTGACGGGCTTCGGCGAAGATGGCGTGGGATTCGCGCTGCCCGGCATTGGGCTCGGCGCCGATCACGAGCGTCCGGCAGATTTGCGCGTAGTAGCCGTCGACCTGCGGAGTGAGTTCGGTGAGAAGGGAGTCGCCTTCCTGAAGTCTGCGCTCGGTCGGGGGCTTCATCCCGACGACTTCGACGCCGCCGGAAGCGATGAGCTGGAAGTTGTCCTCGGCGCCGTGCCGCTTGAGGAAGGCTTCGGTCTCGGCAACGAGCTCGTATTCGGTGATGCCGGGCTGGGCGGTTTGGGCGAAGTGCTGGTAACCGCTGTCGGAGAGCGCGGCGGCCCGCCGGATGCGGGTTAGCTCGTTCTCCGTTTTCACGCGCCGAAGTTCTTCGATCGCGTATGTTGCCGAGAGCTGGCCGGCGCTGGTGAAGCGCTGCTGCATGATCTCTTTCCCGGCGACCGCGATGACGCCGGTTTTGGGGAGCGCGGCTGCGAAATCCGCGGTGAATGGGATACCAAGCGCTTCCGCATCCCAAGGGTCGGACGTGACGACACGCACTTCTCCTGTACGATCGACAACGGCCGCGGCGTGCGGTCCGGAAAAGTTGAAGTTCACAAGGCACCGGAAGTAGTCCTTGCGCCACGTGTGCCCGTAGAGAACCAGCACGTCCCACTGGTGCTCGGAGATCAGCTCCTGAATTTGAGTAAGTCGCGTCTGGTTAATCAGCATGGTTTGTGGTGCGGCTACGGCGACACATCTTCGGTAAACCATTCGGTCGGAAGCTCGCGGCCGAGGCCCATCGCCCTGGCGCGCTTCAGCACTGCCGCGCCTACGGCGGCGAATTGCGTGCCGGCTCCGGTATTGTTGTTGAAAACCGTGATCTGATCGGAGGAAGTGCGGCCCTTGATGGCGCCGGCGACAAGCTCCTGCACTTCGGCGATCGAGTCCCACGCTTTGATGCCTTTTTGCGCGACTTCCCAGACATCGGGAGATTGGTCGAGGCGCGCGACATCCTTTGAATGCACGACGTAGAGGTCGGCGCGGCGGATGGTCTCGTCGTCGATCTCGCGGCGCTTGTTGCTGCCGTCCGAGCCACCGATGGAGGCGACGTACATGCCTTTCTCGACGAGATGTCCGTCGAAGACCGCGTCCCATGCGGCCGTTGCTGCCTGCACGAAATCGCTGCCTTCAACGACAGCGCGCGGGGAATCGGCGCATTCGATTGCGCGCCCGAGCTTCCCGGACCAATGCGCGCAGAAAGCCCGGCAGTGTTCCTGGTTCGGGCTGTAGACCTTGACCTTGTCAAAGGCAAACTCGCTGCAGAGGAATTCGATATGGGCGGTGGCTTGCCATCCGCTGCCGAAAAGTCCGAGGACTTTGGGCTTCGCAGGGGCCAGATACTTCGCGCCGACGACGCTCAGCGCGGCGACGCGGACCTTTTGAATTATGCCATCGGGCATGATTGCGATGGGCTCGATGCGCTCGACGTCAAAGAGGATCACGAGTCCACAGTAGCGATCGCCCGTGGCCACCGGGAGAATGCGGCGGCGTTTGACTCCGTTGGTGAAGGAAAATCCCGCCATGTCGGAGGTGATGCGCAGTGCCCAAACCCCGCACGAGACGCCACTGCCTTCCTGAGACTTGAACCGGTACCTGAAACCGGGGTTGTTCGCCGACTCGACCGGCATGTAGGTCTGGCTGCGCGGGCGGTTGATGGCCTTGCCTTCGGCGAGCTCACGGTAGATAGTTTCGGTGGCGGCGATGGCGTCTTCGGGGGTGAGGGCTTTTTCGACGTCCTCGTTGGAGAGCAGGATCATTTGGACCGCGACAGGCTGAAGCCTGTCCCCCCATCGTGCGTGTTCCAAAAACTCCGCATCGGTAGCGGCGATAACCTCACCTGGGCACACCCGCGAAGTATTTTGAGCCGGATTTGAGGAGCGGGATGAGCCCCCCGGTCGAGACCATTTCGAGCAGGAATTCCGATGGCGGATTTCCCTGCAGTGACTGGCCAGTCGTCATGTTCTCGACGATGCCCCGCCGGATGTCAACGCGGATGTGATGTCCTGACTCGACGAGAGCATGCACTCCGGGCGCTTCGAGGAGCGGCAGGCCTATCTCGTGTCCGTTGCGATAAAACGTGCGGGCGAACAGCTCCGTCACAATGGCGCCGATGCCCGTGGCTTTGAGGGCCTTTGCGGCGAGGGCGCGGCCGGAGGAGCAGCCGAAGTTGCGCCCAGCGACGAGGATATCGCCGGGTTTGACATTGGCGGGGAAGTCCGGATTGGCGGTTTCGAGCACATGCTTCGCCATCTCGTCTGCCCGCTTCCACATGATGTGGGTCGGGGTGATGAGATCGGTCGGGATGTTGTGGCCGAACTTCCAGCAGTTGCCTTCAAAAATGAGTTTGTTCATTTGCTTTGCTTATGCGGCGAGCGCTATGGCTGGATCGGTCGGTGAGATCGCGGGGCGCGTGATCCTGGCGGTGACGAGAAGCATCAGGAGTCCGAGGCAGGCAAGCCCGAGATCGACCGAAAACGGCACGGACCATCGATGAGTCTCATCGAAAAGATAGCCCGCGAGCTCGCCACCGCTGGCAGTGCCCAGTCCGAAGAAGACGTAGAACAAGCCGAGCGCCTTGCCGACCTGGTGGGTACCGAAGAACTCAAAGATGATCGTCGGAGCAGCGTTGAAAATACCGCCGTAGCCGAGTCCGAAGAGGATACCGATCCAGAGGATGAGGCCCGACTGTGGATCGGTGTTGAGCAGAGCGAGCACGCCGAGCGCGATGCAGATGGTGCTGAAGATCATGCCGGCCCGGGCGCTGACGCGATCGGCGAAAAGTCCGGAGATCAACTTGCCGGGAGCGCCGGCGCCGAGCGCGACGGCAAGGATGAAGGCTGCGTCTTTGGCCGCCACGTGCGCGCCGGTTAGATAAGAGATCAGGTTCTGCTGGACGCCGAGCATGGCGTGCGCGCTGAGGAAGAGCGCGATCCCGAAAATCCAGAACATCGGCAGGCGGACCAGTTCTGCGAGGCTCGGAACGGGTCCGGCTTGTACGCGTTTGCGCGTTTGCGCGTTGTTGTCTACAACGATCAAGGTTAGGAAGAACGGGATCGCCATCGACGCCGCCAAAACGAGGAACATCCCGGATATTCCGCGCCGCGCGATCTGGGCGGTGGCCAGGCGAGGGGCGATGAAGCCGCCGAGCCCGATACCGGCATTGATGAAGCCGACCGCGAGACCTCGCCAGCGCGAGAAGAACGGACCGATAAGAATGGACGTAGGGAGGATGGAGACTGCCGACGCTCCCGCGCCGAGCAGGAGGCAGAACGCATAATATTGCGGGCGCGAGTGAATCGTCGACAGCAGGCTAAGCGCGATCGCGATCAGGAGTGTGCCGCCCAGGATGACACGCTTCGGCTTGAATTTGTCGACCAACATTCCGACAGCGGGTGAAAGGATGCCGATAAGTAAAAGGATGATCGAGCCGCCGGCGTTAGCCTCCGCGAACGTCCAGCCGAAGGCTTTGGTGAGTGGGCGGTAAATGGCGGGCCAACAGAAGAGCCCGAAGGCGAAGGAGATGGTGAGGATGACGAACGACGTCAGAAGCGTGAGCCAGCTTCGCATAGTCAACGCTTTTTCAGGCATGCTCGTTCTGCTTTCGTCTTTCTTGCTGCTGTCGAGGCGAAGTACCAGCGGATTTTATCAAACCGGCCGATTTTGAGAACTCAAGCTATGGAGTCGCGGCTCCAAGTCTATTGATAACAGCAAGCGGGTGGTGTCAAGGGCGGACTTCTCGCAAGTTATTGTAAACAGAATACCTACAACCTGACCGAGGGAAGCGCGACGGTTCCCCAATTCAAACAGCCGCCTTAATCAGGGCACGAGGGAGCGCCGGGCTACCGGAATGCTTGTTTGGCTTTGCGCTGCTCTTCTTCTTTGATGCCGGGGCCGAATAAACTCTCAAAGAAGCCTTCTCGAACAAGACGCGCGACAGTGCTGTTGTCGACGATCGTGCGGAAGTCAAAGCCTCTCAACTGTGCGGCCGATTGCTCGTCGATCGGGTGATCCACCATGTACCGGACGGATGCGGCATTCACGTAGGGCACACGCTCGAAAGTGTTGTGGCTGGCATAGTGGTCGTAAACGCGGGACAGATCCGCAGGGCTTTCAGGCGCGTATTTGATGTAGGCCTTGATGGCAAAATCCTTATCGTCGTAGAAGCGTTTGATCGCTTCGGCGTGGGCTTTGATCAGAAGCTCCGGGAGCTTCGGATGCGCGGCGACCTCAGACTTCGTGAAGACGTAGACCGTCGGTGCGTAGATATCTTCAAAGTCACTCGTATTGGCGAGGCTGCGGTAGCCTTTTTCCTCCAGCCTGAAATAGACGGGCGCGGTGAGCATGGTCGCGTCGATGCGTCCTGAGATGAGGGCGGCGGCCCGTCCGTTGACGTCGGTGCCGATCGGGACCCACTGCACGTCCCGGGGCGTAAGGCCGAACTTCGCGAGCAGGCCCACCGCGTAATTGTAGGGCGCGTCGCCGATTTGGCTCACGCCGACGCGTTTGCCTTTGAGATCGCGCATACCGGCGATGTTCTTGTTGGCCATCATGGCGAACAGACTTTTGCGATACGGACTGCCGACGATCGTAAGAGCGCCGCCTTTGGATCCGGCAAGCATGGCCTGCTCGAGCGGGTAGTTGGTCATTGCCGCCTCGCCGCTGATCACCATTGCGATCGCCGCGGGGTGGACAGCGAAGGCGAGGTCGACGTCGAGCCCATACTTCTGGAAGTACCCGGCCTCTTTCGCGATGTAGAGGGGCCAGGTTGTGCCGGTGCGCGTGGCGTAGTTGATGGTGATCTTCTGGAGCCGCGGCGATTGGGCGGAGGCGGCGACGCCGCTCACCAGGACGAGGGCGACGGCAAGCCTGCGGGAAGCGATCACGGTGACTCTACGACAGAGAGTCTATCGCAGTTGCCACAGGCTTCATTTGATAGCCTGAATTCATTCGACGCCGCTTCCACGCGCGTTTGTCCACCGTTCAGGAGATTTTCAATGTCCCGTTTGAAGCCATTCCGTATCCTCGCGGTTGCGACTGCCGCTCTGGCGCTCACGGCCACGATTGCCGCCCAGCAGGCCGGGCGCAATACGCCGAAACCAATGAATGTCGACGGCAGCGTACTGAGAAACGCGGGCACTGCGAAAGACGCGCTCAGCAACGACTGGCTGAGCTACGGTCGAACGCAGGGCGAGACGCGCTACAGCCCGCTGAAGCTGATCGACACGACAAATGTGAATCGGCTGGGCCTTTCGTGGACCTATACGCTCGGCGCGGGCGGCGGAAATCAGGAGATGACGCCGCTGGTCTGGAACAACACGCTCTATGGCATCACGAATTGGAGCGTCGTATTCGCGCTCGATGCGCGCACCGGCAAGGAGATGTGGCGATGGGATCCCGAGGTCAACCAGGCAGCGGTGCAGCCGAAGCTGTGTTGCGGCATCGTGCAGCGCGGCATCGCGCTTTACAACGGCAAGATCTACGCGCCGGTAATCGACGGGCGTCTCGTCGCGCTCGACGCGCTGACCGGCAAGCCGGTTTGGGAACAACGCCTCGGGTATCCGCAGGACTGGTATTCCATCACGATGGCCCCCCGCATCGCCAATGGCAGGGTCGTTCTCGGGATGGCCGGCGGCGATCACCCGACGCGCGGGCACTTCGATGCTTACGATGCGGAGACCGGAAAGCACGCCTGGCGCTTCTGGACAGTGCCCGGAAATCCGGCGCTTCCTTATGAAAACGAAGCGATGGCAAAAGCCGCGAAGACGTGGGGCGGCGACTTTTACAAGTGGGGCGGCGGTGGCTCGGTGTGGGATGGCATGGCGTATGATCCCGACACCGACCTGATCTTCGTCGGCACCGGTAATGCCGAGCCGTGGGTGCAGAAGTTCCGCGGCGCGAAGGACATGGACAATCTGTACACGTGCTCGATTCTCGCGGTGAACGTGACCACAGGCAAGCTCGCGTGGTATTACCAGGAGGTCCCGAACGACAACTGGGATTTCGATGCGGTGCAGCAGTTAATGCTCGCCGATATCACGATCAACGGGCAAAAGCGCAAGGTGATCATGCAGGCCGCGAAGGACGGCTTCTTTTACGAAATCGATCGCGTGACGGGCAAGTTCATCCGCGCCGAGCCCTTCGCGCAGGTCAACTGGGCAAAGGGCTTCGATGAAGCTGGGCGGCCAATGGTGAACCCGGAGGCGTTCTACGACAAGGAGCCGGTGACCATCTATCCGACGGCGGGCGGGGCGCACAACTGGTCGCCGATGTCGTTCAATCCGAATACCGGCCTGATTTACATTCCAACAACCTATGCCACATGGACGTTCCAGGCCGGCGATGAAGTGCTGCCCGCGCAGACGGGTCACACGGGGCTGACGCGCGGATTGCCTGCGCCGCGTCCGAACTCGATGAAGATCTGGGGGCCCGAGCCGCTGGGAAATAACCGCGGTGTGCTGGAAGCGTGGGACCCGGTGACGAACAAGCTGGCCTGGCGGACGCCCGGCGGCGGAGGGATTGGCGGAGGTACGGTAACGACGGCGGGGAATCTGGTGTTCCAGGTTCTGGGGGACGGGCACCTTTTGGCGTATACAGCGGACAAGGGCGACAAGCTGTTGGAGATTGCAACACCGCGGAATGGAACCGGCGCACCGATCACGTATGCGATCGATGGGAAGCAGTATGTGGCCTTCGCGGGTGGAAGCGGACGCAGGCCGAACGTAGTTGGTCCGACGAACGCGCAGGTGGATGGAGCCCCGATGTTGTTCGTGTTTGAGCTGTATGGAAAGGCGGAGATGCCGCCGCCCACACCGCCACCGGCTGGCCGGGGGCGGGCCGCGGCGCCACCTGCCGCTCCGGCACAGCCTGCGAACCCGCCACACGCAGACAACAATTAAGCAAGAACAGTGGCGCTGGCGATCTTGTCGCCGGCGGTGCGCGCTCAAGCTTTAGCTTTTGCCGCCGCTGTGAATTACTCGCAGGCGTCGGTGATGCAGATCGATTCGAGCGTGCGGCCCATTGGAGGAGCCTGCAGGCCGGACTTGGTCATCAACTGCCGGATGAGGAGTCCGGTTTCCGGGTGTGCGATGGCCGACTGCACACCAACGCGGACGAGCCCGTCGGCGTAATCCACTGGTTCCCACGTGTGGATGGCGAGCTTGCCGCCGCGGTTGTCCGTGTTGCCGTAATCGCGGACGTTCAGCTTCGCGCCGTGATCATACAGAGCCTGCACGACTTGTGTGGCGCCCTTGTGCGCGGCTCCATGCATGGCAGTGCGGCCGGTGTCGGCCTGAGCGTTGGGATCGAGTCCGAGATCGAGGAGCATCTTGACCGCTTCCAGAGTTTGCTCGCGCGACCACTCGTAGGTGATGCCTTCGACCCAGCCGATACCCGCCGCGACCTGAAGTGCGGTCACGTGCAGAACCGTATCGATCTTCGGATCGGCGCCGTGGGCGAGCAGGAGTTTCATCAGCACGACATCGCCGGACTGTGAAGCGCGCAGAAAAGCGGTCGCGCCGTTTTCGTCCAGCCACTGGTTCGTGAAGACGGTGCGAGTCTCGGTGGAATCTTTCATGCGGGCGTTTACGTTGGCGCCTTTGTCGAGGAGGATCTTGATGTAATCGAGATGGTCCATGTCCGGCTTGCGGACCGGGTAATCGCCCGACTCGATGTTGCGGTTGTCGGTGGCAAGGTAAAGGTTCGTCCAGCCGCCTTTGTTCGCGAGATTGACGTCGGCGCCGTGGTCGAGCAGGTACAGGCCAAGCTTATAGAACCGGTTCTGGGTAGCGGTGAGAAGCGGGCTCCAGCCGTAGAGGCTCGTCTGGTTGATGTCCGCGCCTGCCGCAAGAAGCGCCTTAACGGAATCAAGGTCGTTCGAACGGACAGCGAAGATCAGCGGAGTCAGACCGCCGCCATCTTTGGGGGCTGCGGGTCCCCGGCGGATCACGCCTGCGGCGACAGCGGCTTCGTCGGCTCCGTCGTCGGCTGCACCCGCGCCGCCACGGCCACCACCACGACCGGCGCGTCCACCGCCGGCGGCAGCGCGTCCGCCACCGGCGGCAGCGCCTTGGCCGCCACGACCGCGCCCGCCCCCGCCGATACCGTTGTTATCGCCGCGCAGAGCGCTGAGATCCCCGAGGTCGAGAGCTTTGCCCGCCGCCAGCGCCGCACCCTGTGCCGCCACCTGCTTGCGCGGATCGTTGGCTTTTCCCAGCGCGGGCCCGCGGCCGCGTTCCGCGGGAGCCGACTGGGCTTTGATATCCGCGCCACGCTGGATCAGGAATTTGATCGCGTCGGCATGGCCTTCGTCGGCGGCCCACATCAGTGCCGTGGTGCCGCGCAGGGATTCCTTCGCGTCGATTTTCGCGCCGTGATCGAGCAGCGCTTTGATCGTATTGACGTCGCCGGTGCGGGCGGCTTCCATCAGATCGGTACGGCCGAGGGGGAGTTCCTCATTCGGATCGGCGCCGGCGTTGAGGAGAGAGGTCGCGATATCGGCCTTGCCGTTGATGCTGGCGAGCCAGAGCGGTGTCGATCCGTCGTGGTTGGCTGCTTTCGGATTCGCACCGGCCTTCAGCAGAAGATTCACCATCTGCGTGTCGGACTCGTGGACCGCCCAGTGCAGGGCAGTCGCGCCATCGTTCTGGGGAACGTTAACGTCGGCGTGTGCCGCGATGAGCTTCTGGACGGCGGCTTTGTCGCCGCGCATGACGGCATCGGCAACGTCGGAGGTGGCGGCGTAGCCGATGCCGGAAAAGATCAGGAGTGCGGCGGCGATGCGTTTCATTCGGAAGTCCTCATTAGTCAATGCGCCGGGACAAAGTCCCGGCGCGGCAGGCTGCTTTGCTCAGGAAAGCGGCCCGCGCCACGTTACAGGTTCTCGATGCGGCCGGTGCTGTCGCCGATGCTGTCCTGATGGATGCCGTATTTGTCCAGAATCGATAGCAGCAGGTTGCCGGTCGGGATGGTCTTTTGCGGGAAGGCGAGATGACGCCCGCCCTTCATCTGGCCGTTGATGCCCCCTACAAGGACGTGCGGCACGTCGTAGTGCACGTGCTGGTTGGAGTTGCCCATGTTGCTGCCATAGAGGACGAGCGAATGGTCGAGCAGCGTGCCATCGCCATCCTGTGTCTTGTTCAGATTGGCAACCAGGTGCGCCAGCATCTTGATGTGATACTGGTTGATCTTCGACAGCGTCTCGATGATCTTCGGATTTTCGCCGTGGTGCGACACGCCATGGAAGCCGGACGTGGGAGCTTCGCTCGCGGGATAGGTGCGTCCGGTCAGGTCGCGCGCGAAGAGCAGAGTGCCGACCCGGGTGATGTCGGCCTGGAAGGCGAGGGCGAGAAGATCGAATTGCAATTTGATGTGCTCGTCGAAGGTCTGCGGGACGCCGACCGGAACACTCATATCCTCCGGAGCGACGGTCGAAGCCTTCATCGCGATCTGCAGACGGCGTTCGATTTCACGGACGTTTGTCGCGTAGCTATCGATGACGACCTTGTCGGACGCGCTGGATTCATTGCGCAGGCGCGAGAGGCTGCCGGTGAGCGAGTCGAGGATACTGCCGTCGCGTTTGCGGCGAGCGGCGCGCTGGGCGGCGGAACTGCCGTCGCCGAACATGCGCTCGAAGACGACCTGCGGATTGAGCTCCATTGGCAGCGGATCGGTGGGCGACGACCACGAAATCGTGTTCGTGTAGGCGCAGCTATAGCCTTCGCCGCAGTTCGACGAGTTCGCGCCGGGATCTTCAACGGCCAACTGCATCGAGGGCATCAGATTGTCGCGGCCGATCTTCTGGGCGATGATCTGGTCGATCGTCGTGCCGTTGTAGACGTCCGCGCCCGCCGTCTTCTTGGGCTTGTCGGCGCATAGGAACGCGGAAGCGACCCAGTGATCGGCTCCGGTCGCGCCGGGAGGCGGTTCCGCCGAGCGGGAATGCAATCCGCTCATGATCACGGTTTGTTTGACGAACGGCTCGAGCGGCCTCCAGTTAAAGGGCAGCGTGGCTTCGAGAGCGCCCTCCTTTTCAGGGACCCAGTAGCCGGGGGCGGCGCCATGGGGCACGAAGCATCCGACGAAACGCGGCTTGGGAGTGGCCGCGGTTTGAGCGAGCGCCGTCCCAGCCGGAATCATCGAATCCAGGAGGGGGAGAGCTAGCGCGGTTCCGGCGCCTCGGAGGATCGTCCGACGGGATAAATGCTTTTTCGTGATGAACATGGCTGGATTTGGTCCTTACTCCTTTACTAACGGGATGCCCGCTCCACCGTAGTCGTGGGCTTCACGCTGCTCTCAACGGTCTTCTGACTGCTCTGGAAGGGAGCGCTCTTCACGATCCCCATAACGATGGAAGTGAAACGGTATTTACCGGGCGCCGCATCGCGGACGATCGAGCGCAGCATCGGCATGTCTTCATACTCCACGCCACGGCCCAGCGCGTAAGTCATCATCTTCTCGGTGACGACGCGCGCGAACTGGTCCGATCGGGCCATGAGTGAGGCGCGCAGATCGGTGAGGCCTTTGATCTTCGTCCCGTCGACGAGAACGCCGGAGGCATCAATCGGGGTGTCGCCATCCGTCGTGCGCCAGGTGCCGATCGCATCGAAGTTTTCGAGGCTCAGTCCAATCGGCTCGAAAATCTTGTGGCACGATGCGCAGGTCGGATTGGTGTGGTGCATTTCCATGGTCTCGCGCATGGTCGGCACATGTGTGTTGCCGGTGGCGTCGGGCGCCTTATCCTTGATGACCGGAACGTTTGGCGGAGGATCCGGCGGGCTGACGCCGAGGAATGTCTGGAGATACCACTTACCACGCGCAACCGGCGACGTGCGGGCGGCATTCGAGGTCACGGTCAACAGCGCCCCCTTGCCGAGCAGGCCGCGGCGCATGTCGAGCGCGGCGGGGAGGTCCACGCGGCGGAACTGCGGACCATAGACGTTCGGGATGCCGTACTGCTTGGCGAGCCGCTCGTTGACGAACGTGTAATTGGCGTTGAGGAGGTCGAGAATGCTGCGGTCCTCACGCATGATGCTCCCAAAGAAGAGCTGGACTTCCTGCTGGTAAGCGTTGCGCAGGTTGTCGTCGTAATCAGGGAAGAGGTTGACCACGGGCTCTGCGGTCTTCAGCGAGCGCACTCCGAGCCATTGGCCGGTGAAGTTGTCGACCAGAGATTCAGCCTTCGGGTCGGCCAGCATACGGCGGACCTGCTTTTCGAGCATCGCCGGGTCCCTCAACTGGCCCTTCGCGGCGACATCGATCAGTTCGTCGTCAGGAACGCTGCTCCAGATAAAAAAGGAAAGGCGCGAAGCGAGAGCGAGATCGCTCAGACGATAGGTCTTGCCGGCCACCAGTGTGGTGGGTTCGGGCTCGTCGCGATAAACGAATTCGGGATCGGCCAGCAGGCGCTGCAGCGCGGCTTCAATGCCGTCGTCGAAGCTGCCGCCATCGGCGCGGCCGGAGTGGTAGAACTCCATCAGCGGCGCGATGTCAGCAGCGGACGGGGGGCGCCGGTAAGCATGCTTCGCCAGCGTTGTCACGATCTGTTTCGCGCAGGGCTCTTCTTCTTTGGGACCGCCCGGATGACATACAAAAATCTTTTGACGCGCGAGTGTTTCCGACGCGCCCTTCGGGTTGTAAGGGCCCTCGATCCAAACCTGTCCAACGTGCGGATAGAACTGATAGCCCGGGATCGAGCCTGGTGTATTCATCGTTCGATTGAACGGAACGTTGAGCTCACTGCCAGGGATATCGTTCGTTGTGAGGAATGTGACGCCAACCGTGTGCAGACCGGCTTTCACCTTGATCCGCGGCGTCGCTTTCCCGTTGCCGGTAGTGTTGGAGATGTCTTTGTCCCAATCGAAGAGATGGACGCGGTCGCCGTCGACGGTAACTTCGAGCTTCTCGCCCTTCACGCCGCCGAGCACGGCCTGGAAGTATCCGGTGACGCCTTTGACCTTGAACGTGTACTCGCCATCGGCAGGGAACTGATATTTGATCAGGATGCCGCCGCGAGTTCCGAACGGCAGCCCTTCAATATGGTAGTTCTGGGCGGTGTCGGAAGGCACTTCGAAGACTGCCTGCGAAGCGGCGGAAACATCGCCGACCGCGAGCCGGCTGATCTTGCCCGCCGCCGAGAGATACGCCTCCATCAGCGCGGGCGATAACGTCAGAGCACCGGCAATATTGTCGAAGCCATGCGTCGAATCATCGCCGGGGAGGAACTTCGAAGCATCGACCTGCAGCCCGAGCACATCGCGGATGGCGTTGGTGTACTCGGTACGGTTCATGCGGTGGAGTCCCGGAGGCGGCAGGTACGTCTTCGCACTGTGATCGAGCTCGCTTTCCATCCAGTTGATGAGCGCGTCACGGGTCGCGTCGTCCGGTTGTGGCATGCCAGACGGCGGCATCATGTGGGCGCGCAGCTTGCGGACAACCTTCTCCCCGATTTCTGCATGATCGCCGAGATGCGTCATATCGAGCTTGTCGAGCTCGAGATTGGCCGTTTTGATTTTTTGGTTGTGACACCCGACGCAGTATTTGTCGACGACGGCGCGCTCGCCGGCGGCGGTCGCAGGCCCCGCCGTGGTGGCGGCCGGGACAGGCAGCGCGGAAAGAATAATAAGGAGGGGAGCAGCGCAAACTGCCTTCAGGGCGGTGTTTGCGAGCGGGGTATGGCGATTTGAATCAGGCACAAGGGCCCCTCGGCCTGTGCATTCAATTTCAACGAGCGAGCGTTTGCGGTTCACGACTGACCTTCCGCGGGCTGATACGTGGCCCTATAAGCTGATATACCTGAACGGGCGTACCGGGTCGAGTTTATCAAAAGATAAGTCCGCATTTCACTACCTTCTTGTAATTGTTCGTCTATTCGGCGAACGCGGGCACGAACTCACAAGGAGATCGACCGCGGTTACGGCGTTAAGCGCACAAGGAATCAATCACTTACGAATAGCCACGACGACACGGCATTTGGTTTCGTCGCCACCTGGTACGGTGACGATTGGTGGTGCGGACGATGAATGCGCCGCCGCACCCATGGGGCTCGGTGACAAACAAGCCTCCCTAACGTTGCATCCTTGACTTCGTGAGCCCGGGGCCGCAAATTGATATAATTTCCCGCCAGGATGCCAAACCATCGAGCCCGCCGGCAGTTCCTCAAATTCCTCGCTGCAAGTCCTTTGGCGGCTCTCCGGGCGGAAGCGTGGCAAGCGCCAGCGGCTGGCCCGGGATCTCCTTATTACGTCCCGCTCGTCTCCGCGAAAGACGCATTCAGCGTGCTCGATTTCGAGGACGCCGCCCGGCGCACCCTCCCGCAGGCGCACTTCGGTTACATGGAATCCGGAGTCGACGACGATCTCACGAAACAGGCCAATCAGGAAGGCTACCGGCACATTGAACTGCGCACCCGCCGGCTAATCGACGTCAGCAAAGTCGATACCCGCGTCGAGCTCTTCGGCGGCACGTTCGACTCACCCATCTACATCTGCCCGACCGGCGCCCAGAAGATGTTCCACCCGGATGCCGAACTGGCCACGGCGCGCGCCGCGAAGGCCAAAGGCACCCTGCAGGTTCTTTCAACCGTGACATCCGTTTCATATGAAGACATCGCAAAGGCCCGCGGCGGTCCGGTCTGGTATCAGCTCTACGCGCCCGCCAAATGGGAGCAGGCCGAGCACATCATCAAGCGCGTGGAAGCATCCGGATGCCCCGTTCTTGCTCTCACTGTCGACCTTCTGGGAGGACGCAACACCGAAACCTACAATCGCGCGCGCCGCGCCGACAAGCGCGACTGTAATGAATGCCATGAAGGCGCGCCGGGGTCGAATCTCTCCGCGCGTCCAATGTTCCAGGGGCTCGACATGACAGGGTTCCAGATGAACAGCCCGGCCATGACCTGGGACTTCGTTGATCGCGTAAAGAAGATCACGAAAATGAAATTCATGCTCAAGGGCATCGAGTCGCGTGAGGACGCCGCGCTTGCCGTAGAGCACGGAGTCGACGGCATCATGGTTTCCAATCACGGTGGGCGGTCAATGGAGACTCTGAAGCCGACCATTGAGTCGCTGCCCGAAGTACTCGAGGCGGTGAAGGGGCGGATCCCCGTCTTTGTGGATGGCGGCGTGCGGCGCGGGTCCGACGTGATCAAGGCCCTCGCGCTGGGAGCGAAGGCCGTAGGAATCGGCCGTCCTTATCTGTGGGGACTGAGCTCGTTTGGACAACCCGGCGTCGAGCGCGTGCTCGACATTCTCAACGGGGAACTGCAACTGGCCATGCGCCAGTGCGGGAAAACGTCGATCCGGCAGATCGACAAGACCACAGTCGCGATGAAGAGGGCATAAGCGATCCCGGGAGCGGCGTCCCCGGACATTCCTCTGGAAAAATCAGCCGGCAAGGAGTAAGAGCGATGGCGAAATCGAGTAAGGGCTCAGTCGGACGGCGCGGCTTCCTGAAAGGCGCCGCCGCAAGCGCTGTCACCGGCGCGGCGGCCATCGTCGCAACGCCATCGCTCGCATCGGCGCAGCAGGGCGTCGGTCCGGCCGTTCGCCCGCCCTCTGCCACCGAGCGCGCGACCGAGAATCTGGCAAGCGCGTCCGCGGAAATCCAGATTATCGAGAAGCCCGGCTCCGATTACATGGTTGATGTGCTCAAGTCTTTGCCGGTCGAGTACATTTTCGCCAGCCCGGGTTCGAGCTTCCGCTCGCTGCACGAATCCGTCGTGAACTACGGCGGAAACAATAAGCCTGAGTTCATCACGTGCACGCATGAAGAGATCGGTGTCGCCATGGGCAACGGCTACGCCAAGATCGAAGGTAGGCCCGCGCTCTCAATGGCGCATGGAACTGTCGGATGCCAGCACGCAGCCATGGCCGTCTACAATGCCTACTGCGATCAGGTCCCGAACATGCTGATCCTCGGGAATACGGCCAACGCCGAGGAGCGCCGCGGTTCGGTCGAGTGGCTGCACAGCGTGCAGGACGCCGCCGCCATCGTCCGCGAATTCACGAAGTGGGACGACGCCCCTGCCTCCCTGCAGCACTTCGGTGAATCGGCAATACGCGCATATCAGCTCGCGATGACACCCCCAACGATGCCGGTGGTTATCGTCGCCGATGCCGAGTTGCAGGAGCGTCCAGTTCCGGCAGACGATGTTCCGCGCGTTCCGAAATACGTCGTGCCCGCGCCGCCGGCGGGCGGTCCGAGCGCCGTGAACGAAATCGCGAAGCTGCTGGTGGCGGCGGAAAATCCGGTCATCGTCACCTCGCGTTCAGCGCGTACACCCGCGGGCCTGACGTCCCTGGTTCAACTCGCTGAGCTCCTGCAATGCGCCGTGATCGACCAGCACCGCCGGATGAATTTCCCCTCGCGACATCCGCTGAATCAGTCCTGGAATTCGCGTGGCGTCATCGGCAGCGCCGACGTCATTCTGGGGCTCGAAACGTACGACTTCTACGGCGTGGTCCACACACTGGGGGGCCAGACAAAAGTCATTCCACGCTCGATCACCAAACCGGGCGCCAAACTTGTCACCATCAGCTCCAGCGACCTGTTCTACAAATCCAACTACCAGAATTTCCAGCGCTTTCAGGACGTCGACATCAGTATCGCCGCCGACGCGGAGGCGACTCTGCCATCGCTGATCGAGGCCGTCCAGAAGATCGTCACGCCCGACCGCAAACGGGTTTTTCAGGCGCGCGGCGCCAAACTTGCCGAAGCCAGCGCGCAATCGCTGCAGCAGAACCGCACCAACGCCACTTACGCGTGGGATTCCAGCCCGATCAGCACCGCGCGCATGTCAGCCGAACTCTGGGCCCAGCTGAAAAATGAGGACTGGTCGCTCGTCTCAGACACGATCTGGATCAGCTACTGGCCGCTCCGCCTTTGGGACTTCAACAAGCACTACCACTACATCGGCGGCGCGGGTGGCGAAGGTGTCGGCTATATGGCGCCAGCGGCTCTGGGCGCTGCAGTCGCCAACAAGAAACACGGACGCCTCAGCGTCTGCATCCAAAGCGATGGCGACCTGATGATGGCTCCCGGGACTCTTTGGACCTCGGCCCATCACAAGATCCCCATGCTCACCCTGATGCACAATAACCGCGCGTACCACATGGAGATCATGCATCTGCAGCGAATGGCCAACCAGCACAATCGCGGAATCGATACCTGCGGGATCGGCACGACGATCACCGACCCCAATATCAACTACGCGCAAATGGCGAAGAGCATGGGAGTTGAAGCCGAAGGACCGATCGCGGATCCGGCCGCTCTTGGGCCCGCGATCAAGCGCGGCATCGAAGCCGTGAAGCGCGGTAACCCGTATCTGATCGATGTGATCACCCAGCCCAGATAGCCAAACCGGATAATCATGAGATCCCTTCTCGTCGCCTTGCCAATCGTCGCGCTGCTCGCCCAGGCGCCGGCGGGAAATGTAGAAAACGGGAAGCGCTTGTTCGTGAAAGCCGGCTGCTACGAATGCCACGGTTATGCCGGACAAGGCGGGGCGGGAGTACGCCTTGCGCCGAAGGTGCTGCCCGCGGCCGCATTCATCGCCTACGTCCGTCATCCAACGGGCGTGATGCCGCCGTACACCATTAAAGTCGCTTCGGATTCCAATCTGGCTGACATCCGCGCGTATCTTACGACGATTCCCGAGCCGCCTCCGCTGAAGGACATCCCGCTGCTTAACCAGTAGCGTCAACGATCGCGCCGTCTCCTGCGTCTTACCTGACAGATGGGTATTCGGGTGATTCGTTCCTTTATGATTGCGGGCGCCCTTGTGTCATGCGCTATGGCCCAACCGCCGGCGCTCGTGCGCGTCGTCCGTCAGGGCGCGATTCAGCCTTACGTTGCCGGCCAGGCTCGCGTGAACGTAATCGCAATGTCCGCGATTGCAGGGCCAGCCGAACACTGGCTTCTGGAGTTGCATGATTCCTTCACCAGCATCGAAGCCGCCGATCAGGCGCTGAATTCAGTACCCGCTCCTCCTCCGCTCGAGTTCGACACGTTCGTTGCAGGCGCGCGCAGCCTGATCGCGATCTACCGTCCGGGTCTGAGCTACCGGCCTGACGAAGGAATGCGTATGTTCCCGAAGATGCGCTACCTCGATGTGACGCTTCTGCGAATCAAGCCAGGCAATGAACCCGATCTCGCCAAACTCCTGCGTCTGCGCAGCGTCGGACTCGACAGCATCAATATGGATCGCCCCGAGATTGTTTATCGCGTGCTCTCCGGCGCCCCCGAAGGGACGTACCTGGTCCTCGCGCCCATGCCGTCGCTGCGCATGCTGGATGACGGGCGCCCTCTGGCTCCGGACTACGCGGAGGCCGCCGAGGCCACAGCGAAGAAAATTGCCCTGGACATCGATCTTCTGCGGGAGCACTTCTGGTTTCGTGTCGATCCGCGCCTGAGCTGGATCTCGGATGAGTTCGCCGCGCCGGACCATGAGTTCTGGCGCGGATCGAAATAGCGCTTACGCCAGGCGCGGCGCCAGCACCTGGACGAGCAGCCCATCCGGATCGCGGAACTCCAGCGTGCCGGATCCTTCAGGCTTTTCGATCTTCGCGCCCACGGCCGCAAGTTTCTGGCTCGCGGTCTCGTAGTCGAAAGCCGCCGCCGGGACGCAGAAGCGATTCACGGCCGGCTTCACTCCGGCTGGCGTTTTGAGCAAACCGATCCGCGATTTCCCGGCCTGAAACCAAATGCCATCGCCGGTGCGTTGCGCGATGGCCCCCAGGATCTTCGCGTAAAACGCCGCCGATTTCTCCGGATCGGTCACATTCAACAGGACGTGATCGATCCCCGTGGGCGCAAAGATCGGCGCTGTCGCGCTCGAGACCGTCTCCGGAGACGCGGTTCCGGTCGACAACTGCGCCCACGTATTGTCCGCGGAAAGCTGCAGGTGAATTCCGTCGGGATCGGTCACGTTCAGAT
>Ga0134125_10000185_pt1 | contig 92832 bp, 91 predicted proteins | sample KB31751_FD_96464 | JGI IMG/M metagenome (GOLD analysis project Ga0134125, IMG submission 96464) | Terrestrial soil microbial communities with excess Nitrogen fertilizer from Kellogg Biological Station, Michigan, USA - KB3-175-1 | ecosystem: Environmental > Terrestrial > Soil > Unclassified ... | reverse complement strand
GGCGGCGGGATGCGGGCGACGATCGCCTCCAGCACCTCGGGCACGCCTTTGCCGGTCTTGGCCGAGATCCAGAGTGCGTCCTCGGGATCGGTGCCGAGCAGGTCGGCGATCTCCTGGGCGACCCGCTCCGGCTCGGCGCCGGGGAGGTCGACCTTGTTGATCACCGGGATCAGCTCGAGCCCGTTCTCGATCGCCAGGTAGGTGTTGGCGACGGTCTGCGCCTCGACGCCCTGGGCGGCGTCGACGACCAGCAGCGCGCCCTCGCAGGCGGCGAGGCTGCGCGACACCTCGTAGGAGAAGTCGACGTGCCCCGGCGTGTCGATCAGGTGCAGGTGGTAGGTCTCGCCGTCGTCGGCCTTGTACTCGACCCGCACGGCCTGCGCCTTGATCGTGATGCCGCGCTCGCGCTCGAGATCCATCGAGTCGAGCAGCTGGGCCTGCATTTTTTTCGGATCGACGGCGCCGGTGAGCTCGAGGATGCGGTCGGCGAGCGTCGACTTGCCGTGGTCGATGTGGGCGATGATCGAGAAGTTGCGAATCTTGTCCATGGGCGAGCCACGAGTATGAACAGAGCCGGGCGTGGGCGGCCCTACGGGCAGGCGCGCGGGTCGAGCGGGCCGGTGATCCGGAAGACGACGGTCGGCTTCTTGCGCAGCACGACTTCGGCATCTGGCCCTTCGAGCCACTTCGCCTGCGGCGGATAGGCGGGCTTGCCGGATTCGATCCGGTCGCGGGTGGCGACCACGTAGTCGTAATCGCCTTCGTCCACCAGGCGCCGGAACACCCGACAGCTGGGCGCCTCCTCGAAGCCACCGTGGGGGCGATGGACGCCGAGGTAGGAGACGCGATTGGAGAGGTCGGTCCCGAACAGGGGGTACTGCCGGGTGCTGGTCGTGGCGATGCGGGCGCCGTCGACGTCCCGCGCCCAGGCGAACGCGGCATCGAGCCCGGGCGTGGTGAAGCTCGGGTCCCGGTAGCGGTCGTGCAGGTAGTGTCGCTGGACCGGATAGCCGACCACGACCGCGATCAAGACGGCCCCCACCACGATCCCCGCGACCCATCGGCGCGGAAGTCCGTCTTCTTCATGGCTGCGTCTGCGTTCGGGGTCGCTATGCGCACCCAAATGCAGACGGTCATCGAGCGGCGCTTGCAGGTCGCGCCCAGCCGCGGGGACGGGGCGCTCGCCGAGCTTCGGGCCGATCGAGGCGAGGCGGGCGGCCCAGGCGCGGAGCGCCGGGACGGTCGGCAGGAGCGCGAGGCCGAGGATCAATGCCGGGGTCAGGTAGCGGAGCCCGGATTCGAATCCGCGCGGCATCCCCTCCGGCCCCGAGGCCGAGGTCGGCGACACGAGCCAAGAAAGCGCCGCCGCGAGCCCCACCAACCCCGCGAGCGCCAACACCCCCGCGGTTGATGGGCCGAAAAGCGCTGATATAGAGCGCTTTTCGGCCCACCAACCTCGTCCCCGGGGGACGAGGGCGAGGAGGAGGCCGGTGAGGGCGGCGATGCCGAGGACGGGCCAGACGATCCAGAGGCCGCCGTGCAGGCCCGGGAGGAACCAGTCGGACCAGACCGAGCCGTCGGTCAGGTACGAGAGGACGCTGTGCGCTTCGCGGCCACCCAGGGCCTGTTCCGGCGCGGGCAGGTCGAGCGGGCCGAGGTGGTGGATCCAGGGCAGCGGGTTACCGGTGTGGATCAGGTTCCGCAGGTACCAGTAGCCGCCGCCGGCCAGCGCCATGCCGCCCGTGCAGAGCAGCGCCCGCCACCGCGCCCCGGTCGGCGCCAGGGCGGTGAGCCCGATCACGAGCACCGCGGCGGGGAGCAGGAAGTTCAGCTTGGTCCCGGCCGCGAGCCCGATCGCGAGGCCGACGCAGAGCAGCGCACCGGTCGAGAGCCCGCGCCTGCGATCCGCCGCGTTGAGGGCGATCGCGATCGCCGCGAGCAGGAAGAAGATGCCGACGATGTCGTTCCGTGCCTCGCCCGCCTGGTCGGCCAGCGCGGGGACGCTCAGCGCGATCGCCCCCAGCGCCAGCGACCATGGTGCCACCCGGAACGGCCTGCCGATGCACCAGCAGGCGAGCAGGCAGCCGAGCAGCCAGCCGAGGTTCAGCAGCGGCGACATCAGGTCGCGGGAGAAGGCGAGCATCCCGATCGCGTGGACGACTTCGCCGTTCGCCGGGTAGAACCAGGCGAGGAACTGGGGCGCGATGAAGTGGAGGCCGATCGTGTTGCCGGTCTGGAAGAAGCCGGCGGCGAAGGGACCGTGGTACCAGGTGGAATCGAAGCCGGTCATCCCCGTGCCGAGCCGCAGCTTCACGCCGCCGGCGAAATGGCCGATCGCGATCCCGGCTACCAGCAGGGAGATGACGGTGGCGAGCAGCGAGGGGCGCAAGGGACGAATGTCTTCGGCCGCGGGTCCTGTCACGCCGGTTTCCCCCACGGTGCTCGGCGGCTCCGCCGCCTGCGCGCCGCGGGGGGCCCCCACCGGCGCGCCACCCGCGGGTGGGACCAACAGCCGCAGGACCAGGCCCACCACCGCCATCGAGATCAGGTAAGGGACGGGCTTGAAGGCGGACACCGTGCCGAGGAGCTCCGCCACCCAGACCAGCAGCGCGATCGTGACCACCGCCGTGGCCAGGAAGCCGGCCTCACCATCGAGCTCCGCCGGCAACCGTCGGCGGACCCGCGCGGCGCCCAGCCAGGCGAACCCGACGAGCAAGATCAGCTCCACCGCCCCCAGCAGGTATCGGCCCGGTCCGAGCATCTAGCCGCGGCGCCAGCGCAGTAGCCGCATGATCTGCTCCAGCTCGGCGATCCGCAGCACCCAGGCGGCGGCGAGATAGGCGACGGCGCCGGCGACCAGACCGCTGCCGAGCGAGATGATCTGCGCCGGCAGGCTGCGGCCGAGGGCGTTGTCGAGCAGGTCCCAGACGATCCACCCGACGCCGGCGAGGGCCGCCGAGGCCATCGTGATGCGGATCACGGTCGACAGCAGCCGCCCCAGCTCGAGGCCGTGGAACTCCCGGCGCAGGATGTAGGCCTGGGCGAAGACCGCGGCGCTGGTCCCGATCCCGGTCCCGGCGACGATCCCGCCGATTCCGAACGGCTTGTAGAGCGCCGCCGCCGCGACCGCCGAGACGACCAGGTCGATCACCGCCAGTCCCGTCGCCTGCCACGGTTTCTGCAGGCTGAAGAAGGTGCGCGTCTGCAGCAGGTAGACGCCGTTGGTCGGCAGTGAAAAGGCGAACCAGAAGAGGGCGGTGGCGACGATCTGGGTTTCGTGCGGGTCGAATTCCCCGCGCTGGTAGACGAGGCGGATGATCGGTTCCGAGAGGGCGAGGATCACCGCCGTCGCCGGCAGCAGCACGAACAGGATCTGGCGCATCCCGTTGGCCAGCGTCGCCCGCAGGTTCGCGAATTCCTTCCTGTTGGCGAAGCGCGCGAGGGTCGGGAAGAGGACCGTCGCGATCGCCACCGAGAAGATCCCCTGGGGCAGCTGGTAGAGGCGGAAGGCTTTGTCGATCGCCGCCGGTCCTTCCTCGGAGACGAGGCTGCCGAAGATGCTGTTGATCAGCTGGTTGAAGTTGATCAGGCCGAGGCTGATCGTCACCGGCAGCATCAGCAGCAGCACGCGTCGCACCCCCGGGTTGCGCCAGTCGAAGCTCCAGGTGAACCGGAACGGCGTGTGGCGGAGGTCCCAGGCCGGGATCGCCAGCTGCACCGCGGTGCCGATCAGGATCGCGATCGCGTACGCGTAGATCTGGTCGGGCTTGGCGAACAGCGGCTTCAGCACGACCAGGGCCAGGATGATCGCCACGTTCCAGAAGAAGGGCGAGATCGCGAAGGCGCCGAAGCGGTCGTAGCTGTTGAGGACGCCGACGACGACGCCGCTGATCCCGAGCAGGATCAGGATCGGGAAGAGGATCTGCGAGAGGCTGACCGTGAGGTCGAGAAGGTGCCCCTCGTAGCCGGGCGCGAAGATCGGCACGATGACCGGCGCGGCGAGGACGAAGATCGCCGTGAGCGCGCCCATCACCATCGTGATCAGGAGCAGCAGGGTCGAGGCGAGCCGGAAGGCCTCCTTGAACTGGCGCCGGCCGACCAGGTCCGTGAAGACGGGGACGAAGGCGGGCTGCAGGGCGGCGTCGGCGAACAGCGCGCGGACCAGGTTGGGGACCTGGAAGGCGATCGTGAACGCCGACACCGGGCCTTTGACCCCGAAGTAGCCGGCGGCGACCACTTCGCGCGCCAGACCGGCGATCCGCGAGAGCGCGGTGGCAGCGGAGAAGAACGCGGTCGAGCGCGCGATGCGGCCGCCCTGACCGGCCCGCGGGGTCGGCAGCGCGAATTCCTCGCTCGGGTAGAAGGCCTCCGCCTCACCGATCGCGACATCGGCGTTGATGGCCTGCGGGCCGTGTACGGGGGTGTCGTATGCCTCGGGGCTCTCCAAGCTTCGTCCAAGTCGCTATAGTCGGCGGCCGCCCGCGCCCGGCAAGAGCTCGGCCGGCGGGCACATCGACATGGCCAACATAGCCTCACAGAAAAAGCGGATACTGCGCAGCGAGCGCGAGAGAACCGAGAATCGGCTGCTCACCAGCACCGTGAAGACCTACTTCCGGCGGCTCGAGAGCGCGATCGAGTCGGGCGACTCCGACGCGATCGCGAAAGAGCAGCGCGACCTCACCTCGAAGATCGACAAGGCCGTCCAGAAGGGCGCCATGCACCGCAACACGGGTGCTCGCAAGAAGGCCAAAGCCGCACGCATGGCCACCGCCGTCGCCAAGTAGGCGGCTGCAAAGCGGCGCATTGCAGCGTCGTGGCTCGGTCACGTACTTTCGTACGCTCCCTCGCTACTCCTCGCCCTGCTTGCTTTTCGCTCGCCTACTTGGCGACGATCATCGTTCGTAAAGCGAGGGTGAACGCGAGCTCGTCGCCGTAGTCGGCATCTCCTCGGCACCAGCGCTCCAGCTGGGCGAGGGTCTCGGTGGCCAGACGCAGGTCGTTCAGGTCGGCGTTGCGCAGGCGGGCGACCAGTTGCTTGGCCGCGTACGGGTGCATTTTCAGCGAGCTTTCGACCTCGCGCGGCGGCATCCCCTCCTCCAGCATCGCGGCGGCGGCGCAGGCGGAGCGCAGGCGCGAGGCGAGGCCGTAGATCAGGCCGGTGACGTTCTCCCCTTGCTCGATCAGCTGCTCACCTACCTGGAGGGCGGTGCGGGCGTCACCTTCGACGACGGCGTCGGAGAGCGTCCAGACGGCCGCTTCGGAGGTGTCGGCGATCATCTCCTCGAGGTCGGCGGCACTCACCTGGCCGTCCTCGCCCGCCCAGAGGGCGAGCCGCTCCAGCTCGTTGCGGAGGCGCAACGGCTCGGCGCCCATCCGTTCGACCAGGAGGCGGGCGGCGGCCGGCTCCAGCTTGAAGCCGAGGCGCTGCGCGTCGCCGACCAGGACGCGGGCCATGTCGCGGGCTTTCGGCGCCTCGAAGGCGTGGATCTCGCCTTTCGCCGCCTTCACCGCTTTCAGCAGTTTGGCCGGCGCTTTGGCGCGGGCGATCAGGACCAGGGTGAGGTCGGGCGGCAGTTCGCCGCCGATCGCCTCGGCGACCGACGCCTGCTGTTTGTCGCGCCATTTCTCCACCCCGTCGGCGAGCAGGTACCGGCGGGTGCCCATCAGCGACATCGCCGGGATCGCCGCCAGCAACGCCTCGTGGTCGGGCGCCCCGCGGCCCTCGCCGGGCTCGAAGACCTCGAGCGCCCCGTCGCCTCCCTCCCGTTCGGCGCGAGAGCGCAGGCGCGACCGGGTCGCCTCGATTTTCGCCCCGTCGGTGCCGGAGATCAGGTAGAGCGGGCGCATCTCGTCGGGCATCTAGTTCGAGTCTACGGAGAAGGATCGACGGTCCACGTCGATCTCGATCGTGCCGTCGAGGTCGGTGCGCAGGGTCGGCACCCGGTGCGCCGCGAGGGTCGCGAGCGTGCCAGGGGTCGGGTGACCATAAGGGTTGTCGACGCCGACCGAGATGATCGCGAGACGAGGCCTGATGCGGTCGAGGAGCGGCCCCAGCCCGGCGTCGTCCGATCCGTGGTGGGCGACCTTGAGCACGTCGACCGCGCCCGGGTCGAGCGGCGTCGATTCCGCCTCGGCGTCGGCGGTGAGCAGCATGGTGAAGCGGTGCCAGCGAGCTCGGATGACCAGCGCGAGCAGGTTCGGGTCGGTCTCGGGAGGGTCTTCGGCGAGCAGCTCACGCGGCGGCCAGAGGACTTCGAGGCGAAGCGGGCCGGAACGCAGGGTGGTGCCGGCGGCGACCGGCTCGGGACGGGCGCCGGCGGCCCGGGCGGCGGTGAGGAAGCGGCGGTCGAGGCGTCCGTAGGCGAGGCGGCCGATCGGCACCCGCCCGAGCGCTTCCGCGATCCCGGCCCCATGGTCGGACTGATCGTGGGTGACGACGGCCGCCCCGAGCCCTCCCACGCCCTCCGCGTGAAGCTTCGTCACGAGTTCGTCGCCCGGCGGCCCGCCGTCGACCAGGACCGCGGGCGCGCTCCGCGGCTGCAACAGGATCGCGTCGCCCTGGCCGACGTCGAGCACCTCGACCCGCAGCCCGGGCGACGTTGCGGCCGGCCCGCTCGACCCGTGAGGCCAGAGCAATAGGGCCGCCAGCGCGAGCGCCACCGACCCGCCGAGCGCCACGACCCGGTACGAGCCCCGCAATCGCGGTCGTCCTTTGGCCCGCGCCGCGCCGCGCGGTCGTCCTTTTGCCCGGATACCGGACGTCAGGTCGACCACGCTCCCGCGACCGGGCGGTAGGTCGACCGCGGCGGGGGTGGCGGAGCTCGTGCGGGCGGCGGTGAGCCGCCTGCTCCGGGTAAAGGCGACACCCGAGACGATCGTGGCGGCCATCGCGACGTAGGCCGCGAGCATCGTCCAGACACCGATGTGGACGTGGATGACGGCCCAGGAAGGACGCCCGCACCAGGCGGCGACCTGGGCGATGTAGGCGAGCAGCAGGGCATCGAGACCGTTCAAGGGGGCCAAGGGGATGCCGGGGATCTGGCCGAGGGCGGCCGAGAGCATCCCCAGCCACATCGCCGGGGCCACCGCGGGGAGGGCGAGGACGTTTGCCGCCAGGCTCGTCACCGAGACTTCTTCGAAGACGTGCGCGATCAGCGGCGCGGTCGCCAGGGTGGCGGCGACGGTGACCGCGACGCCCTCCGCCAGCGCTCTGCGCCAGTTACCCCGGCCGAGACGGGCGAGGAGCCATTCGCGGATCGGCGAGGCGAGGAGGAGGATGCCGAGGACGGCGGCGAAGCTCAGCTGCCAGCCGACATCGCTCGCCACGCTCGGGTCGATCGCCATGGTCACGACCGCAGCCAGGCACAAGGCACGGAGGCGGGACGTGCGGCGTCCCGCCAGCGTCGCCAGGAGCCCCGCGGCGCCCATCACCCCGGCCCGCTGGATCGAGGGCCCCGAACCGGCCAGCGGGACGTAGACGGCGATCAGGGCGATCGTCCAGACCAGGCGCTCCCTGAGGGGGATGCCGAAGGCCGCCAGGACGGGCATCGCCAGCAGGGTGAGCAGCGTCACGTTCTCGCCGCTGACCGCGAGCAGGTGGCTCAGACCGGCGCGGATGAAGTCTTCCTTCGTCGCCTCGTCCACCCCCTCGTCGTCGCCGAGGACGAAACCGCGGGCGAGCGCCGTCTCCCGCGCAGGCATGCCCTCCCCCAGCCCGGCCTCGGCGCGTTCGCGCAGCTCGTCGGTGTGGACGATCCCGATCGCCACGAGAACGACGATCCCGATCAGCACCGGCAAGGAAAGGCGGGGCGTCATCTGCCCGCCTCACGGCTGCAGCCGTTCGCGCAGCGCCTCCATCGTCGCCGGGCCGATCCCGGAGATCTGGTCGAGCTGATCGACCGAGGAGAGACCGCCGTGTTCTTCGCGGAACTCGATGATGTCTTCGGCGGTCACCGGGCCGATGCCGTCGATCGTGTCCAGTTCGGCGCCCGTGGCCGTGCCGAGGCTGATCGGACCGTCTTCTTCCGTGCCCGCTCCGCCGCCGGCGGCCGCGACCGCGCCGGGGACCCTTTCCGGCACGACCACCTGCTGGCCGTCGGCGAGGCGGGCGGCGAGGTTCACGGCATCGAGGTCGGCCCTGGCGATCTCACCTCCGGCCCGCTTCAGCGCGTCATCCACCCGACTCCCCGCCGGCAGCCGATAGACGCCCGGGTCGCGCACCGCACCGGTCACGTCGACGACGACGTCGTCACCCCCTTCGACCGAGAAGCTCGCTTCTCCCTCGCCGCGCTCTTCGCCGCCTTCGTCTTCCGACCCGTACTCGTAGGAGCTGGAGTGGCCCTCGCCGCCTCCCCCGCCCTCGCCGCGCACCGCTCGGGCGCCGACGAACAACAACGCGACGACGATCGCCCCGTACACCGCGACCTGGGTTCTGCTCAGTTCGGGCATGCCCGCCACGCTGACGAGCAAGTACGCACGCGTGGTGCGCACATCGAAAAATCTCGCTCACGGAAGCGTCAGGGCTTCCGCACGACTGCGCTAGTAGTCGTCCTCGTCGTCGTAGCCCGCCACCTCGGCGAGCTGATCGCTGTAGAGCTCTCCGGCCGCCACCGGCGGCGACTGGATCGAAAGGCAGGCGAAATCGTCGCTGCCGTCGTTGCGGACCGAGTGCTCCGTCGCCGGTGGGACGAGGATCAGATCGCCCTCCGAGACCGACTGCGTATCCCCCGCCACGGACATCGCGCCGCTGCCCCTCACCACCACGTAGGCCTGCTCGGCCTCTTCATGCGAACGCAGCGCCTGCTCGGCCCCGGCGGGCAGGACTATCCAGGTCACCGAGAGGTGGCGCGCACCGAGTTCGCCCGCATCCATGAGGACGTGGGTGCGGAGGCGATGCCACTCCTCGACCGGAGCTTCCGAGAGACGCCTGACGAGCACGTGGCGTTTCTACCAAACCCTGGGGTCCCGTACGCGCCCGATCGACGTCTCGCAGCGTCGCCTGCTCGGACTTGCGTCTAGCCGACGACCAGGTTGACGAGCTTGCCAGGCACGACGATCTCCTTGCGGATCGTCACACCGTCAAGGTATTTCGCGACGTTCTCGTTCTCCTTCGCGAGCCCCAGGAGCTCCTCCTGCGCGGCTTCGGCGGGTGCCTCGACCCGCGCCCGGACCTTGCCGTTGACCTGGACGACGACGGTCACGGTGTCGCTGGCGAGCATCGCCTCGTCGGCGACCGGCCAGCCCTGCTCCCAGACCCGATCGCCGGTGATCCGCTCGTACACCTCGCTGCCGAGATGCGGCGCGAAGGGGAAGATCAGCGAGGCCGCCGTCGCGGTGGCGAAGCGCAGCGCCGCGTCCCCGGCCGGATCGCCGTAGAGGCCGTCCTTCAGCCGGTAGGCGTCGTTGACGAGCTCCATGACCGCCGAGATCACGGTGTTGAACTGGAAGCCACGTTCGAAGTCCTTGGTCGCCTTGTCGATCGACCAGTGGGCCTTGGCGACCAGCGCCCGCGCGTCGCCGTCGGTCGCCTCCGCATCGCCGCCGGCCTGCGTCCGCTCCGCCACCTCGTCACAGAGGCGCCACAGACGCGCGAGGAAGCGGTTGACACCCTCCACACCCTCGTCGGTCCAGTCGCCACCTCGCTCCGGCGGCCCCATGAAGCAGACGTAGGTGCGGGCGGTGTCGGCGCCGTAGCGCTCGACGTACTCCGCCGGGCTCACGGTGTTCCCACGGGACTTCGACATCTTCGCCCCGTCGCGGGTGATCATCCCCTGGGCGAAGAGGTTGGCGAACGGCTCCTGCACGTCCAGGTGGCCGAGGTCGGCGAGCGCCTTGGTCACGAACCGCGCGTACATCAGGTGGAGGATCGCGTGCTCGACCCCGCCGATGTACTGGTCGACCGGCATCCAGTGGGCGACCGCGGCGGGGTCCCAGGCGGCCTCCTCGTTGCGCGGGTCGAGGTAGCGGATGTAGTACCAGGAAGAGTCGACGAAGGTGTCCATCGTGTCGGTCTCGCGCCGCGCCGCGCCGCCGCACTTCGGGCACTCGGTCCGCACCCAGTCGGTCGCCGCCGCGAGCGGGCTCTGACCGTGCGGCGCGTAGTCCTCGATCTCCGGCAGCTCGACCGGCAGCTGGTCGTCGGGCACCGGGACCATCCCGCACTCGTCGCAGTAGACGATCGGGATCGGCGCCCCCCAGTAGCGCTGCCGCGAGAGCAGCCAGTCGCGCAGCCGGTAGTTCACCGCGGTCTTGCCGCGCCCTTCCGCGCCCAGCCACTCGACCATCGCCGCGTAGGCATCGCGGTTCCCCTGCCCGTCGAAGCGGCCGGAGTTGACCATCGGGCCGTCGCCGGCGTAAGGCAGTCCTTCGGCGTCGCCGGGCGCCTCCGGGTCGGTCCCCTCGATCACCCGCTTCACCGGCAGGTCGAACGCCCGGGCGAAGTCGTAGTCGCGCGAATCGTGCCCGGGGACCGCCATGACCGCACCGGTTCCGTACTCCATCAGCACGTAATCGGCGACGAACATCGGGATCTCCTCGCCATTGACCGGGTTGACGACGGTCCGCCCGAGCGGCACGCCGGTCTTCTCCCGGTCCTCCGCCCCGCGTTCCTCCGCCGACTCCCGGCCGACCCGGTCGACGTACTCGCGCACCGCCGCCTCGGCCTCCGTCCCCGCGACCAGCTTCTCCAGCTGCGGGTGCTCCGGGGCGAGGACGAAGAAGGTGGCGCCGAAGAGCGTGTCGGGGCGGGTCGTGAAGACCGGGAAGTCGAGGCCGACTTCGCCGTTGCGGAAGACCACTTCGGCGCCCTCGGAGCGGCCGATCCAGTTGCGCTGCATCGTGATCACGTGCTCGGGCCACGACTCGAGCGCGTCGAAGTCGGCCAGCAGCCGGTCGGCGTAGTCGGTGATCTTGAAGAACCACTGCTCGAGTTTTTTCTGGATCACCTCGGTGCCGCAGCGCTCGCAGCGACCGTCGACGACCTGCTCGTTGGCGAGCACCGTCGCGTCTTTCGGGCACCACTGGACCGCCGCCTCGGTCCGGTAGGCGAGCCCGCGCTCGAACAGCTGCAGGAAGATCCATTGCGTCCAGCGGTAGTAGTCGGGCTTGTGCGTGGCGATCTCACGCGACCAGTCGATCGAGATCCCCCACTCCTGGAACTGGCGGCGGAACGACTCGATCGAACGCTCGGTCGCCACCCGCGGCGGTTCTCCCGTTTTGATCGCGTTGTTCTCGGCCGGCAGGCCGAAGGCGTCGTAGCCCATCGGGTGCACCACCTGGAAGCCCTGGCGGCGACGGAAGTGGGCGATCGCGTCGCCGACCGCGTAGCACTTGAGGTGCCCGACGTGCGGCTCACCCGACGGGTACGGGAGCATCTCGCAGACGTAGGCCTTCGGCTTGTCCGCGTCGAAGCCGGGCTGCCCGGGATTCGGCACCTCCCAGGTCTGCTCCCCGGCCCACACCGCCTGCCACTTCCGCTCGATCGCCCTCGGCTCGTATCCGCTCATGAGCGGCCGATCTTATGAGGGCGGCGCACCCGGCGGCGGCGCGCTATTCGACCATCAGCACCCGCAGCGAGTAGTGGTAGTCGCTGAGCGAGTGGAGGATGTGCGGCCAGAGGTAGACCTCGATCAGCGCGGCGAGGACCAGCATCGGCACCGCGATGAGGACCGTGACCGCGGTCGCGGCGAGCAGCTGGTTCCACTGGCCGCGGCGGCTGGCGATCAGCCAGGCGGCGAGCGGCAGGAAGAGCGCGGTCAGCTCGATCACCGCGTGGGGCATCACGCTGAGGATCAGTTCGAGACGACTGATGTGGAGCTGGAAGGCGAGCGTCGATCCCTGGAAGCCGAGGAAGAATGCCTGGGTCATCAGCGAGAACAGCGTCACCGCGCAGACGAAGAGGATCGCCAGCTCGCCCGCCTTGACGTGGATCCAGCGCGAGAAGCCGGTGCGCTGTTCGGCGGCCAGCGGCATCGAGGCGCCGGCGATGAACCCGGCCACGCAGGCGGTCGCGTGCAGGGCCAGCACCAAGGAGTTCCGGTAGAGGATCGGCAGCAGGTCGGCGAGCCGCGTCGGCTCGTTGTAGCCAGGGATCTTCCAGGGTGAGATGTCCGGGGTGAGGATCCCGGAGGTGACGAAGACCGCCGCGAGCAGCGTCAGCGCGATCGCCAGGCTGAGCGCGAACCAGCCGACCAGCACCCGCCGGCGATCCTCCCGCCACTCGGCGAGCGTCGCGCGCGTGTCCTCGATCCCGTGGGAGAAGACGTTCGGTTCCGCGGTGCGCATCGGGAATGCATCGGCATCGGACGCGGATCGATTGAGTGACGGAGGTCCACCGGGAGGCGGAAAGTGGAGCTGAGGGGGCTCGAACCCCTGACCTCCTCGCTGCCAGCGAGGCGCTCTTCCAGCTGAGCTACAGCCCCGGGTGGGAACCGGGAACTTTATCGAGAGGGCCGCCGGGAGGGCCTAGCCCTTGCTAGGCGGCGTGGCGCTCGGGGCCGTTGTCCTCGAGATCGAGGATCAGGTTGTCGGGCGCGGTGTGGCGGACCTTGAAGTCGAGGGCGGCGAGCGCCTCGAGTTCGCGCAGCAGGTCGACCGGCTGCTCGAGCCGCATCGAGAAGGTCGCGCGGCCCTCGGAGAAGCGTTCGACCGAGATGTCGGTGGCGCCGAGGCGGCCGACCGCGTCCTCGACCCCGACCAACTGGGAGAAATCGCCCAGCGGGCCGATCTCGAGACGGATCTTGCCCGAATAGAGGCCGGGCTCCCAGGAGGTGCCGGGCTCGACCCGCCCGTCGCCGTTGGTGTGCCCGTTGGCAGACCCGTTCGCGCTCGGCTGCGGCGCGGCCTCCTCGATCTCGGCGACTTCGGCGGCGATCTCCGGCCCCGGCCCGGCGGCCTCGGCCGCAGGCTCCGGCTTGTCCGGGCCGTCCTCCGCCTCGACCTCCGCCAGCGCCTGGGCGCGGTTGCTCAACGCGACCGCCTCGCGCAGCGCTTTCATCCGGATCCGGGTGGCCTGGCCGCGCGCCTGGGCCTGCAGTTCCTCCAGCCGCGCCGAGACCGCGTCGAGCGACGCGATGCTGCGGTCGTGGCAGGCATTCGCCTCCTCGAGCCGTTCGGTCAGGTCGCGGATCGTCCGCTCGCGCTCGATCACCATCCCCGACAACGAGCTCAGGTCCGCCTCGTGGGAGGCGATCGCCCGCGCCTGGATCAGGCTCTGCGCTTCCAGTGCCTGGTTCTGCTCGATCACGGCGGCGGAATGCTGTTCGAGCCCCGCGATCTGCGAGTCCCGGGCGTTCACCGCCGCATCGACTTCCACGCGCCGATAGCCAAACAGGGCCAACCTGAAGCTGGTCATGGAGGCGACCGTAGAGGCGCCTTCGGACGTAATCCGGGAACCGCTACGCGCCGGCGGCGGCGGAGGGCGCTTCGGGCGCCTCCAAGTCGAGCTCGAGGCGGGGAGCCTCATGCCAAAGGTCGTCGAGCTGGTACCTCTCGCGCGCCTCCGGCGTGAAGACGTGAAGGACCACGTCGAGGTAGTCGAGGAGCGTCCACCCCGCTTCGCCGCCACCGTCCGACCCGCTCGGCAGCACCCCGGAATCGCGCTTCACCCGCACCCGCACCTCATCGACGATCGCCTTCGCCTGCCGCTCGTTGCGCGCGGTGCAGATCGCCAGGAAGTCGGTGTAGGCGACCAGGCCGCGCATGTCGAGCACGACGATGTCCTCGGCTTTTTTCGAATCGGCAAGCTCAGCGAGCCGCCGTGCCAGGTTCTCGGACTGCATCGGATTCAAGCGTAGATCCCCTTCTCCTCGATGAATCGCGCGACCGGCTCGGGCACCAGGTAACGGAGCGGCCGGCCGGCTGCGGCACGCTCGCGAACAGCTGAGGAGGAGACACCGAACTGGGGCATCTCGAGCATCGTCGCCCGCCCCTCGGCGCCCAGGCTGCGCATCACCGCCGCCACCTCCGCGTCGGAGATGCCGGACCTTCGCGCCACCGCCAAGCGCGCCAACCCGACCACCCGCTCGGGCTCACGCCAGCTCTCGAGTCCGACGGCGGCGTCGGCCCCCATCACGAAAACGAGATCACTTTCGCCTCTTTCCTCAGCAAGCAACTCCAAGGTCTCATACGTGTAGGACGGCCCCTCCCGTTCGGTCTCCACGGCGGAGACGGAGAAGCGCGAGTCGTCGGCGGCGGCCAGCCGGGTCATCGTCACCCGCAGCTCCTTGCCCGGGTCGTCGGCGATCCGCTTGTGCGGGGCGACTCCGGTCGGGACGAGGATGACCTCGGCCAGGTTGAGCTGCCAGAGCGCCTCCTGGGCAAGCGCCAGGTGACCGAGGTGCGGCGGGTTGAAAGCCGACCCGAGGATCCCGGTGCCGATGCCCGGACGCCCGTCAGCCACGCACTTGGCCGCTACCGCGGCCGACGTACTTCGTCGTGGTCAGCTCGCGCATGCCGATCGGGCCGCGCGCGTGCAGCTTCTGGGTCGAGTTGCCGATCTCGGCGCCCATCCCGTACTCGAAGCCGTCGGTGAACCGCGTCGAGGCGTTGACATAGACGGCGGCCGCGTCGACTCCCGCCACGAATGCCTCGGCAGCTTGCCCGTCGTCGGTGACTATCGCCTCCGAGTGACCGGTCCCGTGCGCGTTGACATGCTCGATCGCGTCCTCGACCGAGTCGACGACGGCGACCGCCATCTTCAGCGCCAGGTACTCGGTGTCCCAATCGTCCTCGCCGGCGGCACCGACGGCGGCATCGCCGGCCACCGCGCGGGCGCGCTCGTCGCCGAGCAGCTCGACCCCTTCGGCCGCCAGCGCGGCGAAGATCTCGGGACCGAACCGCTCCGCGATCGCGACATCGAGCAAGAGCTTCTCGGCCGCGTTGCAGACCCCGGGGCGCTGCACCTTGGCGTTGACGACGATCGCCTTCGCCATCTCCAGGTCGGCATCGGCATGGACATAGACGTGGCAGTTGCCCGCCGCCGCGTACATCACCGGCACCGTGGCGACTGCCTTGATCGCCTCCTTCAACCCCTCGCCGCCGCGCGGGATCAGCAGATCGACGACACCCTCCTGGGTCGCCAGCTCGGCCAGCCCGTCGCGATCGCCCGCGTCGACCAGGAGCACGGAGTCCTCCGGCAGCCCCGCCTCGGCGAGCGCCTCACGGACGATCGACGCCAGCGCCGCGTTCGAGCGCTGGGCGTAGCTGGAGCCGCGCAGGACGATGGCGTTGCCGCTCTTGATCGTCAGCGCGGCGCAGTCGATGGTCACGTTCGGCCGCGCCTCGTAGATCACCCCGACCACTCCGAGCGGCACCCGGATCTTGCGCAGGTCGATGCCGCTCGACAGCGTCCGGTGGTCGAGCTCCTCGCCGACCGGGTCGTCGAGCGCCCCCACCACCCGCACGCCCTCTGCCATCGCCGCGACCCGCTCCGGGGTCAAGGTCAGTCGATCGCGGAGCGCGTCGGTCAGCCCGGCGGCACGCTCGTCGGCGAGATCGGCGGCGTTCGCCTCGAGGATCGTGGCGACGCGCTCGTCGAGCAACCGCGCGGTCGCCGCCAGCGCCGCGTCCTTGACGGCGGTCGGCGCGCCCGCGAGCGTTCGCGCCGCGCGCTTCGCGGCGATGCAGCTCTCGGCGATGGTCCTGGTGGCTACGGCCATCTGAGAAGGGTAACCGGCCGCGCCCCACGGCCCGCCGACCGGCACCGATCCGTTACACAACCGGCCCTAGATCAACACGAACCGGTCGCGATGGATGACCTCCTCGGCGGCATGCGGCAGCAGCTCCCGCACCGCGACGCTCTTCATGCCCGCGACCCGCTCCAGCTCGCGCGCCGAGTAGTCGCTGATGCCTTTGCCGATCGTCTCCCCGTCGAGGACCACGGCAACCGCATCGCCGGGCTCGAAGGCCCCGCGCACCGAGGCGACCCCGACCGGCAGGAGGCTCGAGCCCTGCTCGCGCAGGACCCGCGCCGCGCCGTCGTCGACCACCACCTCGCCGCGCGGCGGCTTCGCGTACTTGAGCCAGAGCTTGTACGGGGTGAGGCGCTCGTCGACCTGTGCCGGAAAGAGCGTGCCGACCTCGTCGCCGGCGGCCGCGGCGGTGAGCTCCTCGCCCACCGTCCCATTGCAGATCACCACCGAGACGCCGGACTCGCTGGCGATCCGGGCGGAGGCGATCTTGCTCTCCATCCCACCGCGCCCGAAACGGGACGACCGGCCGATCTGCACCGCGGCAAGCGCCGTCGCGTCGTCGACCCGCGGGATCAGCGTGGCCTCGGGGTCGCCGCGCGGATCGGTCGAGTACACCCCGTCGGTGTTGGTCAGCAGGACCAGCAGTCGCGCTTTCAGCTGGGCGGCGACCAGGGCGGCGAGGAAATCGTTGTCGCCGAAGGTGATCTCGTCGGTGGCGGTGGTGTCGTTCTCGTTGATCACCGGCACCACCTCCCAGTCGAGCAGGCGGTCCAAGGTGTGGCGCACGTTCAGGTAATGGCTGCGCTCGGCGATGTCGGAGAGCGTCAGCAACACCTGGGCGGCGCGCGTCCCCGCCGCCGCCAGCCGCGACTCATAGGCCCGGAAGAGGTCCCCCTGCCCCACGGCCGAGCATGCCTGCAGCGCGTCCATCGCGCGCGGCCTCTCGCTCAGCTCGAGCAGCCGCATCCCGCGGGCGATCGCCCCCGAGGTGACCATCACCACCCGCTCCCCACCCCGCTCCAGCGCGCTCACCTGTGCGCACACGGAGTCGAGCACGTCGGCTCGCAGGGAGCCGTCGTCGGCGGCGACGATCGAGGAGCCCAGCTTCACTACCAGCGTCATGGTCGGCCAGTCTAAGAGCGAGGGCGCCTACGTCGACGTCGTCCTAAATGCTGATGAACCAACTCGCCGCCCTGCCGCAAATGCCGTCGGTGCGATTCAGCCGGTCATAGGCGGCTGAAGTGCACCGGCGCGCTCGCCCGCGACGCCACCGCTCAGACGTGCAGCTCGAACTCGTGGTCGCCCACGCGCACATCTTCGCCGGCCTCGAAGCCCGCCTTGCGGAGGGCGGCGATCACGCCCATCTCGGTGAGCCGCTGCTCCAGGTAGGCAAGCGCTTCTTCGTTGGTGGTGTCGTGGCGTTCGAAGAGGAGCTCGACCCCGCGGCCGCCGATGCGGAAGGCGCCGTCGTCCTCCTGTTCGACCCAATAGCCGCCCTCGCCCGCGGGCCGGTAGACGCGGTGCTCGGTCTCGAAATCGGCCGTGGGTGCGCCGGTCGGTAACGCGTCGAGCGGCTGCACGGTCGCCAGCTCGGCGAGGATCCGGCGACGCAGGGCTTCCAGCCCCTCGCCGGTCGCCGAGGAGACCGGGACGACCCCGAGGACCGAATCGCCGAGGCGCTCCGACCACTCCGCCACCGCCTCCTCGACGGCGGCCGGTTCCAGCAGGTCGCGCTTCGACAGGACCACCAGCTCCGGCAGGCGCTCCAGGCCCGCGCCATAGGCCTCGAGCTCGGCCCTGATCAGTTCGTAGTTCGGGATCGGCTCGCCCTCGAGCGGCGTCAGCTCGACCAGGTGGACGAGCATCGAGCAGCGCTCCACGTGGGCGAGGAACTCGTGCCCGAGCCCGAGTCCCGCCGCCGCCCCTTCGATCAGCCCGGGGATGTCGGCGAGCACCGCCTGGCGATCCTCCCCCTCGATCGTCCCCAGCGCCGGCGACAGGGTCGTGAAGGGATAGTCGGCGACCTTCGGGGTCGCCTTGGTCAGTCGGCTCAGGAGTGAGCTCTTGCCCGCATTGGGCAATCCGACCAGGCCGACGTCGGCGAGCAGTTTCAGCCGCAGCTGGATCCAGTCGGCCTCGCCCTTCGTCCCTTTCTCGGCAAAGCGCGGCGCCTGCCGCACCGAGGTCGTGAAGCGGCGATTGCCGTGGCCGCCCCGGCCGCCGTGGGCGACCACCGCCCGCTGGCCCGGCTCGACCAGGTCGACCGGGTCGCCCTCGACCGTCACCGCCTGGGTGCCGGGCGGCACCGGGATCTCGCGGGTATCGCCACGCGCCCCGTGCCGGTTCGACCCTTCGCCGTGGCGGCCCTTCTGGGCCCGGAAGTGTTTGCTCCCTCGGAGCGCGCCGAGGTCGCGGCGCGACGGATCGCAGACCAGGACGACGTCGCCGCCGTTGCCGCCGTCGCCGCCGTCGGGCCCGCCGCGCGGCACATGGGCTTCGCGACGGAACGAGATGCATCCGTCGCCTCCGCGACCCCCCTCGACCCAGATTTTTGCCGTGTCATCCATCAAGCAGAGAATAAAAAGGGGCGCACGTGGCGCCCCTCATCCACGGCGGTGAAACCGCTGTTACTCGTCGGCCAGGACCGAGATCGTGCGGCCCTTGCGCGCCGAGTGGAAGGAGACCTTCCCCTCGCGGGTGGCGAAGATCGTGTGGTCACGACCGAGGCCGACGCCCTCGCCAGGCCAGAACTTGGTGCCGCGCTGGCGGACGATGATCTCGCCGCCGTGCACCTGCTGGCCGGCGAAGACCTTGACGCCGAGCATGTTGGGGTTCGATTCGCGGCCGTTACGGGACGAGCCAAGACCTTTCTTGTGAGCCATGTCCTAGCCCTCCTCTTTCGCGGCTTTGGCGGGGGCTTTCTCCGCGTCGGCTTTTTTGGAGGCGCCTTTGGCACCTTTGAGGCTGGTCACCTCGAGCCGAGTCAGCTCGGAGCGGTGGCCGGCGCGTTTGCGGTAGCCCTTCTTCGCCTTGTATTTGAAGACTTTGACCTTCTTGCCGCGCACATGGCCGGCAACTTTGGCCTCGACTTTGACTTTCGCCAGGTCTTTCGCCCCGACGATCACGTCACCGTCACGGAAGAGCACCGGACGCAGGGTGACTTTGTCGCCCTCTTTGACATCGAGCCGGTCGACGAACAGGGACGTGCCCTCCTCGACCTTGTACTGCTTTCCACCGCTCTCAATTACCGCGTACATGCTTGCTCGATCCTCTTCCGATTACTCGTCAGAACTGCCTTGTTTGGCGCGCGAACGCCCTCGACCGCCTCGGCGGCCGCGACTACGTCGGCGCGAAGGAGCGTCGGATTCTAGCCCGTCGCCGTTGGAAGCGCCGTTTCGTTCCCCTGCAGCGGCATTTCCGTTGCCGGCCGGGGGCTCACCCCCCAGCAGCGAGGCGATCGCCGCCGCCCGCTCGACCTCCTCGATCCGCACCAGCTTGCGCTCGCCGACGTAGGGACCGCCCCCGGTGACGCTGACGATGTAGGAGTCGATCCGGGCGACCGCGTCGTCGGCGTTGTACATGTGCGGCTCGTCGATCTTGACCAGCACCTCCTCGCCGACCTTGAACGGCAGCGCCCGCTCCTCGATCTCCGCCCGGGTCCCGGACTCGACCAGTTCGAAGGTCTCGATCGCGTTCGCGTCGCCGCCCTCGAAGTGGAAGCGCTTGTGGGTCTCGTCCTCCAGCTCGGTCAGCCCGCTGTCGGGATCGGTGAGCGCCGCCGCGACTTTCGGATTGACCCGGATCAGGAACGCTTCGTCGCCTTTTTCGGCGGCGATTTCGCGCATTTTCCGCAGGCCGTCCAGGGCGACCGTCTCGGCCGAGAGCACCACGCCCTCGCCGTGACAGGTCGGGCACAGCTCGGTGAGGATCTCGCGCACCCCGTCGGTGACGTTCTGGCGCGTCATCTCGACCAGGCCGAGCGGCGACACCTCGACCACGTAGCTCTTCGACTTGTCGGCGTCGAGCGCTTTGCGCATCGTCTTCAGGACTTTGTCCCGGTTCGAGGCGCGTGCCATGTCGATGAAGTCGATGACGATGATCCCGCCGATGTCGCGCAGCCGCAGCTGTCGCACCGCCTCGTCGGCGGCCTCGGTGTTGACTTTGGTGATCGTCTCCTCGAGCCCGCCTTTGCCACGACCGGTGAAGCTGCCGCTGTTGACGTCGATCACGGTCAGCGCCTCGGTGTAATCGATGATCAGGTAGCCGCCGGAGGGCAGGTCGACGCGCCGGTTCAGGGTCGACTCGATCTCCTTGTCGATCCCATATTTTTCGAACAGGGACTTCTTCTGGCCTTTGTAGATTTCGACCCCGCCGACGAGCTCCGGCGCGGTGCGCTGGAAGAAGCTGGTGACCCGCTCGAACTGCTTCTCCGAGTCGATGATCGCCTTTTCGAACTCGTTGAGGAAGACGTCACGCAGGACGCGGACCGAGAGGTCGGCCTCCTGGAAGACCATCGCCGGCGCCTTGGTCTGCTCGGAGCGCCGCTCCAGCACCTCGTTCAGCTTCTGCAGGTAGGAGATCTCCCGCACGAAGTCGGATTTTTTCGCCCCGTGGGCGGCGGTGCGGACGATCAGCCCGCCCGGGCCTTCGTAGGTGCGGTCGACCATCTTGCGCAGCCGGTCACGCTCTTTGTCGGCGAGCCGCCGGCTCACGCCGACGCCCGACCCGTGGGGAGCGTAGACCAGGTAACGGCCGGCGATCGAGACGTTCATCGAGAGCCGTGCGCCCTTCGTCTTCAACGGGTCCTTGACCACCTGGACGAGGATCTCCTGGCCGGGCTTGATCAACTCGTTGATCCGCGCCCCTTTGCCGGAGCCGCGGCCGCGGCGCGGTGCCTGCGAGCCGTCGGGCAGGACGATCTCGTCGACGTGGAGGAAGCCGTTGCGCTCGAGGCCGATGTCGACGAACGCGGCCTCCATGCCCGGAAGGACGTTGTCGACCTTCCCCTTGTAGATGTTGCCGACGATCGAGCGACGACCGCGGCGCTCGATGTACAGCTCGGCGACGCTGGGCTGGGAGCCTTTCGCTTTCGCCTCGAGGACGGCAACGCGGGTCTCGCCTCGCTCGGCGGACACCAAAATCGTTTTTTTCATTTGTTCAGCTCAGTTCGGATAGGTACGCATGCGCGGTCCTCTACAGAGGCGTCACCACGCGAACCTTCCCTGCCGGCTGAGACGCGCCTGGATGTTGATGCTCTGAAGGATGCCAATCGCCAGGAAGGTAGCGAGCACGGAGGACCCTCCGTAACTCACCATCGGCAAGGGGATGCCCGTGATGGGCATGATGCCGAGGCACATTCCGACGTTGACGAACACCTGGAACAGGAGCTCGACGGCGATTCCACCGGCGAGCAGGATCCCGTAGGAGTTCTTCTAGAGCGTCACGATCCGCAGCGCCCGCCAGATGAGAAGGGCGTACAAGGATAGGACGAACGCGGCGCCCAAGAACCCGTAACGCTCGCCGATCACCGCAAAGATGAAGTCGGTCGAGCGCTCGGGCACGAAGTCGAGCCGCGTCTGGGTGGCTTGATCGCCGCGCCCGGTCTTCTGACCGGCGCCGATGGCGACCATCGATTGGTCCTGCTGGTAGCCCGCACCGCCTGGTTCCGCGCTCGGATGCAGGAAAGACGTGAGCCTCTGCTGCTGATATTCCTTGAGCACGGGGTGGCCGACGGCAGGCGCCACCACGAGGACTAAAGCTATTAGTGCGGCGATCCCGCCGCTGATTACAGCGAAATGGGTCCATGGGACACCTCCGAAGTACATCACGGCGAGCGTCCCGACCGTAAGCACGAGGCAGGTGCCGAGGTCCGGCTGAAGGAAGACGAGTAGGGCCGGAGCCAGTCCCAGAGCCAGATAACGGATGGTTCTGCGGATCGGTGAACCCCTTCGTGCACCGTCGATGACGAAGCCCGCGAGGGCTAGGACGAGCAGAAGCTTGCCCAGCTCGGAGGGTTGGAAGGCGAAGAACGGGAGTTCGAAAGCGCGCCGCGAACCGCGGGCGGCGAAGCCGAAGACGAACACCAGGCCGATCGACACGCACAGGAACGTGTAGATCCCGACGCGGAGCTCGCGGAAGCGCGAGTAGTCGATGCGGGCGAGGATCAACATGCCGACGATCCCCGCGATCCCGTAGATCGCCTGGCGCTCGACGTAGTAGTTCGGGCTGCCGGGGATGTCGCGCAACGTCGCCTGGCCGAGGGTGAAGACGCTGAAGGCGATCAAGCCGACCGCGGCGAAGGTCAGCACCCAGTCCATGTGGGCGAGACCGAGGCGCTCGCCGATCGTCGGCCGTTCGACGAAGAGCTCGGGTCGCGCCTGCCGCGCCCGGGTCGCGTACATCATCCGCCTTCCCCCGTTTCGGCTTCTTCGAGCAGGGCTTCTTCTTCGCCGCCGATGACTTCGCCCGTTTCTTCTTCGGTTGCTTCTTCCGAATCCTTTTTGAGCTGCTTGGCGAAATAGGCTTCGAGGATCTGCTTGTTGGCCGGGGCCGCCGATTCGGCGCCGAAGCCGCCTTCCTCGATCGTCACCACGGTGACGATGTCGGGATCCGGATAGGGCGCCAGCGAGATGAACCAGGACTGGTTGTTCAGGTGGCCGAGGCGTTCGGCCGTGCCGGTCTTGCCGGCGATTTCGATCGGAAATTCAGCGAAGACCGGGGTCGCGGTGCCGCCCGGCCCGGCGGTCGCGTCGTGCAGCCCTTCCATGATCAGCTGCCGCGATTCTGGGTCGATCTTCACGTGCCGACGCGGTCCTGGTTCGATTTCCTTCAACACCCGGCCCGCCGCGTCCATCACTTCCTTGGCCAGGTGCGGGGTGACGACCGTGCCGCCATTGCCGAGCGTCGCGTAGGCGATCGCCATCTGCAGCGGGTCGGTCTGCAGGTCGCCCTGGCCGACCGCGAGCTGCACGTCATCGCCCTGTGACCAGGGTCGTTCGGTGAGTTCTTCTTCGAAGAGTTGGTCGCGCCACTGCTTGCTCGGCACGAGGCCTTCGGCGGAAGGTCCGGTCGGCACATCGATCCCGGTCGGGACCCCGATCCCCATCTTGTGCGACCAGTCCTGCAGGTCGTTGTTGTCCCACATCCGCGCACCGAGCTTGTAGAAGAAGACGTCGGAGGACACTTCCAGCGCGTGCACGAGGCTGATCGGCCCGTTGACCGCGCCTTCCGAGTTTTCGAATTTCTGGCCGGCGAGTTCGATGTAGCCGTTGTCGTCGACCACGGTCGAGCCCGTGATGTAGCCGTTTTCGAGGCCCGCCAGCGCGGTCATGAGCTTGTAGGTGGAGCCGGTCGGATATGACGATTCGATCGCCCGGTTGAACAGCGGGTCACCCGTTTCTTCGGAGGAGAGCGCTTCGTATTGCTTGGTCGACAACGGCTTCGTCCAGACGGACGGATCGTAGGTCGGCGCCGATCCGATGCCGAGGATTTCCCCCGTGTGGATGTTCATCGAGACGAACGCGCCCGGCAGCCCGCGTTCGGCCAGCGCCGCTTCGCCGGCCTCCTGCACCGCCGGATCGATCGTCAGCTTCAGGTTGTCTCCTGGCGTCGGCGGGGTCGAGGTGAGCCGGCCGCCCGGAGTGGGCTCGCCCAGCGCGTTCACCTGGTAGCGCGAGATCCCCGGCGTTCCGCGTAGCACCTTGTCGTAGGAGTACTCGAGCCCTTCCTTGCCGACCACTTCGCCCGGTTCGGTCCCCTTGTAGGGACCGGATTCAAGTTCTTCTTCGGAGACCTCGCCGGTGTGGCCGAGCACCTGGGCGGCGCGGTCTTCTTCCGGATAGTTGCGGACGAAGACCTTTTCCACCGTCACGCCGGGGAATTTCCCCTTGTGTTCTTCGATGTAGTAGATGAGCTGGTAGCCGACGTCGCGTCGCACCGTGATCGGCGCCCCCGCCGCGACGATCTTTTCTTCTTCGGCGATCCGCTTGCGCACCTGGGGCAGTTTCATGTGTACGAGTTCGGCGATTTTCGTCAGCTCGGCCGCTTCTTCCGCCGGGTCTTCCGGCAGTTTCGAGGGGTCGACCTGGAGCGCCAGGCTGGTCCGGTTGTCGACCAGCACGTCGCCGTTGCGGGCGAGGATTTTGCCTCGCGGCGCGATCACTTTGGTCGAGCGGGTGCGGTTGTTCTTCGCCTCGGCGAGGTTCGAGGCGCCATCGATGATCTGCAGGGTCCAGAGGCGGAAGAAAAGGATCGCGAAGAGCGTCACGGCGACGCCGCCGACGACCGCGATCCGCAGCGCCAGGCGGCTCGGCCGCGCCCGGTCCTCTGGTCGCAGGTACACCGCTCTACGCTCCCAGCACCGTCGGTCGTCGCGTCCGCCGCACCGTCGCCTCGTCCACCAATGCCGGGCGCACCAGACGACGCAGGCCGACGTAGATCGCCCAGCCGAGGAAGAAGGCGAAGGCGCTCTTCACCAGCATGTCGCGCAGCACCAGGATGCTGACGTCGGTGTCGATGCCGAACATCGCCTCGACCGCGCCGAAGCCGAGCTCGGCGGCGAAGGTGAGCAGCGCACAGAGGAGCGGCACGACGAGGCGGCTGTGGATCTCGAAGCGCTCGCGGAACATCCCCGCCGCGTAGCCGACCGCGATCAGCACCAGCGAAGCGCCCCCGAGCGGCTGGATCAGGAGGCAGTCGAGCAGGAAGCCGATCGCGAAGCCGGAGACCGCCCCGGTCATCGTCCCGCCCAGCAGGCCGAGGCAGACCACCAGCGCCGGCAGCACGTCAGGGCTGACGTGGAACAGCTCGACCTGGGAGAAGAAGGTCAGCTGGAGCAGCACGCCGAAGAGCCCGACGACGATCAGGCGGGCGACGATTGTCGGGGTCAGGATCACTTGCGGCTTCCCCCAGTCAGCACCTGGACGGTGCCGAGGTTGCGGAGGTCGGCGTAGGGACGCACGTTGGCACGTTCCTGCGCCTCCTGTTCGAGGATCGACGCCTTGGTGATTTCGCCGACCGGGATGTTGGGCGGGAATTCCGATTCGATTTCTTCGCCACGCCACCCGGCGGTCACCACCGACTGCCCCTTGTGGACGTTTTTGTCGGAGTTGAGGAAGCCGAGGACGAGCGTGTTCGGATCGCCCACCGTCGGTTTGACGATCCCTTGGATCCCCGCCGGGACGACCTTGACCGAGACCACGCTCGAGTGATCGGAGAGCAGCGTCACCTTCGAGGTCCCCCCGGTCAGCGCCGTCACCTGGCCGACCAGCCCGTCGCCGTTTACCACCGGGTCGTGCAGCTTCACCCCGTCGGAGGAGCCGACGTCGATCATCACGTCGCTGAACCAGACGGTCGGCGACAGCCCGATCACGCGGCCGGTCACCGGTTCGTAGCCGGTCGGGATCGCCCCCGATCTGTCGAGTTTCAGCAGCGACCGCAGTTCTTCGTTTTCCGCCAATGCCACCTTGCCGCCGACCGCCTGCCTGCGGGCAACCTGGAGTTCCTCTTCGAGCTGATGGTTCTTGCCCCGCGCGTCGAAGGTTTCGTCGACCCAGTTGATCAGGTCGCGGGCAGGCTTCAGCGCCCGGTCGAGGACCGTGGAAAGTGGCGTGAAGACCGCCGTGACCCCGCGCTGGAGGCCGTTTGAGCCCTGCCCGTAGGTGAGCGTCAGCAGCGCGAAGGAGCCGACGATCAGAAGGGCGAGCACCGCTCTACGGCGGCGTACTTGCTTGCGATACACGTGGGGGACCTAGGTTGGGTGTCTTACTTAAGGCCGGGATGAACGCCGCGTCAGACACGCTGGCGTGCCCCGGTGCCGTTCCTGCCGGTGCGATGGATCGTCTCGAACTCCTCCAGCGAGATGCCCGAGCCGACGGCGACGCAGGTCAGCGGCGACTCTGCCAGCTGGCAGGGCATCTGGCACTCGTCGTGAAGCCGCTGCTCCAGTCCTTGCAGGAGCGCGCCGCCGCCCGCCAGCGTGATGCCGCGGTCCATGATGTCACCGGCGAGCTCCGGCGGCGTCTGATCGAGCGTCTCCTTGACCGCGGCGACGATGCGGCCGACCGGCTCCTCGAGCGCCTGGCGGACCTCCTCGGAGCTCAGTTCGATCGTTTTCGGCAGGCCGCTGACCAGGTCGCGGCCGCGGATCTCGGTGCGGATCTCGGTCGCCAGCGGCGCCGCCGATCCCGCCTCGAGCTTGACCTCCTCGGCGGTCTGGGCGCCGATCGCGAGTTTGTAGGTGTTTTTGCAGTGGGCGACGATCGCTTCGTCGAGCTCGTCGCCGCCGACCCGGATCGACTGCGAGACGACGATCCCGCCGAGGCTGATCACCGCGACCTCGGTGGTGCCGCCACCGATGTCGACGATCATCGAGCCGGTCGGCTCGGCCACCGGCAGGCCGGCGCCGATCGCCGCCGCCATCGGCTCCTCGATCAGGTATGCCTGGCGGGCACCCGCCGACAGGCACGCCTCCTCGACCGCGCGCTTCTCGACCCCGGTGACCCCGGAGGGGACGCAGACGACCACCCGCGGATGGGCGAAGCGATTGGAGTGGACCGACTGGATGAAGTGCCGGAGCATCTGTTCGGTCACCTCGAAGTCGGCGATCACGCCGTCCTTCAGCGGCCGGATCGCGGTGATGTTGCCGGGGGTGCGGCCGATCATCCGCTTCGCCTCGACGCCGACCGCGTGGACCTGACCGGTCTGGGTGTCGATCGCGACGACCGAGGGCTCGGAAAGCACGATGCCGCGCCCACGCACGTAGACGAGCGTGTTCGCGGTTCCGAGGTCGACCGCCATGTCGCGCCCCCCGAGACGGAAGATGCGGCTCAACCAGCTCATATTTCGGTTCGGACGCCGGGCAGAACGAACCATGATTGCAAGCGTGGGAAGCTGGAACGTGACCGACTCACGCGGCGCAGAAAATCCGTCGCTTGCAGGATTAATTGCGGCTTACGGCCTGCTAACGCGGTGCTAAGAAGCGCGCTTCAGAGCGCACGAGCGAAGAGGCTCGGCGCCAGCTCGGCGAGCAGGCCGACCGGCAGCCCGACGACGTTGGAGACGCTCCCCTCGAGGCGCTCGACCAGGGTCGAGCCGAGCGTCTGGATCGCGTAGCCGCCGGAGCGTCCTTCCCACTCGCCGAAGGCGACGTAGCGCTCCTTCTCGGCGTCGGAAAGTTGCTTGAAGACGACCTCGGAGCGTTCGAGTCCGCTGCGCTCCTCCCCCACCTCGTCGAGGACGACCAGCCCGCTCATCACCGTATGGCCCCGTCCCGACATGCGGTCGAGGTAGCGCCGCGAGTCGGCCGCGTCGGTGGGCTTGCCGAGCACCTCGCCGTCGAGGACGACGTCGGTGTCGCAGGCGACCACCAAGGCACCGGGTGGGCGTTCGACCGCGCGGGCCTTTCGCCGCGCGTTCTCGATCACCAGAAATTCAGGATCCCCGGCGTCGAGCTCCTCGACGCCGGGCACCACGACCTCGAACTCGAGTCCCAGCTTGGCGAGGATCTCCCGCCGCTGCGGCGAGCCGGAGGCTAGGACAACTCGGGGAACCAGATGCCGATCTCGCGCTCGGCCGACTCGTCGGAGTCGGAGCCGTGGACCATGTTGAAGGTCACCTCGAGGGCGAAGTCGCCGCGGATCGAGCCGGGAGCGGCCTCGACTGGGTTGGTGGCGCCGATCAACTGCCGCGCGGCCTTCACCGCTTCGACACCCTCGAACACCAGCGCCACCAGCGGACCGCCGGTGATGAAGCTGACCAGCTCGCCGAAGAAGGGCTTCTCGGAATGCTCGGCGTAGTGCTGGCTGGCGATCTCCTCGGTCGCGGTCAGCGACTTGACGGCGGCGATCCTCAGCCCCTTGCGCTCGAAGCGGGCGATCACCTCACCGGTCAGGGCGCGCTCGAAGGCGTCAGGCTTGACGAGGATCAGGGTCCGGCTCACGGCGGGGGCTCCTTTGGTCTTGTTCGGTGGTCGGCGCCTCTTTGGAGGCGCTGCGGGCGGGTCCCTGTTTGCGGGTGCCCGAAGATCTCGGTTTGCGCTCGCCTTCGGCGGCGGGCTCGGTGCGTTGTTTCTTGCTCGGCGCCCGCCGGCGTTTGGCCGGCGGCTGCGCCCCGGTCTCTTCCAGCTCGCGTTCGCGTTCGCGCTCGCGCTCGCCCTCGGGACGGCGGCGACGCGGCTGGCGCGAGCGCTCGCCGGACAGCGAGGTCTCGCAGTAGGGACAGAGCCCCCAGCGCGGGTCGACCGGTTCGCCGCAGGTCGGGCAGGGGTCCTTCAGCCGGCGCTGGCAGTTGGGGCAACGGAGGTAGTTTTTCTCCACCGGGTATTCGCAGTTGGGGCAGCTCTGCTCGCGCAGCTGGCGCACCCGCAGCTCCGCCGCTTTGATCTCCAGCTCGCGCTCGTGGGCGTCCTCGAGGAACTCCGGCGGGCGGACGATCGTGTAGACGGCGGTGCCGATGTAGGGGAAGAACGAGGCGATCGTGGCGCAGGCGACCAGGAACGGGTCGCTGATCCGACGGCGCGCGTCGAGGTAGGTGTAGACGATCAGCGCCAGCCAGAGGACGATCAGCAGGAGCAGAACGAGGGTTGCGGCCAGGTTGAGGCCGGAGTTGGTGATGCCGAAGATCGCTAGTGCCATGGGAAGTGCCCCTCCGCGGGATGGGGATCGCGCAGTGTATTCGCCGCGCGGACGCCTGATCCTGTTCGGGTCCTCCGCCGGGCTACCCGACTAGAGGAAAAGTCTCCCGAAGAGGTAGCCGACGCCGAAGAACACGAGGATCACGATCGCCACCACAGCGGCGACCAGGGCCATCATCGACAGCAGTTCGGAGCCCGCGCTGCGATCCATGCAGGAATCCTCGCACAGTCACGAGAGCGCGCCCTGTGTCGTCCGGGCGGGACCGATCAGGTAATGCGATCCGGTGATGACCAGGACCCCGGCGAAGGTGCCGCAGGCCAGTTCGGTGGCCCGCCGCAGAGCGGGCTCGAGGTTCGGCTCGGCGACGGCTTCGAGGCCGTGCGCCTGGCAGAGGTCGGCGAGCTCCCGGGCCGGGCGGGAGCGCGCTCCGGGGCGCCCGTGGCCGCTCAGCGCCCGCGGTGGGATCTCCGTGCAGACGGCGGCTCGCAGCACCGGCGCGAGTGCCGCGATCATCGCCGGCGCGTCCTTGTCGGCGAGCATCGCCAGGCAGGCGACCACGGGGCGGCCGTCGGCCAACGCCGGCAGCGCCTCGGCGAGCGCCGCGGCCCCGTCCGGGTTGTGGGCGGCGTCGACGTAGGTCGGCGGGCTGGTGGCGATCAGCTCGAGCCGGCCGGGGACGACGAGGCCGGCGGCGACGGTGGCGACCCGCTCCGGATCGATGCGACCCAGGAACGCCTCCGCGGCGGCCATCGCGAGGGCGAAGTTACGACGCTGGAAGGGACCGGCGGCGGCCGGCTCGATCTCCGGGCCGGGGTCCTCCGGAGCGACGATCAGGCGAGCCGAGCGTTCCGCCGCCACTCGCTCGGCCAGCTCCCGGACCTCCGTCGAGACCCGTCCCAGCACCAGCGTCGACTGGTCGCGGAGGACGGCGAGCTTCTCGGCGGCGATCTGGAGCTCGGTCTCCCCCAGCCACTCGGTGTGGTCGAGGCCGACCGAGGTGAGGACGGTGACCCGCGAGGGAATCGTGTTGGTGGCGTCGAGCCGGCCACCGAGCCCCGCCTCGATCGCGGCGGCCTTGATCCGGGCCCGGGCGAGGGCGACGAAGGTGGCCGCGGTCGCCGCCTCGAACTCGGTCACCGCGTCGTCGTCGTCCAGGGTGCGGTTGACGCCCTCGGCGGCCGCCGCCACCTGGGCCACCGCTTCGGCCCAGGCCTGCGGCGCGATCTCCTCGCCGCGGACCAGGGTGCGCTCGGTCCAGCGCGAGGTGTGCGGGGAGAGGCAGGCACCGGAGGTCACCCCGTGGGCTTCCAACAGCGCCGCGATCATCCGCGTCACCGAGGACTTGCCGTTGGTGCCGACCACGTGGACGGAGGCGAAACGGCGCTGCGGTAGGCCCAGAGCCGTGGTCAGCTTCCACATCCGGTCGAGGCCGAGCCGCCAACCGACCGGCTCCAGGGAGTCGAGGTACTCGTCGGGGTCGAACCCGTCCGGGAGCGGTTCGGCGGGCAACGGCACGGCTAACCCAGCTCGGCGCGTTCCGTCCGGTAGCGCTCCAGCTTGCCGCGCTCTTCCTCGACCACGGCGGCCGGCGCCTTCGAGGTGAAGCCCTGGTTGGAGAGTTTGCGCTCGGCGCGATCGATCTCCGCGGTGAGTTCCTCGCGGCGCTTGCCGAGGCGGGCCTCGACCGCGGCGGCGTCGAGCTCCTCCGAGGCGAGCACGCGGACCGGCCCGACCGAGGCGACCGGCTCGGAGCCGACCCCGTCGAAGGCGAAGCGCGAGAGGCGGCCGACGAACTCCGACGGGGCCATCCCGTCGATCACCGCCGGCAGCACCGCTTTGGCGGGCACTCCGACGAGGTCGCGCCAGGCGCGCAGGCTGCGGGTCAAGGCGATCGCCTCGGCGACCTCCTCCTCGGCCTCCTCGTCGAAGAGCGAGGTGTCGGCGGCCGGGAAGGCATGCACGGCGAGGTGGCCATCGCGGGCCGGGTGGAAGGACCAGAGCTCCTCGGTGACGAACGGCATCGTCGGGTGGAGCAGCGCCAGCACCCTCTCCAGCGCGTAGAGAAGCGTCGCCGAGACGTCCTCCTCGCCCTCGTAGAGGCGCGGCTTGACGATCTCCAGGTACCAGTCGCAGAGGTCGCCGTAGACGAACGCATACGACTCCTGCACCGCGTGGGAGAAGTCGAAGGACTCGAGTTTCGCCGTCACCGAGGCGATCGTCCTCTCCAGGCGGGAGAGCAGCCAGCGGTCCTCGAGATGGGTCGTGCGCGGCGCGGGCTCGACCTCGGCCGCGTTCAGCAAGATCAATCGGCTGGCGTTGTAGAGCTTGTTGGCGAGATCGCTGCCCTGCTCCACCTTGGCGTCGGAGTAGCGCACGTCCTGGGTCGAGGACATCGCCAGCAGGCCGAACCGGAGCGCGTCGGCACCGCGCTGGTCGATCTCCTCCAGCGGGTCGATCCCGGTCCCCAGGCTCTTCGACATCCGCCGGCCGTCGCGGGCCTGGATCACCGAGTGGACGTAGACGTCGCGGAAGGGGATGGCGCCGGGGAACTCGAGCCCCATCATCACCATGCGTGCTACCCAGAGGAAGAGGATCTCGCGCGCCGTGGTGAGGAAGCTGGTCGGGTAGAAGGCGCGCAGATCCGGCGTGTCGTCGGGCCAGCCGAGCGTGGCGAACGGCCAGAGCGCGGAGCTGAACCAGGTGTCGAGGACGTCTTCGTCCTGCACCAGCGTGGTGCCGTCGCAGGCGGGACAGCGCTCGGGCGCCACCTCGGCGACGATCGTCTCCTCGCAGTCCCCGCAGTACCAGACCGGGATCTGGTGCCCCCACCACAGCTGGCGCGAGACGCACCAGGGCCGGATCTCCTCCATCCAGTTGAGGTAGACGCGCTTCCACTGCTCGGGCTGGATGCGGACCTCGTCGTCTTCGACGACCTTGATCGCCGGCTTCGCCAACTCGTCCATGCGGCAGAACCATTGGAGCGAGATCAGCGGCTCGATCCGCTCGCCGGAGCGGTGGCTGAAGGGGACGGCGTGGGTGTAGGGCTGCTCGTCGCGGAGCAGCCCCTTGTCGCGCAGGCGGGCGGCGATCGCGCGCTGGGCCTCGCCTACCGCGAGGCCCTCGAACTCCCCCGCCTCCCCGTTGAGGCGGCCGTCGGGGCCGATCACGGTGATCTCGTCGAGCCCGTGGCGGCGCCCGATCTCGAAGTCGTTCATGTCGTGGCCTGGGGTGATCTTCAGGACCCCGGTGCCGAACTCGGGGTCGACGTAGGCGTCGGCGATGATCGGCAGCCTGCGGCCGACCAGCGGCAGCACGCAGAACTGGCCGACCAGGTCGGCGTAGCGCTCGTCTTCGGGATTCACGGCGACGGCGGTGTCGGCGAGCATCGTCTCCGGGCGCACCGTGGCGACGGTCAGCACCCGGTCGGACCCCTGCACCGGGTAGTCGATCGAGAAGAGCGAGTCGGTGACCTCGCGGTTCTCGACCTCGAGGTCGGAGATCGCCGAGCGCGTTCCCGGGTCCCAGTTGACCATGTAGTTGTCGCGGTAGATGTAGCCCTTGTCGTAGAGCTGCTTGAAGACCTTGTAGACGGCCTTGACGTAGCCGGCGTCGAGGGTGAAGCGCTCGCGCTCGTAGTCGCAGGAGGCACCGAGGCGTTTGTACTGCTCGACGATCCGCGAGCCGTACTCCTCTTTCCATTCCCAGACCCGCTCGACGAATGCCTCGCGGCCCAGTTCCTGGCGGGTCTTGCCTTCCGCGCGCAGCTCTTTCTCGACCACCGCCTGGGTGGCGATGCCGGCGTGGTCGGTGCCGAGGATCCAGAGCGTGTTCTTCCCTCGCATCCGATTCATGCGGACGAGCGCGTCCTGCATCGAGCCGTTCAGCGCATGGCCCATGTGGAGGGCGCCGGTGACGTTGGGGGGCGGGATCGCGACCGAGAAGTTGTCCGCCGGCTCCCCGGTCGCCTCAGGATGGAAGTAACCGCCCTCCATCCATTCGGCGAAGACGCGCGCCTCGATCTCCGCCGGGTCATAGCGGGTCGTCTGCTCGAGCTGGGTGCGCTTGGCCGCGTCCATCGCGGCCGAGTCTAAGGCCGTGAGGCCGGGCGACGGCTCGTCGGACCCCTTCTCTCACAACAGCAGGGAGATTCGTTCAGGGGTCCGACGACCCGTCCTTCAGATTCCGACGCAGGCGTGGCGAGAAAGTCGGTTCTATGACCGACTAAGGCGTCACAGCGCGACGGGGTGTGGAGCGGAACCGTCGCCACGCGACAGAAAGGCTCCACGGCGAACTGACGCATGGGCTCGCGGGGAGGTCCGATGGACCCCGAACGAACCTCCACGCTGTTGTGAGAGAGGGGTCCATCGGACCTCCCCCCTCGCGACGCCGTCCCTTCTTCGCTAGGCGGTTTCCTCGCCCAGCCGGTCCTCGGCGGGGCCGATGTCCTGCTGGGCGGCCTCGGTGACGAGGGTCGGTCGGCGGCCCTGGAGGATCGTCTCCTTGGTCACCACGCACTTGGTCACGTCGACCCGCGAGGGCAGCTCGAACTGGACGTCGAGCAGGGTCTCCTCGAGGATCGAGCGGAGGCCGCGGGCGCCGGTCTCGCGGGCGATGGCCTTGTCGGCGATCGCCTCGAGGCTGTCCTCGGAGAAGACCAACTCGATGTCGTCGAACTCGAAAAAGCGCTGGAACTGACGGGTGAGCGCATGTTTGGGCTCGGTGAGGATCGTGGTCAGGTCGTCTCGGCTGAGCTGGTGGATCGCCGTGATGACCGGCAGGCGACCGATGAACTCGGGGATCAGGCCGTACTCGATCAGGTCCTCGGGGAGCACCTGCTCGAACCACTCGCCGGTGTCTTCCTGCGCCCGCGAGGAGATCGCCGCGCCGAAGCCGACGCCGTGGTCGCCCACCCGCCGCTCGATGATCTTGTCGAGCTCGGCGAAGGAACCGCCGCAGATGAAGAGGATGTTGGTGGTGTCGATCGTCAGGAACTCCTGGTGCGGATGCTTGCGCCCGCCCTGCGGCGGCACCGAGGCGGTCGTTCCCTCGAGGATCTTCAGCAGCGCCTGCTGGACGCCTTCGCCGGAGACGTCACGGGTGATCGACGGGTTATCGGCTTTGCGCGCGATCTTGTCGATCTCGTCGATGTAGATGATCCCCGTCTCCGCCTTCTTGACGTCGAAGTCGGCGGCCTGGATCAGCTTGAGGAGGATGTTCTCGACGTCCTCGCCGACGTAGCCGGCCTCGGTCAGCGCCGTCGCGTCGGCGATCGCGAAGGGCACGTTGAGGATCCGCGCCAGGGTCTGCGCGAGCAGCGTCTTGCCGCAGCCGGTCGGCCCCAGCATCATGATGTTCGACTTGCCCAGCTCGACCTCGGACTCGTCGGTCTGGCCGATCTGCACCCGCTTGTAGTGGTTGTAGACGGCGACCGAGAGCGAGCGCTTGGCGGCCTCCTGGCCGACCACGTACTCCTGCAGCACGTCGTAGATCTCGCGCGGTTTCGGCAGGTTCTCCAGCTCGAAGGTCGGCGGAGCGGTCAGCTCCTCGTCGATGATCTCGTTGCAGAGGTCGATGCACTCGTCGCAGATGTAGACGCCGGGGCCTGCGATCAGCTTCTTGACCTGACGCTGCGACTTGCCGCAGAAGCTGCAGAGGAGCTGCTCGTTGGAGTCGGTTGGTCGTGCCAGTGGAATCCCCTCCTGACGGGACGATCGTTCGGAGCTTCGGCGCGGTCCCAAAGCTTAGACGGGCCCTGCTGCCGGTTACAGGGGGTCAGATACGGCGCCCACCCGACGACCCCTGCGCGTGACTGACGCCTTGCAGCCGGGTAGGTTGGCCAGATGGCTCAGGGAGTCGAAGTCAGCGCCGTGCGCGAGGAGGAGTACGAGACCCTCCTCCCTCTTATTTCCGCCTATCAGCGCTTCTACGAAGTCGATCAGGTCGACGCCGATCGCAACCGGTTCTTCTTCCGCCGCTTCCTCGCCCCGAGCGAGGACGGCCTGCTCCTGGCGGCCCGCGACGACGGCGGCACGTTCCTCGGCTACGCCTGTCTCTACTGGCACTTCTCCTCGCTGCAGGCGCTCGAGACGGTGCTGATGAACGACCTCTTCGTCGCCCCCGAGGCGCGTGGCCAAGGCGTCGGCCGGGCTCTGATCGAGGCGACCGCCGAGGTGGCGCGCGAGCGCGGGGCCGCCTGGGTCGAGTGGTCGACCGCCCCGGACAACCACACCGCCCAGCGCCTCTACGACTCGCTCACCGACGAGAAATCGACCTGGCTCTCCTACGAGCTCGAGGTCTGATCCGGCGCAGCCGCCGGGACGCCGCGCTTGAGGCGGGCGTCGAAAGTGCGGCGCAGGTACCAATAGGCGGCGACCGAGGTGACCAGGTAGACGAATCCGACCAGGATCAGCACCCCGCGGATGTCGGAGAGAGCCACGGCGAGGATCGCGATGATCACCAGCCCGACGATCGTCGAGAGCGCCATGAAGCGCAGCGTCGCGGCGACCTGGCGGCGCAGCGCCTCCGTCGCGGCCGGATCGATCTCGACAACTGGATCGGTTTCGGCCACCGGGTTGCCCTGGTCGTCTACCTCGTAGGGATCGGCCACGGCGTCACCCTAGCCGCGGCGGCCCTTGCGTGGTTCGAAACTTCGGCCAGAGCGAAGTTTCGAACCGCGCTGGGTCAGGTCTGTGCGTCCCATCGGTCGACTTCCGGCTTGGGGTCGATGGGAACCCCACTCACGTGGATCTCGATGTGGAGCTGGCAGCCGACCGTCCGCGCGTTGCCGGTCTTGCCGACCTCGCCGACCCTCTCCCCCGCCCAGACGCGCTCGCCCCGGTGGACGCGCGGCGGCTTCTTCATGTGCGCGTACATGTAGGTCCGGTGTTCTCCCTGCCCGTGGATCAGCAGGTAGTTGCCGTAGAGGATCGGGTCGTAGCCGACTTCCCGCACCTTGCCGGTCACCGCGGAGACCAGTTCGGTCCCGCAGGCGGCGAGGATGTCGAAGCCTTCGTGGATCCGCCCGCCGCTGCGGGGGGCGTGGAATTCGCCGACCGGGCCGCGTTCGCCGTGCGGTCCACGGACCGGAAAGATGTGCTGGAAGTATTCGATCCCGCCGTCCTGGGCACCAAGCGGGACATAGGCCTCGGCGACAGCCTGCCCGCCCCACAGGCACCCCACCGCAACGACCGACCAGCAACTTCCGAGGAACCGCAGGCGCGTCAGTGGTGCGCGATGACGCGGTCGACGATGTTGTACTCCTTCGCCTCCTCCGCGCTCATGAAGTAGTCACGTTCGGTGTCCTGCGTGACCTTCTCGAAGGTCTGCCCGGTGTGGTGGGCGATGATCTCGTCGAGGCGCCGGCGCACGTCGATGATCTCTTTGGCGTGGATCTCGATGTCGGTCGCCTGGCCCTGGAATCCGGCCGAGACCTGGTGGATCAGGATCTTCGAGTTGGGCAGCGACATCCGCTTGCCGGCCGCGCCGCCCGCCAGCAGCAAGGCGCCCATGCTCATCGCGATCCCGACGCAGATGGTCTGCACGTCGGGTTTGATGAACTGCATCGTGTCGTAGATCGCCAGCCCCGCGTACACCGACCCGCCGGGCGAGTTGATGTAGAGGCTGATGTCCTTGTCGGGGTCCTCCGACTCCAGATGCAGCAGCTGGGCGACGATCAGGTTGGCGATGTCGTCGTTCACCGGCGTGCCGAGGAAGACGATCCGCTCGCCGAGCAACCGCGAGTAGATGTCGAACGCACGCTCGCCGCGCGAGGTCTGCTCGACCACCATCGGGATCAACGGACTCATCGTGCGGGCACTCTATAGAAGGCGTTCGGCGGACCGGCCGCCGTGGCGGCCACTCACTCGTCGCCTGGGGTCCAGAGTTTCCCGGCCGGTTTCCCCTCACCCTCGGGGGCGAGGATCTTCTCGGCGGCGTCGGCTTTCTCCGCCCGGTCATCGGCCTCGGCTTTGGGGATCGGCTTGGCCGAGTCGGCCACCAGCTCGATCGCCTTCTGCGCCACCAGGTCTTCGGCGATCACCTTGTCGCGGCCGTTCTCGCGCAGCCGCGCCAGCAGTTTCTCCGGCGTCGTCCGTTCGTGTTCGGCGGAGTGGGCAAGCGCCTCGACCATCTCCTCCTCGGAGGCCTCGAGGCCCTCGGCGGCGGCGATCGCGGTCACCACGGCCTCGCGCTTCAGCTCCCGTTCGGCGTCGGGCTTCGTTTCCTCGATCAGCTCGTCGCGCGTTTTCCCCTGCATCTGGAGGAAGACGTTGGGGTCCATCCCCTGCTGGGCGAGCTGCCGTTCCATCCGCTCCCAGCGTTCGCCGGCGCGGCCGGTGACGATCTCGTCGGGGATCTCGACCGTGGCCGCGTCGACCGCGGCGTCGACGGCGGCGATGCGGAAGTCTTCCTCGGCGCGACCGTTCAGCGCGTTGCCGACTTTCTCACGGATGTCGGAGCGAAGCTCGTCGAGCGTGTCGAACTCGGAGGCGTCGGAGGCGAAGTCGTCGTCGAGCTCGGGGAGGATTTTCTCCCGCACCTCTTTCACCTTGACTTTGAACACCGCGTCTTCGCCCGCCAGTTTCGGTTCCTGGTACTCGTCCGGGAAGGTCACCTCGACCTCGACCTCGTCACCGGGTTTAGCCCCGGTCAGCTGGTCCTCGAAGTCGTCGATCAGTGAGCCGGAGCCGAGCGCCAGCAGGTAGTCGTCGGCCTTGCCGCCCTGGAAGGGCTGACCGTCGACGAAGCCCTCGAAGTCGATCAGCACCGAGTCGCCCTCCTTGGCGGCGCGGTCGACCGGCTCCAGCCGCGCGAACCCCTCGCGGATCCGCTCGACCTCGGTGTCGACGATCTCCTCGTCGACCTCTTTCTCCTCTTTGCCGACCTCGAGGCCTTTGTACTCGCCGAGCTCGGCGACCGGACGCACGCCGACCTCGAACTTGAAGGTGAGCGGCTCGCCCTCCGCCTCCGGGGTCGAGACCATGTCGATGTCGGGGTCGCCGATCGGGGTCACGCCGGCGTCGAGCAGGGCGCTTTCGTACCACTCCGGCAGCGCCTCGCGGATCGCTTCCGCGATCACCGCGCCGAAGCCCATCCGCTGGATCACCAGCGAGGGGGGCGCTTTGCCTTTGCGGAAGCCGGGCAGCCGCAGTTCGCGGGCCATCGCCCGGGCGGTGCGGTTGGCGGCGCGCTGGACGTCATCGGGCGCGACCTCGGCCTGGACTTCTACACGTGAATCGGGAAGCTCTTTGAGAGTCGTCTGCATCGTCGGCTGACCCTAGCGAGAGCGGAGCATCTTCCGCACCGCGGCGGCGAAGTCGAAGACGAAGGCGAAGCCACGGCCGGGGGCGCCGGTGACGACCCAGGCGAGGAGGCGATCAGCCATCGGCGTATTCCAGCAGTGAGTCGTCGATCAGCCACTCGACCGGGGCGTGGTCGTCGGTATAGACCTCGCCGCCGGGGAGGCGCGGCGTGAGCCGCGCGGCGGCGGCGAGGGCAAGCGGCCGCAGGTCGAACGGCAGCTCGATCGCCACCCCCTCCAACCGATCGGCCGAGATCCCGGCGCCGCCGCCGACCAGGAGCGTGTTGGTCTCGGCGATCGGATCGCGCAGGACGCGCGGAAACGACGCCGCCATGGTCGCGCCGAGCACCTGCTCGAGCGCGTCGGAGCCCTCCACGTGGCCGACGTTGACGATCGCCACCCCGCCCGGCGCCAGCCGTTCGGCGGCGAGCCGGAAGAACTCCTCGGTGGTCAGGTAGAAGGGGATGTAGGGCTGGCGGTAGGCATCGACGAGGATCGCGTCGTAGCCGCCTTCGGAGGCCTCGAGCCAGGGCCGCGCGTCCTCCTCGAAGACATCCATCCGCGCGTTGCGCAGACCGAGGTAGCGGCGCCCGAGGTCGGTCAGCGCGCCGTCGATCTCGACCGCGTCCACCTCGGTGCGGGGGAAGTAGTGCCCGTAGGCGCGGGCGACGGTGCCGCCGGCGTTGCCGAGGATCGCGACCCGGCGCGGCTCCGCCCGCCCGCCGACCGCGGGCAGGACGGTCAGCCCGTCCCAGTAGTCGTCGGTCAGGTAGGTGCCGGGCCGCCAGAGCGAGTGGACCGCCTGGCCCTCGTTCAGCTCCATCGCCCGGCTGCCGTCCTCGCGTTCGACGATCCGCACGTACTGCTGGACCGTCTCGCCCTCGTAGAGGATCCGCTCGTCCTCGCCGGCCTTGATCGCCCCCGGCGGGATCGCCAGGGCCAGCGCCAGGGCGGCGGCGACGCCGAGCGCCCGCGGGCCGATCGCGAGCACCGCTGCCAGGGCCAGGGAGAGGGCGAAGGCGATGAAGGTGCGCTGGGTGCCGAGCAGCGGGATCGCGACCAGCGCCGAGGTCATCGTCCCCACCAGCGAGCCCGCGGTCGAGATCGCGTAGAGACGGCCGACCGCCTCGCCCGCCCCACGGCGCCCGTCGCCGACCGCGAGGCGCGCCGCCCAGGGCGAGACCGCGCCGAGCAACGCCACCGGGACCGCGACCAGGATCAGCACGCCGAACAGCGAGCCGGCGAAGGTCGCCACCGAGAGCCCCTCGAAGGCGTCGACCGAGAAGCCGAGGAACGGCCGGGCGGCGAACGGGACCACCGCGATCAGAGCCGCGGCGGCGAGGACGACGACGCCGAGCGCGCCGACGTCCGGGTGACGGTCGGCGACCCGGCCGCCGATCCAGTAGCCGATCGAGAGCGCGACCAGGACGATGCCGATCGTGTTCGCCCAGACGATCGTCGAGGCGCCGAAATAAGGCGCCAGCAGCCGCGCGGCGGCGATCTCGACCCCGAGGCTCGCCGCCCCGACGACGAACACGAGCACGCCCAGGGCGCCTCGGCGCCTCACGGGACCGCCGCCTTGCCGCGCTCGGCGTCGGCGAGGATCTGGGCCTCCAGCCGCTCGCGGGCGCTCGGCCCCGCGGCGACCGCGCGCTGGGCCCGCGCCGGGTCGAGCTCCACCCCGTTCGCGTAGGCGAGGTCGAGCAGCCGCTGCTTTTCGATCCCCTCGGTCGCCGCCTGGAAGAAGAACCAGGCGAGCACGCCGAGACCCAGGAAGACCCCCTCGACCATCATCACGACCCCCGCGATCGACTGATCGGTGAGCGCTTCGATGTGGTGCCTGGCCTCGCCCTTGGCGTAGACGTCATAGAGCACCTGCCCGTCCCACATCAGGATGTTGCCGAGCACGGTCGCGATCAGCCGCATCACGATCACGTAGACGACCTTCCAGCCGGCGGTGAACCAGGCGGGCATCGGTAGCGGCCCGAAGACCGGCATCCAGAGCAGGACGCCGACGATGATGAACATCCCATGCTCGAGGAAGTGGACCGCCGAGTTGCCGTAGGCCGCGTCGTAGAGCGGCGGCGCGTGCCAGGCGAAGATCGTGATCGCCCAGATCGACATCGCCACCACCGGGTGGCAGAGGACGCGGAGGCGGTCGAAGACCGGGATCGCGAGGATCGGCTGCAGCAGCGGCCCGGTCAGCCCGAGGACGATCAGCAGGCTGGCGATGTCGCCGATCAGCAGGTGCTCGATCATGTGGGCGATCACCAGTTCGTCGGCGAGGTCCGACAGCGGCGTGATCAGCGCGCCGGCGATGACGAGGAGCCCGGCGGCGAAGCAGATCTGGCGCCAGAGCGGCACCGGCCGGCCGCGCGCGGCCAGGGTCGTCGCCCGTCGCGCGTAGAGCGCCGCGGCGATCAGCATCGGGAGGAGCTCGAGCGGAGCGAAGATGCCGGTCAGATGGGCGACCGGGAGGTTCATCTTTTCCCAGCGTAGCGACGGGTGTTAGCTTGCCGCGATGCCCGACGACTTCCCGACGATCGGCGGCTACGGTTTTCTCTCCGACTGCCACACCTCCGCCCTCGTCTCCTTCGACGGATCGGTCGAGTGGCTCTGTCTCCCCCGCTTCGACTCGCCGAGCGTCTTCGCCGCGCTGCTCGACCGCGGTGCCGGGCGCCTCTCGCTGCGACCGCCGGGCGTGGTCGTCCCGATCAGCCGCCGCTACAAGCCCGGGTCGCTGGTCATCGAGACGACCTGGGTCACCGACACCGGCTGGGTCGTCGTCACCGATGCCCTCTCGATCGCCTCCTGGACGCCGACCGAGGGGACCCCGATCGTCTCCCACGAGGCCGACCAATCGCTGCTGCGGACGATCACCTGCATCGACGGCGAGGTCGACATGGAGATGGAGTGCCTACCGCGCTTCGACTACGGGCGGGGGACGGCGACCTGGACCGACGGCGCCGCCTTGCACGAGGCGCCCGGGGTCAGCGAAAAGATCGTGCGTGGGGACGACGGCACCGAACTCGAGCTCCGCACCGACCTGGAGTTGGAGACCGACGGTGGGCAGATCCGTGGCCAGATCCACATGCGCGAGGGCGACCGCGCCTTCGTCGCCCTCAGCTGGGGGGAATCCGGGCTCTGTGGTCCCGCCGACGCCGCCGAGGCCCGCATGCGCCGCAAGCAGACCGAGGAATTCTGGCGGCTCTGGCTGCATCACGGCGAATTCCCGGACCACCCGTGGCGCATCCACCTGCAGCGATCGGCGCTCGTCCTCAAGGGCCTCACCTACATGCCGACCGGGGCGATCGTCGCCGCCCCCACCACCTCGTTGCCGGAGACCCCGGGCGGGGTGCGCAACTGGGACTACCGCTACAGCTGGATCCGCGACTCGACCTTCAGCCTCTGGGCACTGCACACGCTCGGCTTCGACCAGGAGGCGCGCGACTTCATGCGCTTCATCCTCGACGTCTGCCGGGACCATCCCGAACTGCAGATCATGTACGGGATCGGCGGCGAGCGGCAGCTGACCGAGTCGACGCTCGAGCACCTCTCCGGATACGGCGGCGCGCGGCCGGTACGGATCGGCAACGGAGCCTTCGACCAGCGCCAGAACGATGTCTGGGGCGCCCTCCTCGACTCCGTCTACCTGCACGAAAAAGCGCTCCGGGGGACCGGCACGAAAGCCGATCGCGACTTGATCCGCCACCAGGTCGAGCAGGCCATCGCGTCCTTCCCTGAACCGGACCAGGGGATCTGGGAGTCGCGCGGCGACCCGCAGCACTACGTCTCCTCGAAGGTGAGCATGTGGGTGGCGGCCGACCGCGGCGCGCGGCTGGCGCGGGAGCTCGGGCGCGACGAGCTCGCCGGCGAATACGCGGCCAAGGCCGACGCCTTCAAAGCGGAGATCTGCGAGAAGGGCTGCCGCGACGGCGTCTTCCGCCAGCACTACGACACCGACTCCCTCGACGCCTCGCTGCTGCTGATGCCGCTCTATCGCTTCCTGCCCGCCGACGACCCACGGATCGTGGCGACGGTCGAGGCGATCGCCCGCGACCTGACCGAGGACGGGCTGGTCCTTCGCTACAAGGTCGAGGAGACCGACGACGGGCTCTCCGGCAAGGAGGGCACCTTCCTGATCTGCTCCTTCTGGCTGGTCTCGGCGCTCTCGGAGATCGGCGAGCGCGAGCGGGCGCGGGGGCTCTGCGAGCGGCTACTGGGGATGGCGGGCTGGCTCGACCTCTATGGCGAGGAGCTGGAGGCGAGATCGGGCCGCCACCTCGGCAACTTCCCCCAGGCCTTCACCCACCTGGCGCTGATCAACGCGGTCTCCCACGTGATCGCCGACGAGCAGAACCCCGACAGCGGCGCGGCCAAGGTCTTCACCCAGATGGGCGGTGTGCGCGAGGGCCTCTGACCGGGCGGGCGGCCCTCGCGAACTCACCGAGGGCCGGCTAGGGCCGCTCCATCCGGTAGACGACGATCCGCTCGCCGCTGCGGCCGGTGGTGGCGAAGTCGAACTCCATCCCCAGTGTCCGGGCGACCCCCAGCGAGGCGTCGTTCTGCGGCTGGATCCGGGCGATGATGCTCGGTATCCGCAGGACGTCGAAGGCCTCGTCGCGGAGCGCCGCGGCGCCCTCGCTGCCGAGCCCCTTCCCCCAGGCGTCGGGCTCCAGCCACCAGCCGATCTCGCGCTCTTCGGGGTCGAGCCCGGCCGTCCCCTCGCCCGCGAAGTTGAGCGAGACGAGGCCGATCCCGTGCCCGTCGGCCTTGTCGATCGTCGCCCGCCAGCCGAAGCCGTGCTCCTCCCAGTGGCGGCGCTCGGCGCGGGCGACGTCCTCGGCGAGCAACGGCGGCCACGGATCCCCGGTGCCGATGTAACGCATCACCTCCGGCATCGAGGCGAGCCGGACGAGCAGCGGCGTGTGGCGGTCGTCCCAACGCTCGAGGCGCAGGCGCTCGGTCTCGATCACCGGGGCGACGTCGATCGTCACGACCGGAATTATGGCGAGCCGGCCACGCCGACCGGCGGCGTCGGGCCGCCCGGACCTACTCCATGCGGAAACCGAGCTTCACGGTCACCTGGTAGTGCGCCACCGTGCCGTCGTCGTCGAGGTGGCCACGAATTTCCGTCACCTCGAACCAGTCCAGGTTGCGGAGGGTCCGCCGGGCACGATCGAGCGCGTTCTCGACCGCCGGCTCGACCCCCTCCTTCGACGTGCCGACGATCTCGCTCACCGAGTAGACGTTGTCGCTGTCGCTCATGCCGCTCCTCTCGTCGTCGCCGCCGGCGGCGGCGGTCTCCTTCATCGTCGGCCCTCCGCTACCCGCGGGGGTCGACGCTAAGCGGTCGGCCCTCAGTGGTCGGCACCGGGAGCGGCGGCGGCGAGCCGGCGGTGCTGAGCGCGGTCGACCCTTGGCCCGTCCACCGGGCCAAGGGTCGACCGCGGTCGCCTATTTCGTGGCGGCCTTCTTCAGCACGACGACCTTGACCGGGATCTTCGCCCCCGGCGCGAGCAGGGCTCCCGGGCGGGCCCCCTGCTTCACCACCTTGCCGTCCTTCTTGCGCGGCGCCTTCACCTTGGTCACCTTGCCGAGCCCGCAGCCGGCGCCGCGCAGGGTCGCCTTCGCGGCCCCGAGCTTCTTGCCGACCACGTTCGGCACCGTGCAACCCGCGTAGTAGAACGAGTCGGCGCGCACGGTCGGGCTGTCGCCCGCCAGCGTGGTGGTGGCGATGTCGACCCGCCCGACCTTGCTCTGCGGCGGGGCGACCGCGGTGATCTTTTCTTCGCCGACGACGGTGAACGTCGTCGCCGCCACGTCACCGAACATCACCGCGCTGGCGCCGGCCAGGTTGGTACCGGTGATCGTCACCTTTTCCCCGCCGAGGACCGAGCCGCCGTTCGGGGCGACCTTGGTGATCGCCGGGGCCGGCTGGACTTCGGCCGCGAGCTCGATCTCCTGGCCCGTTTTCGACAGCGCCGGGGCGTTGGTCGAGCCTTCGAAGGGCGGCGACGAGAAGATCCCGTAGCCGGCTCCCGCCACCGTCGCGACTCCGATTTCGTCGGTCGGGTTGGTGGAGTCGACGGCGATCAGGTCGCCGCTGCGGATCGACAGCTGGGTCGGGAACGTTTCGATCCCGGGCCCGTTCGGTTTCGCCGGCTGGCTGGTGCCGGTCGCGGTGTAGGCGCCGGCACCGTTCGGGTGCAGCACCCGCAGGGTGAACGGCCCACCGACCGCGCCGACCACTTTCCACCGCACGATCTCGCCGTTGACCGGCGAGGCGACGCTGGCGCCGGTCTCCGGCAGCGTCGTGTTGAACTGGGATCGCACACCTTCGAACGGGGTCGAGGTGAAGGTCGGCGGCAACACACTGCCCACCGTCACCGTGGTGGCCCCCGCCGCCACCGCCATGACCAGTGCCCAGGCGGCGGCCAATGCCATCGCCAGGATCCCGATGCGGCCGCGTCGGCCCATGCGCTTACGTACACCTCTGCGTCCGGTTGCAGACATGCTTCTTCCCTCCCTGTATGGGTTGGTTTTTGGAAATGTGGTGCCGCCCCAGATGCGCGGCACCGTCAGATGCCCCAAGAACCCGAGAGCGTTCGGAAGGTTGCGGAGAGGGTGTGGAACTTCGTCGCGGCGGGGCCGCGGGCTACTCGGGCTTCGCCTCGAGCTCGCGCCGGCGGGCCTCTTCGATCGCCCGTTCGGCATCGGCGAGCGGGTGCCACCCGTCCGTCTCGACCGGCTTGTTTTCGAGGTTCTTGTAGACGTTGAAGAAGTGCTCGATTTCTTCCTGCAGCTGTCCGGGCACGTCATCGAGGCTCTCGATGTGGGACCAGCGCGGATCGCGGACCGGCACGCAGATCACCTTGTCGTCGGCGCCTTTCTCGTCCCGCATCTTGAACAGGGCGACCGGCTTCACCGGGGTGACGCAACCGGGGAAGGTGGGCTCGGAGCCGACCACGAGGCAGTCGAGCGGATCGCCGTCCTCGCCGAGGTGGCCGGGCAGGAAGCCGTAGTCGGTCGGGTAGACCGTGGAGCCGGAGAGGAAGCGGTCGAAGACGACGCGGTCGAGCCCCTCGTCGTACTCGTACTTGTTGCGACTCCCCTTGGGGATCTCGATGAAGGCGAGTAGCTGGCTCTCTTGGACTGGCTCGTTCAATGGTGCTTCCGGGAGGAGGACGGCGGGGATTGCGCGTCCGGAGGGGGCCGGAACCTTAGTTTGTCGCGCCGCTTAGGAACATTCCGCCTCGACCGCGACCCCCCGTTCGTCGCGCCGCAAGGAGCCTGGCCGCCGTAGGCTGAGGCCGTGCGCCGCCTCCTTCCCCTCGCCGCGATCGCGGCGTTCGCCTCCCTCCTGACCGGTTGCGACAGCAGCGGGACGACGCTCGAATCGCTGGCCGGGACGCCGGCCGCGGTCCACATCGTCGAAGACGTCGAAGCGATGGCCCATGCCTGCGCGCAACCCAGCAGGGCGAACCGCCAGGCCGGCGTCAAGGCTTACACCGACCTGGCGGAAATAACCGCGATCCACCCCAAGGCGACGTTCGGCCCCGAGGGGACCGACGTCACCATGCGGCAACTGCTGCGCCGTACCGTCGAAAGGACCGGTCACTGCATCGGCGTCAGCGTCGACGCGATGGGTGAATTCCACATCACCGGTTAGCCGGTCACCCCGTGGACCGCGGGGTAGTAGACGTTTGCGTGACCGGCGACCTTCGGGTGGTAGCTTTCGCCCGTCGGGTTGGAGAGGCCGTTGATCCACTCCGTCGACGAGCCACCACCGCCGTCGCACACGGCGTGCCCGATGAATCCCGGGATCACGTCGCGGAAGACGAAGTTCGACCCCGCCCGCGTCGCCGCCGCGCTGACCGCGTTCTTCAGCAGTTCGGCGGTTTCGTTCAGTCGCGACTCCTCGCTGGAGCTGAAGAAGGTGAGAGCGTTGCAGTCTTCGCCGTTGAACAGCTTCGGGTAGTCGAGCACGATCACTTTCGCGCTCGGCGCCCGCGTCTTGATCGCGTTGTTCACCGAGTCCAAGCGGCCCGGCAGCGTGTTTTTGATGATGCTCTGCGCTTCGTTGATCGCTCCGGTGCAGTCCGATGCCCACGAGGGCAGCGCGCATTCGGTGATCACGTGCGAGAAGCCGGCGTCGTTGCCGCCGATCGTGTAGGTCACCCAGTTGGTGTCCGAGGTGACGCTCGACACCTGCGAGCTCAGCAGGGTCGAGGTAGTCGCCCCCGAGCACGCCGCATCCACGAACGTCCAACTCGAGTGCGCTTCGTGCAGCAGATACGGATATGCGTAGACCGACCGCTGGCACGTCGGTTCATAGAAGGTCCGCGTCCCCGTCCCCGATGAATACGAGTCCCCCAGCGCCACGTACTTGGTCGCCATCGCCTGCGCGACGAAGACAAGGCAGAACGCCACCACGGCCAGCACGGCCGCAATCCGACTGAACTTCATGACTGCTCTCCTCCCAAAGAGTCGGCCAGGCCCTTGCCCCGGCCCATTGCAGAGCAAGCTACCTCGTATTTTGACTTTAGTCGACTAATCAGGACGAATTGACAACGCGGTGCGTATAGGCGGCCGGGCCTCTGCGGGGCCCGGCCGCGATCAAAGCGTCCCGGATCGAGACGAGCCCTCTAGGGCAACTCGGTGACTACGAACGTTTTCGTCCCCGCTGTCACCGTATGGGTCCAGAGTTCGAGCTGGATCGGGGTGGATTTCGAGATCGTCAGTTCCGATCCGGTTTTCGGCCCGATTTCGCTGGTGTGGATGTCGACTGTCTGCGATCGAAGTTTCCCTTCGACCGCGTAGGTCCCGGCGATCGCGCACCCCGAGATCGTGAACGAGGCGACTTTGGTCCCTTCTTTGGGGGCGTAGAGCACCCGCTGTTTTTCCGCCAGGTCTTCCGACGCGAAGGTCAATTTGTTCGATTCGACTTTCGAATTGACCGTGCAGCCGGCGGGTTCCTGCATCGCGCACCCGGTGAAGGCGATCACGCCTTCGCCTTTGAATCCGAATTTTTCTTTTTCTTCGAAGTTGGTTGCGCTCTGGACCCCCCCGACTGCTTCGCAGGTGAATTTGACCGCAAGTCCGGCCACCTGGGTGCTCCAGACGATCGGACTTGTTTTTGTCCATTCCACCAGTTGCGTCCCCAGGACCGGGGTTGTGTGGTAGAGCCCTCCCGCCCCGCTTTCTTTCGTACAGTTTTCATCTTCGAAATGTTTGGATGTGGCCGGTTCTTTTTCGGCCGGAATTTTGCACTCCTCTGTGGTGCTCGCCGCGGCGCCGGCCACGCCGAATGAGCTGAGCGCCACCGCAAACAGCGCAACGCCGATCAGTCCCAAAAGGGATCTACGCAAAGTCATGGTTCCTCCCGATATTTGAATGCCCGGTATCGGCTGGCCCGGGCGTGCCTTCGTTCCCCCAGCGAACCCGCCGCCCGACGATCAGCCGAGCCGAACCTCCCACGTCTTCGGTCAATAGTCAAAATACTTCGATGTATTCTCTCGAGCGTTCCACCCGGGCGGCGATACACCGCTCGCAAGGCCGAGCGACGCGGGCCGGGGCTCGGCGAGGAGCCCCGGCCACGGTCACGGCGTCCGGAGACGGAACGGCCTCTGGCTACGGTGTCTCGCGAACTACTGTCTTCCCGTTCGCGGCTGTCGCGTCGTGGGACGTGAAGATGATGTCGACTGTGTTCCCACCGAGGGTGAGTTCAGATCCGCTGGTTTTGCTGAATTCTTCGGTGTGGATGTTGACTGTTTGCGATCGCAGTTTGCCGCTTATCGCATAACTGCCTTCCAGCGCACAACCCGTGATTTTGACGGTGGCCAATTTCGTGCCTTCTTTCGGCACGAACAGCGTCCGCATCACTTCTTCTTTCAGATCTTCGGACGATTCACTGAGGGTCACCGTTTCGAATGATTCGCTGACCGTGCAGGCGACCGGGGTGGCCATTTTGCAGCCCGAAAATTTCATTTTCCCTTCGCCTTTGAACCCTTTGACTTCTTTTTCTTCGAAGTTCGAAACCGTTTTGGTCCCGCCATAGGTTTCGCATTTGATTTCGATCGGGGTTCCCGCGATCGTGCCGCTGATGATGATGATGATTGTGTTTGTCCTGGTCAGCAGGGAGTTTGCCGGAACCAGCGTTGTGTGAAATTCCCCGGTGCCATTTGGTTCTTCGCAATTGGCGTCTTTGAAATGCGCCGATGTGAAGATCTCGCCGGCCACCGGGATCTTGCACTCCTCTGTGGTGCTCGCCGCGGCGCTGCTGACTCCGATCAGGTTGAACGCGGCGACGAAGAGAGCGCCGGCGATCAAGGTGAGTAGACGGTTCTGCAGGGTCATGGTTGCCTCCATGGTCTGAGTTGGATTTCAGGTCCACCGACGCGCCTCCCCACCCCCAACCTCGGACCACTCGTCGACCGGTGCGACCGTCGAGCGATGCTCCCACCGGCATCAACTTTGGTCAAAATACCTTGATGTATGTGTTTCGCGCGATGAGCGACGGCACTGGTTCCGCGGCGTTCACGGTGCCACCTATCCCTTCCGCGCACCCTCGCAAGATTCGGGCTCTGCCGCGGGTACTCTTCGCCGCTGTCGCCGCCATGTTCAGGGCTACCGCGAGCTGGTTCGTCGCGGACAGCGCCTTGACGCTCGCGATCTCCAGGAAGGCCCCTTCCGCCTTGCAGCTCGGGATCCCGGGCGGGCAGACGAGCGAATAGCCGTCTGCCGGGACCCATCGACGATTCGAGTTTGACCGTCGCCTTCAACGGCGCGCCGTACCCTTTCATGGCCGACGCCGCCATCGCCAACAGTGCAGCGCCGAGCGCCGCCTCCTCGGGTGGACGGGTCAGAACGGATCGTCGATCGATGGCGACCAGGATCCGTCCTTTCACCCCGGCGCACGTCAGGTGACCCCTGAGCCACCACCTCAAGATTTCAGGGTGGTGGCCCAGAGATCACCCCGACGGGTGGCCTACTTGCGTTCCTGCTTGGCGGCGCGGACGCAGCGGGCGTGCGCCTTGCCGTGCTTGCGCTTGCACTTGCGGAGGGCCTGAGCCCGTCGAGCCGCCGCCAGACATCTGGTGCGCTGCGCCTTCGAGCCGGTGGCGCATTTGCCGCTCGGAGCCGGAACCGGCCCGGATGACGGTGCCGCCACGGGGCTGGGGGCCGGCAGACCCAGCCGCGGTTCGCGCGGGCCCGGGTTCACCGGCGCCGGGCCCCAGTCGGGGTAGGAGCCGCCGGGGACGATCAGCTGCGGCGGCGGCGCGTCGCAGTTCCCGGCGCCGCGCTTGACCCAGATGCCTTCCGGATCGGCCATCGCCAGCGATTCACCGTCCGGTGACCAGGTCGGACCGTTGATGCCCTCGTCGGCGCTGGTCACGCAGCGCATCGCCGGGGCGGGAGGCAGCCCGCTGAGGGCGTTTCCGCTGACGTCGTACCAGACGACGGTGGCTGCGGATCCATAGTTGCGGACCAGAGCCAGGCGCGTTCCCTGGCGGTTGAGCTCGCCGTCGCCGAGGTCGGTTGCGTCAGCCTGGCCGACGACATCGTAGTCGTCGAACCAGTGGAGGTCGCTCGCCGCCCCGACATCGTGAACGTTCACCTGGTGGGTGTAGCCGCCGAACTGCAGCGTCCGCGAGTTGGTAGCCCAAGAGGGATCGCGGAGGTAGGTGGTGCCACTCTCCTGCGGGGCCGTGAGGTGATCGGCAGCGGTGTAGGCGGTGACGGTCCGGCCGCCGCAATCCGCCGCGGTCGGGCAGGTGTAGCTCGACATCGTGTAGGCGATCCGCGTGCCGTCCGGGGAGATCGCGACGTCGATCGGCGGACCGTCGACCGGATCGCTCACCGAGTTGAGGATCGCCGGTGGGTCGATCCGGTTCAGCACGGTCCCGTTCTGCTTCAGCCGCAGGATCTCGTTGCCGAAGCCGACGGCAATGGTGCCATCGTCGGCCTGCGACGGCGAGCGGTAGGGGTGCTCGGAGGTTCCGTCGGTGGTCACCAGGTACTGCCCCGAGCCATCGGGGTTGGCCAGCCAGACGTTGCTTTCCCTGACGTAGACGATCGAGTCGGCGGCCGCCGGTGCCGCCGCGACGAGTAGGCAGGCGAGGCAGCCGAGGGCGAGAAGCACCCCCTTGCGTCCACCGAACCTGGTGCGCGTCCTTCCTCGTTCCTTCATCTCGGGCTCCTTTCGCGACGTGAGGAGCCGCTCGGGGCTCACCACGGATCAGTTGGGTCGGATCGCGAGGATCGGCGCCGCAGGGCCGTCTGTCATTGGGGCGGTCCCTATTCCGCGCCCCCAATCTTGAGAGCGGGTTCCCTACTCCAGTCGATTCTTTGGGGTGCGGGATTAGGGGTTGCCTCGATGTGCGAGGGGCGTGCCTGGCGCAGGATGAGCGCGTGAACCACGCAGACGGAGTACGGAAGACCGTGATCCTCGAGCTACTCGCGATCGGCGACGGCCTCAGCGGTCGCCTCTTCTGCGAGCAACGCCCGGCCCGCGAGTTCAGCGGGCGGATCGGGCTGATGCGGGCGATCGACGACCTCATCGACGCGAGCTCGAACGACGTGCACCTCCCCGGGGATCACGGACCGGAGGCCGTCCACCGGCGCCCCGGCGCCGAAGGAGGGGGGCCGCAGCCCTGATCAGAGCGACGAGGCCGACTCGCCGAGAGCACGCGGAAGCTCGCGGCGGGAACGGATGTCCAGCTTGCGGTAGGTGTTCGAGAGGTGGACCTCGACGGTCTTGAGGGTGACGTAGAGCTCCTGGGCGATCTCCCGGTTGGTGCGACCGCTCGCCGCGAGATCGGCGACCCGACGCTCGCTGGCGGTCAGTGACTCGATCCCGCCCAGTGCCTCCCGCCGCGGACGGGCGCCGCTCGCCCGCAGCTCCGAGCGAACCTGCTCGGCGAGCGGCTCGGCACCGCAGGCGGCGGCCAGCTCCAGCGCCCGTCTCAGCGGATCGCGCGCCTCGGTCGGCTTCCTCGCTCGCCGCAGCCCGAAGCCGAGCGCCGCCAGCGCCTTCGCGTGCTCCAAGCGCGCGGTCGAGCCCTCGAGCACCGTCACCGCTTCCCGCAGGTTCGCCAAGCCATCGTCCTCTTCCAGGGTCCCGAGCACCCGCAGGGTGCGCCCGAGCCAGCTCGGGGCACCGAAGGCGCTGGTGACCACAAGCTCTTCCCGGACCAGTTCGAGCGCCTCCTCACGCCGGTCGAGGCGGTCGAGCGCCTCCGCTTTCAGCGAGCGCCACCAGAGTCTCGAGGCGTCAGGGACCGCCTCCCCGAGCGCCGCCAACTCATCGGCGACGGCAACGGCCTCCGTGGCTCGATTGGTCGCCATCAGCACGCCGATGCGGCCAGTCAGCGACAAGCTGTAGTTATGGGTGTTCGGACGCACCTCTCCGATCTGATCCAGCATGCGCTCCGCCTCGGTGAGACGACCGCTCTCGCGCAGAACGTCGACCATGACGGAGCGGCTGGATGCGTTCGCGTAGGCGTCGTGCCCCCAGAGGGTGAAGGCTTCGTCGGCTTCGCGCAGCGACTCCGCAGCCGCCGTCAGCTCACCCCGGCAGAGGTGGCTGTAGCCGAGCCATAGATGCGTCGATGAGGCCGAGACGAGCGAGCCGTGTCGATGCGCCGCCTCGAGGACGTCTTTCCAGATCTCGACCAACTCGGGTCGGTCGGCCACGATCAGGGAGACGATTGCCGCAAAGGGGATCAGGTACGGGTCGGCGGCCCAGAGCCGCCCGCCCTCCAGCGCGCCGAGGGCCAGCTCTGCGGACTCTGCGGCCGTGCCGCCGCTGCAGAGAGTCTCCCAAGCGGCCACCGAGGCGAGCATGCGAGAGCCCAGGTTCTGTCGTATGTGTCCGCGGTGCTCCCGCAGGCGCTCGTGGCGGTCGCCGCGGTCGGCACCGAAGAACACCGCCATTGATTCCAGAGCTTCGAACTCCATGCGCAGATCTTCCAGCTCAGGGGGCAGCTCAGCTGCGGCGTCGGCGGCGATCGAGGCAGCTTCCTCCGGAGCGCCCCGGAAGAGAACGGTGCGGGCGAGTAGGGCGGCGGCGGCGCCACGCTCGAACGGATCCGAGAGCCCCTCTCGGGCGAGGGCGAGATGCTCTTGGGCGGCGGCACCGTTGGTCAACGCCTCGGCGACCCCGAGCTCGAACGACAATCGGGCGCGCTCGGAGTCGACGGTGGTCTCGGCTTCGGCCGACAACTGATCGAGTGCGCGCCGCAGGTAGGCGACGGCGCTGTCGGCCGCGCCGGTGTGCATGGCGCCGCGGCCCGCCTCCCAGAGCAGCTCGGCCGCCCAGGGCTCGCCCCGCGGTGCGGTGTGCAGGAGCTGCGCCGCGATCCGGTCGACCGGGGCGCCGACCTCGCGCAGCAGCGTCGCCGCGCGAGCGTGTTCGAGCTCCCGCTCCCCTATCGAGAGGTCTTGGTAGACGGCCGCGCGAACCAGCGGGTGGACAAATCCGAGTGGCGGATCGGGGCGCAGGATCTCGGCCCGGGCCAGCTCGCGCGTCGCCTCCGCCACCTGCCCCTCGTCGACCCGCGCCAGGCCGGCGACCGCGGGAAGGCCGGCGCCGTCCCCAAGCACCGCGACCGCCCGCGCGACCGACTGGGCCTCGTCCGGGAGCCGAGCCAGCCGCACGAGGACAGTGCGCGAGATGGCCCGAGGGCCGATCTGGTTGACGTGGCCTACGTGCCTGGCATCGGGGAGCACGCCTTCGCCGGCGAGCGCGATCACCAGCTGGGTCAGCAGCAGTGGGTTGCCACCGGTCGACTCCAGGCATGCGGCGACGAACTCGCGCTCCGCGGGGCTCCCCAGCCGGTCCTCCACCAGCGCCGTCACCGTGGCTTCGCCGAGCGGGCCGGGACGGATTCGGGTCGCCGCGGGGTCATGAACGAGTTCGCCGAGCAGGCCCGGGTCACTGCCGGGCTCAGCCTCCCGCAGGCCGGTCAGCAGCAGGATCGGGCGGCCCTCGATGCGGCGGGCGAGGAAGGTGAGGAACATCAGCGACGGTCGGTCGCACCAATGCAGGTCGTCGACCGAAAGGAGCAGCGGACCCTCGTCGGTCAAGGCGAGCACCAGTCCCAACAGTCCATGCAGGGAGGCGAACGAGGCCCCCTCGGCCCCGTCCGAGGGGGCGGGGAGCTCGCCGAAGATCCCCGCGGTCGCATCCGCGGCACCGCCGATCAGGGCGTCGCGACGGCCCGGATCGGCCAGCTCGGAGTCGAACAGCTGGCGGACCACCCCGAAGGGGAACTCGCCCTCGAGCTCGCTGCCGCGCGACGAGAGCACCCGCATCGAACCCTCGGCACGGCACCGTGCCTCGGCCAGCAGGCGACTCTTGCCGATCCCGGCGGGTCCTTCGACGACCGCCAAGCACCCCTGGCCGACCGCGGCCCGCTCGATCTGCGCGTCGAGTTCGCCGAGCTCCCCCAGTCGCTCGAAGAGTTCGTCCACGCCCCCATGCTAGGCGGGGAGTAGCGGCGGCGCATTTCGGGGAGTGCTGGCCGGAAGGCGGATCAGGAGATACGTCAGAGGGTGCACTTGGTCAACCGCCCGAAATCTTGGGAGGCGTCAAACCAGGTTCCGCGGTCGTCTGGAATATGCGCCTACACACGCACCTCGACTCTCAGATCGGGTCGGCAGCGAATGGCCACTCGCGGGTCCGAGTACCGTTTCCCTCGCCGATTACGCTCGATGGTCGTGGATGCGCGTCGATCTTCCTTCGTTCGAACCGCTGCCCCCGCCGATGGGCACTCGCGCTTTTGAGTGCCCTTATCGCAACTTTTCCGCACTACAATGTTGGGGGCGAACGGCTGGATCGCACCCAAAAGCTCGGCGGTTCGAACATTCGCTCGACGGTGGGCGTCCATCGATAGCCCAGATTCTCTCCCGCCCCGCTGGGCACCTCTTTTCACCGCTGGTTCGTCCGTCCATCTACGTCACCAATTCGCGCGGGGGGACGCGTCCTGTTGTCAGCAGCGCGCCTTCCGTTGCCGCCACGGCAACAGCTGGACAGCGATATCCCGGCTCCGGCCCCCGGCAACCCAGGGTTTCTGGCCTTCAGAGCCGTTCAGAGGATACCGCTACGGGGATTCGAACCCCGGTTTCCGGACCGAGGAACTGCCGGAGGGACTTCGGCTGGTTGCGGCTGTCCTCGTTTTTGGCTTTATAGAGCCGTTTTTGGCGGAGCGCGAAGCCGAGGTCTTCGGCTGTATTCGACCCTCTCCTTGACCCGACCTTGACCCGGCGTCGGGTCTTGGAGCCGTGGTGCCTCGCCCGTATCCTCAAATCGTGGCCCAGGCACCTGAAGCCGGAACATCGCCCGGGAAACAGCGGCGCGCCGCGGCCGAGAGGATGCGCGGCGACGTGCCGACGACTGACGCTCCAACGTCGGTCATCGACGCCTCTGCCCTCCTAGCCCTCTGGCAGCACGCTAGGTCCGGCGGCGGCGGAAGTGGTCGTAGTGGGTCGCTGCCGTGACCCACTGAATTCAGCAGGCGCGAGCTTCTGCGATGGCCCCGGTTAGCTGGGCCGGCAGAGAAAGAAGCTGCTTACTGCGGACTTCGTACTCGGTCGGGGTCAAGTCCTTTGCATCGCCGAGGCCGTATGCGTACCGGGACATACGACGAAGCAACTTCACGGCTTCCTGCTGAACGAGGCCGCAGGAGGCCGGAGGCGCCAGACCTTCGAGTTGACGGCTCTCCGCTCGCAGTTCGCCCGAATAGACGTTGAAGTCCTGAAACTGTTGGACGAACATCGGCGGGGTCTTGACGAGCGAGGCTTTGCCCTTCGCCGCATGGCGAAATCCCGTGACGTCGCGAGTGAATTCGCCCTTCCAGGTAGCACTGGTCGGCATCTCGCCCCGGGCGACGCCGCCTTCCACGCCCGCGGCTGCGAGCCCGACCAGGGCGACAGCGATCAGTATGCGGACCAAAGGCTTCACGCGAACATCCTCCCCGATCGGGCGCACGCCGTGAATCGTCCGACCCGTAGACACCGAAGTAGCCGGGACCGTACGGATCGACGACTATGCCGCTCCATACCGCGGCATCGCAAGGGCGCGGTACCGTTTCAAGGATGGCTGCTTCCATCGACTTCACGATTTCCTTCGAGCCGCCGGACGAGCAGGAGTGGATCGTCGCCCGTGTGCTTGAGGTGCCCGGGGCGATGAGCCAAGGCCGGACGCGCGAGGAGGCTCGCGAGAACGCCCTGGATGCTCTGCGCACCGTGCTGACTCCCGACGAGGAGCTAAAGGGCCAGACGCCCGACGCCGATCGGGAGCATCTGCGCTTCACGGCCGCGGCGTGAAACGTCGCGACCTCGAACGCCACCTGGTGGCGCACGGCTGCCGCGCGGTCGGCGGGACTAAACACGCGAAGTGGCGGGGGCCGCAGAACGAGGTGTCAGCCCTACCTCGCCACAACGAGATCGGCCCCGGCCTGGTTCGGGCGATCTGAAAACAGCTCGGCGTGCCAGCTCCCCGTAATCCCCGCTGATTCGATCGGTCGTCAGGCAAGGGGAGAAGCTCGGCGATATCTAGATCGCCTTCCCTTCGGCATTCCGTTCGGCACCGTGCGGGAACGCGGACGGCCGGCGTGGCCTCAAGCTCTCGACTCCGATCGAGATCGTCAGTTCAGGCTGCCGGGGAGCCTAGGCCCGCCCGCCGTTCGCTTTGGGGCTGCCCTTGTGTCTCGGCTTTGCCTTCACGCAGCGGATCTTGCCGTTGTGCTTCTCCTTACGGAAACCCACCTTGCACCGCAGCGGCTTCTTTGCCTGCCTCACTGCCGGTGCCGGCGTCGCGGGCGGGCTCGGGGTGTGAGCGCCGCCACCGTCGCTCCTCGTCTTCGCGAAGTTGGCGATGACTTCCGCGCCTTCCCCGAGGGTGAAGGCGCACGGCCCGGTGCCCGAGCAGGCGCCCGACCAGCCGGTGAATTCGGAGCCGGAGTCGGCGACCGCGGTCAGCGTGATCGCGGTTCCTTCTTCGAATAGGCCGGTGCAGGCGACGCCACAGGCGATCCCGGCCGGAGCGCTCGACACCGTGCCCGAGCCGCCGCCCGTCTTGACCACGCTCAGAGCGCCGAGCCAGGGGGCGACGATTTCGTTGGAGCTGAATTCGTATTCCGCGCCGACGGAGTTGATGGCTTCGACCCCACACGAGATCGATTCGCCCGCGTCGGCGACTCCGAGTCGGTAGGTGCTCGATTCGGCACCTTCGATTTCTTCTTCGCCACGGAACCAGAAGTATTCGTAGGTGAAAATCGGCGGGTTGCCGCTCCAGACGCCGTTGCTGCAGCTGAGCGTTTCGCCGATCTTCCCGACCCCGCTCACAAAAGGCGGCGTGATGTTCGTCGGCGCTTCTTCGGCGACCAGCGTGGCGTCGACCCCACCACTTTCCTGTCCCGCGGTGACCGTCACCAACTGGGCTTCCGCCTCGGTCGCCTTGTCGTTGAAGAACTGGGTGAAGTAGCCGCCGAGGGAGAAGCGCACCTTGTATGAGCCGGGCGGGATGCGCAGGAATTCGTAGACGCCGCTGCTGGGGTCAGGCTTGACGCATTCTTCGCTGGTCGCGCTCAGCGCGCAGACTTCGACTTCACCCCGGCTTCCATAGTCTCCGTTCAGGGTGACCTGCCCTTTGATCGACCCGGCCTGTTCGAGCACCGCGTCGATCCCGCCGACTGGCGCTTCGGCGACCGCCACCGTCGTCCCATGGTCGATATCGCCGGTACCGCCGTAGTACTGGGTCACGTAGCCGTCGACCTCGAACATGACGCGGTAGGTGCCAGGCGGGGTGACGAGGAGATAATTCCCGTCTTCATCGGTGGACCCGCAGTAATTGAGTCCGGGCCATGGGAAGGCACAAACGGTGACGTTTTCGACCGGTTCCCCGGTGCCCTGAGCAGTGACCGTACCCCTGATCCCGGGTGCCACTTTGAGATCGGCGCTCGCGGCGGTGACCCCGCCGGCCTGGACCGACACCGAGGTCGCCGGGAAGTATTCGGTCACACCGCCGCTGAATTCCGTCAGGTAACCCGGAATGGAGAACCTGAGGACGTAGGAGCCAGGAGCGAGGTTGCCGATCCGGTAGCCAGATCCATGACTCAGGAATTCGCAGGTGGAGCCGATCTCCCCGTGTTTGAAGGCGCATACCTCGCCGCGCGAGGGAGCTTCGCCTTCAGCGGTCAGCGTTCCTTCGATGCGGCCTCCAGGGATCAGCGTCGCGTTCGCTTCGATCGAGCCGCTGCTTCCGACAAAGACACTTTCCGCTTGTTCGTAGTTCCATTTTTCCTGCCAATAGGTGGTCGCGTATTCAGGTTCGCCTTCTGGTCCTTCGAAGTAGAGCTTGTAGCCGACATACGGCTCGATCGAGTTGATCGCGTATTCGCCTTCTGCAGTGGTTTCGGCGCAGCTCAACTGTTCTTCTTCGCCGCTCTTCCGGGCGCATGCCCGCGCGTGAGGGATCGGCGCGCCGCCGACGGCCGTGATCTTTCCCGTGATCGAACCCGCCAACGCGCTTCCGGGAGCGATGCAGAACAGCAGAAAGCAGGCGAGGGCGACCGCCCAGAACCTCGATTTCAACAATGCCTCCGTGATTGCTGGAACCGCGCGAGGCGGCCGACCGGGCTAGAATACTCAAGGCATCCAGATCTTCACCGCCCCTGCCTCCTCATTACTTGAAGTTTTGGCGGCCGGCGGCACTATCTTTCGTGGGTGCGGCTGGTCGACGATCTCCAGAACATCGCCTCGTTGGCGTCGTTGTGAGCGCTGACGAAGCGTTCGGCGGCTCGGCCCTGCCGAGCGGCGGTGGCGTCGCCGATCTGGCGGCGTTCAGGCAGAAGGGAAAAGCTCGATGAGCACCTCGGTCAGGACTTCGATTCGCTCTTCATTCAGCGGTCCGGGCCGGTGGAGGTGCTTCGAAAGCTTGCGCGGGTAGAACAGCGGAAGGCCGCCGATGGAAAGGGTCCGGAATAGCGGGATGCCACTACCGCCAGCCTGCCCGTCCGGGTTGATGAAGCGGAAGCACCCGCCGACCGGAACGTCCTGTTCCACCACAGCCAGTCCGGCGCGGACCGCCTCGACCTGCCGCTTCAGTCCATCGACGAGCTTCGTCTTGTCGCGGCCACGGATGACCAGCTTCGCGCCTCCGAAGAGCGGTTTGCGGACCTCGATCTTCCCTTTGTAGCGCTTGGCGTCGATCACGAAGACACCGCTCGGCGCGATCGCGATGTGGTCGATGTTGGCGCGGGACTTCGGCATCCGGCGATCGTGGAGGACCACCACCCCGGGACCGGTCTTGGCGAGATGGGATGCGACCGCCTCCTCGCCGATCGCGCCGTCCCTCAAAGCCCTCTCCCGCTGGGGCTCGTCCTGGAGCCTCAAAAAGAGGCCGCCCAGATGCGGATGGTCTTCGCGGGTCTTCGCTTCGCGTCGGGACTTCCGCCTTTCGTGCTCACGTCTCGCGCCAGCGCCCGGCGCGCCCAGATCAAGATCTTCCGGTTTCCCTTCCACATCTGGGCTATCGGCACGCAGCGCGACAAATGAAGTCGTCATGACCTCGAAAACTCCAACCCGCCCCCGACGCCGGCATCCAGCAGGGGGACGAGGTCCGCAAGGTGAAGCCTGGATCGGTGTTGCCGAGCCGCTCTTGAACCTGCTTGATGACGGGACCGAGGCGGTCCGGTCGAGGGGGGCCTCGATCGCTAACTCGGCCCCGTCCGTCCGCGGAGGTGGGGTTCCACCGGGTTTCGTATTCGCGGGCCTCGGTCTGCTCGCGGATTTCGCCCGGGGTGACGTCGTCGCCCACTGCTCGAGGCGCGACCGTGGCGGATCTTCAACCCGGCGGCGATGACTGCCATCGGCGGAGCGTACAGCGCCGCGGGCGGTCGTTTCGCTCTACATCTGAAGTACCGCTACAGCGTTTCGTCCCTAACGGAGAGATCATCGTGCCGAGAGGAGCGGCGTTGGATTTGGCTCCACAGGCGAGAAAGAAGCCACGCGCGTCCGGGCGGATCAGGATACCCCGAAGGGACATCTGAAAAGGTCGCCTTGACTTCGGCGGTGTCAGAGCTACCTTCGCCGACGCCAAAGACATAAGTGGCCCCGGCGGCGCGCTAACGCCCCGGGGCCTGGCACCGAAGAACACGCCTTCGATGCAAGCGAAACCGTACTCGCCGAAGCCCCGCAGTGGGCAGCATCCTGGCGGCTCTCCGGTGCCCAACCGAAAGGAAGGTGCCGTGCCCCGAAAGACGATCAAGATCACCGACGAGGAACGCGACGCGCTCTACGACCAGGTGCGCAACCACCTTGCCGCCCTAGGCGACGTCTTCGTGGCGATGGAGTGCCAGAAGGACTACGCCACCGCCGAACGCCTTGGCATCGAGTTCGGCGAAGACTTCCGCCTCCTCCAAGACCTCGGCTGGCCAGAGGACGATGACCGCGAGCGGGTCGAGCTGACGATGCCCTACGAGGACCTGACCGAACTGATGCGGCGCCTCCGCGACGAAGCCGAGGGCGGCCTCGCCGACGCCCGAAAGGAGCGCGAAGCCGTCGCCGGGGCGAACGTGATCGAGGGCCTCGAATCCACGATCCAGACCTGCAAGGAAGTCATGGAGGCAATCGAGCTTCAGGAACGCCGGCCACAGGCCCGGCGGGCCTAACCGAGCTTCGCCGCAAGGCGAAGGCTCCCGCAGCCTCGACTCCCATGCAACGAGGATGCGGAGAGCGAGCGGCAGGCGGCGGGGAACTAAGGCACAGGAGGGACCGGTCGCCGATCCGCTCAGGTCGGCCGGGGAGGAGCGCAGGCCACCGAGGAACTCCTCCCCGGCTCGGCCCTATCAGGGCTATCCGTGCAGTCGCCGATCAGCGATCTCGTAGACCGGTCGGCGCATTCGAGTCGCATGGTGATGTCGGACACCGAACGCGTGGTAGCGGAGCGCGAGGCCATCGGCATCGCGGAGGAAGCGAAAGACCATGCCGAACTTGCCGTTAGGCAGCCGCAGATAGACCTTGAAGCAGCCGGACACTTGACGAGCTTTCAGCGTCCTGTCGAGGAATCAAACCGCCCGGCGACCGTCGGCATGACGCGGCGTCTAAATTGCCTCCAGTCGATCGACGAGGACAGCCTTCTTGATCTTCTCAACAGCCACTGCCGGCGCCTCATGCTCCCAGACACGAACCACAGTCCACCCGTCAGCCTCCAAGGCAGCAGTATGGCGCCGGTCACGAGCACGGTTCTCGGCGATCTTCGGCTTCCAGTAGGAGCGATTGGTGGCCGGAAGGGTGCCGTGCTCTGGGCAGCCATGCCAGAAGCAGACATCGACGAAGACGGCGACCTTGCGACGGGGAAAGACGAGATCGGGTCGGATCTTTCGCCCATTGCGGGGCTTGACTCCGAAATCGACGCGATACCTCAGCCCTGCTGCATGAGCGGCGCTGCGAACGGCGCGCTCGGGTCCAGTATCCCGTCGCCGGTTCGAGCGCATGATGCGGCTCCGCGTCGCCGGCACATCGCCCCAACGACCAGTTGTGGCTGATCGGACACCCTGAGAGATCTCTGCATGACCGTCGCTCAACAGACTCAGGATACGCTCGATACCTCTGGGGACCGTGCCAAGGAGTTGCTGTCACAGGATCAGCAGTTCCTCAGGAGCACAGAGGTCCCCAGCTATGGCGGGGAGGCAGACGCAAACGAGATCGTCGATCTCTTCTGCGGCTGCGGCGGGCTCACCTATGGCGCCCTAGAGGGCTTTCGACACGCGGGTCGAGCAGCGAAGCTTTCGCTCGCAGTTGATCTAGAAGGCACCCCTCTAGACGTCCTCGAAAATACGCTCTCGTTGTCCGACGATCGCTGCAAGGCGTTCGATCTAGCTCTCCTCCAAGACATCGCTAGCGAGGCAACGACCGAGGAGTCGGAGCTGTTCGACTTGGTCGGTGAGGGGCCCCTTTTGCTTGCCGGCCCTCCGTGTCAGGGCCACTCCGCACTGAACAACCACACGCGCCACGACGACCCCCGCAATGACCTCTACATGACCATCGCCCGTGCCGCAGAGCTGACTAAGCCGCGGGCAATCGTCTCCGAGAATGTCAGTGGAATCAGTAGCGACCGGAAGCAGTCCGTGACACGGTGCATGAAGGCCCTCAAGGGCCTCGGATACGAGGTCGTTGAGAAGCGCTTGGACCTTCGCGGCCTCGGGGTCCCTCAGCGAAGGATTCGCCACGTCCTCGTTGCGACGAAAGGCAAGAAGTTCGAGTGGGAGCAGCTCGCTTCGGTGCCAAATCGAGATGTCGCGTGGGCGATAGAAGACTTGCTAGACCAGAAGCCCTCGAGCGCTTTCGATACGGCCTCCCAAGCCAACGAAAAGAACATCGAGCGCATCAACTGGCTATTCGACGAAAACGCGTACGACCTGCCCAACGAGCACAGGCCGGACTGCCACCAGGACGGTGACCACTCCTATGTGTCGATGTATGGTCGACTCCGCTGGGATCGACCAGCTCAAACGATCACCAGCGGCTTCGGTTCGATGGGGCAGGGGCGATTCGTCCATCCCCGCCGTCGTCGAACCCTGACGCCGCATGAGGCAGCTCGCCTCCAGTGTCTGCCGGACTTCGTTGCCTTCGACGCCGTCGATATGACGCGTTCCGCCCTGGCGACGATGATCGGCAACGTCGCCCCACCGCTATTGGCAACTCGCATCGTCGAGGCGCTGGTCGCGCAAGAACTGCTCTAGCGACCAGCGCCTCCCGTACGTTGCGGCCCGCCCCTCAGGAGCCCACAGACGCCGTCCGAAGTGAGCCAATTTGACGCTTCACCTCGCGCAAGGTGTGATACCTGTCGGCCATAAACGCAGCGGTGAGAGCTACCGGGGAAAGCGCATCGTCGAAGTTGGAGGGAACCCAGGTCGAGCCGTTCTCCAGCTGGCGCAATCCGTTCACGGACTCGACCAGCTTCTGCTCGATCCACTCCTGCACGGAAGTCTCTATTTTCGCCGACACGTCGTCGTTGCCGTCCGGGTTCGCCCAGTCGTTGAGGCTCGCCACAAGCGTCTGATACCCCCGGAAATCGAGGTTCAGCAGCAGTATGTCTGCCGTAACGCCATCTTCGCCGGCGAGAGCAGCGGCACGATCGTGCAGGCCTTTGGAGTTTCCGTTGACGATCGCGAAGGTCTCGGCGTCCTTCTCCGTCACCCACTGAGGGGTGATCTTCAAGAGGGAGAAGACTTCCTGCGCGGGCCCTTGGTCGGCGCCATCGACCTGAGTGAGGACGGCCCCGATACCCCGCCGCTTCGCCCCCTTCTTACGGCGCCGACCCTGTCCTGAAGACCGCTCCACCACCGAGCCGTTGCTGCCCCCCCCAGAGCCGGTCGCTGGTGGGCCGCCGGCAATGAGATTTCCATTCTCGTCTCGACGGAATCGCCTCGGCCGGAGGAGCTGCATCACATCTTTGAGTCGGTTCTGGATGCGGCGAGCTCGGTCCGGGTCCTCGTGCTGTAGCCGAGCCTGCTCCTCGGCCATCGTCTGCTTGATCTTCTCGGGCATCGCAATTCGGAACTGCTCCGCCCAGGTCAACCACGCATCCGTCTGGAAAACCGGTGTGCCCCCGATGAGAACGTGGGCACGGGCGAAGTCCGAGGAGATCGTCGATCCAAGCGGCTCGAGAATGAAGCCGATCCGCGACTTCCCGAACAGGACGCCGAGTCGCGCGAAGTAGGCGTTGGCCTGGTTGCTCTGCTGCCAGTCGTGGAGCTCGTTCTGAAAGAGGACAGAGACGCTTCCGGGGCTCGCCGTGCGGGTAGAGACATCGACGCCTCCTTCGGGAAAGACCCACCAATGGAGCCTTGCGGCTGGCTCGTCCTCGGCCGGGTCACCAGGGAGGTCGACGAACCCGCGGAACTCATCGCCCAGATTGGCCGATGCCTCATCCCAACGGGTCGCGGTCCCCCGAACCCGAGAGAGGTTGAAAGAACGACCCTCGCCGCGCTGGCGTTCGTCGGCCTCAGCACGAGTCGCCGGCCACTCAGGTTCATCGCCAGACGGCACCCGTACGAAGACCTCGATGCCCCCTTCGGAGAGCCGGAAGAACCGCTGATGCAGGTACTTGAACAGCCAGCCCTTCGGCCGCCCGGGTGGCTTGAACGTGTTGTCGCCCTCATCGTTGCCGAGGAAGGTCACGACAGATCCAGATCCCTGCTCGAGCACGAAATCGGGAAACATCTCCTTGCCGACCGGCATCACGACCTCATCAGCGGGTCCGATGGGAATGAGCCCGTACTCGTCGCCATCCCATCCAACCTGGACCATCCAGGCCTCGTCGTCGCGAAGGGAGCGAATCAGGACCCCGCGTTTGTGGCGCGTGGGGCCTGCGATCTTGAGGCCCATACCCTGGTTGCCGGTGATCGACTGGTTCTTATTGGCGCCCTCGACAGCCAGCGTGGTCGTGTACTTCTCGAGATCGACGTGGGACATGCCATCGCCGTTGTCAGCGCAACATAGGAGCCACTCCCCCATCTCACCGTGCATCGGCCAATCGACGTCGAACTCGATCCGTCCGCCGGAATCAACGCCCTGCGCCTCGAAGCGGCGTCGCACCGCCTCCTCGGCGTTCATGTAGACCTCGCGCTGCTCCTGATCCGGCAGAAGCTCAGACGCGAGCTTGTCCGCGATGAAATCCGCGTTATCAACACGAAACATATGTAGTTCTCCTTTGCGAGCGGCTCAGCAGAGCCGGTGTCAAATGGTCGAGACGCCGCGCAAGGGAGCAGGACTATGTCGTGCTCCCTCTCGCAGTTTCTCGTCACAAAGAAGATCACTTTCGGTGGATGCCTGCAAGACGTGGGCCGCAAACTCCGGGTATTTCCAGGGCCTACGTCCGAATTCTCGCGGGCAATGCTTGTCAAGGCCGACGGTCGGATTCGTCACATAGCCGTTACATAAGGGGGGCCACTTTCCTTGCTCGCGCCTCCGTTAAGTAGGTGGCACTAGAACTCTCACCGAACGCAGGGCGCGAGAAAGTTGCCGGATTCGGCTGGCTCGTTCGACAGGTAGGTAGATGATGAGCTTGCCGAGAGCCAGTTTTCTTGCGCCCGCCCGACCTTGCCAATCGCCATCAACTCGACTGGCAAGGTAGGGCAGCGCTCATTTCGCGCCGTGGTGCGGAATCAGCGCCTCTCCCCCGCGCCCGAGTCTCTACCCCCTTCGTTCGCAGTCAAATGACAGTGGGTCGATCTCGCTCCCGTGTCTTCCGCCGCGCACCGACTCGCGCCCGTCGCCATCGCCTCCGCACTGACTCCACAGCGCTCGCTCGCACCCTCGGCTGCTCCGATCGCGCTTGGCTTGACCGCAATCGCCTCGGCGCTGGCGACTCAACGGCTCCTCTCCTCCGCGCTGGAAGCAGCGCCTTCGCGCCGTACCGCCGCGCTCGTCCCGCCGCCTTCATCAGCGGCGGCATCACCGCAGGACCGGGCCGCTCACCGACAGCCACGGCCTCTGCGTGCCGGGAGGACGCTTGACCAAAGGCCGACCCTCACGCGCTGCCGCCTCGCTCTCCGACCTCGACCTTCACATCCTCGGCCTGCTCTCCTCCCTGCGGGTTCTGACCCTGCCGCAGCTCGCCAGCCTCTCGCCCGATACCCCGCCGCGAACGCTTCGCTATCGAACCGCCCGCCTTGCCAAGCATGGCTTTCTCGGTCGCACTCGGCCATACCGCGAACGCGGCTCAGCGCCGCATCACCTCTGGCCGACGCGGAAGGGCGAGGCAATCGCCAACGGCGAACCGCCGCCGCGCGGCGGCGAGCGGCGCGAGCCGAACCCGCTGTTCCTCGCCCACACCGCTGGGCTGAGCGAGCTGTACGTGGTGCTGAAGACCAGGCTGCCCGAGGGCACCGAGCTGGCGGGCTTCGAGCGCGAGGCCGAGGCGCGCGAGACGTTCACCACGCTCGGCCGCGAGGAGCGGGCCATCGCGCCCGATGTCTGCATCCAGATCGCCGACACCGACGGCAAAGGGCTGCTCGGCCTCGTCGAGCTGGACCTCGGCACGATGTCGCATCGCCAGCTCAAAGCCAAGGCGGCGGGCTACGGCGAGTACGCCCAGCTCGAAGCCTGGCACCACCGCAACGCCTACTGCCCGCCGCTGCTGTTCATCACCACCAGCGAGAAGCGGGCGCGGTCCTTCCTCGCCGCCGCCGACAGGGAGATCGACAGCGCCCGGATGCTGGTCGCCTGCGTCGGGCTGGCCCGCGACCTTCGGCGCTGCATCGCCGCGCCCGAGTGGATGGTCGGCGACGGCGAGCAGGCCGCCGACCTGCTCGGCATCCTCCGCGCCGCGCGTCGTCCCTACGACGAAGAGGCGGCGCGCGAGGAAGCCGAGCGCCGCGAGGAAGAGGCCGAGCGCGACCGGCTGCGCTCTGACCCCGAGGCCCTCGCCGAGCGCCTGCGGGGAGAGCTTCGCTACGCCTGGGGGGACGAGCAGCTCGGCCGAGCGGCGACCGATGCCCTTCGCCTCTCAGTCCAAGGCGAGGGCGGGCTGACCGAAATCGAGCGCGCCGCACTGAAGGCGGTCGGCGGGATGCTGGCCGAACCGCTCTCCGCCCGTATCGCCGAGGGAGGACCAACTCCCTCCGAGCGCGAGGCGCTGGCGGCCCTGGTCGCCCACCACCGCGCGAGCCAGCTAGGGCGCCTGGACGAGATGGCCGGGCGATTCGGGGAAGGGCCGAAGGTGCGTCAGCGCCGCCGCTGTCTCGCGGATGGCGACCTCCTCGGCGCCGACTCGCTGGCGAGGCTGCCCCACGATGCCGAGCAGGACCGCGAGGCCGCTGCCCAACAGGACCGACTGCGGGAGGACTATCTGCGCTGGCGCGAAGGCGAGGCCAAGCGGCTCGCCAAGTTGCAGGGCTTCATCGCCCGACGCCGCACCGGCCGCGACGCCTTCCTGGCCGAGGTCGACCGCGACGCGCTGCGGTGCTGCTCGGACTGCGGGGAGATCGCCTATCCCGACCCCGAGCGCGAGCCGCGCCCTGGCGGTCGGCGCCACGTTGCCGGGCGCTGCCATTTCTGCGGGGCCGGGGCGCTGAGCGAGCTTCCGAGCGAGGGGGTCAAACCGACTTGAGATCCGCGCGCGACGGAGCTACACATGGTGGGCGGATCGCAGCCCGGCGCCGCAGCGATCACGAAGGCAGGCAGCGCAAGGTGGCGCCAGTCAGCGAACTCGAGGCCACGATGTCGATTGAGCAGACCAAGCCCGGATCAGCGCTGGACGATCAACTTCGCCGCGAGCAGGCCAAGGCGATCTTCGACCTCCTGGCCTCTCGGGGTAAAGCCAAAGGCACGGATCAATGACCGGCGCGGCCCGCCTAGAGTTCGGCTGGCGTCACGACGAAGCCAAGCCGCTCTGCACCACGGCGAAGCCTGCCATCGACGGTGACCAAGCGGCAATCGTTCAGCTTCGCAAGCGCGACGTACTCGGCGTCGTAGGTCTTCGCCCAGCCGAAATCCTCGGCGACTTCCCACGCAGCCATCGCCAGCCCGTCCGGCCGTTGCTCGCTGATCGAAAGCTTCCCGGCGAGAAACCGCTGCACGGCCAGCTCGGCGAGGGCGTCGGAGATATCGCCCCGAAAGGCCATCTCGTGAAGCACCGAGGGAACCTCGCTCCACAGCAGCGGCGGCGCGATGAGCTGGCCTCCGCCATCGAGGGCAGCGCTTGCCTGCTCTCCGGCCCGGTCGAGCGACAGCTCGACCGCCAAGCTCGCGTCTACGACCAGCACGCTCAGTGCGACTCGCGGGAGCGCCGCACGGCGGCCGCGACGTTCGGCATCGGCTCGCCGGTCAGGGTCTCGCCCCAGCCTGCGGGCAACGCAGCCATCTCCGGCTCATCGACCGACTCGTCGGGAATGACGATCCGCGCACGGGCCGCCCTGGCCTCATCGAGGTCAAGCACCTCTCGCAGCAGCTTCTCCTTCGCGGTCACGCTTCAAGCGTACCGGCCGACCCCGCGTAAATCCGAGGAAAGGAACCGATGATGCGACGCTTTGCCTGGTACGGACGGCTCTCGACCAAGGACAAGCAGGACCCGACCCTCTCCTTTCCCTCGCAGCGGGAGTCCTGCGCAACGAAGGCCGCCGAGCTGGGCGGCGAGATCGTCTGCGAGTTCACGGATCAGGAGGCCGGTCGCCGCGACGACCGCGCCGGTTGGGCCGACCTGCTGCGCGAGGCGAAGGAGCCTGACGCCCGTCGCTTCGACGCGGTGATCATCTACTCGAGCTCGCGCCTCAGCCGCGACCTCTTCCACGCGCTCACGTACGAGCGCGAGATGACGCGGGCGAGGATCGAGGTCTTCTACGCGCTCACCGCTGGCGACCAGACCAGTCCGGAGGGGCGGCTGATCCGTCACATGTTCCAGGCGCTCGACCAGTTCGAGGTCGAGAAGCTGGGCCGCGAAGTTCGGCGCGGTCAGAAGGAGAACACGCGACAGGGCTACCGCAACGGCGGGCGGGCACCGTACGGATATCGGTTGCAGCATGAGGCGCATCCCGATCCGGCACGGGCAAAGGCGGGCGACACGAAGTCGCGCCTCGTCGCCGACCCTGAGCGGGCGCCCGTGGTCGCCGAGATCTTCGACCTCTTCCTCTCCGGCTCCGGTACAAGGAGATCGCCAACCACCTGAATCGGCCTGGTGGTCCGCCGACCCCCAACCACGTCGATTCCAAGCGCAACACGTCCGGCAAGTGGGCGAAGACGACTATCAAGTCGATGCTCGAAAACCCGACCTACACCGGCCGCCTCTACTGGAACCGGCTCGACTCACGCGCCCACAAGCAGGGCGTCGGGCCGGTGGTTCGCCGCAGCCCCGATGAATGGGTCGAAGCGGACGAGCGCCACGAGGCCCTGATCACCGACGAGCAGTTCGAGAGCGCACAGGCCGAGATGAAGCGCCGCAGCAACGGCCACGGCGGTCGCCGCCGTCGCCCGCAGAAACGCCCCCACCTCCTGCGCGGCATCGTCCACTGCGCCACCGGCCACAACCCGCTGCGGATGCAGGGTCGCGCCCGCAAAGGCGAGCCGACCTATTACACCTGCGGCTACCGCACCTCTTATGGCGACCGCGCGGCCGAGGCGGTCGGCCACGGCAAATGGCAGTACGTCCGCGAGGACAGCTTGGTCACCCTGATCGACACCTTCTTCGCCTCGCGGATTTTCGGCTCTGACCGCCTGACCCATTTCCGCGCTCAGAGTTCGATGCTGGCGAGCGAAGTCGAAGACCGCGACGACGACCAGTGCGTGCGGATCGCCAAGCAGGTCGGCGAGGTCGAGCAACGGATCGAGCGACAGCTCGCGGCATTAGAGGCTGGTGTCGACCCAGTCCTGGTTGGCGAGCGAATCCGCAACCTCAAGGCTGAGCGCGAGGAGGCACAGGCCGCCCTCGCCCAGCTCGAAGCTTCACACCGGGACAGCACGGTCGTAGACCCCGCCGACGCCCTGGCGGTCCTCGGCGCTCTGCCCGATCTCGGCAAGTCACTGATCGCCGCCGACCCCGATATACGGCGGGCGGTGTTCGACGCCTTCCGCCTCCGGGTCGAGATCGACCGCAACAGTGGTCAGATACGCCTGAAAGCGCTGGTGTCAAGCGCGTTCGGGGAGGCGACGAATCTAAGTGACCTGGGAGAGGCGGGCGATCCGGCTCTCTCCGATAAGGCCATACCGCTACGGGGATTCGAACCCCGGTTTCCGGACTGAGAATCCGGCGTCCTAGTCCCCTAGACGATAGCGGCGAGGGATCAGCAGTTTAGCGAGGACGGCGAGAGGGGGACGTGGCGTCGGTCACGCAAAGGGGCGCGGCTCCCGCGGCGCGCGCCGATCGAGCCAGGACCGGTAGATTGGCCTTCCCGCGCGGCTGTGGCGGAACTGGTAGACGCGCACGGTTCAGGTCCGTGTGGGCTAGCGCCCGTGAAGGTTCGACTCCTTTCAGCCGCATACGGACCTTCGGTCCCCCGGCCCCTCCGGGCCGGGGCGCCGGGGGCGCCCTAGGCGGGGCGAGGGTGTTCGGCGGTCGCGGGCGCGCCCGCGGGGCGGCGCTCGCGGGTCGCGCGGGGAGTCACGGCGGCGGCGCGGGCACCGCGCTCGGTGCGGCCGGCGTTGGTGTCGATCGCGTTGGCGAAGGTCGGCCAGAGGTCGCGCGGGAGGTCGTGGCCCATGCCGTCGATCATCATCAGCCGCGCGCCCGGGATCGCCCTGGCGGTCGCCTTGCCGCCCGAAGGTTTGACCAGCGGGTCACGGGTGCCGTGGATGACCGCGGTCGGGACCTGCACCTGGTGGAGGGCCTCGGTGCGGTCACCGGAGGCGATGATCGCGTGCAGCTGGCGCATGACGCCGGCGGCGGAGTGGCCACGGTCGTAGGAGCGGGCCGCCATCTCGCGCACCATGTCTTCTTCGAAGGGGAAGCCGGGCGAGCCGATGACCTTGAAGGTCTTGACCGCGCGGGAGATCACCTGGTCGCGCGTCTTCGGTGGATTGCCGAGCAGGACGCCGTAGGTTTTCAGCGCCGGCTGGCCGCTGCGGCGGTTGCCGGTGGTCGACATCATCGAGACCATCGAGCGGAGGCGGCGCGGATGGTCGATCGCCATCTGCTGGACGATCATCCCGCCCATCGAGGCCCCGACCACGTGGGCGCTGTCGATCTCGAGGAAGTCGAGCAGGCCGACCGTGTCGGCGGCCATGTCGCGCAGCAGGTAGGGCGCGGTGGAACGGCGGCCGGTAAGCAGGTCGAGTTTGCTCGGCACCCCGGCCTGGACGATCTTGGTCGAGCGGCCGATGTCACGGTTGTCGAAACGGATGACCCGGAAGCCGCGGTCGGCGAGCAGGCGACAGAGGCCGTCCTGCCAGGCGATCATCTGGGTCGCCAGGCCCATCACCATCACCAGCGGCTGCCCGTCGGGCTCGCCCATCTCCTGGTAGCAGAGCTCGATGCCGTTGGCGGAGGCCATCAGCTCTTCACCAAACGAATACATGAAGCGATCTTATCGAGCCCTGGCCGGCCGGCCAAGAGGCTGGTCCGGTAGAAGGTCACACATGAAGACGGCGATCGTCTCCGATCTGCACCTCGGCGCGATCAGCGGAGGAGACGTGCTGCGCGACCCCGAGGTCCGCGCCGTGCTCGCCGCCGAACTGCGCGGCGCCGACCGCCTGGTGTTGCTCGGCGACGCGCTCGAGCTGCGCGAGCGCCCGGTCGGGGCCGCCCTCGCGCAGGCCCGCCCGGTGCTCGAAGACCTCGGCGCCGCGCTCGGCGACATCGAGGTGATCCTCGTCCCGGGCAACCACGACGCCCGCCTCGCCGAGCCGCTGCTCGACGGCCTCTCGATCGCCGACCAGCCGCTGGCCCTGGACGCGAGCGCCGCCCCTGCCCCCGGCCCGACCGCCGAGATCGCCGCCGCCCTCGCGCCCGCCCGCCTGCGGATCGCCTACCCGGGGATCTGGCTGCGCGATGACGTCTACGCCACCCACGGCCACTACCTGGACCTGCACCTGCGCCTGCCGCGGGTCGAGTGCGTCGCCGCCGCCGTCGTGCGCCGGATGGGAGGCCGCCCACTACCCGAGGCGGCGACCCCGCGCGACTACGAGCGCATCCTCCGCCCCATATATGGACTGGCCTTCGGCGCCGCCCAGTCGCTGCCCCGCCGCCCGCGCCGGCGCGACCTCGGGCCGTCCGAAGCGGCCTGGGAACTGCTCGCCGGCGACCGTCCCGGTCGCACCCGCGGCCGCCGGCTGAAAGCGCGGGCCGCTCGCACCGCTTTCCCCGCCGTGGTCGCCGGGGTCAATCGCCTCCTGCGCGCCGACTTCGACAGCGACATCAGCGGCGAGGCGATCTTTCGCAGCGGCGTCGACGCGGCGACCGAGATGGCGCGCCGGCTCGGCGTCGACCACGCCCACGTGATCACCGGCCACACCCACCGCGGCGGGCCCCACCCCGAGGAAGGCCCCTGGCCTCTGGCCGGCGGCGGTGAGCTCCACAACACCGGCAACTGGGTCTTCTCGACCCCCCTCCACCGCCCCGGCACGCCGCCGAACGCCTACTGGCCCGGGACCGTCACCTGGGTCGAGGACTCCGGCCCACCGCGCCGGGTCGAGCTGCTCCAGGACCGCGAGCACCACGACATGGTCGCCCTCGCCGCTCGCTCCCGCGGCCTCGAGACGCGCCCCACACCTGCCCCAGGTTGATGGGCCGAAAACTTGCCATATAGGCAAGTTTTCGGCCCATCAACCTCAGGTTCTCAGCCAGTCGGCGATGATTTTGCCGATCTCCGGGCCCGCGTCCTCCTGGAGGAAGTGGGAGGCGTCGGCGATCGGGACGGGGGCCGGGAAGTTCAGCTGGGTCGCCACCCGCTCGCCGACCGCGAACGGCAGCACCGGGTCGTCCTCGGCCCACAGGACCAGGGTCGGGCGCTCGTCATCGCGCAACGCGTCAGCGACCCGTTTGCCCTCGGCGGCGCCGGGTGCGTCAGGCTCGGTCGGCAGGATCAGCGGGAAGGCCCGCGCGCCCGCCTTCGCCGCCGCGTCCACATAAGGGGCCTCGTAGGCGGCGATCACCTCATCGCCCGGGTCGTGCTTGCAGCCACCCCGGATCAGCATCCCGACCGGAACCTCCTCGGCATTGCGGACGAAGTCCCGAAACGCCAACCAGGCGTCGCTCATCTTCTGATGGCCGGTGAACGGGCCGGTCTCCATGATCACCAGGCGCTCGAACCACTCCGGGTGCTCGACCGCCAGCCGCAGCCCGATCGGCCCGCCCCAGTCATGGACCACCGCGGTCGCCCCACTCAGCTCGAGGCGTCCGAGCAGCTCCGCCATCAACTCGATGTGACGGTCGTAGGTATAGAAGCCCACGTCGGTCGGCTTGTCGGAGCGGCCGAAGCCGGCGTAGTCGGGGGCGATGCAGCGGAAGCCCGCGTCGCGGACCGGCGGGATCACCTTGCGCCAGAGGAACGACCAGGTCGGCTCGCCGTGGAAGAAGACGACCGGCGGGCCCTCGCCCTCGTCGAGATACGCGAGCCGCAGCCCATCGACCTCCTCATACCGCGAATCGAAAGGAAAATCGGGCAGCCCGAGGGTCCGCTCGTCCGGCGTCCGTGAGACCCCCGCCTCCATGCCGCCGACCCTATCCCGTGCGAGCCCCGCCGGCTAGCACCTGGAGAAGGTTCGAAGCAGGGCCGCGAACCAGGGGTTCGAGGCCGCGCGGCCGGGGACGACGGGCCCGGGCGTCTCGGAGGCGACCCGGGCAGGCTGAGGCCGCCTCCGAGACGCCCGGGACGGAGCCGTTGCGATTTGGCGACGATCTCGAACGGTCAGAAAATTGCGCGGTTCGAAACTTGCTCTATACGTGAATAAGGAACCACGCTAATTCCTGACCGTTGAGCTTCCCGGCATCTCTGTGACGCCAGCCGCGCCGGCGTCCTCCCCGCGAACCCTCGGCGAGACCCGCACCGGATCCGCGCCCTCGCCGCCTCCCCGAGACCCGGCCCTCTCGGCGGCGGCCTCAGCCTGCCCGGGCCGCCGACGAGAGGGCCGCGTCCTTTCCCGTCCCTCCGCCGTCGCTTCCCCGTCGACTGACCGCCCGCATCTCGAAACCGCTTGTGAAAGGGAAGGCCTGTCACCCGATCACGTTTCCCTACCTTGTCGCTCGACTTTGTGCTACGGTCCTGCCCTTCCATTTACTAGTTAGTCAGTCGAAAAAGGAAGGAACCTAGATGCGGAACGCTCGCACCACCCGGCGGCGCGGCGTGACGGTCGGCCTCACCGCCGCCCTCACCCTGCTGGTCGCTCTGATCGTCACCGGTTGCGGTGGCGGAGGAAGCAGCACCGGCTCCGGCACCACCGGGGAAGACTCGAGCGGAGGCTCCTCGGGAGGCGCCAAGCTCAGTGTCGTCGGCTACTCGACCCCGGAATCGGTATACGCCGACGCCCTCGAGCCGGCCTTCGAGAAAACGTCGCAGGGAAGTGGCGTCAGCTTCAGCAACTCGTTCGGCGCCTCGGGTGACCAGAGCCGTGCGGTTGCGGCCGGCCAGCCCGCCTCGGTTGTCCATTTCTCGGTCAGCAGCGACATGGAACGGCTCGTCGAAGAAGGCGAAATCGTCTCCAAAGACTGGGAAAAACAGCCGTACGGCGGTTACGCGACCGACTCTGTCGTCGTGATCCTGGTCGAAAAAGGCAACCCGCTCGGCATCAAATCCTTCAAGGATCTGGAGGAAAATGAAGACGTCGAAGTGATCACGCCGAACCCGTTCAGCTCCGGCTCGGCCCGCTGGAACATCATGGCCATCTACGGCGCGGCGATCGAAGAAGGAGCCTCCGAAGATGAGGCGCTGGAAGCGGTGAAGACGGTGCTCGAAAAGACCACCGCCCAGCCGGGCAGCGGTCGCGACGCCTTCTCCGCCTTCTCCCAGGGCGAGGGCAACGTGCTCCTCACCTACGAGAACGAAGCGATCAAGGCGGAAAAGGAAGGCGAAGACATCGAATACGTCATCCCGCCCTACACGCTGCAGATCGAAACCCCGATCGCGGTCACCAAAGAAGCCCCTGAGCCCGCAGCCGAAGACTTCCTGAAATGGACGTGGTCGGACGAAGGCCAGGAAATCTGGGCCGAAAACGGTTACCGCCCGGTCAACCAGAAGCTGGTCGACCCGAAACAGTTCCCCGCCCCTGAAAAAGCCCTCTTCAAGATCGCCAAATTCGGCGGCTGGGGCAAAGTCAAGGACGAATTCTTCGACGAAGAAGAAGGTTCGGTCGCCAAGATCGAGCAGGAACTGGGCGTCTCGACCTCCGGCTGATCGATGGAGGCCCACGCCGCAAATCGTCCCGTCGCACCCCGGAGCAGGCCACTGCGCCTGCCCGGGGTGGGCGCGGGCCTCGGTCGAGGGCTGGTCGTCCTCTGGCTGAGCGTGATCGTGCTGCTGCCCTTGGCGGCGCTGCTCGACAAATCGCTCAGCCAGGGGCTCGGCGAGTTCTGGGACCAGGTCACCTCCCCCGGGGCGGTCGCGGCGCTGGAGCTGATCCTCATCTGCTCGCTGATCGTGGTCGCGATCAACGCCGTCTTCGGCACGATCGTGGCCTGGCTCCTGGTCCGTGACAACTTCCCCGGCAAGTCGATCATCAACGCGATCATCGACCTGCCGTTCGCGCTGCCGACGATCGTCGCCAGCCTGATCCTGATCGAGCTCTGGGGGAAAAACTCCCCGGTCGGGGTCGACATCGCGTTGACCCGCACGGCGATCGTCGTCGCCCTCTGCTTCGTCACCCTCCCCTTCGTGGTCCGCGCGGTGCAGCCGCTGCTGCTGGAGATGGACCGCGACATGGAGGAGGCGGCCGCCTCGCTCGGCGCCGGCGGCGCGACGATCTTCCGCCGCATCATCTTCCCCAACCTTCTCCCCGGCCTCGCCGCCGGCGTCGCCCTCGCCTTCGCCCGGGCACTCGGGGAGTACGGCTCGGTGCTGCTCTTCGCAGGCGGCCGCAGCGACACGACGGTCGCCTCGATCCTGATCGGCCAACAGATCGAAACCGGCAACGAGGTCGGTGCCTCGGCGATCTCGATCGTCCTCCTGCTGATGGCGCTCATCTGCCTGCTGGTCATCACCCTGATCCAGCGCTGGGGCAGCCGCCACGAACGCGCCCAGGGCGCCGGGGCCGGCATCGGCCTGACGATGCCCGTCGCCGACGGCGGCATGGAGACCTTGGACCCGAACGTCCCCCTGGAGGATCCGAATGAGCGCCAATAGCTCCCGCTGGGGCCTGCGCTTCCTCGGGCTCGGCTACATCGCCGTGCTCCTGGTCGCGCCGCTGATCCTGCTCTTCTACAAGACCTTCGAAGACGGCCTCGCGGCGCCGTTCGAAGCGATCACCTCGAGCGATGGCCTGCACGCGCTGAAGCTGACCTTGCTGACGGTGGCGATCGCGGTGCCGATCAACACCGTCTTCGGCGTCATCTGCTCGCTGCTCCTGGTCCGCCACAAGTGGAAGGGCAACTGGCTGATCGACGCGGCGATCAACCTGCCGTTCGCGATCAGCCCGGTCGTCATCGGCCTCTCCCTCTTCCTCCTCTACGGCAAAAGCGGTTGGTTCGAACCGGGCCTCGCCGAAGCCGGGATCAAGGTCCTCTTCTCGACCCCGGGCATCGTCCTCGCCTGCGTCTTCGTCTCGGTCCCCTTCGTGGTCCGCGAGACGGTGCCGGTGCTGCAGGAGATCGGCACCGAACAGGAGCAGGCGGCGGAGACGCTGGGCGCCAACCCCTGGCAGACCTTCTGGCGGGTCACCCTGCCGGCGATTCGCTGGGGCGTCGCCTACGGGGTCGTGCTCTGCACGGCGCGGGTCCTGGGCGAGTTCGGCGCGGTCTCGGTGGTCTCCGGAAACATCTCAGGGGAAACCCAGACGCTGCCGCTCTTCGTCGAGAAGAACTACGAGAACTTCAACCTTCCGGGCGCCTTCGGCGCCGCCGTGCTGTTGGCCCTCCTTGCCTTGGTGGTGCTGATGGCGATGAACCTGCTCAAACGAAAGGAGGCCGCCTGATGGGAATCTCAGTCGAGGGAGCTAACAAGAGCTTCGGGGACTTTCAGGCGCTTGACGACGTATCGATCGAGGTACCGGACGGCTCGCTCACCGCGCTGCTCGGGCCTTCCGGCAGTGGCAAGTCGACGCTCCTGCGGGCGATCGCCGGGCTCGAGGAGCTCGACACCGGACGGGTGCTGATCGACGGCGAGGACGTCTCGTCGAAGCCGACCCAGAAGCGCGAAGTCGGCTTCGTCTTCCAGCACTACGCCGCCTTCAAGCACATGACCGTGTACGAGAACGTCGGGTTCGGGCTGAAGATCCGCAAGTGGAAGAAGGACAAGATCCGCGAGCGGGTGGACGAGCTGCTGAACCTGGTCCAGCTGCCCGGCCTCGCCGACCGCTACCCCTCCCAGCTCTCCGGCGGGCAGCGGCAGCGGATGGCGCTGGCCCGGGCGTTGGCGGTGCAGCCGCAGGTGCTGTTGCTCGACGAGCCGTTCGGCGCGCTCGACGCGAAGGTGCGCAAGGACCTGCGGACCTGGCTGCGCAATCTCCACGAGGAGATGAACGTGACGACGATCTTCGTCACCCATGACCAGGAGGAGGCGATGGACGTCGCCGGCCAGCTGGTGGTGATGAACCAGGGACGGGTCGAGCAGTCGGGCAGCGCCGACGACCTCTACGACAAGCCCACCAACGAGTTCGTGATGAGCTTCGTCGGCGAGGTGAACAAGCTGGGCGATGCCTACGTGCGACCCCACGACATCGAGGTGGTCCGCGACAAGGACGAGAACACCGAGGAGGCGATGGTCCAACGGATCGTCGCCCTCGGATTCGAGATCCGGGTCGAGTTCGTGCTTGGCGACGGCACCGACGTGTGGGCGCAGCTGACCCGCGGCGAAGCTCAGCGGCTGGAGCTGCAAGAGGGCCAGATCGCCTACCTCCGCCCGGTCCACGCCAAAAGCTTCAACGGTTCGTCCCCGGCCAACCCCCGTGGGGCCTCGACTCCCCACGGGCCCACGGACGGAGGCGATGCGGAGGTTCCCGCAGCCGCTTGAAGAGGCGACGGGCGGGGTGCACTTTTTGCCGGGTGGCGCCCCGCCCCATTCGCCCTGTGGTCCCATTCTGGCCGATCCGGCCGCGCCGCGCCCGTTTTTCCCCTGCGGCGCCGGTGATAACAAAGTCCATCGGTCGAATTCCCTTCGCCGTGTTATCTTGATCTAGTCGCTCAAGAAACTACGAAAAGGAGCGCAGCAGAGATGGCAAAGAAGGTCTCACGGACCACCTTCACCTCTCGGGGTCGGATCGCAGGCTTGATCCGCGACGAAGCTCCGGCGGGGACCGGTCAGAACCGGACCACCCGCTCCGCCAACCGAGACGACTCGCAGGGCAACGTCGACGACGCGATCTTCCACCGCGCCCGCCTCGTGCTCGGCGAGAACCTCCCCCGCCCCGGCCGCTAGTCGGGGAACTCCCAGATGGCACCCCGTCCCAGGGGAGGACGGGATGGCCCCCTCTCTCACAACAGCATGGAGGTTCGTTCTGGGGCCATCCCGTCCTCCCTCACCAACGCGCGAAAAGGGCCGCCCCGACCAGAGGCGGCCCTTTCCTCGGCTGCGGTCTGCGGCTAGGACTTGCCGCCCGAGCTCTTCTTCGGCGTCGTCGTCTCTTCTTCCGGTTCTTCCGGCTGCGGGTAGGCCTGGACCGAGAGGTTCCAGCCCTTGAGCTGGAAGTTCAGCCCCGAGGCGCCGGCGTACTGGACCGTGATCACGTGCCCGCCCTTACCCAGCACGGTCGTCTGCGAGATCGTGTGGACGAGGGCCGCGGCCGGTTTGGCCGTCGTTCCTTCCAGGGTCGCCGGGGCGAAGCTCACTTTGCCCGTGCTCTGCCCGTCGACCAGGATCTGCACCGGGCAGGACTGATCGGGGGTCGGCGCTTTCGTGGTCGAGCCGTTGGTGCAGCTCGCCATCCCCGAGAAGGTGATCACCGCCGAGCTGGCGTCGGCCTTGGTCGCGAACGAGGTGAACGCGGTCGGGATGTAGCCCGCCGTCGATGCGTTGGCCGAGAACACCGTGGTGCCCGCGGCGATGCCGACGACCGGCGACAGCGGAGCGGTCTTTTTCGCCACGTACGTGTTGGCGGCGGCTTTCTTGGTCAGGTAGTCCGCCGCTTTGGCGTTGGCCTGCGCCTTGGTGACGTAGGTCTTCGCCGCCTTCTTGTTGGTGACGAACTTCTTCGACGCCGCCTGAGGCGTCAGGAATGACGCCGCGATCGACGGAGCCACCGTGACCGAGAGGGCGACCACGGCCGCCAGCACGATGACGGTCGCCGCTCGAGGGGTTGACAGCCTCTTCTTCAACAACTGTTCCTCACTTTCGTGGCCGTGCCGGGCGGCCTTTCTTGACAATGCTCGTCAATAAAGTACATAAAGTGCTAGCTTAAGGCGACCAAGTAGGTCAAGAAATCGCTCCCATCCCGGCAAGAGAGGAATCAACCGAATGAGAATCAAGACCCTCGCCATCACGGCGCTGGCCCTGCTGGGTTTGGCTGTGCCGGCGTCGGCCGGCGCGAAGACGACCCTGATCGGGTCAGGCTCCGTCGCCGCGCAGCCTGTCCTGCAGGCGTTGTTCAAGACCTACGAAACGCAGGTCAACAAGAACGTCAAGTTCGTCTACACGGCAAATGGCGGCAACGCCGGCATCAAAGATGTGCAGAACGGGACCAGCCAGTTTGCCGGGCAGGCCCGCACCCCGCTTCCCAGCGACGCCGGGACCACGTACATCAAGCTCTACCTCGACGGGCTGTGCATCGACGTCAACCCGAAGAACAAGCTGAACAACATCAGCATCCAGAACCTGCACGACATCTATCGAGGGATCCTCACCAACTGGAACCAGGTTGGCGGATCCGGACTGGAAACCACGATCGACCCGGTCGGGCGTGACACCAACGGAGGGACCTACAACTTCTTCCTCCAGTCGGTGCTCAACAACGAACCGCCGGCCTCGAACGTGAACGCGCTGACCGCCGACGGCCTGGTCGTCAACGCGGTCAAACAGGACCCGAACGCGATCGGCTACGCCGGCCTCGCGTGGCAGAAGAAGGGCCTCAAGCCGGTCAAGGTCGAAGGCAAGACCTGCGAAGCGAAGAACATCAGCGTCGAGCCGCTGAAGTACCCGCTGTCGCGGTACATCTTCGTCGTCCTGCCGACGGAAAACCCGTCCCCGGCGGTGCAGAAATTCGTCGACTGGGCACGCACCAGCAAGGCCGCCGGCGAAACGATCAACAAAGCAGGCGGCGTCGCCGCATTCAACAAGAAGAAGTAGGGCCAGAGGTTGGAAGAAGAGCTCCAATCGGAGTACGGCCCGAAGTGGTCGGACCAGCGCGTCGAGCGGATGCTCGGCGCGCTGGTGCTTGCCATGGTGGCGCTGCTGCTGGCGCTGATCGTCACCGTCTTCATCAACGGCTGGCCCTCCTTCGCCCACAACGGCCTGTCCTGGTTCGGCCCCGGCGGCAGCCCCGACGACCAGCTCAGTGAAGTCGCCCAGTCGGCCGAAGGCGGCGCCGGCTACGTCTACACCTTCCACGCCTGGCCGCTGATCTGGTCGACCTTCCTGATCTGCGTCGGTTCCGTGTTGTTGGGACTGGTCACCGCACTCTTCATCTCGGTCTTCCTGATCGAGTTCGCGCCGACCTGGATGAGCAACATCCTGCGGCCGGTGGTGCGGTTCCTGGCCAGCGTGCCTTCGGTGATCTACGGCCTGCTCGGCGTCCTCGTGCTGGTCCCGTTCATCGGCAACCACCTGATCTCCGAGCCGCAGAAGGCCTCGGTCGCCGGGATCATCTCGCTCACCGGCTACTCGCTGATGGCGGCGGTGATCATCCTCACGATCATGATCGCCCCGCTGATGGTGTCGATCTTCACCGACGCCCTCAGCTCGGTCAAAGCGGGCTGGCTCGAGGGCTCGCTGGCCCTGGGGGTGAACCGTTGGCGGACGATCTGGAAGATCGGCGTGCGGGCGGCCCGCCCGGCGATCGTCGCCGGGACCGTCCTCGCCCTCGCCCGGGCGATCGGCGAGTCGGTGATGCTGGCGATGATCTCCGGCTCGACCGCCTTCGCCCCCAACCCCGCCGATGGCCTGATCTTCATCTACGAGCCCTCGCGACCGCTGGCGCCGACGATCGTCAAGAGCATCGACCAGCTGAGCTCGCCGCCGGCCAAAGCGACCCTGTTCGCGATCGCCGCCTTCCTGCTCTTCTCGGCGGCGATGTTCTCGCTCGCCGGCTGGGCGACCCGCCGGTCGATGGCCAAGTACGGAGCCGCGTGATGGAGGGCTCGACCAGCGGCCGGCACAGCACGGTCGCGGAGCAGGCCGAGCTCGAGGTCGGCGTCCCCGGCGGCGCCGTCCCCCCCGACGCGGGCAACCGGCCGCCGACCAAGGCGGTCGAGGGCAGCTCCACCTGGAGCCTCCTGGACCGGCTCGGGCTTGCGTTCTGCTGGTTCCTGGGCCTGCTCTTCTGCGCGATCGCCGTGTCGATCGTCGTCTTCCTGCTGATCCAGGGGATCCAGTACCTGAAGGTTTCGCAGCTGACCACCCCCGCCGCCGCGGGCTTCACCGAAGGCGAATCGGGCGGGTTCTCCGACGCCTTCATCGGCACCCTGATCCTGGGCGCGATGGGGATCACCCTGGCGCTGCCGATCGGCGTTGCGATCGCGGTCTGGCTGGTCGAGTACGGCCGGCCGAGAGCGCTCGCCCGGGTGACCGAGCTGACGATCGAGGCGATCGCCGGCATCCCCTCGATCGTCCTCGCCCTGTTCGGCACGGTCATCTTCACCAGCACCGCCCTCAGCTTCCTCAGCCGCTCGAACGAAGGGGTCGTCTTCGGTCGCTCCTTTTTCGCCGCCTCCTCGATGCTGGCGCTGGAGGCGCTGCCGCTGATCGTCGCCTCGACCCGCGAGGGGCTGAACGCGATCCCCCGCCACGTCCGCGAGGCCTCCTACGCGGTCGGCAAGACCAAGGCGGCGACGACGCGGCGCATCCTCCTCCCCACCGCGCGTCCGCAGATCGCCACCGGCGGGATGCTCGGGCTCGGCCGGATCATCGGGGACACCGCGATCATCCTCGTCCTGCTCGGCGCGACGCAGAACTTCAGCCCGGTCGAAGGGGCGCCCTTCCCGCTCAACTACCTGCGCGGCGCCGGCACCTCGCTGACCAACTTCGTCTACGAGGCGTCGCCGACCGGAAACCTCAACCAGCCGCAGAAAGCCTACGCGGCGGCTTTCGTCCTGCTGCTGTTGGTGCTCGGCCTGAACGCCGCGACCGACCTTGTCCACCGCCGCGCCAAGAGGGTAGGAACGTGGAGTCACTAAGCCCCCCGCCGCCGATCCGACGGCTCGACCCGCAGGACCCGGCCCCGGCCCACGAGGCCGCGCCGCCCACGGGGACGAACTTCGTCGCCGCCAAACGGTCGATCGCCGCACCGCAGTTCTCGATCCGGCGCATGGAGGTCGACAAGGTCTCGATCCACTACGGCGCCAAAGAAGCGGTGAAAGGCGTCTCGCTGCCGATCCGCCAGGGTGAGGTGCTGTCGCTGATCGGCCCGTCGGGCTGCGGTAAGACGACCCTGCTGCGCTCGCTCAACCGGCTCACCGAGCTGACCACGGCGGCGAAACTGAGCGGCTCGATCCGGCTCGACGACGTCGACATCCGACTGATCGAGCCGACCCTCTTACGGCGGCGGGTGACGATGGTCTTCCAGCAGCCGAATCCCTTCCCGATGAGCGTCTTCGACAACATCGCCTACGTCCTGCGCGAGCAGGGCTCGCGCAGGATGAAGAAGAAGGTGCTGGAGCCGCAGGTGCACTCGGCACTGCAGCGGGCGGGGCTGTTCGAGGAGGTCAAGGACAACCTCAAGCACCCGGCGCTGAAGCTCTCCGGCGGCCAGCAGCAGCGGCTCTGCATCGCCCGCGCGCTCGCCGCCGAGCCCGAGGTGCTGCTGCTCGACGAGCCCTGCTCGGCGCTCGACCCGCAGTCGACCGCGGTGATCGAGGACCTGATCGTGAAACTGCGCGACGACGTCGCGGTCGTGATCGTCACCCACAACCTGCAGCAGGCCTACCGGATCGCCGACCACGTCGCCTTCATGTACCTCGGCGACCTGGTCGAGTACAACAGCGCCACGCGCCTCTTCAACTCGCCCGCGCAGCAACGGACGGCGGAGTACGTCAGCGGTGCGTTCGGCTAGGGACACCTTGGCGGTCGGGGCCTGCATCTGCCTGCTCGGCGCGGGTGCCGCGGGCTGCTCGACCACGCAGGAAAAGGCGGCGGCACAGAAAGCCGAATCGGAAAAGATCCTGAACGCGCGCGCTGAACGGCAGGCGGCGAAGAAGAAGGCGAAGGCCAAGCACCACGAGCAGGACGACAAGCAGAAGGGGAAGAAGTGAGCGACGAGAACCCGCTGGCCAAGCCGCAAGGGCTCGAGCCCTGCGAAGAGTGCGGGGCGCCGATGGATCCCCAGCAGCGCTACTGCGTCGAATGCGCGGCGCGGCGCGGCAACGGGTCGAATCCGGCCTCTCGCTACTTCGCCGCGATGAGCAAAAAATCGCGCCGGCCGCTGACCAGATCGCAGGCCAAGGCGCCGGGTGGCGGCAGCCGCGCGGCGGCGGTCGGCTTCTTCGCCCTGCTGCCGATTGCGGTCGCGATCGGCGTCGTCGTCGGGCGCAGCGGCGGGTCCGGCGACTCGAACGAAGAGGCGCTCCTGAAAGCCCTGCACGCGGCCGAAACGCGGCAGGTCGCGGCGGCGCCGGTGGAAGAAGAAGCGGTGGCGACGCCCGCAGCCAATGGAAAAGGCGCGAAAAGCGCGGGCGAGGACAAAAAAGCCTCGTCGAAAGCGAATGCGAAAAAAGCCGAAGAAGCGAGCCGCGGCAAGGTGCTGAACAAGACCAAGAACGGCACCGTCCACCAGGTCACGGGCTACGAACCGACCAAGGAGACCGAAGAAGCGGACACCAAACTGGTCGAAGAAAACCCCGAACAGACGGGCGAAAATTACATCAAGGCCCAGCAGAATCTGCCCGACGTGACGGTCGTCGGCGGCGAAGGCACCGGGTCCGAAGAATCCTCGACGCCGGGAGTGGAACCGTGAGCGCCGAACCGAATGGGCGCACGGTGAAACTGCCGCCGCCCCCGCCCACCGGAGCCGCCAAGACGTCGGTCGCGCCGCCGGTCGGCCCTCCCCGCTTCCCGATCCCGGCGCTGCGCAAGCCATCCTCCGATGGGTCGAAGAAGGAGCCGACCCCGGAGCAGGCCGAGCAGCGCGAGGAGGAGAGCGCCGAGCTGATCGCCCAGCGCGACCGCCTGCTGGAGAAGTTCACCGTGATGCAGGCCGACCTCGGCGGGGCCTTCTACGAGATGGCGATCCGTGACCACGTGCGGCTCGACGTACTCACCCGCAAGGCCGCCGAGCTGCAGCGGGTCGACGCCGAGCTGCTGGCGGTCGAGCGCGTCCTCGAACTCGAGCGCGCCGACGCCGCCGGGCTCTGCCCCGGCTGCGGGGCCCCCTACGGGCACGCGGTGCGCTTCTGCGCCCAGTGCGGGACCCCGCTGGTCCCGACCGAGGGGGGCGCATGACCGGCTGGTTCCGGGTGCGACTGCGGGCGGCGATCGCCGCGGCGGCGACGCTGACCGGCAAACGCTTCGGGCTCCTGGTCGCCTCCTCGGTGGTGGCGACCTCGGCGATCGTCGCCGCGGCGGCGACCGATCAGCCGGAAGCGAGCCCGCTTGCGTCGATCCTCGGGCACAGCCTCGCCGCCGACCGCACCCCGGTCGCGACGATCGAACCGACGGCCGAACCGGAAGCCGAGGAAGAACCGGCGGAAGCGGTCGGGAATGAATCCACCCCGGCGCCGGAACCGATCGTCCCCGAATCCGCACCCGCACCGGTGTTCGTCCCGGAAGAAACGGCCGCGGAACCGGCACCCGAACCGGAGCCGGAAGAAACGGCCGCGGAACCCGAAGAAACCGCACCACCCCCGCCCGAAGCGGGCCGGATCAAACACGTCTTCGTCATCTCCCTGGTCAGCTCCGGCTACCAGGCCGCCTTCGGCGCGACGAGCGCGATGCCCTATCTGAGCGGCACGCTCGTTCCCCAGGGCACGTTGCTCACCAACTACGAAGTGCTCGCGCAGACGACGACGCCGAACGGGATCGCGGCGATCAGCGGGCAGCCGCCGAACAAGGCGACGAAGGAAGGCTGCCCGGTCTTCGAGGCGTTCCCTTCGACCTCCACCACGACCAAGGCGGGAATCGTCACCGGCGACGGCTGCGCCTACCAGGTCGAAGTGCAGAACCTTGCCACCCAATTCGAAGCCGTCCCGTTCACCTGGCACGGCTATCTGGAAGGGATGGTGAGCCCGACCACCGGCGAACCGGAAAACTGCGTCTACCCGGCGACCGAACCGGAAGTTCCGGTGACCGGCGGCTACTCCGCCCAGCTCAACCCCTTCGCCAACTTCCATTCCCTGCTCGACCTCGGCGCCTGCTCGACCAACGACGAGCCGATCACCGAGCTGACGAAGGACCTGAAGAGCGAAGGGAAGACGGCGAACTACTCCTACATCTCCCCCGACCTCTGCTCGGCGGGGGTCGCGGGTCAGTGCCCGGAAGGGGCGCCGACGGGCGCGGCGGCGGCCGACGCCTGGCTCGAAGAAGTGGTGCCGGAGATCGTCGAATCGCCGGCCTTCGAGAAGGACGGGCTGCTGATCGTCACCTTCGGCGGCGTCAACCCGCCCGAACCGGGCGCGCCCGCCCCGGCCAAGCCGCTGAAGACCGGCGCCCTGTTGATCTCCCAGTTCACCGCCGCGGGCGGCACCGACAGCACGCCCTACAACCCCTATTCGCTGCTGCGCTCGACCGAGGAACTCTTCGGGCTCGGGCTGCTGGCGAAGGCGGCCGACCCGAAGACGAAGACCTTCGCCCCGCCGCTGCTGGGAGAAAACGGCGGTGACTGACCGTTTCGGGCTTGTTTCTGCCAACCTTCCCGGATGAGTCCAGCGAATCAGAACGCCGGTGGGGAGCCGATCACGGCCGCCGGCATCGAAGAACTGAAAGCCGAGCTGGCCGAGCTGAAGGGCCCGCGCCGTCAGGAGATGGCCGAGCGCATCCGCGTCGCCCGCGAGCTCGGTGACCTGAAGGAGAACGCCGAGTACCACACGGCGAAAGACGACCAGGCGATGATGGAGACGCGGATCAAGCGCCTCGACGAACGCCTCCGCAACGCGGTCGTCGTCGAGGCCGACGAAGACGGCGACACCTTCGCCTTCGGCCGCACCGCCGAAGTCGAGGACGAGTCGAAAGGCGAGACCGTCACCTGGACCCTGGTCGGCTCGACCGAGGCCAACCTCGCCGAAGGCAAGCTCTCCGCCGAGTCGCCGATCGGCCAGGCGCTGATGGACGCCGCCGTCGGCGCGACCGTCGAGGTCGAGACGCCGCGCGGCAACAAGAGCTTCAAGGTCCTGAAGCTCGTCGGCTGAACTGACGCCGGAGGCCCGCTCATGATGGGCGGGTGCTGCGGCTTCACGCATCCCTCGACGCGCGGCAGGAGCCGGCGTTCTCGTCGCTCCTGCGGGAGCTCGAGGGGGTGCGGCGGGTGGTGCGGCATCCGGACGAGTCGTGCGAGCCGGGGCAGACGGTGTTCGTCGCCGACATCGAGCCGGCCGGGGCCGACGCCTTGATCACGGCGATCGAGGAGATGGGGATCTCGGTCGACGACTACGTGCTGACCCGGGTCGACGTGGTCGCCCCGCAAAGGCTGCACCTGACCGGGCATCGGACGGTCGACGGGCTCGCCTGGGTCGAGGTGATGGGAGCGGCCCGAGCCAATTCGTGGCCACTCGCCCGCTACCTGGCGTTGATCAACGTCGCCGCGGTGATCGCGGCGGTCGGCGTGATCATCTCCAGCCCGATCCTGATCGTCGGCGCGATGGCGGTCAGCCCCGACCTGCTGCCGATCTGCGCCACCTGCGTCGGCATCGTCGCCGGCAAGCGGAAACTGGCGCTGCGCTCGTTCGCGACCCTGACCCTCGGGCTGGGGCTCGTCGTCGTCACCGCCGCCATCGTCGCCTGGCTGTTGAAGTTGAGCGGCATCCTGCCCGACGGCTTCCAGGTCGAGCAGTCGAGCCTCAACACCCTCGCCCACCTCGACTACTCGACCGTGCTGGTCGCCTCGGCGGCCGGGGTCGCGGCGATGCTGTCGTTCGAGAGCGGCGCCGCGGCCGCGGTCGGCGTGGCGATCTCGGTGACCACGATCCCGGCCTCGGCCTACCTCGGCGTGGCGATCGGCGGCGGCGGGATCGACAGGGCCGGCGGCGCGCTTGCGGTCCTCGCCGTCAACGTCGCCCTGCTGATCTGCACCGGCAGCCTCACGCTGCTGGTGCAGCGGGTCCTGCCGAACCGGTCGGGGGCGCCGGTTTAGGCGCCTCCCCCGCGGGGGAGGCGGTGGCACCGGCGGCGGGGGCCTCGAGCGGGACCATCGGGGGCGCCGGGGCGGGCTCGGTCAGCGACGACCATGGAGCCGGTGCGGGGCGCCGCTCGTCATAGATGACTTCGGTGTGGCCCATCCGATCGGCCCATCCCCGCCGTGATTCGCCGAAGACGACGCCGAGGAAGCCGATCCCGAAGGTGATGATCGACAGGCCGAGGCCGATCAGTCGTCTGATCGAGCGGCGCAGCGGCAGCCGTCTTTCGTTCAGCCTGATGCCGAGAAAGCGCATCCCCGGGGTCTGTCCGGCGAGCGACCAGAAGCCGGCCAGATAGGTGCCGACCACCAGCAGCCAGAGAAACGAACCGACCGCCACCGCTCCCGTCGGCACTCCCTCGCCGTTGCCGCCGAAGAGGGTCACGATCAGCGTCGCCGCGCCGGCCAGCACGGTGAAGAAGAGGTTGACGATGACCGCATCGATCACGAAGGCGACGCCGCGGGAGACCACCCCGGCGCGGTTGGTCGGTAACGGACGGCGGCGACGGAAGAAGATCCGCCGCAGGATCCGCTCGACCGTGTCGTCGAGGTCGCGTGCCAGTTTGGCGATCTGGCGGCCGATGTCACCGAGCAGGCCGATGCTCTGCGAGGCGATCGCCGCCCGCACCTCCGGCGCCTCGGCGATCCGCTCGACCATCTGCTGGACCTGCGGCCCGGCCAGGAGCCGTTTCCACACTTCGTCGACCAGCTCGCTGTCGAGGGTCTCGAGCAGGGCTTTCTTCACCGCGGCGCTGTCGAGCGCTCCCTGCACCGCCTCCTCGATCACCGGGCCTTCGAGCACCCGGGCGATGGCCCGCTCGACCGCCTCGCTTTCGACCGCCGAGACGATCGCCTCCTCGGTCGCCATCTCGACCGCTTTGTCGATCCCGGTGGCGCGACCGACCGCGCCGGCCCCGCGGGCCCCGGCGCCCAGCAGCCGCGCCGCGAGTGGCGTGCTTTCGTCGGCCATCCTGGGCCGAGTCTAGCCGCGTACGGGGCGCCCGAGGTACTCCAGCAGTCGATCGAGGAACTCGCCCTGCGCGGGGAGCAGCTTCTGCCGCGCCTCCTCCAACTCGAACCAGTCGGCCCGGTCGACCTCGGGAAACTCGACCTCGCGGCCGCTGCGCGGCGGCCACTCCATCTCGAATTTGTTGCTGTCGAGCGCGGCCGGATCGAATTCTCCCTCCGCCGCCCAGGCGTCGACCACTTTGCCCGCCCGCTGGCGGATCGAGCCGAGGTCGATCAGGGTGTCGGCAGCGAGGTCGGGGGCGGCCGGGCCGAGCTCCTCGTCGAGCTCGCGCAGGGCTGCCTCGCGCGAGTCCTCCTCCCCCTCGATGCCGCCCTTGGGGATCGACCAGGCGCCGTCGTCTTTCCGCGTCCAGTAGGGGCCGCCCGGGTGGACGAGCAGGAACTCGGTGGTGCCGTCGCGGTCGCGGTAGAGGAGGATGCCGGAGCTGCGCTTCGTCGCCACTGAGACTCAGTCTTGCAGCGCGCGGACGAGAGGGGCGAGCGCCTCCAGCACGTCCTCACGCGGCGTCGCCGCCAAGGTCTCCAGGGTGCCGTTGGCGCGAGTCATCGCGACGCCGACCGCGAGCGCCACCAGGAGCTCGGCGCGCAGCTCGGCGTCGCCGGCGCCGCCCTCACGTAGCTCGGCGGTGAGACCGGCGAGGACGCGGTCCCCGACCACGGCGCTGATCCGCTCGCGGGCACCGGGCGTCAGCGCCGGGCTGGCGAGGGCGCGGCTGATCGGGTTGTGACCGCGTTCGTCCCAGCGCTCGAGCAGGAAGCGCAGTAGCTCCGGCGGCGCGTAGTCGATCTTCTCGTCCTCCGGTGAGCCGGCCGCGATCGCAGCGATGAAGAGCCCTTCCTTGGAGTCGAAGTAGCGGGCGATCAGCGCCGGGTCGACCCGGGCCCGGTCGCCGATCTCGCGCGTCGTGGCGCGGTCGTAACCGACCTCGTCGAAGACCTCGCGGGCGGCGTCGAGGAGGGCACGCCGGGACGCCTCGGCGTCATGCGGACGGCGAGCGGCGGTCGCCTTGTCACCGATCGGTGACATGGCGGCGAGCCTACCACGGGGGATCAGCCGCCAAGGCTGAAGGCGACCAGGGCCGGGGACTGGCCTTCTTCCAGGGGCAGGCCGGCGGGGACGAGCAGCGTTTCGCCGGCGGCGGTCATTCCCGAGTTCGACCCGGCGGGCAGTTCCGCCGACCAGACTTCGTTGCCGCCTTCGGCTTCGAGCCCGTGCAGGGTGCCGTCGAAGGTGGCGAAGAAGACCATGTCGTTGACCGCGACCGGGGCGCCGAAGGCGGCCGTTTCGTATTCCGCGCTCCACTCTTCCTTGCCGGAGGCGATGTCGAGGGCGACCATTTCGCCGGTCATTTCTTCGCCTTCGCCGATTTCTTCCCCGTTCGAGATGTTCAGCGGGTGATTGACGACGGGCACGAAGAGGGTCGTCTTCGAGGCCGCCATCGGGGCGATCACGCCGCCGAGGATGCCCGGGTAGACGGTCGCCTGCTTCGGCAGCTTCGCCGTTTCGCCTCGCATCGCCAGGAGGCCGTCGTCGTCATGCCCGTTGTGCTTGCCGACCGGGGTCTTCCAGACCGGCTTGCCGGTCTTCGCGTCGACCGCGACCACCTGGCCTGACTTGCCCGCCCCGATCGCCACCTGCCTGCCGCCGATCTCGGTCAGGATCGGCGGATCCTGGAAGTCCCAGTCGTAGACGTCGTGCGGGGTCACCTGGTAGTACCACTCGAGCTTGCCCGTCTTCGCGTCCAGCTTCACCATCGAGTCGGTGTAGAGGTTGGGGCCGGGACGGCTGGCTCCCCAGGGCAGCCCTTCGGCGCCGGGGAAGGGAACCGGGTTTCCGGTCCCCATGTACATGCCTCCTTCGTCGTCGAAGGAGGGCGCGTACCAGAGTCCGCCGCCCGCGTTGATCGACTTGTGCTTCTTCGACCAGAGCCCTTTCGGCGCGGTGTCGAAGTGCCACATTTTCGACCCCGTCTTGGTGCCGAGAGCCCAAAGCACACCGGCGATGCCGCCGTTGTAAGCGGCGTTCACGTCGGTCGGCACGGTCGAGACGTAGACCAGCCCGTCGTGGACGCCCGGCGCCATGTCGATCGCTTCCTTCGGTTTCACGGTCAGGCTCGTCTCCCACAGCATTTTGCCGCTCGCGGCGTTGAGCGCAAACACCTTCGAGGAGGTCGCCCCGAAGATTTTGGCTTCCTCGACCGTGACTCCGTTCGGGCCTTGGTCAGGGTCTCCTATCGGCGTTTCCCAGAGGACTTCGCCGGTTTCCAGGTTGACTGCCATGACATTTGATTCGAGATCCTGCATGTAGACGATGCCGCCGCTCACCACCGGCGTGGCGGCAAACGCCCCGAAGGTGCTCTGCGCTTCGCTCGGCACTTCCCAGGCGAGCTTCAGCTTTGGCGCCGTGGCCGCCGTGATCGGGCCTTCGACGAAGCGTGAGTTGGCGAGGTCGACGCCGGGGTAGGCGGGCTCCGTGGCGACGCCGGTTTCATCGTTGGAGGTCGGTTCCGATTCCTGCGCCGGCGGGTTGCCTTCCTTTCCGGGTTCCGAGGACGAGCCGCCCCCGCCGCCACAGCCCGCGAGCAAGGCGATCGCCAGGATCGTCAGCGCCGCCGCGGCGGCCCCGCGCTTGGCTTTCGTCAGCGCCGGCAGCAGCGGTGAGAGCACCCGGTTGGCGAGCAGGCCGAGGCTGCCGAGGTTGGCGAACCCGGGGCCCTGGCTCAGACCGGCCAGCCCCGGGATGTGCAGACGAGGCTCGAGGCCGTCGAGGGCCAGCGAGCGGTCGAAGCGCAGCTCCGTCTCCGGCTCGCGGTCCCAGATCGGACCCACCCGCGACTCCAGTTCGGCCCGCACCGGCTCGGCGAAGAGCCCGCGAAGCTGCGCCAGGAGGTCGAAGCCGGTGCAGTTGATCACGTAGTCGTGGCGCGCCTTGGCCGGCCCGGTCGGGGCCTCCAGGGACAGCTCGACCGCGTCCCCGGCGGCGCTCGCGTGGACCGTCCGGCCGAGCTCGAAGCGACACCGCTCCTCCCCCGCCAGCCGCGCGATCACGCCCGCGTCGAAGACGCCGCGGTCGCAGTGCTTGACGAAGTCCCGCCGCGTCTCCAGGTCGAGCGCCGCCCAACCGACGTCGTCGGGGTCGGCGAAGACCCGGTTCTCGAGGAAGCTCTCGCCGCGGCTCAGCGGCAGGGTCGGCGTGTAGACCGTGATCCGGGCTTCCGGCCGCAGCGCCCGCAGGAAGACCAACGCCGAGAGCGCGCTCTCGCCGCCCCCGATGATCGCCACGTCGATCTCGCGGTCGGCGGGCAGGCGGGCGAACTCGCCGCGCCGCGAGTCGCAGTGGAGCACCCGCGGCTCGGCCGCCGGGTCGTGCGGGAAGGCGCGGTGGACGCCCGGCCCGGTGAGCAACAGCGCCCTTCCCGCGAGCAGGGTCGGCTCGCCGTCCTCGTCGCCCTCCACCTCGATCACCCAGCGCTCGCGCTCCGGATCGAGGCGCACGGCGACGACCCGTCCGCGGATCGTCGTCACCCCCTCGGTCGCCCGCGCCAGCACCCAGCCGAGGTAGGTCCCGTAGTCGCGGTGGAGGATCGGCGGGGCCCCCGAGTTGACCCAGGGCGCGTACTCGCCGCGTTCGATCGAGTGGCGCTGCCAGCTCAACGGCAGCAGCGCCGCGTCGAGCTCATCGCCGACCTCGGGGAACTGGCGCGAGCTGCGGTAGGGGAAGCCCACGTCCTTGATCGGCGGCACCGCCAGCGGCTCTTCGCCCGAGGTCATCCCGTTCAGCCCCAGCCAGGAGGCGGCGGGCTCGGTTTTCTCGACGATCGTCACCGTCAGTCGCGCGTGCCCGAGTCGATTCAGCGCATCGACCTTGGCGGCGATCGCGGCAGCCTTGGCGCCGGCGCCGACGATCAGCAGGTCCGAGTCCGGCACCTCTCCCCTCTCGTCACCGCTCATCCCACCATCACCAACCCCTTCTCTCCCGGACTGAAGGAGATCGACGCTTTACGGACACGCTCGTCGCGGCCGTCCACGGGACGCAGATCTACCGCCGCCAGGACCTCGCGCAGGACGCGCTTCATCTCCAGTTCGGCATAGCTGGCGGCGAGGCAGCGGCGCACTCCCCCGCCGAAGGGGATCCAGGTGTAGGTGCCGGCGGGCTTCTCGAGGAAGCGCTCGGGGCGGAAGCGCAGCGGCTCCGGGTAGTGCCGCGGATCGCGGTGCAGCAGGTGGATGCAGGGGGCGACGACGGTCCCGGCGGAGAGATCGTGGCCGGCGAGGCGCATCGGCTCGCGCAGCCGGCGGACGACTACCGGCACCGGCGGGCGCATCCGCAGGGTCTCCTTGACCACCGCGTCGAGGTAGGCGTCGCCGGCGCCCTCGTCGATCTCGCGCCGGGCGCGGACCAGCGTCTCCGGATTGCGCAGCAGGCGCTCGAAGGTCCAGGCGAGCGAGGTCGAGGTCGGCCCGTCGGTGAGCAGGGTCAGGAGTTCGTCGCGCAGCTCCTCCTCCCCCAGCGGCGAGCCGTCCTCGCGGCGGGCGGCGATCAGCATCGAGACGATGTCGGGCTTGGCCGGCACCGGTTCGGAGCGGCGCCGGCGGACCTCGGCGAGCGCCTCGTCCTCGACCGGACGCATCGCCTGGCGGTAGCCGCGGCTGCGCCGCACCCATTCCGGGCCGAGGATGGTCAGCGCCGCCAGGTTGCGCGGTTGGTTCAGCCACTCGGTCAGCTCGGTCAGGCGGGTGCGCAGCGGGTCGAGTCGGGGGTCGTCGGCGCGCGGGCCGAAGACGGCGCGCATCACCACCTCGAGGGTGATCCTCTGCATCCGCGGCCAGAGCGCGAACGGCTCGCCCGCGGGCCAGGCGGCGATCTCCCGCCGGGTCACCTCGCCGATCGTCTCGGCGTCGTTGGCGATCGCCTCGCCGTGGAAGGCGGGCAGGACGACGCGGCGCCGGCGCATGTGCTCGGGTTCTTCGGAGAGCATCACCGAGCGCGGCCCGAGGACCGGACCGAGCAACGGGTTGGCGAGCGCGACACCGACCTTGTCGCCGGCGGTGAAGATCGCTTTGACGTCGGCCTCGTCGGCGAGCACGACCCAGTCGCCCCAGTGGCGGATCCGCAGCGTGAAGGAGTCGCCGTAGCGCGACCGACAGCGCTCCAGCCAGGGCAGCGAGCGCCGCGCCCAGCCGAGCGCCTGCAGGGCCCGCGGCATCCGCGGCCCGGGCGGCAGGCTCACGCTTCGCCTCGCTCGAGGCGCGCCATCAGCTCGTCCTCGGCGCGACAGGTGGCGTCGATCATCAGGTCGAAGAAGCGGCCGGTGAAGTCGGATGGCAGGTCGACCTCGGCGCCGTGCTGGAGATAACGGGCGCGGACGATCTCGACCCGGCCCGGCTGCATCATCTCGATCCCGTTCTCGGCCTTGTGGACGGCGACTTCGCGGCAGATCTGGAAGCGCTCGCCGAGCAGGTCGACGAGCTGCGCGTCGATCTCGTCGAGGCGTGCGCGGAACGGCGCCAGGCCGGCGGCGACGGCCTGCTCGGCCGGGGTCAGCGCGTGCTCCCTGGCCGACATCACGCGCTCCTCCTCGGCGGCGCTCATACCGGGTCCTCCCCGAGCAGCCCGGCGGCGAAGGCGTGGCTGCACGGGGCCAGCGCCTCGAGCGAGTAGCCGCCCTCCTGGACGATGCAGACCGGCAGCTCGGTGGCGGCGAGCAGGCGGCCGATCCCGGCGAACACCTCGGGGCCGAAGTGCCAGCTGCCGTGCGGGTCGCCGTCGACGGTGTCGTAGCCGAGCGAGACGACCAGCGCCGCCGAGTCGGTGGCCAGCTCGGCCAACGAGGCCTCGACCTCGGCCAGGTAGGCGACCGGGTCGGGGGCGGCGGCGAAGGCATGGGCGCGTTCGCGCGGCGCCCGCGGCAGCTCGGTGCCGGCGGCGACGTTGGTGACCGGGGCCGCGTGCAGCGAGTGCAGGGTGGCGTCGCCGCCCATCCGCTCGACCAGCTCCGAGGTCCCGTTCGGGTAGTGGAGGTCGAGGTCGAGGACGCCGACCGGGGTGAGGCCGCCCTCGCGCAGCGCCTGCACCGCGGCGGCGGCGTTGTTCAGGTAGCAGTAGCCGCCGATGAAGTCGCGGCCG
>Ga0134125_10000184_pt1 | contig 92854 bp, 67 predicted proteins | sample KB31751_FD_96464 | JGI IMG/M metagenome (GOLD analysis project Ga0134125, IMG submission 96464) | Terrestrial soil microbial communities with excess Nitrogen fertilizer from Kellogg Biological Station, Michigan, USA - KB3-175-1 | ecosystem: Environmental > Terrestrial > Soil > Unclassified ... | reverse complement strand
TCCACGGGACGAGCCCGTGGCATCACCAAAAATCTCGGCCCGCCTCTGTTAGCGACCAACGTGAGTGACCACGGCGCCAGGCCGTGGCCTCAGTTTTAGCGACTACCTACTTTTTCTTGCTGCACTGGACTTGAACCATCGACATCAAACATTGGTAGGCTGGACCTGAAGTAACCACCAGCTGCCGCAGGTGGGATTTAAGACTTTTCGGGCAAAGCTTGTTTCGTTATTGGCTCCTCTGGAGTGAAAGCAAGGAGTCAACGTATCCAGGTCCAGATCGGAGAGCGCGGCTGAGATGATCGCTTGCGCTGGTCTTCCAATCGCTGTCTCACAGTCCGTCCACCCGGCTTCAGCGCACGATCACGGCGCGTCCTGCGCCGTCGCGCTCTCGTTGACGCAGGTGTAAAATACCGCCGCGAAGGAGAAATCCATGGCGGCCTCTACTGCACCTGAGTCTGTTTTTGACGTCGATTCATTCATAACCGAGTACTACGAAGCCTGGTCGGGAACAGACTTGGATCTCATCATGTCTTACTACGGGGAAGGTGTGGTGCTTCAGACTCCCGGCGTGCTTATGGAGGGAAAGGAAGCCGTCCTCGCGCAGTTTGCTCGGCCATTTACTACTGCGTTCCCGGGAAACCGCCACGTTGTGAAGAACATGATCCGCGGACCCGGGGTGGTTACCGTTGAATTTACTTTTGAAGCGAAACACACGGGCCCGTTCGCCGGTCATGCGGCGACCGGTAATCGAATCAAACTCCCTGGTTGTGGTGTTTATGAGTACGACTCGGCGAAACGGCAGATCACAAGCGGACGCATTTACTTCGATGTGGGTACCTTACTGCAAACCATCACGGAGTTGCCGGTGATTGATCCTCAAAAAATTACCGGAGCTCTGCACTTGAACGAGCACAATCTGAGCGTAATCATCAACACGATTCCTACGACCGCATGGACTACTCGTCCGGATGGCTACTGCGACTTCCTGAATCAGCGCTGGTTGGATTATGCGGGCATGACCGCAGAACAAGCTAAGGGCTGGGGGTGGGCTGCAGCGATTCATCCAGACGACCGTGAGGGACTCGTAGAATATTGGACATCGTGTCTGGCTTCTGGCGTGCCGGTTGAAGCTGAAGGACGTATGCGTCGTTACGACGGTTCATATCGCTGGTTCCTCTTTCGTACCAACCCAGTGCGAGACGAATCAGGGAAAATACTCAAATGGTACGGAACCAATATTGATATCGAGGATCGCAAACGCGGGGAGGAAGCCCTGCGTGCAAGCGAACTCTCCTGGAGGCAGATCGTCGACAACATTCCCGGGTTCGTCGCGACGACGACAGGGATGGGCGAGGTGGAGTTTCTCAACCGTCAGACTTTGGAGTATTTCGGCAAAACAACTGAGGAGTTGAAGAATTGGGCGCTCATCGACGCCGTTCATCCCGATGACCTTCCTCACGTGATCAAAACGCGGAAAGAGTCCATCGAAACCGGACAGATCTATGAGGTTGAGCACCGTTGCCGTCGGGCCGACGGCGTATACCGCTGGTTTCAGGTTCGCGGCCTCCCAGTGCGGAATGCGGAAGGGACTATCACCGCTTGGTATCTATTGCTCACTGACATCGAAGATCTTAAGAAAGCTGAAGAGGCTCTGCAGGCAAGCGAGCGCAATTTGATCCTGACCATAAACACCATCCCGACCTTCATATCGGTGTCGCGAGCCGATGGGACCGTACTGTCGGTGAATCAAGCGGCGCTGGATTACCACGGTGTCACCCTGCAGGATGTGCAGAGAGGGGTCCATCGCACTCGGTTCTTCCACCCGGATGATGTGGAAAGGGTGCGCGAGGTGCGCAAAGAGGGTCTCAAACACCCCCGACCGTTCGAATATGAGCAACGCGCGCTGGGCAAGGACGGCAAGTATCGCTGGTTCTCGGTCCGTCACAATCCTTTGCTCGATGATCAGGGAAGGATCGAGCGATGGTATGCGATCGCGTTCGACATTGAGGACCGAAAGCGAGTGGAGTGGCTACGCGCGGCGGAAACGCGGACGCTCCAGATGATCACCGAAGGGGCAAGTCTCCCGGACATTTTGAATCACGTCTGCGCTTCAATTGACCTTCAGATTACTCCCTGGTTTACGACAATCCTGTTGATGGATCCGGATGGAAAAAGACTGTGGCCGAGTGCGGGTTCGAAGGTACCTCAGGACTGGACTTCCGCAATAACCCCATTACCAGTGGCTGCAGACACCGGCTTGTGTGGTACTGCGGCATTTTTGAAGACCCGAGTCATTGTGCCGGATGTTGCTTCTGAATCCACTTGGCGGGAGGAATATCGTGCCCCTGCGCTTAAGAACGGAATACGGGCGGGATGGTCGCAACCGATATTTACGAAAGACAATCAAGTCCTCGGGACATTTGCAATTTATTCCGCGGAGCCGCGCGTGCCGACAAATGAGGACCTTGCATTGATTGAGGCTGGCGCACGCATTACGCTGATCGCAATTGAACGCCAGCAGTCACAGGAAGCGCTCAGAAATGCGCTTGATGAAATTCAAAAGTCCGAATCAAAGCTTCGGCAGGTGATAGATGCCATCCCTGCCCTCGCGTGGTGCAATCTGCCGGATGGCCCGAACGAGTTCCTCAACAAAGGTTGGCACGAATACACAGGTTTCACGCCGGAGCAGTCGCATGGTTGGGGTTGGCAAGCTGCATTTCATCCAGAGGACCTACCGCCATTAATGGAAAAATGGATGAAAATGCTGACCTCAGGAGAACCAGACGAAGTCGAGGCGCGTCTTCGCCGGCATGATGGCGTCTATCGTTGGTTCCTTATTCGCGCCCAGCCGTTCCGCGACGAGTCCGGCAAGATTGTGAGATGGTACGGCACCAGCACCGATATTGATGATCGAAAAAGGGCTGAAGAGGCCCTGCGGTCGAGCGAGCGCAATTTGCGGCAGATTACCGACGCTATCCCCAGCAATATCCATGTATTGCGCACCGACGGATCAGTGCTGTACGTAAACCAGGCTGTGCTGGATTATCACGGCACCACGCTGGAAGATGTGCAGAAACCGGACTACCGTGCTCGTTTTTTCCATCCAGAGGATATAGAGCGGCTGCGGAAGGAACGCCGCGATGCGCTACTCCGACCAGTGCCGTTCGAAAATGAGCAACGTGCGATTGGTAAAGACGGCAAATATCACTGGTTCTTGATTCGCTACAATCCTTTGCTCGATGAGCAGGGAAAAGTCGATCGATGGTATGTCGCCGCGTTCGACATCGAGGACCGAAAACGGGCAGAAGAAGAGCTGCGAGCGAGAGAACTCGAGTTGCGCTCTTCGCTGGACAACATGCCGGGCTTTCTTGGTCGCCATTCTCCGGATGGCACACCCGAGATCGTAAATCGACCGTTTCTTCAGTATCACGGAAAGACACTGGAAGAGATTGGGCAGTGGCGGACGAGCGACGTTGTTCACCGTGACGATCTTGCTCATGTTATCGAGGGCCTTGCCAGCGGGATCTCAGGGGGCCAACCATGGGGTTTAGAGTTTCGTCTTCGTCGGTTCGATGGCATATACCGCTGGTTTCAGGCCCGCTGGGTCCCCGTGCGCGATGGCGAGGGGCGAGTTCTCCACTGGAATGCACTTACTACGGACATTGACGATCGCAAACGGGCGGAGGACGCGTTGGCACGCCACGCCGGTGTTCGGGGTGACGTGAGCGCTGCCTTTTCCAGGCCAACCCACTTGCGGGAGATTCTGCGCGGATGCACGGAGGCTATCGTTCGGCACCTCGACGCGGCCTTCGCGCGGATCTGGTTGCTGAACAAGGATGAAAGCGTGCTGGAGCTGCAGGCAAGCGCGGGGATGTACACGCGTTTGGATGGGTCATACAGTCGGATTCCCGTTGGAGACCTGAAGGTCGGATTGATTGCCCGGGAGAAGAAGGCGCATTTCACGAATGACGTTATGAACGATCCACGGGTGAACGACAAGCGGTGGGCGCGGCGTAGCGGGATGGTTGCCTTCGCCGGATACCCGTTGGTGGTCGAAGAGCGGCTGATCGGAGTGGTCGCGCTGTTCGCGCGTCGGCCCCTTGCTGGATCCATCCTCGACACGCTCGCATCGGTTGCCGACACGATCGCGCAAGGAGTCGAGCGCAAGCGGGCGGAGGAGGCCCTGACCAGTGCCCGCTCCGAGCTCGCCCATATGGCCCGAGTCACGACACTGAGCGCGTTGACTGCCTCGATCGCCCACGAGATCAACCAACCCATCTTCGCCGCCATCACCAGCGCCGGCGCCTGTCTGCGCTGGCTGAACCGGGATCAACCGGAGGTGCAAAGGGCCCGAGAGGCGGCCATGCGGATCGAGGAGGACGGGAAGCGGGCCGCCGAGATCATCACCCACTTGAAGTCCTTCTACAAGAAGGACCTCTCGCCGCAGCGAGAGCTGGTCTCGATGAACGACCTCGTTGGCGAGATGCTGGTGTTGCTGCGCAGCGAGGCTGACCGCCACTCGGTGGTAATGCGCACGCAGCTAGCGGCGGATTTACACTCCGTGAGCGCCGACCGGGTGCAGTTGCAACAGGTGTTGATGAACCTAATGCTGAACGGGATGGAGGCGATGAGCGAGCGGGGAGGCGAGCTCAAGATAAGCACACGGTGCGAGGGCGGGGAGGTGATGGTGTCGGTGAGTGACACCGGAGTGGGAATACCCGCTGAAAAGATGGAAGAAATCTTCAACGAATTCTTCACGACAAAGGCCGGGGGGACTGGTATGGGGCTGGCGATCAGCAGCACGATCATCGAGTCGCACGGCGGCCGACTTAGGGCGACTGCGAATCTGGGAAGTGGCGCAACTTTCCACTTCACTTTACCAATTGAATCTGAGGCCCCTAAGTGATCGCTGCAGACGCACCCATTGTGTTCATCGTCGACGACGACGCGAGTGTGCGCCGATCGGTCCAGGATCTTTTGTCGTCGGTGGCATTGCGGTCTGAGGCGTTTGCGACGCCGCAGGAGTTTCTCGATAGCAAACGCGCCGACTGCTCGAGTTGCCTGGTTCTCGACGTCAGACTTCCAGGTATGAGTGGTTTGGATTGTCAACGGAGACTGGCCGAAGCGGGAGTGACCATTCCAATCATCTTCATCACGGGACACGGTGATGTCCCAGTGACAGTTCGGGCAATGAAATCGGGCGCCGTTGAAGTCCTGACGAAGCCTGTTAGACCTCAGGAACTGCTTGACGCAGTGCAGCAGGCGCTCGACCGGGACAGAAAATTGCGCGAAAAACGTCGAGAGACCGCGGAAGTGCGAAAGCGTTACGAGACGTTGACCGCCCGTGAGCTTGAGGTAATGGAACTGGTGGCTTCAGGACTCCTGAATAAACAAATTGCGGCCAAGCTCGGGACCGGCGAACACACAGTCAAAATCCATCGTGGCCATGTTATGGAAAAAATGAAGGCTGATTCGCTGCCCGCACTAATCAGAATGGCTGATTCGTTGAAATCAAGCTAGCCACCCATGCCCGCTGCGGAAGCGCACAACCGTACCCCGTTGTTGCACCGCGATTTCCGCTCCTCAAGATTCGCTCCCAACTTCGTATTTATGACCCGACCCGGTCGAATGCCATGTAACCAAAGTTCAATTCGGCGCAACCAACGTCTAATTGTTTCCGCTCGCCGTGTCAGGCAAACTCGCACCGTGAACAACGAGAGTACCCGACAATTAGTTGCTATCGTCGACGATGATCGATCAGTCCAGAATGCGCTCAAGGATTTGATGGAATCCGCCGGGCTTTGGGCGCAGTGCTTCGGGTCTGCGGAAGAATTCCTTAAATCGGACCAGCGGAGCCAGACTGCCTCCGTGGTAGCGGACATTCGCATGCCGGGGATGTCAGGTCTCGAACTGCAAGCGAAGCTAAAGGCCGAAGGGTCTCGCATTCCAATCATCTTCATTACGGCCCACGGTGACGCCAAGATGAAGACGCAGGCCATGGAAGCAGGCGCAACAGAGTTCCTGTCCAAGCCTTTGGATAATGAAGTTTTGCTTGAGAAAGTCCTGACGGCGCTAAAGGGCTGAACAACAAAATCACACTCGATTTTTCAATAGGAGCATGGCGATGAATTCAAACGTCCTGGCTTTCTTAGAGCCGCGCGAGGCATCACCTTTAGCAGTGGATCCCAGCGCACTCGGGGAAGTTAATAGAAATGGTGATGAGGCGGCTTTTGTCGGAATCGTAGGAAACAGCGCGCCACTGCGACGCGTCTTACAGCTCGTCGAAATGGTCGCGGCAAGTGATGCCACGGTGCTCTTGTTGGGCGAAACAGGAACCGGCAAGGAATTAATCGCCCGCGCTATCCACGAACGCAGTCAGCGGCGCAAAGAAAACTTCGTGACGCTGAACTGCGCCGCAATTCCCAGCGCGTTATTTGAAAGCGAACTTTTTGGTCATGAGCGCGGTGCTTTCACCGGCGCGTATATTCAGAAGATGGGCCGGCTGGAGTTAGCCAACCACGGCACCTTGTTTCTCGACGAAGTCGGTGAGATGCCAATGGAACTCCAGCCAAAACTCCTGCGGGCGTTACAGGAACGAGCTTACGAACGCGTTGGCAGTGCCCGCACCAAGAGCGTCGACCTGAGATTGGTTGCAGCCACAAATTGCGACCTGGAACAGATGATGGCGGACAAGCAGTTTCGCAGCGATCTCTATTATCGCCTGAATGTTTTTCCCATCCAGCTTCCGCCGCTGTGCGAGCGCCGCGAAGATATTCCTTTGTTGGTGGAACACTTCACGCAGAAGTACGCGCAGCGTATGGGCAAACAGATTGAGACGATTCCTGCAGCGATGATGCAAAAACTCATGCGCTGGGACTGGCCGGGAAATGTGCGTGAGTTGGAGAACCTGATTGAACGGTCCGTAATCCTGACTACTGGCAGTACTCTCAATGTTTCGTTGCCGGCAAAGATAAGCGGCGCTATAGATGCGGCGGAAGTAGTAGGCAACTTCGAGGAGCAAGCTCGGATCGTTAGTGTGCTGCGTGAAACCAACGGTCGCATCAGTGGACCTAACGGCGCGGCCCTTCGACTTGGAGTGAAACGCAGCACGTTGCTCGACCGCATGAAGAAACTCGGCATAGATGCTCGAGAAGTCAGGGGCAATAGAGCATACGCCACAATTTAGTCGATAAAAGAAAGAGACTGGAAAGATAATCATTCAGTTCGTATTTCATACCACGTCAGTGCCCAATGCGGCGCGTGGCTAGGCAAGCGCCGCCACAAGCGCAATCAACTTAACAACCGCGAGGCCAGAGCGATCAACTTGATTCGTGAACGTCTGCTTCTCATATCCCGCTCCTTCGTCTCTAAATGCGAACTCCGTTTCAAAACTCGGTATGCGAAATGGCAACGCCCATGCCAGCCTTGCTGAACCTTCACGAGACCTAATTGCTTTGCAAACTGAAGGACTTGATCGCGACTAATGTCGGGGGGCCGCTTCGCACAACGACGCACTGCCGGATTTGACGGGTTGCCTACCAGCGTTGCTAAGGAAACGTCCAAAACTTCACGACCGACGTTTCTCGATTTGATGCAACCTCCGCCGATTTGTTCAGTGACAGGCCGTGCTCTCACTTTGGCAAAGCGATTGCTAAATCTTGAAGGGAAGGAGCCCACAATGCAGATCAGGAAGTTACTGAGGTCGACAGTCCCTCGAATTTCCGAGGTGGTCGTAAGAGTTCTGGAATCATGGCCGACAGTTTGTGTGATAAGGCGTCGTACCCGCACGATCCTCTCCCCAACTAAGACCCAGCATCATTACTGCGACTTGTTGATGAACGCAACGACTTGCAGAATGACGCAAAGCAGTTCTTCCATCAAATGGATCGAATCAAAGTGGGGCACGCAACGGCTCTTTGTGGAAATCGAAAAGTACGATTCACATGAACTCCGAGACTAACGATGGATTGTTTATTCAGGCGCAAGTGTTGCCTGAGAATGATCCATTGTGAACAACCAACTCATCGCTGAAGGATTTAACTGTTTCGCCTGTGGTTTGCAGATTTCTCCTTGGAAGCAATTCTTGGCGCGTTACTTTGTTGGCAAAGATTCCTGATGATGCTGCGGTGAATGCCTAAAGGACTTCGGTCAGATTTGATGGACTAGAAAGGGGTTGTTGTAGTTTCGTGGGTCGTAGGGCTTGCGAATGGAACTATTAACGTTACGCGAAAGACGGAATCACATGTCTTGCACGATTGAAAATCTCAAGGCAGGTAGCCCAGATACGGTCAGGTGTGGCTGCTACAAGAGATAGGCGTTGGAACCACTGCGCCACAATCGTGGGCCGCCGGTTTCTTTGTCACGCTCGTCCGTCGTACTATGTTTGTTGGAGAACATTCGGTGAAACGGGATTGACGTAACTTTGCAAGGAATCACACAAGATCGACGATTTCCTGCGGCCCAAGATTGTTGAACGCGGTTGACCCGGGGTAGTTGAGGGATCTAAAATCCTAAAAGGCCTTGGGTGGGGTTGACCAGCAGGCCAAACGGTCGTTACTTTATGGAGCGTGCCCGGCCCAAAATATTCAGTGGGATGAGACTCTCGCGCTATGGTCGGTTCCAACTCTGAATTTGTCACCGTGCGACAAATGGCGTTGGCATATGATGTGCCTTAGGAAAATAAGAGGCGCAAGTTTGGGCTTAACTTTGATTCAAAGGAGTACACATGAGCAGTCAACATTCCAGTGGTGACCTTTCACGCTTGGTAGAGGGTACCTCACAACCACAGCAACCGTTGGTTGATGACCATCCCAGACGGAGCACCGCGACACGTAGTGACGACGGGACTTTTAGCGTGGTTTCTGGCAGGTTACCGGAGTCTCAAACTGCCACGCATCGCTGTCGCTTCTACCGAATCAGTTCCAAGGGATTGCCATCGGGTAGCTTCATCTATGCGATGGTGCGCGACACGATGGAGGAACCGATTGCCAGTGGTAGCCTACCGAACGGTGTGCTAGTGTTTGAGGAGCGCGATTCATCGTTTGAAAACGTGCAGTCGAAAACAAAATACTTTCGCGAAAGTTTGGGTAACGTTCGCGTTGCTGATTGGCGGAACTTCGGTTCGCTTTGACAGGGAATCTGATTAGTGATCCCAGCTCGAGATTGTATGAGTCTTTCTTACTTACCTGACTAACAACTGCGGTCCACCAACGTGGTTGGCTTAGTTTTTATTTCTTCCAACTACCTAGCAGTCGAATCCGTTCCGATCAATTCCGAATCGGCGGCGAGTTTTAGCATGAGCCTGCAACCAAAACGAATTTGCGTAGTGGGTGGTGGCGTAAATGGTCTTTCCTGCGCAATTCGCCTCAGAGAACACGGCCATCAAGTCACGATAATCGCTCGCGACGAAGGCGATCGAACGACATCATCAATTGCAGCGGCATTTTGGTATCCCTTTGCGCCCGGCAAGATTCCTGTACATACGTGGTACAAACACGAATGGGCAGTACGTTCTTACCAGGTTTTTCAGGATTTGGTAGACACTTCAGGTACGGGTATCTCAGAGACGTATCTTTACGAATACTTTACTGACGACCTGCCAGATGATGAAGTACAAGGCAGTATCGAGGCAATGTGGTGGCGCAAACATAAGGATATTCCAAATATCCAGTTTAGGCCGTTGGCGCCAAGTGAGTTTGCGGGAAAGCGAATTCGAGAATTTCAAATCCAGGCGGGAATATCCTTTCGGACGTTCGTGATAAATATGTCAGACTATCTGACATACCTTAGACGCCGCGTTGACGAACTCGCCATCAGTTTCAATTTTCTGACCCTGACCGAGATAACACCTCTGCTTGACGAGTTCGACCGCGTCGTAAACTGTTCGGGCCTTGGCGCCAAGGCTCTCGAACCTAAAGACAGGGATCCCGTGACTGGAGAACATCGTCTGCGCCCTGTCGAGGGTGTCGTCGTCAGCATAGGTCCAATGGAAGCAGTGAACGATATTATTCTAATCCATTGCGGCGACTATTTTGGAAACCTGCCAATGTACATCGTACCGCGCAGCGGTAGCCATCCAGACCTTATTTTGGGTGGTTCAACGACGAGCGAAATAGATTTTGATACGCCTGAGAGAAAGGCGTATCTGCCTCAGCATCTTCCCTGGAATAGTCTAGACGCAGAACACTGGACCAAGGTAGACACGGATCGAATTGTCGCGGATTGCTCCTCGTTTGAGCAGAAGATAACATCAGAAAACCCAGAGAGACTTATGGTCAAAGTCGGCTATCGGCCTTCACGTGATCCAGAAGTTCGGCTTGAGAGAGACGGTAACGTCATTCATAACTATGGGCACGCAGGCGCAGGTGTGACGCTATCCTGGGGTTGCGCTGAGGCAGTTGCAGATTTGATCGATCAATGATGAAGGATTACTGACAAGCGAATCTGGCGAGCTAGTGTCTTGTCAGCGCACATTTGCTACAAACAGCGTGAGGCCGCATGAAATCAAACCTGGCCTGAAGGGACATGAAAATAGCCGTAATGCTCTCAGCGATGGACTCTTCGGGAAGGTCAGGAATTTCGATGATTCTTTGTAAGTGAAAAGCTAGAACGTTTGAAAAATCAACGTAACAGCCAATAGCGGATCGTCTAAAAGAGTTATCGACGAGTGTGCTAAGCGTGCCAAGGTTCATTGAAAAATAGGGCGACACGAAACCTTCACCTGAGTTCTTGTAAAACTCTTTGCGCGTCGGTAACCCCACTCCTGCCTGGAGTCGGTCCATCTCCGCTTCACGGCTCGTGAGTAGCTTAATAATTTCCAATCCGACATCCGGCGCTGCCGAGTAAGAAGTGATCCCGCAATACCATTCCCCGGCTATTGAGATGTTTCCCGGCAGCGGCTTAACCGCAATTCCGACGCGATCGTCCGGAGGCATCTGTGAAAGCAACTGATTCAGAGTTGTATACCAATGCCGCCAAACAACTGCGGTCAGGCTCACTTGACCCTCGCCAAACGGCTGCGATTCCTGACTCCCTTCGTTTTGACGAATACTGGCGTTGTAGGCTCGACGCGTCAGTTGTCTAAAAAGTTTGGCTGCCTTGATCGCGTTTGAGCCGTTCAACCACTCTTTCAACTGGCAGTCAGCCAAGTTGGTTTTGGGACGAGGTCCCAGCCAAAGCAAGATCTCAAAAAAAAGGCAATTGAAATGCTCGGTGCTGGCTTTGGGAAAATCGAAAAAAAACTTGCTCGGATCCGGGTTGTCTTTTTCCCATCTTGCGCAGGCGTTTGCCAGCTCCGACCATGATTCAGTTATTGTGTCGTTGAGTTTGTATTCACGAATGACGTTATCGAGATGGTCTTTATGGTAAGCGAGCAGACTAACATTATGAAAATACGGTACGGCAAAAAAGCTGCCGGTAGAAATGCGGATTCGGTCCGCGCATAGGAAATCAGCCCACTCCTCATCATTCCATTGAGATGCGAGAAATCTGAACAGCAGCTCTTGATTAGCAAAGTCTGAGATGTCCGGCAGTTGAAATTCATCGAGCTGAATAACCTGAAGCTCATCAACGGCCGAGGATAGCGCCAATGCCTTGGCTCTGGTCGTGTAAATTCGATCCTTACTGTCGTTTTCAATATGTTCGGTCAGAACGGATTTGAGGCCCTCGATAATCCGCTCGTTGTATCGTTGCTGAATGCTGTTCTTAGTTTTAAAGAAGAGACGTATCTTAACGGTGGCAGTCTCGCCGTCTCTGAGAATTCGAAGCAAGGAAGAGCTCGGCTTAACGTCCAGACCTTGCGGCGTCAGACTCAACTCGAAAGCCTCGCGCCGATGCTTCATGCCTCTGGTCTTTAGAACACGGACCATGACCCGTCGTACGCCGCGAAACTCGAAGCGTTCAAACTGAACCACACAGTCCGCGCCATCGATGATCGATCGTTGAACAACGGACGCTTTGTCATTCCCCACGTCACCGCAAATGATTAGGTTAGTAGTGCGCTGACGTCTTAGGAAATCCAGCAGAGTGTCCCCGAAGGTTTCGTCATCGCGAACGAAAGGGCTGCTCAACTCCCAGTGAGCGATATTATCGACCATTACGCGATCAATCCAGGGTCCCTCTAGAATTGCTTCACGCAGTTGATCTTCAATTCTTTGCAGGATCAGGCCCGGGTGAACATGGCCGCGGGGAAGTTCGCATTTCTTTATGTCACTTCTATTTTTTCGACCTTTAAAGTGACGTATGAAGTCCTGATCCAGAAGATAGTCAATTGTTGATTCATTATCTCTTGCTGCTACGAGTAACGACCGCTCTTGACCGCGCCAGTCCGCACCGAGCAGAAATAACATTCCCAATTGAGTTTTGAAAGAGCCGCCCGCTCCCTGGAAAACTATGACATCTCCGCGCGACATGGCGTCGCTGCCCAGCAGATTATCAAGCGATTGCAGGCCAAACTTGACACTCTCTTTGTAGCCTCGTGTTCCGATAATGCTGCGGGGTCGAATCTTCGCGTTTACTGAAGCCGACGAAGGATAAATTCGGATTCCGACGCCTGACACTATTGAAAACGGATGTTCCCCCCTCTGTTCACGCTGAAGGCGAGACTTGCTGATTTCGAATATGCGCGAGGCATAGCCGTGATCCTTTTTGACAGACAACTGTATTACCGTGTCCGCTATGTTCTGCTCAAAGAGGAGATCCTTCTGTGGATCGTTTCCTTCCTCGGCAACCAATAATATGTTCGTTCCGTCACGTTCAATCGCGTCCAAAGTCTTGAGCATCTGGGCCCTTAATTTAGCCTCGTCGCTCTGGGGCCGGTTGATACTGTTGACCGGATCGACGCACATCAGTCTCAAGCCATAGTTCCCCATTCTGGATGCATTGTCCTCAAGCGCGGTGAGAAAATCGTCGAAGGAGTCCTTCATCGTGCGCAGAAAGATGAGTGCACCACGCCCCGGCTCCGGGTTAGCCAGGATCGGGCCGGCTTCTCTAGGGTCGGTCGCTATTACTACGGAACGATCATTTGGCAGAGCATTGATGGACTCAAGCGTGTAACGGCACTCATCGGCGGACTGCTCCAGCGGCATTATCCACGCCAAGCCGCCCTTGCGCGCGACTTCCGCCGCGAGTTGCAACGAAAGCAAAGATTTACCGGTGCCGAACTGCCCGCGTATTAGCACGGTGCGGCCGCCGAGTGCCCTTTCTGCTGAAGATTGAAGGTCTTCAGCGAACATAATGCCGCCGCCAAATAATACGTCGAATCCCTTCATGCCGGTGGGCATGCCGTACAAATTCGAAATTAAGTAAGTGGCATCGAAGACAGAGGTCTTAAGAACAATGGCATCTGAGCTATAAGGATAAATTCGCAGATAGCCAACCTCCCGGCAGCATTCGACGAACAGATTGACGAGCTTCGCCGCGTCGCTGACCTTTTGGGCGTCGTTTTTTAGAGCCTCATGAAGTCTTGGAACGAAGTCTCCCTGAAAACTGATGACGGGCTTAAAGCCTGGCTTGTAAGCGTCGTTTACTGTATTCGCCATTAAGTGAAGGAACCGAACCGTGGCAGGAGTCATCGCAAAACCGTAATGATCCCGAAGGTGGCGCACTACATGATAACGGAGCTCGTGATCCGGTCTGAGATCGCCGAGAATCCTTCGGGCCAGACCAAACTCCCTGAGTATTTCCAAGCTAAATAATATTTGACCGTCGGCCGTTTCTATAGCAGCGGGATTGCGTGGCTCAGCCTGCTCGTTCTTCTTAACAGCACCACCTTTACCTTTGCTCGACTCTTCCTTTTGGCTCGACGTGTGAACGTCGGATCGCTCCAGTACTTTGAGAATGAGCGCAAGAACACGCGGATGCCCACCCCACGATCGTAGGAGTTCTTCCTGGGGAATGAAACGGGTGCCTTCCTTTTTGCATTTCTCAGTAAGATCTGCTCGCAGAGCTGCCTCCCAGAGAACACGCGTGAGTTCCATAAGGGCGTCAATAGCACCTGCATATCCACCGCAAAGACGGACGATCTCAACTGGATTTGTGGTCTCTATTGCCATTTAGAACTCTCTCATTTTGGAACGTAATCTCTTCAAATTAAGACAAACTCTCGTTCCACAGTTTCTGCCAATTGCCCTGGCTTGCCACCCTGGCTAACGAACGTGGTACAGGAGTCTCCAAAATCGAAGGCGCTGAGAAACGGCCTTCGCCCTTCAGGGGTCCACTTGATCACCTGCTTGGAGCAAAGGTAATAAAAGGCCGGCTCCGCGCCGAGTACTCTCAATTCGGCGTCATTCAAAACAATCCCGGATGAGTTGCTGAGCTCGTGGGCTACTCTCTGGATTTCTTCCGGCGGGGACGCATATGAACCACGAAAACCTTCGGCGATCTCTTCGCACGCACGAATTCTCTCTGACGACTCAATCGATTGAATCATCCTGATGGATTTGCTTATTTCGAGAACCATGTATCCAGAAGTGACCTTATCACTGGAAACAATTCCCCGAACGAAAGCCTGGGCATGCAAGTTTTCCGAAAGCCGCATAATACGTTTTTGAAAGCTTTCCCAGGTCCATGTAGGAAATTCGCTCCGAACTCGGAGCTCGAAGACAGTGTCCAACCGTTCCGGAGTGCGCGAGTATTTCAGGGCAAGCGCATATCGCAAGATGATCTGCGCGCGCAACGAATAATCAGGCGCAGGCGATCTGGGCATGCCGGCGGTGGCGGCCCTGGCCATGCTAATGATTTCTTTCGCGCGAGTACAGTTGCTTTCCTGGTGTTGGGCAAAGAAGTCGACAAGCTGATCGGTAGCTTGATCCATCAACGCTCGAGCGAACTGATTCAGGAACTCCAACACTTTTTCATCGACACCGATACCGGCCCAACCTCTCGCACCAATCTTCTGCCAATCAAATTCACTTGGAAGTTCTATATTTGCGACTTCGAAGGCTTGCTGCGAAACCCATACAGCCATCGCGAACCGGATTGCCGGCTTCGGTGTTGGCAGGAGTGTGATTAGAGTGTCTCCCGAGAGATTGGCCATTTCGCGGGAGTAGGCCGCCGCTGTGGAGTCCCTTTCCCGGCGAGCGGAGAGGATGTGGCAGCGGTCCGTGCGCGTGTCGCGAACGATTGGCAGGAAGGCACCGGAGGCGACACGCGTACTACCGTCGAATCCAACAATTTCCAAATGGTTGTAATCGTCGGTGGAAAAACTCATGATAAACGGACTTCCCGGCGTACCCAATCCTCAATTTCTTCACAGTAATACGGCGAACCACCGGGCATCAGTTCCAGAACTGTTTCAATGAAAAGCTGCAGATGCGAATGCTGTGAGCCCAAGGGGGGATGCTGTTCGGCAGCTTCGTATAGCAGGTCTGCTTGATCAGGTCGCGCACACCACGCCGACGCGCTCAGCCAATCTGGCCCTTTATCGAAACGCACTTCAAACACCCAGGCGCGCCAGCTATTTGGAGCCTGGAACAAACCATCCGGATCATCTTGCCACGGTCGACCAGACCAGTATGCTTGAAGCGGATGAAAAAAGGCGGCTAGGTATTTCTTGAAGTCGACCCTCCAGTTCTTGAGATCAAATATAGACTCTTCGGTAAACTTTGCAAGAGTAGCCGGATCGTAGTCAGGCAAACTCCAACGAATGCAGCCGCAAAATAGTCCGCCCGTATCATAGGGAGTTGCGCTTCCTTTACGATCCTTCTCACATTCGGGTGGAAACGCGAGAGCGACGGGACCGAATTCTGGACACGCGCGACCGGCATAGAAATAGGCAGAACTTTTCAACCCATGCGCTTGTTCAGACGCTCGAGCAGTCTCGGAACAATATCCGGTAGACGCATCTGAAGTAGGTATCTCCAGGCAACCGCTCGCGAACAACTCTTCGAAAGCCATGAAGTGTCCGCTGACGTGTACGAGGTGCATGTTGGCAGCCGCGTACTCGGCGTGGAGCAAGTTGCGCTCATAGATTGACTGCCAGGATGGGTCGGAAGCTATTCGGGAATCAAGGTCAGTGAGGGCAGGCATCTTTCTCCTCGGGGGTTGAGCGTAGAAGAAGCTAAGGTACTCCAAATATCTTAGCAGCGACGAATCGTCCGCTGTTAGTTGATCGAAAGGCCTGAGTTGTTGCAGCTGAATGGCCCAATGTGAGCAGTGATTGCGCCGCATACGGTATGACAAGCCCTATCGAAAAGTCAACAGAGGTTGCGAGTCTCAGTCTGCAATTGTCATGGCCGTTTAGAGAGGCAATCTGGGTATCAAGCGGTGGACCGACAGTCGCCCCTCCGCTTGTTGCAATTCACGTCTAATCAGTCTATTAGGTTCTATACAGGAATCAGTAGACTGCGGAAAGGTGTAAGGTAAAGAACATGCCGCGCCTTGATTTTGGGAATACTAAGCTTGCGTTCAAGACGAAGAGTAAGAAAGAGCTCAAAAGAGCATACTGGCTCTTTCGATTAATTGCTCCGTTTAGGAACGACCTTTTAGCGAGCGCTGGAATGTGGATTGCGAATCTCATAACAAGACTAAGACTACCTCTGCTGCGCGTGCCTCTCGATATGTTGTTCAATCACTTTTGCGGTGGAAGAACAATAGAAGACTGCCGCGAGACGATTTCGACACTAGCTCAGTCTGGCATTAAGACAACCCTCGACTACTGTATCGAAGCTTTGGAAGATGAAGCTGATTTGCATGAAACGACGAGTGAGATTCTTAGAAACATAGCTGAAGCGCGGAATGATCGTCGAATTCCTTTTTGCGTATTTAAAGTGACTAGCGTTGGTCGCTCCGAGCTGTTGGAAAAGATGAGTGCGGGAAGCTCTTTGCTTGCGAGCGAAGCGTCACAATACAGCCGCATAGAGGAAAGGATAGATAGCATCTGTAAGTCTGCGCTTGATTCCGATGTTCGAGTTCTCATAGACGCAGAGGAGAGTTGGCTGCAGACTGCCATAGATGATTTGGCCGTGAAGGCAATGGAGAGGTACAACACGCGGAGCGCAGTGGTTTTTAATACTTTCCAAATGTATCGCAAAGACAGATTGGAATTCCTACAACAATCATATGAGCGAGCCGCAGCAGCGCCATATTTCCTGGGTGTGAAGCTTGTTAGAGGAGCGTATTTGGAACGGGAAAGAATGCGGGCCACCAGAATGAAATACCCATCGCCCGTGCATGACACGAAGTTTGACACCGATACCGCTTATAACCTGGCTTTGAAGTTCTGTGTCAAGAATATGCAAAAGATCGCCCTATACGTTGGAACACACAACCAAGAGAGCATCCAACTGTTGATCGATTCACTGGAGCGGGATGGAATCCCAAGAGATGCCTCATCCGTCTATCTCTCGCAACTTTTTGGCATGGGCGACAACATCACATATGCCTTAGCAAGTGAAGGTTATAATGTAGCCAAATTCGTGCCATATGGAAAACTGGAGTTGGCTTTGCCTTATCTGCTTCGGAGAGCCAGAGAGAATTCCGCAGTTCGAGGAGAGGTGGGAAGAGAACTTGAGCTAATTGTTCGTGAGATGACGCGAAGGCGAAAGCAGACACGGTATAACAAGTAATCGTGGGAATAACAAAAAGAAGCGACGACTACTCACAGTGGTATCTCGACATCATTAGGGAGGCCAAGCTCGCCGACCACTCGCTGGTGAAAGGTTGCATGATTATTCGTCCTGACGGCTACGCGATTTGGGGGGAAATGCAAAGAGTCCTGGATAATATGTTCCGTGCAACTGGGCACGTCAACGCTTATTTCCCGTTGTTTATCCCAAAATCTTATTTGAGTCGCGAGGCTAAACATGTCGAACACTTCGCCAAGGGATGTGCCATTGTCACTCACTACCGATTGAAGACCGACGATGAGGGCAGTCTCGTAGTTGATGAAGACGCCAAGCTGGAGGAAGAACTAATTATTCAGCCAACGTCTGAGACGATAATTTGGAATGCCTATAGGAATTGGATACCGTCCCATCGTGATCTACCCATTCTCATAAACCAATGGGCCAACGTGGTCAGGTGGGAGATGCGAACCCAGCTGTTTTTGAGGACCTCAGAGTTTTTGTGGCAAGAGGGGCCCACAGCCCATCGAACCTATGAAGAAGCTGAGGAGGAAGCCTTACGAATATTGGATATCCACACCACCTTCGCCGAAGACTACATGGCGATGCCGGTCTACTCCGGGAAAACAACCGAGGGAGAGAAGTTCGCCGGCGCACATCATACTTACACTATTAAGGCCATGATGCAGGACAAGAAAGCACTTCAAGCCGGGACATCACATCACCTTGGCCAGAGTTTTGCTAAAGGCATTTGATGTGAAGTTTCAAGACAGCGATGGACTGGAGAAAAAATACGTCTGGGCCACGAGTTGGGGAGTAGGCGGTTAATAGCTGCTCTTATTATGTCTCACAGTGATGACAAAGGGCTCGTACTGCCTCCGAAACTAGCATCGAACCAAGTTGTAAACGTCCCCATTGGAAAACGGAAGCTGATAAATCTCAAGTGATGGGCTACTCAGCCAAGCTAAATGCTCGTTTACTTGAGCAGGCGGCCCGGAGTTATTTAGATGCAAGAGAAGATCGTTCGCCAGGTTGGAATTTCAACGAATCAGAGTTAAAAGGCATTCCCATCCGACTAGACGTAGGATCAAAAGAGGTTGCAAGCAAGACCGTCGTTATTAGCGGAAGGGACGATGGAAGCAAAGAGACTTTTGCGCTTGATGAAATTCCGAACAAGGTAACAATCTTACTTACTGAAATTCAGGATAGTCTATTGAGAAAGGCCAGAGCATTTCGAGATAGTAATACCTTCGACCAAAAAGTTACAGTGAGGCGGTCGAAAATTTTGGCGTCAAATTCCGGGTTCGTAAAAGCTTTTCTGGAATGGAACAAGTCGAAGACGAGCGTAAATCAAAAAAGATTCAGACAAGTGTCAGATGCTTGCGCTCGGATGGATCGGGAGAAAAAGGAAAATGTACCGCTCAGGGTATGAGATAGATAAGCGAGTCATCCTCGGGAAGGCGTATTAAGTCGTGTAGCGAAAATGAAGCGCGGTGCTCCTGGTGCTTGTCGCTGAGCTAATCAAAAGCATAAAAGGGCGATAAGGAAACAGGACGTTCAGAACTGACGCGATGGAGATCAACCCACGCGGACCCTGCCGCAAGAACTAATCCAGGTAGGCAAAGATATAAGATCGCGTGCCGCCGCGAGTGAAGTGAAAGAGGTGGTGCATCCTCGGGCTCTGGGCCTAAGAGTCTTGCCCTACCGACCATGGCCATAGGAATCCGTAATGGTCACCCCAACAGGGTAACCGTAAACAACTTCCTCACTAGGTTGTGGGACTTGGTCGATCACCAGGCCAGGCTGAAGTGGTAGATCGTAGCGCGTCGCCAACAGTCGAATGTTCAAGTTAGAGGCGTGAAGTTTGGGTCCGCGTCTTCATAACTCAAGCCTTTGATCGAGGGAACTTTTCATTGTTCCAGTACGCTAGTCGAAACTATGCACTTTAGTGCAAGACTTTCAGTTGCTACACACGTTAAGAGCGTGGTAGAAGTCGTGCCCGATGCGGGAAGACCGACACAGTGGGCACACGATAACGCGGCTTACGGCACACCTGGTATGGGTGACAAAGTACCGCTACCCGGTGCTGGAGGGGGACATTAAGCTGCGCTGCAGAGACCTGCTGATACAAATATGTGACGCCGAGGACGTACGCATTCTCAAGGGAGTGGTAAGCAAAGACCATGTGCAGATGCAAGTCGAGTATGGTCCGTCGAAGTCGTTGTCGGATTTGGTCAAGCGGATGAAAGGACGGACCTCGCGGCGGCTGCAACAAGAGTACCCCGCGCTGGGAAAGAAATACTGGGGTCGGCACTTTTGGGCGATCGGCTACGGAGCCTGGAGCACCGGAAACATCACGGATGAAGCTGTACAAGAGTATTTGGAGCATCATCGTCATCCATCAAACCAACAAAGCGACACCTTCATCATGGAATGAGTCGGACTTTCAGTCCCGGCGCAACCTATGCACTTTCAGTGCATAGTGGTTTAGTAGGACTAGTTTTGAACGGTGTTCGTGGTGCACGTCCCCGCTGAGTGCTAAAAGTGCCACGGAAAATATGACGGTCGGTACGACTATGTAGACGATGAACGCCATGATCGCAAGGATAATGATTAGTGATTTCTCTTTGCCTCGCATGCTGTAGCCAACGAGTAGCCCGAATATGAATCTCATTTCGTATGCTCCTTTTAGATCTCTTTTGGATCTGGGGTAGCGGTGTCGGCCTTTAGTACTCGGCTTCGTGCTTGTGCGTAAGCTTTCAGCTCGCGATGGGTGCGCTTGCGAAAAGCGTAGAGCCTACCTTCTTAGGGGCGGGGTAATATGTGCGAGAAGTGCGATGGGATAGAGAACGCGGCGGAAAACACTCGGCTCGGGTTCAATGAGAGTAGAACGTTTCATGAGAGTCTGCTCCGTTCCCCAAGGAAGATCGTTTCGAAGCACGTGATTATTCGTTAGGGATTTCTATGAAAACATCTCACTCAATTAGCAGATTATTTGGTGTCCAGTCAGTGCCCGATGGTGAGGCATTGGTCACCTCGGTGGGCCATGTGAGAAATGAAAACGAGCGATGAAACCTCAGCATTGTTAGAACTGCTGAGTAAAAGCGGGAAAGAGAATTGAGCTTTTCAGGTCCCCTTCGGCAAATCAACTCCGAAAGTCTAATAGATTCACTGGTTTATTATGGGTGTCGAAGGTAATTCGGCACCCATACCTGATATAGACACCAACCACCGCTGGGATACAACATACCGGAGGAAGACGCTTGGAGGCAGGGCGAATTCTCGATCATCTTGGCGCGCGACGTCGCGGACAACCAAGTCAGGGGCTTCATCGTCGAGAACAGGACAACACCCGCGTTCTTAAGCCTCAAAGTGCCAAAGAACCCTGCCCTCGCGCCCACTTACGGCTGGGACATAACCCAGCGCATCCAGCAAATTTCAGAAGAAGTGCTCAAGTTAACTAGGGCTCGCTATACTCGGCACCTCACCATCTGGAAGCGAAGGGCTGGATCGTTTCCGAATGCGGCGAATCTTGACATCAGCCCTCGCGCGAATTACTACAAGCTGGTGCCAACCGGCCGGAAACAACTTGCTGAAAAGCGGGAGACGTTGGCGAGATTCTGTGGTGCGATTGAGCGAATTCTACAGGCTACCTACCTTTGGAGTTCCCTGATGTTGAGCAAACTCATGAACCAACTGCGCGCGTTGCTGCGAGGTGGAACGTGAACTGGACGAAGAAATGCAGTTGCATCGGAGGAAGGAGATCGAAGAGAACGTTCGCCGGATGAATCCAGAAGATGCGCGCAAGCACGCACTCAGAAGCTCTGGTGGGTAAAGCCGGTTAGGAAAGATTGCCGAGATGCGCGCGGCGTCAGGTGGTCCGAGAATGTATGGCGAGACTTACGCTATGGCATCCGAATGCTGTTGAAGCGGCCTGGCTTCACGACGATTTCCGCTCACCCTCGCCCTGATGAGTGAGATCGTCTCGCCTTCGGCACCATTCCACGAATTCATTATTGCCATCGGATGGCTCGAAGGATATTCGAAAAGTCGTCGCTCCAGACTCTCGTTCCCACCCTTCCTTCGAGCCGCTTCCATTGCGAGTTGATAGACAGATTACTGATCTCTGCCGGGGAACGAGCCATCACCACCCACTGAGACGGATCCTTGCCCTCGAAAGAACCAGGCTTCAAGTCGTCAAAGCCTATGCATATCAGTTTCCTGCTCGCAGCCAGGTCGGCAACGATCGGTTTTAGATTCAGACTTCGGCTCGATATGTGGAACGCCAGCATCCCACCCTGGGCCAGCTTGGACAGATAAAGATCAAGCGCTTGCTCAGTAACAAGATGGACCGGAATCGCATCGGAACTAAAAGCATCGAGGACAATTAATCCGTATTCGCCTTCCGGAGCGTTTTGTAAATTCAATCTCGCATCGCCCTCAACCACTCTTACTGATCCATTGGCGCAGTTTTGCAGGTACGCAAAATGTTGTGAGTTGCGTGCCAGGTTAATGACGTCCGGATTGATTTCGTAGAATGTCCACTGCTGACCAGGTTTAGAGTATGGCCCCATTGCGCCGACGCCGAGCCCGATCACAGCCACACGCGGGTTGGCAGGAGCGGCATTGAAAACGGCCATCAGCTGGCCCAATGGTCCATTCTCATGATGGTAAGAAAGAGGCTCACACCGCCGGGACGGATCCACAAACTGCCTGCCGTGGACAGTGTTGCCGCTGTACAAGCTATTAATCCTACTCATTGGATCGGTGGTCACGCGGTTTATCCCGAAGAAATTTCGACTAGCGTGGAGCGTAGCACCTGAAACTCCTGTGGAATAAATAGTGCCGAACATAACTGCACCGAGACATAAGGCAAAGCGCAGCGGCCGCTCTCTAAAAAAGTGATTAATTATTATTAACGGGATACCTGGCACGATGGCCAACTTAATGGTGGAAGATATAGCCTGTATTTTGGCAGTCAGTATTGCGAGGATTACTGTGAGGGCAAGAAGGCCCAGAGGATAGATTAGATCAAAATATCTATTGTGCAGGCGAACACCGACCTGGTCCGTGTCAGTCTTCGTGAGCTCGCCATCCCTCCCTCGGGCAAAGCCGGGCGCCAACATGCAAGCCATCACTATCGCCAAGGGATACTCAAGAACCGACGTGAACAAGAGCGGCGCAATTAACACATTGAAAACGCTACCCATCGCGCCGCCGGCCACGACCCACAAGTAATATTCCGGAAGATGCGCGGCTGATGGTCGATCGGTGGCTAGTTGCGTGTGGCACATCAATGCGGCAACGACGAAGAGGCCAAGATTTGCCAGGATTAAGAGCCAGGCCGGCTCTGTCGCACCAGAGGAAAGGATTAATGCTACGACCAGAGCGCTCACGACCATCGCTCGAGTTAGTGAAGCTGCGGATAGAAATTGCTTTCCTGAAAACGCAAGAACAAAAGTGAACAGATAAAGAGCTAAAGGTATCACCCAAAGCAGCGGCACCGCTGCTACGTCGGTGGTGATGTAGGTTGTAACTCCCAGCATCAGGCTTGAAGGAACAAACGACAATGCCAGCCAGCGAAGCCGGCGTGACGCAGGCAGCTTGTTAACTGTTCGAGCTTCGAGCTTTGGTCGATCGACTGAGACAGTGGCCCAGGGTTTTATCCACAATGCAATGGTACAAGTCAGAGTAACCAGAACCGCGAAGCCTATCCGCCATAGCCGGTGTTGCTGATTCAAACCAAGACTGGGTTCCAGCGCCAACGGGAAGGCTACGAGTGCAACCAAGCTTCCTGCATTGCTGGCTGAAAACAGAAAATAGGGATCATCCGATCGGTAGTGTTGTGACCTTGAAAACCAACTCTGCAATAGAGGACTACTCGAAGAAATAATGAAGAATGGCAGCCCGACAGCAAGCAAAAGAGTTTCCAGAAGCCAGAGCGTAGGGCTTCCTTGATTTGAAGCGGAAAGCACCGGCGCGCTAAAGGGAGACAGCCAGAGGTGGACCGCAATCAACAGTATGAGAAATACATGTATTGCCATTTGGATTCGCAAGGTGAGCCATCTTGTGGAAACGAAGGCGTAAATGTATCCGATAAGAAGCGTGCTCTGAAAAAACAGTAGACAGGTATTCCAAACTGCTGGAGCCCCTCCCCAAATCGGCAACAGAGTCTTGGCAATGAGCGGCTGAATCCAAAACAGCAAGCTCGCACTAGTAAAAAGCGTCGCGGAAAATAGTAGCGGTGACAGGGAAGTAGAAGTCGACTTGTCTGGCGCCATTATGCGAGCCTTATCGGCGGAGGGTTGTAAACACGTCACGCTATTTAAGTGTCTTTGGCTCAGCCACAAGCGTGTCGTGCTCAACCCGAGCAGGAGCGAAAGCGAATTCTGCTGAATTGGTAGGAAGAGCGCAAGGCGCAAGCAACGTGTAGCGTGCCTCGATCGAAGGCTTCGTTTTTCAATCTCTTGAATGATGTGAGCCTGGCCACGCCAATCAATAATTTTGGCGCTGTGCGATAGCAGTTCCCGGCTTCGCCGCCCGATGTGCGGAAAGCTTCGCCTTTTCGACGAAAGTCTTAATCAATTCGCTTCGCCTTGCAGGAGGCGTAGCCTCGAGTATTTGTGCTGGTTGTAGTGGAAAGGCGGAGCCTTTCCGCACATCAGGCGGCAAAGCCGGCCGCCCAGACACTTTCGGCTGCTTCACAACAATTGATCCGACGAATGCAGACGACAGGCTAAAGCTTATCGAACACTTGTGGTTCAATGGGTGGGATTACAAATCTCGATTCATCACTGAGGTGGTGCGATGGCGCTAAGCAAAACTGTGAGCAGGTTAGTTCTTGGTTCGGCAATGATGCTGGTTTTCGGTTTGCTGGCTCCTTTGGCTCAGGCAACTCCTGAAACTCCAATCGTGCTTTGGCCAGAAGGTGCGCCGGGTTCACTTGGCAAAGAGCCAGGCGATATTCCCACGATCACTCCGTACCTGCCACCGAAAGAGAAGGTGACTGGGGCAGCTGTCATCGTTTGTCCCGGTGGTGGATACACGCACCTCGCCGATCATGAGGGCGGGCCCGTTGCTGAGTGGCTCAACACTCTTGGGGTTACTGCGTTTGTCCTGAAATATCGGTTGGGGCCACGTTACCATCACCCTGCGCCTCTGCAGGATGCGGCTCGGGCAATTCGTCTCGTGCGATCACGCGCGGCTGAGTGGGGGCTCGATCCGCAACGCATTGGTATCCTGGGATTCTCTGCGGGTGGACATCTGGCTTCGACCGCCGGAACGCACTTTGATTCTGGAAAGCCTGACGACGCAGACGCGATCGAGCGGGTGAGCTCGAAGCCAAACTTGATGATTCTGATCTATCCGGTGATCACCATGAGGGATAAGACGCACGCAGGATCGAAAAAGAATTTGCTCGGGGAGAATCCGTCAGCTGAACTTGTCGCGCTGCTGTCCAACGAGGAGCAAGTGACGAAAGAAACGCCGCCAACGTTTCTTGTGCATACGCAGACGGACACTGCGGTGCCGGTTGAAAACAGTTTGGTGTTCGTCGCGGCGTTACGGAAAGCCGGCGTGCCGTTTGAGTTTCATTTGTACGAGCGCGGCCCGCACGGCTTTGGACTTGGTGTGAAGGATCCCATCCTGGCAACCTGGCCCGATCGCTGTGCCGACTGGTTGCGCGTTCATGGGTTTGTTGCGGCGAGGTAGCCGATTTGAGTCCGGATGCCACGGGCTCGCCCCGTGGTAACTCACGTTAGCGGCTACAGAAGTGGTCCCGAATGATCGAGATGCCACGGGCTTGCCCCGTGGAGAATCACGCTAGTCGCTAATGGCCCAATCGTGAAATCTCCACGGGGCAAGCCCGTGGCATCTCGATGAACGACTTGCCTTTTTGTTAGCGGCCTGCGTGAATCTCCACGGGGCAAGCCCGTGGCATCTCGATGAAACGACTTGCCTTTTTGTTAGCGGCCTGCGTGATTCTCCACGGGGCAAGCCCGTGGCATCTCGATGAAACGACTTGCCTTTTTGTTAGTAGCCTGCGTGAATCTCCACGGGGCAAGCACGTGGCATCTCGGTGGCATCTCGATCAAAGTACTTACTCTTTTGTAGCGGCCTGCGTGAATCAACAACGGGGCAGGCCCGTGGCTTCAGAAGAAAAGCGTCACGTCCTCACTGGCTGGGCAACTGCTTTAACAGATCCTTCATTTCCATAACCGTCTTCGCGTATGCCGGGTCAGAGGCGAGGTTCTTCAGTTCGAATGGATCCTTCGCGGTGTCACACAGCATTGCCCCGCCGCGACCGTTATCCCATTCAACGTAGTGCCAGCGCTCGGTGCGTACTGATCTACCCAACTTGCCCTGGAAGAGAGTTACGCTGAAAGCCGGGTGGCTCCATGCTGCGTGTGGTTTCTTGAGCAGCGCCGCGAAGCTGTGGCCTTCGATGTGCGGAGGAGCAGGCAAACCACAAAGCTCCGCGAGCGTCGGGTACATATCAAGCAGTTGCACAGTACGTACGCTGGCCTGCGCCTTACCCTTCGGAACGGCAACAATCAGCGGCACTCGCAGCGCGATGTCGAACAGTGAATAGGCCTTGGACCACTTGCCTTTCTCACCGAGGTGATAGCCATGATCACCCCAAAATACGATGATGGTGTTTTCGCGAAGGCCGAGCCGATCAAGAGCGCCAACTACACGGCCCACTTGGGCGTCCATGAAACTCGTGGATGCGTAGTAGGCACGAATCATCTCGCGCGCTTCCATCGGTGAGGCGTCGCGGCCAATGAACAGATCGGTGTTCCGTTTGGAAACCGAAATCTGCGGAAAGCCGGGAGGAGCAGACGGTCGCGGCCCGAAATCGGAGGGCAGCGGAATCTTTTCCGGATCATACAAAGCGAAAAACTTCTTCGGCGCCGTGGGTGGGCTGTGTGGCTTGACGAAACCAACGGCGAGAAAAAAGGGCTTGTCTTTGTATCGCTCGAGATATTGAATAGCGCGCGTGGCAACCTTGTAATCGCCGTGCGATTCGCCGTCGCCTTCCAGCTCGATTATCCGATCGGAGCCTGACTCGCTCGCGTTTGGGGCTCGGCCTGCAGTGGGGACTTCCGGTTGATCGGATGGCGCGGCGCCCAGGGCAATTCTGCTTGGTGGACGATTGAGGATCGCGGGATCAGGCGGCTCGCCGCCTTCGGTCCAGGAGATCTCGTCGTCGATGCCGCCATGAAAAATCTTGCCGGTGCGCAGCGCCGCGTAACCGTTGTTTTTGAAATACTGCGGCAAGGTCACGAAGTCCGGGTGCTTCGCGCGAAAATAAGTATTGTTGTCCATGATCCCGGTCTGAGTAGGATAGACACCATTGAGTAGCGAAGCGCGTGATGGGTTGCACAACGGGAACTGGGCAAAGGCGCGATCGAATCGCGTGCCTCGCGCTGCCAGACCATCAATGTTTGGCGTCTTGATAATCTTGTTGCCGTAAGTACCTAACTCCGGGCGCAGATCGTCGGCGATAATGAACAGGACGTTGTATTTTGGTGCTGGAGCCGCCCGCGCTATTTCCCGAGCAGGAACTGAACAAGCCAGCAGGGCGAAGATACAAGCTAAGACTACGTGGGTGCGAAACTGTTTCATGATCGACTATCCGCAGATTATGCAGATTACACTGATTGTTAAGAGACTGATTTTCGCAGTTGAGCAGAGTTCCCGCAATGACGCTTTTACATCTGTGGAATCTGCGTAATCTGTGGATGAGAGCTTAGCGATGGTGAAGAAACATCACAAACAGACTTTGATTGCATTCCTGCTGTTGTTCAGCGCGCTAGCGTGCCGCAGTGTACCTACTCCCGCCACCGTAGCTTCGGATCCTTCGAAAAGTCAGAACATGGTGCTAATCAAAGGCGGCACATTTTTGATGGGCACCGACGATGGCATGGCTTATGAGGGACCGGCGCACGCAGTCACTGTTAACTCTTTCTGGATGGATGAGCACGAAGTCACTGTCGCCGAGTTCGCTGCATTCGTTGCCGCCACTCACTACCAAACTGAAGCGGAAACATTTGGCTGGTCGGGCGTCTTCAACAGTCAGACTGGCGAATGGGGCAGGGTTGATCGCGCTGATTGGCGTCATCCGGATGGACCAACGTCACAACCGAAGCCTGATGAACCGGTTTGCCAGATTTCGTGGCGCGATGCCGAAGCCTATGCTCGCTGGGCAGGGAAGCGCTTGCCGACAGAAGCTGAATGGGAGTACGCGGCGCGTGGAGGTTTGGCAGGAAAGAAATATGGGTGGGGTGATGAATTACGTCCAAACGGAAAGCCGGTAGCTAACTGGTGGCAGGGCCAATTTCCCGAGCACGATACCGGCGAAGACGGTTTCACCAATCGCGCGCCGATCAAGAGTTTTCCACCGAACGGTTATGGCTTGTACGACACAGCCGGCAACGTTTGGGAGTGGTGCGCCGATTGGTACGCTGGGGACTACTACAACGAGTCTCCACGAGATAATCCAGCGGGCCCGGCGAGCAGCAAAGAACGGGCGATCAGGGGCGGCGCCTGGATGTGCGCGGAAAATTTCTGCAGCAACTACCGCGTGGCTGCGCGAAGTCACGCGACGCCCGATACTGGCTTGAACAATCTCGGTTTCCGCTGCGCGCGCGATGAACAAAAGACCAAAAACTAAGCCGCAGATTACGCCGATTACACAGATGTTTGGTTAGTGATAAATGAACGTGACTCAGAATTATCTAAACGTCTCTGTAATCGGCGTAATCTGCGGCTAACGTCTTTCGTACTGCTTAAAGTTTTTTCCGCTCCACGCGCTCCAATCGCGTGTCGGGGAGGCCGGGGCATTGCAGGGCGGTAAAGTCGGCGACGTTCTGCAACGTGAAGATAGGAATGTTAGGTGCTCGCTGTCCCTTGACGTTAATGAAGTCCGCGCCTTGCACGTCATGAAGAACGAAAGGGCTTCGCTGGTCCTCAGTCAGATAACTCACCTCGACATTGTTTAGAGCAATGTTCTTAGCATGTCGTATGAAAAAACCATATGCCGGTATCTCACCAAACATCGACGGCTCGGGATAGTTTGTCTCGCGCTCAGGCGGTTGCAGTTCGGACCGGGCCGTGGTGCCGCCGCCTTGATAGTAGATGCGAATGTTGCTGAGTCTCACGTCTTCAATATCATGACCGGGGATGCCGCTAATGATCGAGGCGTAGCGCGGGTCGGCGTTATAGACAACCACGTTGCTGATAATGACACGTCGCAACTCGCCGGGAGCTACGCCTTTTGGTCCGCGCATGCGGCCGCCAAGCCGAAGAAAGATGGGTGAGTTCTTAACGTCCCGCATGGTGATGTTGGTGATCGCCACGTCCTCGAGCAGCCCGCCATCAACGGTTTCGAGCGCCAGCCCGCGACAGTGATCGAACACGATGTTCGAGATAGTGATGTTCTTAAAGCCGCCGTTGGATTCCGTGCCGAACTTCAGTCGTCCAGTCGGACCATCGCGATCGGGGGCCTCCTTAACATTGCGCTTGTAAGTAGCATCGAGCAGCGAGCCGATGTCGTAACCGCTCACCGCGCAGTTCGTAATCGTTACATTCTCAGTTGCGCGCGCGAACCCCAGCGCAAACGAACTCTTCAAAACGATCGCATCATCGTTCGGCGAATTAACGCTACAGTTTGAGATACGCACGTTCCGACAGGCGTCGATATCAAAGCCATCGCGATTGGTGTCGACCTTGAGACTATCAATCGTGAGATTGTCGACGCCCGTCGCCAGCAAAGCAAAATGTCCGCCGTTGAGAATTGAAAAATCGCGCAGCACCACATTGCGACTAAGCTTTAGTGAGATCGCTTTGTTGCCGAGTCCGTTCATCACGATCGGATCATCGGCTTCGCCCAGCGGCGATTGCACGGCAGCAGGCGCTTGAGCGCCGCCTAAACTAGCGGGTGTATCTCCAGCTTGCAGAGGGCGGCGCGGGCGTGGGCTGCGGCGAGTTAGTCCGCGCCCATCGATTCTACCTGGCCCAAGAACAGAGATATTCTCGAGACCGATACCCCAAATCAGACTGTTGCGCCAGTGGCTGTGGCCAAAGTCCTGATACATGTCCCATTCGTTTGGCTCAGGTAGATCGTAAGTGCCTTTGTCAGTTTTCGGATCAGCAGCGAGGATCGTGGCTCCCTGAGAAAGATAGAGCGCGATGTTGCTTTTCAAGCGAATCGAAAAACAGAGAAAAGTGCCGGCAGGGAGGTGCACCGTCCCTCCGCCTGCAGCCGCAGCAGCGTCGATTGCCTTATTAATGGCTGGTGTGTCGATAGTCTTTCCGTCACCCTTAGCCCCGAAAGCTCGCACGTCGAAGATGGGTGCGGCCTCGGGCGTTTTGTTCAGCCTCATTGCTGAATCCGCGGCAAGAGTTTGAGCTAAACTGAAGCAGGCAGCCAACGCAAGCATGACCACCGGAACGACTCTCATGTGCATTTTGGTTTTCATTGTGTATCGAAAGTCTAGTTTCCCGCCGACCCTGATGTTGTTTACTTTTGATTAAGCCTTCAACAGTAGAATCACAAGTCTGAAAGTCTTACGGTAAGGAAGGGCGGCTTGCCCCCGCCTCAACATGAATTGCATTCAACAGTGAGAGCTCCGGTAACTTGGGTGGGGCAAGCGGCCCTTCCTTACCTGAAAATTTGTGAACGTTGAGAGTTGTAAGTTAAGGAAACCCTTTACCGCCCTCGAAGCCGTCGGCCCCACACTTTCAAGATGTCTTTGCTATCGCAGCAGTGCAGACGCGGTCCATAGGATCGGAGACTGGCCGTGCAAATCACCCGAGCGGCGCGGACGATCGAGGTAGAATTTCAACTGCTTCTCGAGATCGGGACCGGCCTCCTGCCGAGACTTATTAGTTCCAATACAAACCTCGTCAACATTCGCATCTTTATCCAGGTGTTTCACTAAACCCAGCCAGGCCTTGCGTGCAGCCGGTCCGTAAGTCTTAGCATCGAGCCAGCCATTCTTGACTCCGCTAACCATGGAGAAAGTGAACATCCCGGTACTGGATGTCTCGGCCCAACTTTCCGGCCGGTCGATGAGTTGCCGCCAAAGACCGTCGACGCCCTGATCCTTGAGCAAGGAGTCCATCATCTTCTTGTAGCCTTCAACAATGCGCGCTCGCTGCGGATGCTTTTTCGGAAGTGAGCGGAGTAGTTCAGCCATGCCGGCAGCGACCCAACCGTTCCCGCGACCCCAGTAGAATGGCGAATCCGGCGCATGATAAAAAAGTCCATTCGGCTGTTGCAGCTTGTCCAGATAAGCCGCCATAGTTTTCGCGGCATTGTTGATGTACTTTTCGTTCTTAGTAGCCCGGTACGCCTGCACCTGCACGGCCGTGATCATGTACATATCGTCGATCCAGTAACGAGCCTCAGCAGTGATACCGTCGGGGGTTGTCTTTTCCCACTGTCGATCGGCGAAGCTTTGACCAAGAGCGAGATACTTCTGATCCTTTGATTGCATGTAGATTTCGAGCGGGACGACTCCGAAGACGCGATTATCAACATGCGGTTCCTGATTGATGTGCACGGCGCCGTCCGGAGTAAGAAGAACATCGAACTTCTGAATCAACCTGGTTTTGAGATCGTTGTCCCTGGTCAGCTGTGCGACGGTCAGAGATCCGTACCAGGCGCAGACCTCGGGATAAATCACATATTTCCGTTTGCCCTGCGCGTATTCCAGCTGGCGAGCGACAAAGTTCTCAGCGACACGCTTGCCGACTTCGCGAGGCGATGATCCGGCTGGCCAATTGCTGAAGTAACTCGATTGGCCCATGACCTGGTAACTCGCTAAAAGAAGCATGCCAATCGTTAGCGGAAGCGCTCTAAAACCTCGTAGCATATTTTGTTCTCCTCATGTGGTCGACTTTGCGAGCTTTGCGCCTTTGCGGGAGACTTCCCCAAAACAAACAATCAGTTTCCCGCAAAGGCGCAAAGACGCAAAGAAGACTTACCTTATGGCAACGGCGCTAATCGTAATCGAACTACTCTTGAGACCGGGGGACGAAGCCGTTAGTGTTATTCGTCCTTTACCGGCGGTTGCTTTAAGCATCGCAAAACAACTTCCCTGATAAGCTTTGCGAGCGGTTGCTTGAAACGATTCATGGCTGTTGTTGTTGCTGCTATCGACAGCGGCGATCACTCCTGGACCTTTGATACTAAAGCTAATCAGATCGCCGGCAGTGGGAACGAGCACACCATTCTCATCAGCGACAGTCACAGTAACGTAAGCAACATCATCCCAAACCGGAGCGATGGCGTTTCGATCGACGGCGAGCAATATTTGCGCGGGCTTGCCGGCAGTGCGCAACTCGTACGAAGCAACCACACGGCCATTGTTCTTAGCAACCGCCTTCAGCGTCCCAATCTCAAATGGCACGTTCCAGTTGCGAGGCGAATCGTCGGCCGGCCTTGATTGCTCGCCAAGCGATTTGTCATTGAGAAATAACTCCACCTGCTCACAGTTGCTATAAACCTCGACGTTTTCATAGTGTGGTTCAGTGTTGAGCGGCGTCCAGTCAGAGAACAAAACCTGCGGTCGCCGCTCTGCCGTCGGGTCGTAGCCAGGGTCTGTGCCCAGCATTGGCTTTGGCGTTGGCGCCGTGCGACGCGCAACGTAAACCATCGGCCGATCACTCCACCAGCTCTGCCGTTCGAAAGCGAGGGGGCGTGGTGCTCCCGTGCGATAGAGCAACCCGGAGTTGTAAGCCACCGTCGGCCACTGCCGCGATTCACCAAGATAATCGATCCCACTCCACAAAAATTGGCCGGCATAAGGCGGATTGTCGCGCATCGGCAGCCACGCCGAGCGGTCGTGCCCGTTCTCGGTTCCCAGTATCTTGCGCGTGGGTTTCTGTTTATGAGCTGCCAGGATTTCGTTCTCGCGATAGTTCTGCCCGACTACGTCAAGCAAATCCGCCAAACCATTGTCGTAGTCATGGCTCACGTTCGGACGAAATAGTCCCTGCGACACAGGGCGCGAAGGATCAGCTTCGTGAAACGTGGCCACCAAGGAAGCGAGAATTGGTTTGGCAATGTCGTGTCGCGGGGTGTCATGTATTTCATTGCCGGCGCTGTAGACGATCACACTCGGATGGTTGCGGTCACGCCTCACCGTATCTCGAGCATCGATGTTGGACCACTCTTTGAAGTACAGGTGATAGTCGTAAGGATTCTTAGCCACGGTCCAGCAATCGAAGAGCTCGTCCATTACCAGAAAGCCCATGCGATCGCAGAGATCAAGAAACTCAGGAGCGGGCGGATTGTGAGCCGTGCGGATAGCATTGACCCCGAGGTCTCGTAAAATCTCCAGCCTTCGCTCCCAGACGCGCAAGGGCACCGCCGCTCCAAAAGCACTGCCGTCATGATGGAGACAGACGCCTTTGATCTTGAAGTTCTTGCCATTCAACCAGAATCCGGTATCAGCTTCGAAGTGAGCGTCACGGATACCGAACGTCACCGTCTCATCGTCCAACGTGTTCTTCCCATCGCGAACACGCACTACTAGTCGATAGAGATTTGGATGGTCCAGATCCCAACGCTGCGGGTCCTTTACGAAGATGTCCTGCGAAAGCTTCAGGGTCGCGCCGGGGGCTATGCTAAGGGTTTTCGCTTCTTCCTCATGAACCAGGCGGCCGTTAGGATCGAGCACTGTAGTCTGGATCGATAAAGTCCGAGGTGCGCTCGATTGGTTGATAACCTCATTTTGAACGCGCACCGTTGCCTTGTCAGCGCTTACTTGCGGCGTGGTGACGAAGGTTCCCCATTGCGTTATGTGAACGGAATTGGTTGCGACCAGGCGGACATGACGATAGATGCCGGCGCCGGTGTACCAACGCGAAGCCGGCTGTTCGGAATTGTCAGCGCGAACTGCGATAACGTTTTGCTCATTACCAAACTTGACGTGCTCGGTAAGCTCATAACGAAAGCTGACATAGCCATATGGCCGCTTGCCGAGATGGAAGCCATTGATCCATACATCACTATTCGCCATCACACCGTCGAAATCCATGAAGAGGCGACGGTCTTTGTAGCTTGCCGGAAGATTGAAGTGCTTTCGATACCAACCAATGCCCGAAGGGAGGAAGCCACCAGCTCCTCCGGTCGTGTTCTTCGCGTCAAAGGGTCCTTCAATACTCCAGTCATGTGGCAAGTCGAGTTTGCGCCAGGCAGTGTCGTTAAAGTCGAGTTGGTTTGCGGCAGTGGCATCGCCCTTGTGAAAGAGCCAGCCGGCATCGAAAGTGGAAACGATACGAGCGCGCGACGCAGCAGGAGGCGGCGTTGCAGGTGAAGAATATTTACTGGCCGCAGCCCTTATGCTCGCCAGACCGGCCAGCAAGCAAGTCGAGAGCATCACTGTCACAATTTTTCGCATATCGTCCCTTAGTTTAGTCACTCTGGTGCGGGTCACTTTCGAGATTTTCATTCAGACCGGTTTCAACTCTAATGCAGCCTTGATTCATGTTAGCGCCAAAGGCGCGACGTGCGATAGCGTCCCAGGAAACGAGCACGTTGCCCTGAATAGCGCTGAAGGCGCGGTCATAAACAAACAGACGTTCCGAAGGTGGTCCTTCTTGGCGCGCGCCAGCTCGCACAAATAGACTCGCGCGATGCTCAGGTGTCACATCTGCCGGCGGGTAGCTAAAGGCCAACATAAGAACGAAGCCGGTGATGGTTACTAATTTGCGCATCAAGGAATAGGAGTGCGATCCGATAACTCCTCGCCTCGTAGAGGCGAAATGTTTATAGCCCAACCGGTGACCAATTGCCGCAGCTCCTTTAGGAGCGGAATGTTTCCATCGCGCTCCTACGGAGCGCAGCAACCGAATGCCAATCACAGCTATAAACATCCGGCTCCTACGGAGCTTGGCAGCTGGATCACGCTATCGCTTGCCGTCGGTGGGGCCGGCCCAATCATCCGTGCGAAAGGGCGAGGCCGGCAGCCCTGTCTCATTCGTCAGATTCGGATGTCTCGGGTTGTTATTGAACGCGTAGCGCACTGCTAATGGCTGCGGCAGATCATCGGACCAAACCTCGACACGATTCTTGCCAACAATTCGCGCCTGGGCCCAATACCATTTGTGATCCGCACCCGCGATGGCAAATTCATCGAGCCTGTCACCGTCGCGGATTCTCAGGCCACTGCCCACATCACTAAATGTCAACACGATCTTTGAGCCGGCGATTTTTGCCGCGCTGAAAGAAGGGCCGGATCGCGTGAGCTTGCGGCCATAGACATCCGCGAGTGCCCATCGAGCCATCCGCTTACCAACATCCAGCTTGTTCTTCGGATGGATATCGTGTGCTTCGCCAATGTCGATCGTCACGATTAGCCCGGTGTTTCTTGTGACAGCAGCAGTGCGTCGCTGAGCTTCGCGCACGTGGCTCCAGGCTTCGTCTGCAGGTTCAGGTTTAGGGTCACGGTAGTTGGGCAGCTGGACAATACCAAACGGAAAATAGCCTTCTCCCCAACGTTCACGCCACGCCTTAATCATGGTGGGAAGCAGCAAGCCATACTGTTGTGCCCGGGCTTCGTTGGATTCCCCCTGATACCAAAAAGCGCCGCGAATAGAGAAGGGAATTAAGGGAGCGATCATCCCATCGTAGATCGACGAAGCGATGCGATATTCGCGAAGCGCATCGGGTACGGCTGGTGAAGGTTGCGGACGCGCTCCCGACGCTTTTGCCTTGTCTGCTTCAGCGCGCCATTGCTTCAACTGCTCGTCATACTGTTCCTTTACCCTTGGCCGCTCGCTGTCCCAAAGTTTTGTGCGTTCGACGGTTGGTTTCAAATCATCCGACGTGAGCAAATATTCAACTGGAGTCCACGCCTCGGCCTGGGAGCCGCCGTATGAAGAATTGATCACTCCGATCGGGACTTTTAGTTCCTGCTGCAGCTCTACCGCAAAGTAGTAACCGGCGGCGGAGAATTGCTCGACCGTCTCTGGCGAACAAGCCTGCCAGACAGCAAGTGGCGGTGGCTGATGGCGGAAGGCAACTTGCCGGCTGACATTGAAGAGTCTGATTAATGGTTGATTAGCTGCGGCGGTGGCGGCTTCACCGTTGGTCGTTTCGCGTAGCAGCCGCTGCATGTTCGACTGACCTGACACCAACCAGACTTCGCCGACGAGGATATCCTTCAACTCGATCGTGTTCTTGCCTGAGATCGTCATGGCGGCCGGCGTGGCATTGGCGCGGAGTGAATCAAGTCTCAGCAACCATTTCCCATCCGAGCCGGCAACCGTTTTTTTGAGCTGGCCTGCGAAGCGAACCGTTACCACTTCGCCAGGTTCGGCTCGGCCCCAAATTGGAACGGGACGATCACGCTGCAGCACCATCGCCGTGCTGATCACATCCGGCAACACAACGTTCGCTTGAACTAGCGCGCTCGCGAACAGTACGAGAATGGTTGCTATCAGAAGTTTCATTTTCGTTCTTATCGTTTCCGAACTTTGCGTCTCTGCGCCTTTGGGGGAAAGTGATCTTCGCGATCGGCAACTAGAAGAGGTTTCCCGCAAAGGCACAAAGACGCAAAGGGAGTTCTAATTCTTGCTCACTTTCGGAGCGTCGACATTCTGGCAGTCGGTCAGCTTCACGTCTTTCCCGTCCGCGGTGTGCAGCTGAACGTTTGTCATCGTCCAGTTGCGGGCGCTTTCGATGCTGCCTGCCTCGCTACCTTGCGCGCTAACATTTACGAACTTCACGTTCGTGATTGGTTTCTCAGGCATACCTGCGGCTGAAAAGATGCGGCGCGCGCCAATGACGGTAACGTCCTCGATCGTTATATCGCGAAATTCGCAGAGGCCCTTTTCCGGTGGCGTCACAGGTGTGCTCAAGACGCGCCAGTGAGCCGGCATGTCGGTGGTCCCAGCCGGAATCGTGGCGTAGCTGTAGCTCGGATTCCAATTAAGCGTGAACGTGAATGGCAGCGGGACGTTCTCCAACGTCAGATCGCGAATCAAGACGTCATGAACATAGCCACCACGCGTTTTAGCCGACTTGAAGCGAATGCCTTCGTTAGTGCCGATACCGCGATTGTGATAAGCGACTACTTTGCGGATGCCGCCGGACGTCTCACTGCCGAACGAGAGCACGCCGCCTCCGCGCCTGGTAATGTTGTTGCGGATGACAATGTATTCCGTTGGTCGCCCTACACGCAGACCATCAGAGTCGCGTCCCGCTTTGAGGCAAATGTCGTCATCGTTGTTGTCGATGTCGCAATTCTCAACCAGCACGTAGCTGGAAGAATCGATGTCTACACCGTCAGTACTAGGTCCCTTGTTATCGCTGATCTTGATGCCATCTACGGTCACGTGATCGGAATAGACCACCTGCACGGTCCAGAACCCGGCGCGTTTCAGACTCAGATTTTGAACAGTGACATCCGTTGATTTCCAGATCACCATCAGGCGCACTCGCTGAGCGTCGTAGTCAGAGGCCCAACGCAAACCGCGCGGCTCATAGTCCTTTCGTAAGTCCCAATATTTTTGCCACCATTTTTCACCACGCCCATCAATTACGCCGCCGCCAGAGAGCTTCACGTTCTTCTGATCGTTTACATTGATCAAAGCCGCCGGCCAATCCATCTCGATACCGGCTACGCGCGTAGAAATTGAGGGGTAATCGGCGTCGTCCTGACTGCCGAGGATCGTGACGTCCTTGTCTATGCGCAGATGCACACCGTTCTTGAGGAAGAGGGCGCCGGTAACATATTGACCGGGCTTGAGGGTGACGATTCCACCACCAGCCTTTGAGCAGGCGTTGATGGCTCGTTGAAGTGCCTGCGTAGAATTAGTTGTTCCATCGGCACTGGCGCCAAACGAGTTCGCAGAAAATAGTTTTCGGCTCTTTGGTGATCGGCGTACTCCGACAGTCTTGACCCAGGCGGGCAGACCAGCAGTGGAGGACGCGGATCGTGCTTGAGCCTGTATGGGTCGGCACTCACCAAAGCCGAAAGACAGGCAAGCGATCGAAATTAGAAATAAACACCGTGTCATCGTTTTATCACCCTCTGACTTTGCGCGCTTTGCGCGCTTTGCGTCTTTGCGGGGAATTCGCTTTGCCTGGTTTAGTCTCCCGCAAAGGCGCAAAGGCGCAAAGAAAAAGTCTCGTCCTAACTTCCGAGCGGTTTTGCACTCGTGCTTAGCGGACTCGCCGGAATTCTAAAACTATCGATTTGATCGGGATGCCCAGGGTCGAACTTGCTCGAATCCCGGGACAAGAATTTCAGTAAGCCAAGCTTATTAACACGCACGCCTTCGACGATGCATCTCGCCAATTCGTAGCTTCCATAGTTGTTGTGATGAGTGCCGTCATTTGGCGCGAACGCCCGCTTTGAGAGCTCCGGTCCCCAAGCCTCGTAAAGTCGTTTGCTCATCTCGCTTAAATCTATCAACGGTACGTTCCCCTCTTTGGCAGCCTGACGCACAGCTTCGCTGTAGTCACCATGCGAGTTGGTAATCTTTCCCTGCTCATCGAACGTGCGCCGATGCATAGGCGTAATCAAAACCGGAATTCCACCGTGTTTGCGCGCCTCTGCAACAAAGTGTTTGAGACTTGCTTTGTAGGTGGTGAAGGCGCCCACACCCTCACCCTTTTCCTTCTCGTCGTTGTGCCCATACTGAATGAAAAGATAGTCCCCGGGTTTCATCAGGCTGAGAACTTTCTCCAACCGTTTCGCTCCCAGTGAACTCTTCAAAGATTCCCCTGATTCCGCATGATTGGCTACGGCTATTCCTGATCGAAAAAAGCGCGGCAGCATTTGGCCCCAACTGTTATAGGGTTCGCCCGGTTGATCGCAGACCGTCGAATCGCCTAACAGGAATAGCGTCGGCCCGTTCGTTGGCTTGATCTCAATGGCACTAACACTGGGTCGCCTGTTGTTGAATTCAAGGGTCAGCTTTTCGTCCCAGGCCCACGCTTCCGAAGTCTTCTCGCGGTCTTTGAGTTTGACCTGCGCTCCAGTTGAGATCTGCGGTGTGCGCACGTTGATCGTAAAAGTCCGCGTTGCGAATTTACCCAACGGCGTATGAACTTCTTCCAACATCAAGCGGCGAAGTTCAGCTTTAACCGTAGTCGTGGTTTCCGCTTTCTCGTCGCCGAAGGTAATGGTGACGTTATAGTTGCCTTCCGGCAGCGCGACCGAGAAAAAGAAGGGCTGCTCGCTGAAGCAGAGGTCGCTGCGCAAGGGATCCTTCAAGCCGCGGTCGATACACGATACGTTCGCGCCAGGTTCGAATCCGAAACCAAAATCTTTACTGTACATGCTCGTCTGCAACACCTGAGTGAATCCCGCCGCGACCTTCCCCGGACCGAAGTCGAACTTCAAAGGTTGTGTCTGTGCATTCGCGACTCTGCCACTCGCTGAGCTAACCACAAGCGTTAGAGCCAGGATGAGCAAGTTGCGAATAGTCTTCGTCATAGAGTGAACTTTGCGTCTTTGCGCCTTTGCGGGAAACTTTCTTTTGCTGTCAAAAACGGTGCAGTCTCCCGCAAAGGCGCAAAGACGCAAAGGTAGTTTTTCAACGTCCCGACCTGCTCGTGATGACAATCTCAGCGCCGGCCAAACCTGTGGATTGCGCCTTCAGCTTGATCGTTCCGGCTCTGCTTGACGTCGCGCGGACGATCACCAGGCATAGCCCGTTGTAGGCATTTCTTTCATTCGACTGAAAGGACTCGAGGTTCGTTGCGTCACCATTGTCGACTGCGACAATCTCTCCGGGCCCGCTGATTGTGAAACTTATCCGGTTCTTTGAACGCGGAACCAGCAGCTCGTTCTTGTCGGCAACGGTCACGGTAACGAATGAAAGATCCTGCCCATCAGCCTTGACATCGGACCGGTCAGCTTTCAAAGACAATCTGGATGCTGGTCCGGTCGTTTTCATGACATCCTCGGCCCACCGCTTCCCGATCTTATACGCAACTGCTTTCAGTTCGCCGGGCTCGTATTTCACATCATCCCAACGCAGGCGATACGCGTATTGGTCCCGCTTTTTTCTTCCCAATGATCGCCCGTTCAGGAAAAGCTCTACTTCGTCGCCCGACGTGTAAACATGCACCGGCGTGATCTGGCCCACGCGCTCGGGCCAATTCCAGTGCGGCAGAATGTGGGCCATCGGCAGGTCAGGACGCCAGCGCGCCTGGTAGATATAGAACCGATCTTTCTTGAAACCTGCCAGGTCAACGATCCCGAAATAAGAGCTGCGCGAAGGCACTTTGATCTTGCCCAACTCTTTCAGCTCCTGCGCAACACGCGCCTGCGCGGCCGCGTCCGTGAAATTAAGCAGGGTCTTTGAATCCGTATCGTAAGGAGTGGGCTCACCAAGATAATCAAAGCCAGTCCACACGAACTCGCCGAACGTAAAGGGAAACTCATCGAGTCCTTTGAATTCAACGTCCGGAGGCCACGCCCAGCGCGGTGCATACAAGTCATAAGAGCTGACTTGAAAATCACTGCGGCCCTGACTCTTGTCATCGACGACTGGAAAGTAATACTCGCCGCGTGAACTCACTGTGGATGCAGTCTCGCTGCCAAAGAGCGGGATGGAGGGATTGGCCTGGCGAAACTTTCCATACTCGGTAGGCTTGTAGTTGTACCCGAAAACATCGACGGTCTTCTGAAAACCGTTATAGCCTGCTTGCAGGTTATTGGCGCCTGCAGTCACCGGACGCGTCGGATCTTCCTGGTGAACGATTGCCGCTAATTCTGCTGCCAGCTTGTGACCCTCGGCACTGCCTTGCTCGCCGATCTCGTTGCCAATACTCCAGAGGATGACGGACGGGTGATTTCGATCGCGGCGAACTTGCGCGCGCAGGTCCTTCTCGTGCCAATCGTCGAACAACAAATGATAGTCATTTTTCTTCTTGCCTCGCCGCCAGGCATCAAAGGCTTCGTCCATGACTACGATGCCCATGCGGTCGCAGAGCTCCAACAGCTCAGGCGCGGGTGGATTGTGACTTGTGCGCAGCGCATTGACACCCATGTCTTTCAGTATTTCGAGCTGGCGCTGCAAGGCCCGCTTATTTATCGCCGCGCCCAGCGCCCCTAAGTCGTGGTGATCACAAACGCCATTGAGCTTAATGGGCGTGCCGTTCAGTAAGAATCCTTTGTCAACGTCGAACTGGATGGTGCGAATGCCGAATACCGTTTCATAGCGGTCAGCAAGTTTGCCGTCGTGAAGTATGGTCGTAACCAAGGCGTAGAGATTGGGCTGAGTGGTACTCCAGAGTTTTGGCTTATTGAAACGGAGCGTACTGGCTGCTGCTTCGGATGTTCCCGCTGGGATTTTGATGTCGATGGCTTTGAAAAGAGGACCCGCGTTCGACGGTTCCCGTCCGGATCCAAGTTGGTAAATGCGTGTTAACACCCTGACATTTGCATCGGAGGTCGACTTGTTTTCAATCGTCGTCTTCAAGGCGATCGTCGCTGCTTCTGCGCTGACCTCCGAAGTAGTCACGTATGTTCCCCAATGGGCTACATGAACGGCGCGAGTCTTAACCAGCCAGACGTTGCGATAGATGCCGCCGCCGGGATACCAGCGAGACGAGTCCGGCGGATTATCCAAACGAATTGCGATCACATTGTCCGCGTCGAACTCGAGATAAGGCGTCAGGTCCAGCTCAAACGAGGCATATCCATAAGGCCAGCCGCCAACAAATTGACCATTAAGCCAGACAGTTGCATACGCCATCGCCCCGTCGACATCCAGATAGATCTGCTTTCCTTTGTCACTCGGCGAAATTGCCAAGTGCTTCCGATACCAACCAACGCCCCACCAGGGAAGTTTGCCGGTCTCGCCGGGATACTCCTGCTTGAAAGGTCCTTCGATACCCCAGTCGTGCGGTAGATCTACTGTTCGCCACTCGCTGTCGTCAAAGTTGCGTTGAGCATAAGAAACTGTTTCGCCTAAATTTCCCTGAGGCCGAGATTTCTTTGCAGCCGAGGCGAACTCGTTGCCTGTGGCTGTTACCCAATCTTTGATGCGCTCGTAACCAAGCACACCTTCGCTGCCGGAAGGATCGTCTTTTTGAAAACGCCAATTGGAATTGAGTGACAGTCGTTCACGAACTGCTGCTCGTTGTCCGAACGCCGCTGGCGCGAGCAGCAAAAGCAGCAGACCGAACCGGCACCAGACAGTCATCTTCATTCTCACTCTTTTCAACCCTCTTCAATCAGAATCAACTGCGAGCTGCGGCTAAAGGTCCGTCATCGCTTCTGGATCGACAAAAAACTGGCCAGGGCACAATTCTTCAACGACCTTAAGCCTTCTACCACTGAAGCAGCATTAAGCTCGGCGCCTGCTGGAGTGCTGTGCGTATGGTCCTCAAGAAAATAAAGCTCTTTCACTTTCTCCGCACCAAGCGCCTCAAATTTTTTAGCCGAAATATCGTTGAGATCGATGAACAGCGCGCCCAGGGATTGCGCAACCTCCGCCGCCCATTTGCCGTAACTATCTGACGCCCTGATCACCTTGCCATCTTTCCACATGTTGCGCGGCACCGGGGAAAGAACGATGGGTGTGGCGCCTTTGTCTTTAGCGTCGCTGATGAACTTCTTCATGTACCAGCCAAACGTATGGACCGTCTCATGCTTCTTCGTAAGCAGATTATCGATCTCTTCGGTCTCGTCGCCGACGCCCCGCAATGAACCGCGAGCGCGTGACTCGTCATTGATGGCGCCGCCATCGTTGTGGCCAAATTGCATCAGCACAAAGTCACCGGGCTTGAGTTCGGCGCGCACTTGATCCCAGAGGCCTTCAGTCAGGTATGTGCGACTGCTGCGACCGCCACGAGCGCGGTTCTCAATCTTGATTTTCGTCGGGTCGAAGAAGCTGCCAATCACATCGCCCCACCCCTGCAAACCCGGCGATGAATTCTTAACTGTTGAATCGCCGATGATGAAGAGCGTCGGCAGCGGCTTCTCCTGCGCTCGCGACGGTGAGCTCATCAAGATCAACCCCACTACCAACCACGAAACACCTAGCCGCAGATTACGCAGATTACACTGATTGTTAAGAGACTGGTTTCGCGGTTGAGCAGACTTTCGGGCAAATGACGCTTTTGACATCTGCGGAATCTGCGTAATCTGTGGATAAGGGTTGTTCATGGTGTCGGTTTTGGTTTTGCTTTCTTATCAGCGGCGCCCGGGCCTTCATCTATATCCGGTGTAGCGCTCTTGTTACGCTGATATTCAATTCCGCCTTCGCTGGATTCTTTCAATTTTGGTCCGGCATAAATCACCGCCAACTCCGCCAGCGCCGTTGTTTTGTCGGGACCAAACCCGGAAAGGGAATCCAATCTGAGATAGCGCGCAGTAGTCGGATTGGCAAAGCGAAGTTGTTGCGGAGCAAAAGTAGAAACAAGTTCGCCTCGCAATACTTCGCGCCACACGGCGCCGTCATCGCTCACTTGCACCGCGTACTCTCGAATATCGCCTTCGTGCTCGCGATGGTTTTGGCGCGGCATCAGTATCAGACCGGACATGGCCACTGGCGCGGGAAAGCTGATCACAATCTTAGCCGGCTCGCGAGTCGGGCGACGTTGATCGCCAACGATCGAGAAGGTATTCGGATCGCCGTCGATTACGTTGTTCTCCGGCGCACCATTCAACTGGGCAGTGGCGCCGAGCTTATTCATGATGCGGGTATCAAACATCAAGCTATGCATTTGGTCAGTCGAGACTTTCACCTGCGGCTGAAAACAATCGCTTCTCATGTAGTTAAGCAGAGACTGGCGGAGCTGCCGCGCGACGGGATTCGAGTCATCGGGCTTGGTGACGTTAATCGCCGAGACCAGCAACCTTCCTTTTCCAACCGCGCATTCAAATATGACTCCCAGCTTGTAATTCCGATTCCAGTCGTCGATGGCCCAAACGATCGGTTCCAACTCAGGCGGCAGACGATCCAGATTTACAGCGCGCACGTTGCCAATCACTCGCGCCCATTGCCAATCAAAGTTTGTTGACGTCGGAAATCCATCGAGCGCATGACTCTTCGACTTTGTAACCTTCTTGTCAATGAACAGTCCCAACATCCGACCCCAGGCTGGGCCCATGAAGCGATTCCAGAACACGGGCACATTATCGAGCGGCGGACTGGTCCAATCGAGATCAGAGTTAAGCGGAACGAAGAGAACCTTGCCACCTTCGCCCAACGCTTTTTCAGCTTCATTCCAGGAGCTGGTTATTAAGACGTCGGTCTTGCTTGACGGCGGACACTCGTGTCGCCCCGAAGAATTGATGGGCTTACTCGCAGCATGCGCCTGCGGAAACAGCCAAAAATTCCATTCATTCTCAAAATAGGTAACTCCGCGGACCACGCCCGGTCCCGCTGCCATCTGAGGAGTTCCTCGTTTGAAAAAGGAAGCTGGTGCTACGGTTACAGTGAGCTTGTATTCTCCTGGTGATAGCTTCGAGAGATCGGCTGAGATCATTCCCAAAGGAATGTTCTTCGCGATCGGAATCCTACGAGCTTCCCATTCGCCCCCGAGGGAAATAGTTGGAAGAGAGGTACCCGTAATTCGCCAAACAGCTTTCGCGTTTTCAATCGGCTTGGCGCCATAGTGCGCGACTTCAACATCGACGTCGAAGGTCTCGGCGGTTGTAAACACCCGACTGCGCAGACGCGCGAGCGGCACCGTGGTGTTACAGAATTGTCTGAACTCGTCTGACGATACATAACTTTTCTCTTCCCAGAAGGCATCAAGCAGTCCCACTAATGCGGTGCCCTGGCCCAGATAGTCATGCAAATCAAGTAATTGAAATCCGCCGAGACCGGGCGTGCGCAAGTTAGCCTCAATCTCTTCTTTGTAGCAGGCAAGCTGAAAGCGTCCCGAGGCCTGGGCAAAGTCTTTGTCTTTCCCGAGCATCCCATGCGCCGCCATCGAGTCGCGAAAGATCTCGTAGTTGCCGGGCTTCATATAACCAGCGAACTTTTTGATCACGTCATAGTCGGGGTAGGCGACCCACTGGCCTGTCTCATGTGAAATTACCGGCACATTGATGCCTTCCAGCGATGCTCCGAAGTCAGCTCCGAACCAACCCGGTTCGCGGCGCAGCATTTTCTCTCCTATCCGCTGGATGGCCAGATAATCAGTGCCATCGGTTATGTTCGGTACCTCTTTTTCAGTGTGCCCAGTCCCACTAACATACAGCCGGCGCGGATCTTCCTTGCGATAATGTTCGACCCATTTAGATAGTGACGCTTGCCATCTGCCCTTCGGCTCGTTGCTCGCAGACAACAACATGAATGAAGGATGATTGCCGTAAGCTTTGATCATTCGATCAGTTTCGTCATACAACATGCGCTCCATTTCGGTGCCCGGGCTGATCTCATTCCACATGCCCGGCTCAGGTTGCAGGTAGAAGCCAAGTTGATCCGCTGCTTCGAATGCTGCTTCAGGCGGAGACCACGAATGAAAACGCATGTGGTTCAAGCCCCAACGGCGGCAAATCTCAAAGAGCTTCTGCCACGATGGCACGTCCGTTGGTGGATAACCCGTCAAGGGAAAATCTCCGCCGCTATGCGTGCCCCGAAAGATGATCGGCCTGCCATTCAACACGAACTCTTTGCCTTCGGCGCGAAACTCGCGCAGGCCGACAGTCAGTTCCTTTTGTTCATCGATTCCGACTGCCGTTAGCCGCAACCTTAGCGGAAGTAGACGGGGTTGAAATTCATCCCACGGAGGGGCGTCGGCGCGCAGGGGTAATTCAACTTCTGCGCTGCCACGTTGCTCGTCCCAGGTGACAGGTACGGTCACTGCGCCTGGTCCGGTCGCTGCTAACGTTCCTGTTCCCGGTCGACCTGTGACATTGCCAATGCGCACCTTTATGAGCAGGGATTTCTTTGTCAGTTGGGGAAAGACTTGAACGTCGTCGATCCAAACGCGCCCAGTCTTCGTCAATTCAATCCTGCCAACAATGCCGTTCCAACTTCCGCCAAGCGAATCCGAAACGCTATGAGCATCAGGCCGGTAGGGCATGAGCATGCGGTTGTCTACGCGAATTGTTAGCTTATGTTTGCCAGGCGATACTGAGCTGAGCTCATAAACGTGTGGGGCCACCAGACTCTTGTCAGATCCAATTCTTTGACCGTCAACCCAGACTGTGGTCTCCCAGTGGGGTCGTTCAAGAGCCAGTACAGCGCGGCTATTCACCCATTGGCTCGGGATCTGAATCTCACGTTGATACCACGCCGCGCCGAGATAGTGTCGAGGCGGCTGAGACAGGAACGGCACCTTGATATTGCCAGGCTTGGTGTATGCCTTATAGTCCTCGCGCAAATACCAGTAGCGATCATAAAGCGAGAGCACCCACGGTGTATTCGTGCTGATCTCATCGCCAAAGCCTTGTGATTGAAGTATTCCCGGAAGCTTGATTTGATCCCGCAAGCTACGATCGAACCAGCGCTCTTTAACGCCGGAGTCTGAGGGGTCCAGCGCAAAACGCCACATCCCGCTAAGATTCAAACTCATCCCTGGAGTGCTGCGTTGTGTCTTTGTTTTCGATCGATACTTGGGGGAAGGACTAACAGTACCTGCGCTGAGAATAAGCGTCGCGATCAGGGCGAGAACTGGTTGTCGCAAAATGAGTCTTCCGAACCGCATCATTTTCAAGTTTTTCCTTATTCTTGCGGTTCCGTATGAAACCCCAACGGGACTTCCCAATTTGCGAGGCATAGCCTCGAAAAGTGAATGAGATAGTTGCAGTCGGAAGGGCAAAGCCCTTGCGCACTGTGCGGCGGCAAGGCCGCAATTGGAGATCACCTATTGTTTGGGCAGGGCCGTAATTTAGCGATCACCTACTGTTCGGGCAAAGCCGACTAAACGAGCTAAACTTTTACTTCTTGAAATAGACAAGAACCTGTCAGCAGATGACAACATCATATTATGATCCAGCTGTGAATTGGAAGAGTTAACTTTCGCGCTCATGTGTTCTCAGTGCGGAGAAGTCGTCTCAGATGGAGGAAAGTCGAGGAGGTATTGTTCGAAGTGAGATCATATTATGATCTTGCAATTTGTGAGAACGGGTATATATTTAGCGTCAGCCGGCGACGGAAAGGGGAATAATCGCTGGTCCTCGTCGGCAGTTTTTTGGAAGCGACGTCCTTCTAATGAGGGAGATTGTTAGGTTGAGAAGTGGCGTTCGTGGAACTCCTGATCCACAGATGCGCCTTCTCATGGTGCCTTTCTAGACTGGCGGGTGGTGTACTTTGCTTAAGCTAATTCAACCAATTTCCAAGAAGAATCAAGTCGTCCAGGCATTGAAGGACGCAATTCTTTCCGGAGCCATCGCACCAGGTGATCAGATTGTAGAAAGTCGAATTGCGCAGCAGCTGGGTTCCGGAATTCCACTCGTGCGCGAAGCCCTCATTGAGCTTGAGCATCAGGGCTTCGTCCAAAAGACTCCCTACAAGGGCACGACTGTGACAAAGCTGGCGCCCAATGAGATCAAGGAGATTTTTCAGTTGCGCGTCGAGTTGGAGGCGCTGGCAGTTGAATGGGCCCACCAAAACGTCACGCCAGCCGACATAAAAGAGCTGCAAAAGTTGATTGGTAGCATGGAGCGGTCAGCCCAGGAGCTCGACCTGGATCAGTTCTACCAGAGCGATTTGGAGTTTCACCGAAAGCTTTGGAACCTGGCCGGCAATTCGTACCTGACTGATGTGCTCGAACGAGTAGTCATACCCCTGTTTGCTTTCTTTGTAATGAAGACTCGGCGTGAAAAGGAGTCGTACATAGAAAGTGCGGCAATGCATGCGAGGATTGTGGACGCTTTGGCGGAGAAGAGTACCACCGAGTTGCGTGAGTTAATGAAAGATTCGCTGAAGGGCTGGAAGGATGACATGCTGAAACTACTCTTTTCGGAGATGTAATGTTCGGCAATCATCATGCCCTGACGCGTACACGCGACTAGCGGCAGCATTAAGTCAGGGATTCTCGCTCCGTTCTCGCTCCGATCGAGCAGGACGAATTTTGCGGCTCTTCATTTGAATACCTTTTTTGTAAGCAGCTAATCTCCTGGGAGCGCAGGCATCCTTGCCTGCAATGTTCTTATATTTTCGGGAGTCCTCTCGCGCGACGGTTTGCAGGCAGGGATGCCTGCGCTCCCAGACCAAATGGAGAGCTCAAAGTCTGAGATCTGTCATAGTAAAACTGCGCCTAAGTAACGACGGACCGGGAAAGATATAGGTGAGGGGATCTCGATGGGTACACCAATCGAAGAAAAGTCCTTCAAGTATGTGAAATATCTTTGGGAGGATGACGTTGCCGATCAACTATCCGAAGTTGACCGGCTGGTCTATCGATCGAACAAGCTGGGTGAAGATCTGAGATTGACCAACACGGGCGGCGGTAATACTTCGTCAAAGCTTCGCGAAAAAGATCCACTTACCGGCGAGAGCGTCGAAGTTCTTTGGCTCAAAGGCTCCGGCGGCGATTTGCGCACTTCCCGGCGCGATGGTTTCGCGTCCCTTTACCTCGATAAGGTGCGCGCCATGAGGTCGCTTTATCTCAGCGACCCGAGCCGAGGACCGAAGACCGCAATCGAGGACGCGATGTACCCGATGTACAGTCATTGCGTCTTCAACCTGAATCCGCGCGCCTGCTCGATCGACACACCGCTGCACACACTGGTGCCCTACAAACATGTGGACCACCTCCACCCAAACGCAGTGATTGCGATTGCCGCATCAGTTAATCAGGAGAAGTTGTGCCGGGAGCTTTACGGCGACGAGTTGATTTATGTTCCTTGGCAGCGGCCAGGCTTTGACATCGGTCTGATCATCGAGGACTTGATAAAGCAGAACCCGCGGGCAAAAGGCGTTCTGCTCGGCCATCACGGCATGAGCTCATGGGACAACGATGACAAAAGCTGCTACGAAACAGCCTTGGAAATAATTGACCGGGCCTCCCGGTATATTGAGGAGCATGATCGCGGCGAGAAAACTTTTGGCGGTCAGAAGTATGAGCCTCTGCCGGAGGACGATAGAAAACGTCTGCAAGCGGAACTCATTCCCTGGTTGCGTGGACAACTTTCGGCCAACAAGCGTTTCGTGGGAACGGTGCAGGATGACGAAAAGATGTTGCGCTTTGTCAACAGCCACGATGGACCACGCCTGGCCGCGCTCGGTACTTCATGTCCCGATCACTTTCTACGCACAAAAATCAAACCGCTTTTCGCCGACTGGGATCCTTCGAGCGGCGACTTGGAAGCTTTGACGAAATCTCTGAGCGCGGGGCTGGCCCAATATCTCAAAGACTATCAAGCTTACTATCAGAAGTGTAAGCGCCCGGACTCGCCGGCGATGCGCGATCCTAACCCGACTGTCGTGCTCATTCCTGGTCTGGGAATGATCTCCTGGGGCAAGAATAAGAGCGAGTCGCGCGTGACTGGAGAGTTTTACAACTGCGCCATCGAAGTCATGCGTGGAGCGGAGGCCATCGATCAGTATGAGGCCATGGACCAGCAGGAAGCATTCGACATCGAATATTGGTTGCTCGAAGAAGCAAAGCTGCGACGCATGCCTCCGGAAAAGGAGCTGGACCGGCAGATCATCGTGGTGATAGGCGCAGGCGCCGGAATTGGCAAGGCAACCGCCCACCGGCTGGTGCGCGAAGGCGCGCATATTGTCTGCGTTGATCTCGATGAAGCCTCGGCGCAGGAGACTGCCCAGGAAATAATTGCCAGGTATGGAGAGGGAATCGGTGTCGCCGGCAGCGGCATCAGTAATTGTGGTCCAGCCATTGGTTTGGCTTGTGACATTACGAACCGCGGCAGCGTCGCAGCGATGTTCAAGGATGCGATGCTGGCCTACGGCGGCGTGGACGCTGTCGTCGTTACCGCCGGCATTTTCGTGCCGCCGGATAAGACTGGTCAGATTGAGGACCGTCTGTGGGCTCGTACGTTTGATATCAATGTCACTGGCGCGTATATCGTAGCTGACGAAGCAAACAAGATTTTCAAACAGCAGGGTCTGACAGGCAACGTCGTGCTCACCACCAGCGCCAATGCCGTGGTAGCGAAAAAAGGCAGCCTCGCCTACGACACGAGCAAGGCCGCGGCCAATCACCTGATGCGCGAGCTCGCTATCGAGATGGCGCCCCTCGTTCGCGTCAATGCGGTAGCGCCGGCCACAGTTGTTAAGGGCAGCACGATGTTCCCGCGCGATCGCGTAATCGCTTCTTTGGCGAAATATGACATAGCGTTCTCGGATGAGGAATCAACCGAAGATCTCCGCAACAAGTTGGCCGGATTTTACGCGAAGCGCTCGCTAACCCAGACGCCAATCGAACCGGAGGATCAGGCGGAAGCTATCTTCCTCTTCGTTTCGCAGCGCTTGTCAAAAACCACCGGGCACGTGATACCCGTAGACGGCGGCTTGCAAGACGGCTTTTTACGATAGTGCAAAAAGATTTTCGTTCGAACTGTCTTCGCGGAAACACCGGAGGATCGACATGCTGGATATAAAGCAACTTGAAGTTCAGTACATAACCAACCAAACCGGCGAGAAGACTGGGGTCATTATGCCCATTGCCGAGTTTGAGGAACTACTGGAAGACATTGAAGACCTTGCTGCCGTGGCCGAGCGCCGTGAGGAACCAACAGTTTCGCACAGTGATTTGCTTGTTGAGTTGAAGCGCGATGGACTCTTATAGAATTGAGTGGAAACATTCAGCGATCAAGGAACTCAAGAAGCTACCTAAAGAGGTCGTGGCGAGAATAGTGCGGGCTGTGGAGCAACTAACGGAAAATCCTTTCCCTGCCGGAGTCAGAAAGTTGGTCGCTTCTGAACACACTTATCGCATACGAGAAGGCTCTTACCGCGTCATCTTCACCGTTGCGCCTTCGTCTCTGGTCGTCGAAATAATTCGTATCGGGCATCGCAAAGATGTCTACGACCGATAGCTGGCGTGGAGGAATATCGAATGACCGCGACCTTCGAGATTGATGACGGGATCATCGCCGCTGAAAACAGGAAAGCGCAGGAGTGGGTGGCGGAGGATTTCGATCACCTCGCCAAAAAGCTGCGACGACGCGGCGTCGAAATTGAGAGCCTCGTAGCCAAGGCCCAGGCTTTCAATGTCGCTGTTCCTTCGTGGGGCGTGGGCACCGGGGGAACTCGTTTCGCGCGCTTTCCGGGTGAGGGAGAGCCGCGCGATATTTTTGAGAAGCTGGATGACTGCGGCACGATTTTCAAACTGGTTCGCTCAACGCCCGCTGTATCGCTTCACATTCCGTGGGACAAACCGGACAACGCCGGACAGCTGGTCGAGTTTGCGCGCGCTCGCGGATTGCGTTTCGACGCCATGAACTCGAACACTTTCCAGGATCAACAGCAACAGAAACTCTCGTATAAGTTTGGCAGTCTCACTCATCCCGACCAGTCGGTTCGTAAGCAAGCCATCGATCACAACATCGAATGTATTCGGTTAGGGAAAGAACTAGGCTCGAAAGCGCAAACAGTATGGGTTGGCGATGGCGGAAATTTTCCAGGGCAACACAATTTCCGGCGGGCGTTGGAAAGATATCTCGAGAGCATGCGCGAGATTTACCAGGCGATACCCGATGACTGGCGGCTCTTCATCGAGCACAAATTCTACGAGCCAGCTTTCTATTCAACTGTAATCAATGATTGGGGAGTCAGCTACTACTGCGCTCGTGAGCTGGGGCCGAAGGCATGTTGTCTGGTCGACCTGGGCCATCATGCGCCCAATGTCAACATTGAAATGATCGTGGCGCGCTTAATTCAGTTTGGGAAGCTGGCAGGCTTTCACTTCAATGACAGCAAGTACGGCGACGACGATCTCGATTCAGGCTCCATCAAGCCATTCCAGCTTTTCCTCATATTCAATGAACTGGTTGACGCCGAACTGAGTGGTGTATCCGACTTTACTCCGGCGTACATGCTCGATCAATCACACAATGTCACGGATCCCATTGAGTCGCTGATGATGAGCGCGGCGGAGTTGGTCCGGGCATATGTGCAGGCGCATCTTGTCGATCGCGACGCACTCGCAGAAGCACAGGAGCAGGGTGATGCGCTACTGGCGCTGACGACACTTAAACAGGCGTTTACCACGGATGTGGCCCCTATCCTGGCAGTCGCGCGCGAACGCGCAGGCGGAGCGATTGATCCGCTTGGTACTTACCGCGCCAGTGGCTATCGGCGCCAGAAGGCCGCGGAACGACCCGCGAAAAAAGTCGGAGCCGTCGGAATTGTTTAAAATCAGCTCGTTGGCTTAGATCTAGTTTTCGCATTCACAATGCCACGGGCTTGCCCCGTGGTGCTCACGTTGGCGGCTATTGGAAGTGTGTGTTCTTAAGATTTAGAGATGCCACGGGCTTGTCCCGTGGTTGCTGACGTTGGCGGCTACTGGAAGCGTGTGTTCTTAAGATTGAGAGATGCCACGGGCTTGCACGGTGGAGCATCACGCTGATCTCGGGCAAGGAACTTTCCACTTCGAACATCAACATGATACTCCACGGGACAAGCCCGTGGCATCTGATCATTAGACGCAGATATTACTTAGCAGCAATCGTGAGCTACCACGGGACAAGCCCGTGGCATCTGATCATCAGACGCAGATATTACTTAGCAGCAATCGTGAGCTACCACGGGACAAGCCCGTGGCATCAACCAAGACCGATTCGATGGACAACTCTCTCTACATTGCGATAGACCTCGGCGCTGGTAGCGGCCGCGTCTGTCTTGCGGGAGTGGCGCCAGGCGAGTTGTTGCTTGAAGAGGTGCGCCGGTTTCGCTACCCACCAAGCGAATTACACGGACACTTGCGGTGGGATCTATCTCAAATCTTCGCCGAGATTAAGAGCGGACTGCGCAGTGCCGGTGAACGAGCTCGTCAGCTCGGCAGGCCAATCCGCAGCGTTGGAGTCGATAGCTGGGGCGTTGACTACGGCCTCGTAGATGCTGGCGGTAACCTTATCGAAGAGCCCATCTGCTATCGCGACAGGCGAACGCAGGGAGTGATGGCGCAGGTTTTTGAGAGGCTCCCGCGTGAACAGATCTTTGCACGCACTGGGATTCAGTTTCTGGTTTTCAATACTCTGTTTCAGCTCTACGCTCATACTCAAAAAGGTAATCTCGAATCGGCTTGCCGCTTGCTCCTGATTCCGGATCTGATCAATTTCTTTCTGACCGGCGAAGCCGTTACAGAGTACTCAAACGCCACGACGACGCAGATGCTGAACGCCCAATCCAGGGAATGGGACCGGGAAATGATCTCGAGTCTGGAACTTCCGGGACACCTTCTTGCCAAAGTCGTTCCCACCGGCACGGACCTGGGCCTGCTGAAACCAGCTCTGATTGACGAGCTGGGTCTTGAAGGTGTCCGAGTGATTGCTCCGGCTACGCATGATACCGGCAGCGCGGTCGCCGGCGCTCCGTTGCAGGACGGATGGGCTTACATCTCCTCGGGCACCTGGTCCCTCGTGGGTGTCGAGCGCGACAGTGTGCTCATCAATGCGGAAGTGGAGCGTCTCAATTTCACCAATGAAGGCGGAGCATTTGGCACAATTCGCTTTTTGAAGAACGTGATGGGATTGTGGATTCTTGAGTCTTGCCGGCGAGAATGGAAAGAATCAGGTCTCGAAGTCGACTATGACAATCTGCTTGCCCAGGTGCAATCGATCAGGAATGGCGGCCCGCAGATTTTTCCCGATGACGAACGTTTCCTAAATCCACCAAGCATGCTCGAGGCGATTGCAGAGCAGCTGGCGGAACGGGAAGAGCACATGCCGACTGATCCTCCCGCGATCGCGAAATTGATTCTGGACTCGCTGGCACTTCGTTATGCGTCGGTATTGCGGACGATTGACTTGCTAACTAAGCAAAAGCTCAAGGGCGTACAAATAGTCGGCGGCGGCTCGCAAAACGATTACCTCAATCAGGCGACGGCGAATGCCACCGGACTGCCCGTGGTAGCCGGACCGGTTGAAGCAACTGTCACCGGAAACGTGCTGGTCCAGGCGATCGCATCCGGCCGTTTCGGCTCGCTTGCTGAAGCCCGTCGCCACGTAGCGAACAACATAAAGTTTAGGGAGTTTGTTCCTCGTCCATCGGCTAATTGGAACGAAGCCTCTCGCCGTTACGCGGAAATAGAATCCGGGTCGCCAGTCGCAGCGTCTGCATAAAACAACTGTACTTTGTTCTTGTCCTTTGTTCCTGTCCTTTGTTCTTAGTTCTTTGTGCTTTGCTCTTTGTGCTTGAGTCTTTGGTATGTTGACGCTTCCTTTTGACGGGCTGATTCCACTTTTTTGTCGCAGTAAGACAAGTGAACAGCGACTCAAGACAAAGAACAAAGTACAAAGAACTAAGTACAAAGGAACGATCTACCGCTTGGCTGACTACTGATTACTGATTACTGATTACTGCTATGCGAGTCTCGTTATTCATAACTTGTCTGGTCGATCAATTGTGGCCGTCAGTCGGGACGAGCACGGTGGAAGTTTTGCGGCGTGCTGGTTGCGAAGTTGTATTTGACGAGAGACAGACGTGTTGCGGACAACCAGCTTTCAATACAGGCTATCGCCGCGAAGCGCGCAAGCTGGCGATGCGTTTCATTGAAATCTTTGAAGAAGCAAAGGCTGATGCCATTGTTAGTCCGTCCGGCTCGTGCACCGCTATGGTCCATCACTTTCATCAGTTGTTTCCGGATGACGAACCTTGGCGCAAGCGAGCTGAAGCACTGGCCGCAAAGACATACGAATTGAGCTCGCTGCTGATAAATGTCCTCGGTGCTGAAGATCTTGGGGCGAGCTTTGCCGGCCGAATCGGATGGCACGATGCCTGTCATGGGTTGCGAGATCTCGGAGTCCATAGCGAACCGCGCCGGTTGATTCGAAACGTGCGCGGCGTCGAGTTCGTCGAGTTGCAAAATGCCGACGTGTGCTGCGGCTTTGGCGGCACTTTCTCTGTCAAGTATCCGGAAATCTCAGTTGCGATTCTTGATAACAAGATCGACGCCATCGAAAAGGCGGAAGTGCGGGCAATCGTTTCCGGAGATGCGAGTTGCCTGATGCAAATCGGGGGGCGCCTGAGTCGCAACAATTCTGCCGTGCAGGTCATGCACCTCGCTGAATTGCTCGCCTCCCGCGAAGATCTGGGAGCGCAGGCATCCCTGCCTGCCAACCGTGGAGAGCGAGGACTCCTGAAAATATAAGGAGATCGAAAATATGAGGAGATCGAAAATATAAGGAGATTGTTTCGAACGTATGCAGGCAAGGATGCCTGCGCTCCCAGATGAGCCATCTAACCACTGAGACATTCGATCAGAACGCGCGGGAAGCGCTCAACGATCCACAGTTGCGCACCGCTTTGCGCAAGCTTGCGCGGACGTTCGGCGATCGTCGCCAGGCCGTGTTGGAATCAGTGGATGACTGGGAAGATCTGCGAGAGAAGGCGCGGGCAATCAAAGATGACACCCTTGCTCATCTGGACAAATACCTTGAAGCCTTTGCTGACAACGCTGAGCGTGCCGGAGCCAAAATACATTGGGCACGCGATGCGGTTGAAGCTTGTGGCATTGTCATCAGACTGCTGAACGAACGCAATGCAACCAACATCGTCAAATCCAAGAGCATGGCGACCGAAGAGATTCACTTGAACGACGCTCTGGAAGCGGTAGGACTCGAACCCGTCGAGACCGACCTCGGTGAATGGATCATTCAGCTGGCGCACGAAACGCCGTCGCATATCGTTGTTCCCGCAATTCATAAATCGAAGAAACAGATTGCGGACTTGTTTGTCGAGAAGCTGGGCATCGAGCCGACTGACGACGTTGCGACATTGACCAGCGCGGCCCGTCGCATCCTGCGCCGCCGCTTTGCCGAAAGTCATGTTGGCATCAGCGGCGTCAACTTTGGCGTTGCAGAGACAGGAACGATTTTGATTCTGGAAAATGAGGGCAACGTGCGCCTGACTACGAGTCTTCCGAAAGTGCACATTGCCTTGATGGGTATCGAGAAGGTCATTCCGCGCTTTGCGGATCTCGATGTTTTTCTCAAGCTGCTGCCCCGTTCAGGCACTGGTCAAAAGCTGACTACATATCAGTCCCTGATCACAGGAGTGAAGCGCGACGCAACCGATGAGGGGCCGGACGAAGTACACATTATTCTGATGGACAACGGGCGCTCGCGCATGCTTGGCCACCCGGTGACACGACAATCGCTGGCCTGCATTCGTTGTGGCGCCTGTCTCAATGCTTGCCCGGTGTATCAACAGATCGGCGGTCATGCGTATGGCTCGGTCTATCCTGGTCCAATAGGCGCGGTGATAACGCCACAGTTGATCGGGATCGGCAAGGCGTCGCAGTTGCCATACGCCTCGAGCTTGTGCGGCGCCTGTCGTGAAGTATGTCCGGTCAAGATTGATATTCCAGAGTTATTGCTGCATCTCCGGTCCGAGGTTGCCGCCGGAATGATGGGCAGCAGCGCCAGCGAGCATAACCAGCCGGTAAAAAGGAAAGCGATGGAGCGGTTGGCCTTTCGTTTATATGCGTTCGCGTGGTCCAGCCCGGCGCTGTACGAATGGGGGATACGAATTGGGCGTTTGCTGCAACGTTTTGCGGTGAAGGAAGGACGCATTGGGAAGGTTGGGGGCTTTGTTTCGCGAGTTGTCCCCCCGTTGGGCGCTTGGACGAGTTGGCGCGATGCCCGACCAATTGCACCTCGCTCGTTCCGCGAGCAGTGGCGCGAAAGGAAAGGACGTGACGCTGCTTGAGAATCCTTTGCGCCTTTGCGGGAAACCTTCGCTAAACCGCTGCTGTCGTGAGGTGGAAAAAGCAGTCTCCCGCGAAGACGCAAAGACGCAAAGGGCCAGTCACGAGGTCGAATCATGCAAGACAACGAAACGCGACGGTCGATGCTAACCGCAATTCGCGAGCACTTAGCCGCGAGTGCGCCGTTCGATGCTGTACGTAATGAACACGGCGCACATCCGACAGTCGCGAATCGCGGAGATCGCCCAGCACCGCTGGTCCAGGCCCAAGGAGTTTCGCTTACTCAATGGTTTTGTGATTCTTTGGAAGAAGTCAGTGGTCAATACGTTTTGGTGCGAGATCCCGTTGAAGCTGCTGCTGCAGTACAGGGAATTATCGAGCACAAAAACTTGCGCCGCATCGCAGTCTCGGATTCATCACTCGTGCAGCAAGTAATGAGAGGCGTAGAACACGATGCTGAGCTTCTAAAGGCAGCCTCTGCCGCGGAGCTGTTCAATTGCGACGCCGGCATCACTGGCGCCCAGTGGGCCATAGCTGAGACCGGCACTCTGGTGCTCGAATCCGCAAAGGAACGGCACCGTCTCGCTTCGCTGGTGCCGCCTCTTCATGTTGCGATCATCGGAGCTGATCGAATTCGCCCGACGATGGCTGAAGTGCTTCGCGACATAAATGAAAACGGCGCTAACAGTTTGAGCCGAACCGTAACGTTCATTACCGGTCCATCGCGCACGTCGGATATCGAGTTGACCCTCGCGATCGGCGTCCACGGTCCAGCCGAATTGCATGTCGTAGTAATCGACGAGAAGGCGACGCTGACAGGTGTTTAGAGTTCAAACTTCAGTTTGCGGTTTCGTCAGCACACAATCTAAAGATTGAGCTCTAAACGCCCGTTAGCCATGAATCTATGACTGACAACGTTCTTCTACGTGTAACCGACATTACGAAAGCCTACGCCGGCGTCCGGGCGCTGCGAAGTGCTTCGTTCGAGTTGCGCGCCGGCGAGGTGCACGCGCTGATTGGTGAGAACGGCGCCGGCAAGTCGACGCTGATCAAAATCATCACAGGCGCTGTCGAAGCCGATAGCGGCACACTCGAGCTGAATGGCCAGACGATCACCAATAATTCACCGCGAGCTGCAAAGCAGTTGGGCATCGCCGCAATCTATCAGCAGCCGGCACTCTTTCCTGAACTCACAGTCGCCGAAAACATCGCCATCGGGCTGGAACAGAAAGGCGTCTGGGCCCGCATCGATTGGCGCGAGCGCCGTCGGCAAGCCGCCAGATTATTGGCTCAAGTCGGTGCGAAGATCGACGTGAATACGGAAGCCGGCGAATTGTCGATGCCGCAGCAACAACTGGTGGAGATCGCCCGCGCATTAGGCGCTCACGCCAGGATCCTCATATTCGATGAACCGACGGCCTCGCTGTCTGAAGAAGACACACAGAATCTCTTCAAGGTTATTCGCGAGTTACGCGAGCAGGGCGTTGGCATGATCTATATCTCGCATCGTCTGGAGGAGCTACCGGTAATCGCCGATCGCGTCACGGTGCTGCGCGATGGCTGCACCATTGATACGCGCATAATGTCCGAAGTAAATCGGGCACAACTTATTCAGTTGATGGTGGGACGCGAATTGTCTGCGGTCTTTCCCAAGAAAGAAGTTGCCTTGGGCGAAGTTGTTTTAGAGCTTCGTGGTGTTGGCAACGCCGCGGTCGGGGTGCATGACGTAAATCTTTCCGTGCGTGCAGGAGAGATTGTAGGCGTGGCCGGGCTCGTTGGCGCAGGCCGAACAGAATTGGCCGGCATTATTTTTGGGCTGACTCCCGCAGATGCTGGCGAGATCAGGCTGCGGGGCCAGCCGTTCAAGATCGCTAACCCGGCTCAGGCAATTGCTTCGGGTATCGCATACGTTCCGGAAGATCGCCGCAAACACGGTGTGATTCTCCCGATGGCAGTCTGTCCGAATATCAGCCTTGCGTTTCTTGATCACCTGACAAAGTTGGGCTCGCTGGATTTCGGTCGTGAGAAAGAGATCGCGGTAGATTACACACGGCGGTTTGGAATTAAGACACCGTCGATCTTTGTTCCGGTTGCAAACCTCTCCGGTGGTAATCAACAAAAGGTCGCGTTAAGCCGTTGGCTGGTGACTAAGCCTTCGTTACTGATTCTGGATGAGCCCACTCAGGGAATTGACGTCGGGGCAAAATCAGAGATTCATGCATTGATGACGGAGTTGGCGGCACAGGGTGTGGCAATACTGATGATCTCTTCGGAACTGTCGGAGATCCTCGGGATGAGCGATCGAGCTGCGGTGATGCACGGTGGGACGATCTTTGGGCAGCTCGACCGCAGCGAAGCGACGCAGTCAAAGATTCTTGCGCTGGCATTGGGTCATGATTTGACTGAGACAGGAACATCGGCGGCGCTGTGAGTGTGGCTTACGTTCCGCAGAATACTTTGCGACTTTGCGCCTCTGCGGGAGATTCGCTTTCGATCATCGATGAGGTCGTTGGAACGGTAGTTTCCCGCAAAGTCGCAAAGGCGCAAAGATAGACCGAACTTTAGACGATGAAACTTGGGCGATACAAAAGAGAACTATCAGCGGCGTTAGCATACGTGGCGCTGCTCGTGCTAATCGGCGTTGTCTCGCCAGCGTTCTTCAGTGCGGCAAACTTGCGCGACCTGGCATTGAACAATGCGCCTGTATTGTTGGTTGCCGTCGGTATGACGCTGGTGATCCTGGTAGGCGAGATCGACATCTCGGTGGGATCTCAATTCGCGGTTTGCAGTGTCGCTGCCGGCTGGCTCGCAAAGTCGGGCGTGCCGATTCCACTCTTATTGCCTTGTGTGCTTCTGCTCGGTGTAGCTATGGGCTCAATCAACGGCTTCCTGGTAGGCCGGCTGCGTTTGCCCTCAATAATCGTCACGCTGGCGATGTTAACAGCATGGCGGGACACGTTGCGTTGGGTCACGCAGGGCGCATGGGTTCAGAACTTGCCGCCGAACTTTCAATGGTTCGGATTTAGCCAGGAAGTCGGCCAATGGCTAATCGTCATCATTGCCTTGTCGGTGCTTGGCGTCTTTAGTTGGTTACTCCGCAATCTCGGTGTAGGTCGCGCGATTTACGCAGTGGGTTCGGACGCGGAAGCAGCGCGGCTGGCCGGGATTGAGCCGCGCAACGTTGTGTTCGGCGTGTTCGCATTGACAGGCGCCCTGGTTGGACTCGCAGCGCTACTGAACGCGGTACGCTTCGCAGTTGTACCAAGCAACACCGGCATAGGGTTGGAGCTGCAGGCTGTCGCGGCTGTAGTCGTGGGCGGGACGGCGATTACCGGCGGGCGAGGCACGCTTGTCGGCACGTTGATTGGTGCAGCGCTGCTCGGCACCATCGGGACGGGGCTGACTTTCATGGGCATCAATCCGTTTTGGGGAAAAGCAATTCAAGGCGGAATTATTCTGGCGGCGCTGGTTTCAGACGTAGCCCTCGGGCGATTGGAAAAACATGGCAGACTCAATCCCGCTCGCGCCGCCGGTCGTTAAGACTGAAGCGCCCTGGCGCGAGCGGCTGTTTCCCAATAACGAATGGGTATTGTTGTTGGTGCTGCTCGTTGAATGCGGCGTGTTCAGCGTGACTGGCAACAATTTTCTGAGCACGTCGAATGCTTTTGAAATCACGCGCTTGAGCGTAGAGATTGGTCTGCTCGCTTTGGCGCTCACGCCGATCATCATCACTGGGGGAATCGATCTTTCGGTCGGCTCAATGATGGGACTGGCCGCGGTCGTAATGGGTGCGCTTTGGCGCGACGCGCACCTCTCGCTCCCACTGGCAATAAGCTTAACGCTGATAGTCGGTTTGATTGGCGGCGCTTTGAATGCAGTGATGATCACGCGCTTAAAGTTTCCACCGCTGATCGTCACGCTCGGAACTTTTTCCTTGTTTCGAGGCCTGGCCGAGGGTCTGACTCGCGGCATCGAGAATTACTCGGGCTTTCCGGAAGGCTTTCTATTTTTAGGCCAGGGTTACGTGGGCGGTGTTATCCCGGCGCAACTCTTCGTGTTGTTGGTTGCGATCGCAGGCTTTTCCTGGTGGCTGCATCGGACCGGCTATGGTCGAAGTCTTTACGCGATCGGTTATTCGGCCGAGGGAGCGCGTTACGCCGGCATTCCGGTCGGTAGACGAGTTGGTTTTGTGTACTTGCTGTCAGGGTTGGCAGCCAGTTTGGCCGCGGTGATCTATGTAGCGCACCTGGGCCAGGCAAAATCGGATGCGGGTACTGGATATGAGTTGATGGCGATCACAGCCGTGGTGCTCGGCGGCGCTTCGATATTTGGTGGACGAGGCACAGTCCTGGGAACGATCCTAGGCTTGTTCGGGATTGTAATTCTACAAAACGGATTGCGCCTGAGTGCTCAGCCGGCTGAACTCGCAGGCATTCTGACGGGCGTGCTGTTAGTGGCGACGATTCTGCTTGATCGCCTTATGTCCGAGAAAATTAAGTTTGTCGGAGATTTACGGAAGAGGTTGTTTAGCCACGAGCCGGTTGTCGGAGAGGCTACAGAGGAGAACGAAGTGAAGAATTCACAAGTGGCAATTCTCAGCGCGGTAATTTTGCTTGCCGGATTAATTGTCGCCGGCAGCAACTGGTGGCTGGCTGGTTCGCTGCAGCGGCGATTAGCAACTTCCGGTGGTCCTGCATCCACAGGTACGACATCGCCCGCGGGACGAAAGCCCGTGATTGCTCTGATGCCCAAGGCGAAAGGCGATCCCTACTTCATCAGTTGCAAGGCAGGCGCCGACGAAGCAGCAAAGGAGCTGGGTGTCGAACTGCTATGGGATGGTCCGACCGATCTCGATCCGGCCAAACAGAATGAAGTCGTCGAGGCCTGGATTACCAGAGGGGTGGACGCGATTGCGGTGAGCGTCGAAAACAAAGTAGGCATCTCGACTGTGCTGCGCAAGGCTCGCGAGAAGGGAATCAAAGTCATCACCTGGGACGCGGATGCTGAGAAAGACGCGCGCGACTTTTTTATCAATCAGGCCACGCCGCAAGGCATCGGCTACACGCTCACTGACGAAGCGGCGAGAATACTCAACGGCAAGGGCGACTTTGCGATCATCACTGCATCTTTGAGCGCAGCAAACCAGAACGAGTGGATCAAGTACATCAAGGAGCGACTGGCCCAGAAATATCCCGACATGAAACTGGTGGCGATTCAACCGAGTGAAGGCGATCGCGATCGCGCTTTCGCGGAGACACAGACTGTGCTGAAGGTCTATCCAAATGTGAAACTGATCATGGCGATTGCCGCGCCCGCAGTGCCCGGGGCCGCGGAAGCGGTAAAACAATCAGGTCGCACGGATGTGAAAGTAACGGGGCTTTCGTTGCCCAATATGTGCAAGCCGTACATCAAGGACGGCGTGATCGACAGCATTGTGCTTTGGAATACAGGCGACCTTGGTTATCTGACAGTTTATGCTTCGCAGGCGCTCACCACGGGCTCGCTCAAACGCAATGACAAAGAGATCAGCGCCGCCAGACTGGGAAAGATCGAAGTGGTGGATGACGAGATCAGGCTGGGCGCGCCCTTCATCTTCAACAAAGGAAATATCGATCGCTTCAATTTCTAATCCTTTGCGCCTTTGCGCCTTTGCGCCTTTGCGCCTTTGCGCCTTTGCGCCTTTGCGCCTTTGCGGGAAACTGATGCATTCCAAAAGCGGGCAATAGTTATCAGGAAACAGTTTCCCGCCAAGGCGCAAAGACGCAAAGGAAAGTGCAAGCCAGGACGAATGATCTAGTGGAGGTTAACTGTGCAACCAAGTAGACGCGAGTTCCTGGGTGCGGCGCTGGCAGCCGGTACGGCAACCTTACTCGCACCGCGAGGCGCGCAGGGCGCTGACGCGAAGATTGACGTTCTGGTTAACGAACCTATCGGCTCTATCTCACCAAACATTTACAGTCATTTTGTCGAGCACCTCGGCGGTGTGGTCTACGACGGCATCTGGGTTGGCGAAAACTCGAAAGTACCAAACATCGGCGGCATACGTCGGGCGCTTGTGGAGCACGTGCGAAGAATCAAACCTGGCGTGATTCGCTGGCCGGGAGGTTGCTTTGCCGATCAGTACGATTGGCGTGACGGGATTGGGTTACGCGAGAAGCGTCCGCGCCGCGTCAACTTCTGGGCCGACACTAACTACAAAGTGACCGAAGCTTACAAGCAATTGAAGGATGGGCCACAGAAGTACGAGCCAAACTGGTTCGGCACGAACGAGTTCATGCAGTTGTGCCGGCTTACCAACGCTCAACCTTACTTTGCCGCCAACGTACGCAGCCTGGCCGTGCGCAGCTACCTTGAATGGATGGAGTACTGCAATGCGCCGGCGGGTCTAACCACACTTTCGGATATGCGCGCTGCCTCGGGCGAGCGAGATCCATTCAACGTAGGTTACTGGGGCATCGGTAACGAGTCGTGGGGCTGCGGCGGAGACATGCTGCCTGAAGAGTACGCTGAGGAATTCCGTCGCTTCACAGCTTGGGTACCCACTTACGGTACCAAACTCAATTTCATCGCGACTGGGCCCAACGGCCCCGACGTAGGTTGGACGCGACGCTTCCTCTCAAAGCTCGTTGAGAAAGGCTCGGGACAACTGAACAAAGTTCACACGATGGGATTGCACTACTACTGCGGCACCACGGGGAAAGGCAATGCGCTCGAATACACAGAGGATGAGTGGTACGAATTGATCCATCGTTCAGACCGCATCGAGTCCCTGGTGACACAACATTGGACGGTGATGGGCGAGAGCGATCCGCAGCATAAGGTCAAACTCGCAGTCGATGAGTGGGGTGCGTGGCATCTACAGGATCCGAGCTTGCCGGCCGGATATCTCTACGGCTATCCGGGTACGCTGCGCGACGCACTGATATCCGCGGTGAATCTCGATACTTTCCAGCGCCACGCCGACAAGGTCGCGATGGCGAATCCTGCGCAACTGATAAATACGATTCATTCTTTGTTCATTGCTTACGAAGACAAGTTCGTGGCCACACCTAACTTTCATGTGTTCGAAATGTACGCAGCACATTCCGGTGCTCAGGCGGTGCGAACTGAATTTGTCGCACCGCGCGTTTCGTACATGCGCGCGGCTAACAACGCACGCGAGCAAGCGCAGTTCTGGGGACTGTCCGGATCGGCTTCGCTGAACGGCAAACAGTTGACCCTGACCACTGTTAATCCCGACACCAAAAATGTGCGGGAAAGCGAAATCAATATTGTCGGGGCGCGTGTCGCTTCCGGCCAGGCACGAGTTCTAACGTCCAGTGATATTCACGCGCATAACAGTTTCGCCAGGCCTAACGCGTTGGAGCCGAAAGACGAGCCGGTAACTGTTGGCGCCGGCGGCAAATTGACCTATCGCTTTGCACCTGCTTCGGTAACGCGCTTGCAGCTAACGCTCGTCTGACTGCGTAGAAGATTGCGTTTGCGTCTTTGCGACTTAGCGGGGAATTTTACGCTGAGACACGACTCGGTGATCAAAGAAGAAGTTTCCCGCAGAGACGCAAAGGCGCAAAGGCGCAAAGAGGAAAACTCATGAAGAGACTAACAGTCCTGGTCGCGATCGTCTTGCTCGCAATCGGTTTCGCACCGCCGGCGCAGTTACAAGCTCAAAATATCGATGAGCTGCAGCGTTTGTTTGAGCGGCCGCCTGACGATGCCAGGATCATGATGCGCTGGTGGTGGTTTGGACCAGCGGTAACAAAACCGGAACTCGAACGAGAGATGCGAGTCATGAAGGAAGGCGGCATTGGCGGTTTTGAGGTGCAGCCCGTGTACCCGCTGACGCTTGATGACGCGGAGAAGGGAATTCGGAATTTTCCTTTTCTTTCTGACGAGCATATTGACGCCCTCAGATTTGTGTCTGCCAAGGCGCGTGAGCTCGGATTGCGTATGGACCTCACCATCGGCAGCGGCTGGCCCTACGGTGGACCTCAAGTCTCCGTCGATCACGCGTCAGGGATGTTGCGTAGTGAGCGGGTCAAGGTGGACGCAAAAACACGACGCGTTCCAGTGCCGAACCTTGGCGCCGGCGAAAAACTAATTGCAGCTTTTCTGGTGAGAACACGCGGCCAGAGTATCGACCTGGAGAGTATCCGCGAAATCACCGATATCAGCGATGGCGTCGCGCGGCTGAGCATAACTTCAGATGAGCCGCAGGAAGTTGTGTTCTTTATTTCCAGTCGCACCGGCATGCAGGTAAAGCGCCCGTCCATTGGGTCCGAAGGCTTCGTCCTCGATCATCTGAGCCGGACCGCAACTGACAACTATCTCAAGGCTGTCGGAGATCGGTTGATGCAGGCATTTGGCTCTCAGCGGCCCTACGCAATTTTTTGCGATAGTTTGGAAGTCTACAATCAGGATTGGACCAGTGATTTTCTCGGCGAGTTCAAGAAGCGACGCGGCTACGATCTCAAGCCTTACCTGCCGGCTTTGATTGCCGACGTTGGACCAAAGACCGGAGCGATTCGACACGATTGGGGTCAAACACTGACCGATTTGCTCAACGAGCGTTTTCTAATCCCGTTGCGCGATTGGTCAAAGCTGAACAAGACGCGCTTGCGTATGCAGAACTATGGCATACCAGCCGCAGTTGTTTCCAGTAATGCGTATGTGGACTTGCCGGAAGGCGAAGGTCCGCAGTGGAAAGTGCTGCGCGCGTCCCGCTGGGCTTCTTCGGCCAGTCATTTGTACGGACGACCGGTGACATCTTCTGAGACCTGGACCTGGTTACACTCGCCGGTCTTTCGCGCTACACCGCTCGACGTCAAGGCTGAGGCCGATCTTCACTTTCTTGAAGGGATCAATCAGCTGATCGGACACGGCTGGCCCTACACGCCGCCCGGGGTCGAATATCCCGGCTGGCGCTTTTATGCGGCTGGTGTTTTTGATGAAAAGAATCCGTGGTGGATCGTGATGCCCGACCTGGCGCTGTATCTGCAGCGCGTCAGCTTTCTGCTGCGCCAGGGCCAACCAGCAAACGATGTAGCGCTCTATCTACCGAATAGTGACGCCTGGGCACACTCTTCAGCAGGGCATACTCATTTGATCGAAACTCTCCGTGAGTTGGTTGGTCCGGATGTTATCCCTCGAATTTTGGAGTCTGGTTACAACTTTGACTTCTTCGACGATGCAGCGCTGGCAACAGTTGGTCGTGTAGAAAAAGATGGATTGGTGCTCGGGGCAAATAAATACCGCGTGGTCGTGCTGCCTGCCGTTGAAAGAATTCCACTCAACACACTGCGCAAGCTCGAGGACTTTGTTCGCGGTGGCGGAGTATTGATTGCGACGCGTCGTCTTCCCTCACTCGCCCCCGGATTGCAAGCGACACTCGCCGAGCAGAATGAAGTGCGCGCTATCGTCCAGCGATTATTCGAAGGACAGACTACCACGTCGCGCTTTGTCAAAGACGAAAATGAGTTACCAGGGACGCTTACAACCATGGCGCGTCCCGATGTAGCGTTTTCCCCAGCCGTTCCCGAGATAGGTTTCATCCATCGGCGCAGCGGTGATGCAGAGATCTATTTCTTGGCAAACAGCTCGAATGTTCGCAGGAGTGTTGAGGCGACATTTCGTGTGACAAGCCTCCAACCGGAGTGGTGGGATCCGTTGAACGGCCGAGTTTCTGCGGCCGAAGTTTCTGCAAGACCCGAAGGTCGCACTACGATAAGACTCGATCTTGAACCGTACGGTTCACGCGTGATCATTTTTTCCAGGCGAAATCTTGCGAAGCCGAAGCCTTTAAGTGCGAACGTGATTGCAGCGGAAATGGATCTCAGCACTGATTGGAAGGTTTCGTTCGGCGAGAGCAGTAAACCGGTGATCATGGACCAGCTGCGCTCATGGACCGACGACGAGGAAACGCGGTACTTCTCCGGCGTCGCGACTTACGAGAAGACGATTGACGTCGATCAGAACCTGTTGCGGGAGGGGCTGGCGGTCCAGTTGGACTTCGGCGAAGGGATCGCAATACCCGAACAGCCTATCAAGGCCGGCATGCAGACGTGGTTCGATCCGCCTGTCAGGGAGGCTGCGGTTGTCTTCGTGAATGGCCAACGCGCCGGATCTGTGTGGTGCGCGCCTTATGCAATTGACCTGACTCGCCTCATTCGGGCTGGTAAGAACACGCTTCGGATTGAAGTAGCCAATCTGGCGTTGAACTACATGGCTGGACATCGGTTACCTGACTATCGGCTATTGAGTCTCCGCTATGGCGAGCGGTTTCAAGCCCAGGACATGGATAAGATCAAACCAATTCCTTCCGGCCTGACCGGAAAGCTGCGCCTGATTTCCATGAAACCCTGACTGTTAATAGAGCAATGAGCCAGTTAAGTCCTAAAAAAGCCGGTTTTTCAGTCTAAAGATTCTCTTATGATCTTGCATTCTTTGAAAGACGGTATATAGTGTAGCCTCCTGGTCGGGCACAATCGGCGAGCTTGAAGTCCATTTTTAAGAACAGACGGGTTACCCAGTGTAATTTTTCATTCATCTGGGGTGCTTTTCAGAATTTGCCGCAATAATTCTTCCCGACGCTCCTAACAATTAACGGATTTCCGTACCTTGGGGGTCAGACTCTCTTGAAGTTTGCCTTTCTCCAAACTCAGACGTCACTGAAATGGCGAGGCGCATGGCTCTTGAGGCACCTGCTGTCCCTGAATTCATGCGTCTGAATGACTTTGGTTTCTTTGATTGCCTTACCTTGCTGGAGAAGATTCTTCCTGATGAAGAGCCTCTCCACTTTCGTGGTTAAGAGACAGGAATAACTTTTCGGGGTTCGAAACCAGTGCCCCGTCACTTTACAGGTTCTGCTAGGGAAGGAGAAAAAATCATGCGAGCGATTCGGATTATTGGAGTCTTCTTGCTTTGCGCCATAGCTGCGAGCGGCCAAACAAATAAAGGCAGCATCAGCGGAACCGTGATGGATGCCAACGGTGCGGCCGTGCCTGGCGCCACGGTGACCGTGACAAACGTTGGTACGAATCAGGCCACCACCGTAGTGACGTCGGATACGGGCGCTTTCACTGTCTCGTCACTGGAACCTGTAGTCTATCGTGTCCTTGTCGAAGCACAGGGTTTCAAGAAGGCGCTGTTGGAGAGCGTGAAGGTCGACACTGCCAGCACAGCGTCAGCTAACTTTCTATTGGAAACTGGCACGGTGGCCGAAACGGTAACGATAACCGCGGACACAGCGCTGATAAATACTGAAACAGGAACAACGGCCCACACGATTACTGAACGCCAAATTCAGGACGTTCCCCTGAATAATAGAAGCGTACTTGATCTTGCTCTGACCGCTCCCAATGTCACCGGCGACGCCGGCAGTGAAGACGCCAGTGTCAGCGGAGACCAACCGGTTCCAGGCTTCAACCTCAATCTGAACGGCGGCCGTTCTGGCAGCACCGCGATCCTGGCAGACGGTGTCAACAACACCGGCGTTGGTATCGCTCGAGCAGTAGTGAGCTTCAGTCCGGAAACAGTCCAGGAATTTACAGTGCAGACCTCAGCCTATTCAGCTGAATTTGGCAATACCGGCGGCGGCACTATTAACGCAACGACGAAGTCGGGAACGAATACACTGAGCGGCGTAGCGCTGTGGTATACGCGCAACCCGAAATTTAACGCCACACAATTTACAACTAGTAATGCCCAGCGCCCGCTCAATAATCTGCGCTCGAATCAGGTTTCAATCACGGTGGGTGGTCCTATTGTCCTGCCCAAGTTCGGTGAAGGGGGCAAATCGATTTACAACGGCAAGGACCGATCTTTCTTCTTCTTTGCCTACGAGCCACGCTGGCGCACCGATTTCATCACCGGATCAGGTCTGGTTCCTACTGCCGCCGAAGTCTCAGGCGATTTCCGCAATTTGGTTAGGACGAACAGCGGTGTGTTGCCTGCAAACATTGCGACCCAATTCAACCAGACCGTTATCGGCAATGCGAATATTTATCAGAACTTCATTCTGGTGGGCGGTCGCTTGATACCGATTGTCTTGTCTGGGACTAATCAGTTTTGTCAGTTTAACGATCCCAGGAGGATTCTGGTGCCGCAAGTGGTGAATGGCGTAACTGTTCAGACACCTCAATGTACAACCGCCATCAATGCCAATCCGATGCCCCAATTGAATGTCATTCCTCAAGAGTACATCGACCCGATTGGCGTAAAACTTTTGAAGTTCATGCCGCCGGCCGGAGCCTATTTCCTCGATGGAGCCAACGTCCGGAACTTTTTTCAGCAACGTTCGGTGGTGCAGGACGAGAAACGCTACACGCTGCGGCTCGATCACGCTATCACTCAAGCCACCAGGGCGAACTTTCGCTACACGGTTACGCCTGCCGTTGGTATCAGGTCGGCGGGCAATGACATCAACGGCAACTCTGGCGTCTACAGCAACGCCAGACAGTTTTTGTTAGCCTTCAACACGATGCTCTCGCCGTCATTGATTAATGACCTGCGGCTCAACTACACGCGCGGCAACTTCAGCGAAGATTATTCGCCTGAGTTCTCAATCAAGAGCGGCCGAAGCGCCGCGGAGGAATTGGGAATCCCCCATCTAACACCTGGCGGCATTCCGCTGTTTCTGATCGCCAGAGACGCCTCGTACACGACGGCGGACATTGGCTCAGCGGCTTCCACCAATAATTTCAATGTGGAGCAGCGCTACAACATCAGCGACATTGTTTATTACACGAAGGGTGACATGACCTGGAAGCTTGGCGTCGATCTCAGCGATGCGCGCCTGACCGCAACGCCGTTCTTCGCGGCCTCCGGAGGTCGATGGGACTTCCGCGTTCTCCAAACCAGTCGCAACCGCTCAGCAAACGACCCAAACACAAACGGCGGGAACCCGGTAGCTAGTGTATTGATCGGTACGCCTAACTCGGTCGACCTTCGGCCACTGATTGCTGACTATGATTACCGTTGGAAAAGCGGCGCTGCCTTTATCCAGAACGACTGGAAGGTGAAGCCCAACCTAACACTTAACCTTGGCCTGCGATATTCGCTGCAATACCCTCGGGTCGAGAAGCACAACCTTCAAGGTGTGTTCCGTCAAGATCTTGCTCAACCTTTCGTACTGTCGGCAACGCAACGCCGCACCCTCGCGACCAATCTCGGCGTTCCTACAGCTAGCGCGATTCCGGACTACGTGCCGTCATCGGTGCTTGTTCCGCCGTTTGCTTTCTCCGGTAGGGGAGGGCGATCGAGGTACATCAGTCCGGTAGATTATATGGGCTTTGAACCACGTTTCGGCTTCGCCTGGAGTCCGAAAATGAAAATCTTTGGTTTAGATTTCGAGAAAAGATCGACAGTCATTCGTGGCGGTATCGGTATTTCGCACGCGCCACTCACTGGCAATAACCGCTCGCCAAACCCTGACTTTACAGGTTTCGTGAATACCGGCCAGACGGCAACGGGTTCGGCTGCTGGCGGTACCGCGGATGTGAACCAACCGATTCGCCTTTCCGGGAACCCGCCCTTGCAATCAACCAGGGGCACGATCGATCAGGCTTTAGGCACCACCACCGACGGGTTGGTCTATTTCAACAGCCTGAGTGTTAGTGCCTTTGCAGCGAACCTGGCTGACAATGCAAAGAAAGTCCCATATTCAATGAACTGGAACCTCGCAGTTCAGTTTGAGCCATTCAAAAACACGGTGATAGAAATTGCGTACGTAGGAAACAAGGGAAAGAATCTCTTCCTGCCATTGGTCAACATCAATCCGCGCAACATACAATTCATCGACCAGTTGGAGGCCTCGGGGGTTGACGTGACTGGGATTATCAATGATCCGCTGGAGCGCAGAAATCTGCAGGGCACCGTCATTCAATTCGCGCGGGCCGCGGTGTTTTCACAGTACCTTGGGTTTGACCCCCTCAACCAGTACTTCAATCCTTCGGCCACTAGTATCCGTCATGCGGGTTACATTGACGTGCGTCGCCGCGTTGGTCGAGGCCTGACTTTCACAGCCAATTACACTCGAGCGAAGGGCATTGATACTGCATCAGATGCGAGCCCGGATACCAGGGTTCTATCGACCGGCCAGGCACGTGGGCAAGTATCTCTTGGAGCGCCTCTCAGTTCAGATCGGGCGATCTCCACCTTCGACATCGCAAATAATTTCAGTTCGACTTTTATTTGGGATCTGCCATTCGGACGCAACCGCCAGTATTTCAGTAATGCTCCGAAGGTAGTCGACACCCTACTTGGAAAATGGGTTGTGTCCGGCGTGTTTCGCATGCCGGGAGGGACGCCATTCCTGCCCTTTATCACAGACCCGAACAAGCTTGGCGGTACGCTCTTCAATCGTGTCGTTAGACCGGACATCGTGCCGGGCGTCCCTTTGAAAAACCCGCTGTGGAAACGTAATTGTCCGGTGGGCGCCTCAACGCCCCCAACCGGCTGCGAGCCCTTTATCAATCCGGCAGCGTTCATGCGCCCGGTCAAAGGCACGTTAGGCAACGCTCCGCGCTCGCTTAACATTAGAGCACCGCGGCAAGAGTATTTTGACTTTTCGCTATCAAAGGATTTTCCGTGGCCATTCTTAGGCGATAAGGAAGGTAGGCGGCGCATCAACTTCCGCGTGGATTTGATAAATGCCTTCAACCATCCCAACTTCCGCTTCAACAATACGGGAAACACGCCTTTCGGGTTGGGAACGTTTCCAATTGAGTTGACGGCCGAGGGTGGAGTGCCGCAGCCGCTCACCATCGCGCAATACAACACCTGGGCAACTTTCTGGAATACAGCAAACCCAAGCAACACAGTGCCGCTGCAGTCCACTGCCGCGGGCGCGCCAATCAATTCCACCTTGCAGGGGATACGCGACACGGTGAATGCGACTCGGCCTGGCGGCACCGGCAATCTGCCGCCGGCTTTCTACCATGTACCGCTCCCGCAGGGTTTTGCGACCAGAGACCCGCTGTCGTTTGACCTTCGAACGCTGGAAGGGTTCAAGCTCTACCGCATTCGACTGAATTACGATGCGAACTTTGGAACGCTGACAGGCGGCAGACCGGAGACGTCGCCGCGTTATGTGCAGTTCGGAATCAGGATCTTCTTCTAGACTCGAAGATATCCGCAATCTGCGAAGGGCGGCCGGCACAGCAAAGCCGCCGCCCTTTTCCTTCAGCGACACATGCGACAGATCGAGAAGGCTGAAAAAACAATCCGCAGATTACGCCGATTACGCGGATGTTTAGTTAGTGATAAATGAACGTGACCGAGAATTTAATAAACAGCCGTGTAATCTGCGGATAAAGTCCTGGTCGCGCGTATGGAGAAAATAGATGTCAATTCGTAAATTCGTTCTTTTGCTTACGTTGATTTTTTTCCTGACGTCGGGATCTGTAGTCTCGATGCACACACAGGCTCAGGGCGGTCAGACGATTCCGCGCGAGTGGGTAGACGCGGATACAGGACATCGCGTGATTCGATTGTCGGATGAGGCCGGCAGCCAGAGCCTCTATTTTCATCAGAATGCCTACACACCTGATGGTGAAAGGTTGTTCATCACTACGCCCACCGGGCTGGCGACGGTAAATCTTAAGACGCGGGGAATTGATAAGATCGTTGATGGTCGAGTCAACATCATCGTGGTTGGCCGAAAGACCGGGCAAGTCTACTACGTGAAAGATCGCACTACGGTCTACGCGACAGATCCCAAGACTCACACGACTCGAGAAATTGCGAAACTGCCGCCCCGAGCCTCAGTCTCCAATCTCAATGCCGACGAGACGCTGCTTGCCGGTTCGATCACGGAAAGCACTGGGAATGCCGGGGCGACGCCGGAGGCGGCGACAGCACCACGCGCAGACGCCTATCCTGGTAAAGGCGCGATGATGGAGCGGCGCCTGGCGGCTCGCATTCCAATGAAACTGATCACAATTAACACTGCTTCTGGTGAAGTTAAGACTCTGCTGGAAAGCACTGATTGGATTAACCACATACAGTTCTCGCCAACTGATCCGACGCTCTTGATGTTTTGTCACGAGGGCCCCTGGCACAAGGTGGATCGCACCTGGACCATTCGCACCGATGGCTCACAGCTTACACAGATTCATCACCGCACACTGCTGATGGAGATCGAAGGCCATGAGTTCTTCAGCGGCGACGGCAAGATGATCTGGTATGACCTGCAAACGCCCCGCAGTCAGGTCTTCTGGCTCGCGGGCTATAACGTTTCGACCAGGGAAAGGACCTGGTATCTTCTCCAACGCAGCGAGTGGTCAGTGCACTACAACGTCTCGCCTGATGGGACGCTCTTTGCCGGTGACGGTGGTGGACCGAATAGCGTAGCAGCGCCTGGAAACGGTCAGTGGATCTATCTCTTCCGTCCAGAAATGGTGCCGGACCGCACGGACGGGACAATGGCAAACGCGAAAGAACTCATCAGGCCAGGTTTCTTCAAAGCGGAGAAATTGGTCAACCTCGCCAAACACAATTACGAATTGGAGCCCAACGTGACTTTCACTCCCGACATGAAGTGGATCGTCTTTCGCTCAAACATGTTTGGACCAACCCACGTTTTTGCCGTCGAGATCGCGAAGAATTAATTCAGCTCCACGTTGGGACGCTCGACACGTTTTTGCAGCGTCACATGTGTTGCTCGCTCGCCTTCGAGTCGCTCGGCGCATTCATATCCCAGGGCCGGTAGATTAAGCCCACCAAGCAAATGCTCACCTTCACCAAGCAACACCGGGACGATTGCGAGATGTAGCTCGTCAATCAGTCCCACACTCAGATACTGGCGAATCGTGGAAACTCCTCCGCCAACGCGGACATCTTTGTCTCCCGCAGCTTTCTTTGCCTGTTCAAGCGCGGAGTGAATGCCGTCGGTAACGAAGTGGAAGGTGGTGCCGCCCTTCATCTCGAGCGGCACGCGCGCGTGATGAGTCAACACAAACACCGGCGTGTGATAAGGCGGCTCGTCTCCCCACCAGCCTCTCCATTCCTCCGGCCAGCTATTCCAATCACCGCGAACGGGACCAAACATATTTCGTCCGAGAATGAAGGCTCCAATATTCTCGAAACCGCGGGCGGCCACATAGTCATCGACGCTAGTCTCGCCGTCCGCGTTCCTGTGCATCCTTTGAAAGGTGCGCGTGGGAAAGAACCATTGGAAGACCTGCAAGCCGCCGACCCCGATCGGATTTTCCAAATCCTGATTGAGGCCAGCCGCGTAACCGTCGAGTGAAACCGAGAATGAGTGAACCACAAGTTTAGACATGCGCGTTTAATCCTATCTTCAGACTACACAGATTCCCAGAGAATATGCCGGCATAACGTTGTCTATTGAGCATTGGCTTGAGCCCTTGGAGGAATTTTCACGAACCAGGCGGCGAGAGCGAGCAGAGCGACGACCACGGTGAGCATATAAAACATTGCGGCGTAGGAGCCGAAGCGAGTGACGCACTCGGCTAATAGCAGAGGGCCGACTGCTGAGGCTACGACCGTGAGGGCCTGGGCTGCACCCTGAATCTTGCCGAGGTTTGCTCGACCAAATGCAAGGCTCCAAAAACTGAAGAAGATCACGATTACAAAGCCGCCGGCCAAACCCATTACCACTGCATAAGCCGCAACATGAGCTTGCGTTTTGAGATGCGGCAGAGCCACTAGCGATCCGGCCAGCAGAACCATCGCGAGTGCCAGCAAACGGTTCATCCTCCACTTTGAAGCGAGCCAGCCGCCCAGGAAATTTCCAATGAGCGCTGTTAACGCAACGATAACAAGACTGCGATGATACGTTGAGGCATCAAAGCCTCGCTCAGCCAGGATCGATTCATTAAAGAGCGCGATCCCTGATGCGATCAATCCGTAAACTGCGCTCGAAATCCCAAACACCCAAAAAGACCACGTTAAGAGTGCCTGTCGAAGAGTCGCGCCGGCTGAGGCGTCTTCGCTCGCAGACGCTGAGAGTAGTTCATTGCCGGCGGAGACTTCGTTTGCCTCGGGCGATCTCCTCACGAGCAACCAGCTGACTGGCGCCAGCGCCAACAGCAACGCGAAGCCTACTCCCGACCACGTCGCGCGCCAGCCATAGGCAATAACCATGTTGCCGATGATAGGAAACGCTGTCATAAATCCGACGCTAAGCGCCACTGTGTAGACTGCCATTGCGAGATTGAGCCGGCGCACAAACCACTTGCCGACAATGGTAATGCTGATAACTGAAAGAGCGCTTTGGCCAAGGCCTCTCGTGAGAGTTATCAGGACGGCGATGGCAGCAATTCCTCCGACAGCACTCATGCCAATTACAACGACGCCGAGCGCCAGCACCACGATAGTTAGGATGATACGACTGCCAAACCGATCGATTGCCCGTCCTACTCCCAGGCAAAAGAGCGCACCGACGAGTGTGGCCCAAAGATTAATGCGTGCGAAGAGAATTCGATCGATTTGGAGATCTGCGAGCAGGCGTTCAGTTATCAAGCCTAAGCCCTGAGTGCGTCCGGGCAAGGTACCGACCATGGCAAGCGCGGCGACGAGTACGTTAACCCAGCCGTAATAGAAGGGAAGTGAGATGGCGCCAGGCCTCTGACTTTGGATGGTTGGATTTGAATCCATAAAATCAAGATGTACGACCGGCTGCCAGCCGGTCGTGGGCGTGGTCTTCACTCAACTTGTTTCTCTGACATCGCTGCAGGCTGGCAGCCTGCAGTACATCGCCCACGCAACCACTAAACAAATGCAGGCGACAAGCCCGGCCCAACGTGTTATTCCTGTCTTAAATACAACCGTCGCGTTGAAGATCATGAAAATCAGAAACGCATGCCAGGCAGCTATTAAGACGCGTGGACGTTGACGATAAGATCCGGGCCCGCTCCACCACCACCAGAGCACGTCAATGATCCACACAACTACAACCACATAGTTGAAATAGATCCCGCCACCCCAGTTGAGACCCACAACTTCATTTGTCTGTCGCGCGGTGTCACGGAATGCAGCTGAGTGACTCCAGCCATGATAGACCTGAAACGTACAAACGACGTGAGCAAGCAAAGCTGCACAAGCTATCGTCCAAGCCAGCCTGGCAACCCGTAGCCATGTTTGGCGTCTATGCGAAAACGCGAAGATAAAAGCCCCGGTAACATAAGCCAGGATACTTACCCATATCGTTAACTTTGTCAGGAACTCGCCGGTATTCATTCCTTCCTGGTCAGTCTGCATTGGGAGCGCAGGCATCCTTGCCTGCATCTTGCGGCAGGCAAGGATGCCTGCGCTCCCAACTGCTAAGACACCTCAAGCGAGAGGCAAAGATAACAGAATCACGCGCAAAGATTCGCGCGCCGCAGTCATATGGACCAGTTGGTTTTCTCAAAACAGAAAATAATCCAACTTTTCAGCGTCTTTGCGACTCCAATAGGTGGTCTATTCCAAAGATTTATGGATCTGATCCACAAAAAGGAAGTATGCTTGTTCCGACAGTTGGTGCCCCTCTGTAATGGTTTGGCCTTTCCCCCATCAAGCCAATTGCAGCTCCAAACTCACAGATTCGCCAAAGTTTTGATGAATCCATACCAGATGAACTGCTCGTTTGGAGACTGACAAAATGACTCCTCTGTTCCGAGGGCCAATTGGGCTCGCCAGGGTTTTCCCTGTGCTTGCCGTCTTTTACTTCTCCTGTTTCCTGTCTACTTTCCCGGCGTTGGGCCAAGCGGCGCCACGCCGAGAGGCCGAGACTCGGCGCCAGCCGCGGCTGCTTGGTGTGGCTGCGGTACTGAATCTCCGTGACTATGGTGCAGTTGGCGATGGAGTTACAAACGATAGTCCGGCTCTGCAGCAAGCGCTCGATGATCTCGCCAGCTTGGGCGGCGGCACGCTTCACGTTCCTGCTGGTCGCTATCTACTGGGAACACCGGTGCTCGAGCAATTCGCGCCGAGCGCCGAGGTCATTATCGAGGGCGAGCCGTCTGACACTCCCATCAATATTCCCGGCAATGGTTCAGGACTGGATCTCCCTTCCGAGTTTATAGTTGCCGTCGGCGAAACAAATGACGCGATCGCCTTGAGTGGGTCCACCGCGCTCACGATCAAAGACGTTTGTTTTATTGGAGTCCAGGAAGTCGCCAGCGATGCGCGTACTGTGCTGGCACTTACGGACATAAACCAGGTAACGATTTACCATAGCGAGTTCTATGGTCTGGCCAGCTTTGTCGCCGGCGGCGCGATCGTCTCCGTAACCCATGCGGATCTCAAAATTGAACAAACTGCCTTCCTGGGTTGTGGCGCTGACAGCGGCGTTGGCACATCAATAGTGGAAACAAGTTCCTGGTTGGGAATTAACGTCACTGACTCCAAGTTTGTCGACTACGGTAACCGGCCCGAGTTCTATTCGAAGACGCCACTTGCCGCACCTTATTCGTGGATTTTCATCGGTAAAGCTGCTGAGCCCGAACCGAACTGGTCCAGGCGCGAAGCCATCATCAGAAATGTCTTACTCGATGAAGGAGCGTGGCAGGCAATTGCGGCCCGACCGGATCTGTCTGGTCCAACGTTTCCACCCTACGAGGTTTACCTGTCTCGGCTCTACGTAAATGTCACGAATCTGGGCGGGACTGGAGTCTATATCGCCGGCGCCCGAAGAGTCTTTATTGAACGATCACATCTCGGTTGGAGTCACAACGCGGGAGCGGCGATCGCCCTGAAGCCGGTAGCTGAGGCAATCCTGGACCTTAACGATTGTGTCGAGGATGCAAACAAAATCCTCGTTGATGGGGAACGTGTGGCGGTGATCAATTCGATTTTTGCTACCCTCGAATCTACCGCGCCGTTCACGAGAGTCATTACCACGAAGACACCGGAAGAGGATCCGGCTCAATACGTGCGACAGCAGTATCTGGCGGCGCTCAATCAGGAACCGGATCCGGCCAGCCACTATTACTGGACTGACGAAATACTGAGGTGTGATGCCGACGCTTCCTGTGTCAGTGGAGTTCAAGCTGCGCTGACGGCGTTTTTGAACGCCGCTCCACCCGCCAGGTTCTCTGTGTCCGGCCAGGTGTTTGATGAATTCGGAGCGCCGCTGGCTGCGGCAATGGTGAGCTTAACCGGCTCGCAGGTAGTCGCGATGGAAACTGACGCTAACGGCAGGTTCAGCTTTACGAACCTGGCTACTGCCGGTAGCTATGTTCTAACGCCGGCCGAGACTCATTACACATTCGAGAGTCAGCCATTGGTGACCCCGACCGCCGACCAGGTAATGAACTTTACCGGCGCTTCGATTCGCCATGCGATTTCGGGGCGTGTCCTTAAGAATACAGGACAAGGTTTGGCTGGCGCGACGCTGACGTTGTCGGGCTCGCAAGAAGGCGCCACTGTCAGCGACGCCATGGGCAATTTCAGCTTTCCTGACCTCGCGGGCGGGGGCGATTATGAAGTGAGCGTGGATCGGGCAAACTACGTCTTCGACGAATCAAGCCATTCCTTCACGAATCTATCGACCGACCAGTCCGTGGTGTTTGGTGGAGACCTGCTGAATTACACGATATCCGGAACCATAACCAACGCAGAAGGAGTGCCTTTCAGCGGTATCGTGGTGACACTCACTGGGGGAGTGGGGACTTCACAGACCACCGGCGCCAACGGCACTTATTCATTCACGGTCCATGGCGAAGACAACTACACGGTAAAGCCTTCTCGGCCTCACTATACATTCAGTCCGGCGAGCCAGGTATTTACAAATCTCTCCGGCGACCAGACCCAAAATTTCATCGGCACGCCTCAGGATTTTGTCGTTTCAGGGGAAGTGACGTCCAACTTTGGCGAGGATGTTACCGGTGTTGCGCTCAATGTCTCCGGTACTGAAACCGAGCAAATCATGTTGGACGACAGCAGCAACTATGCCCTGAGCCTTCAAGCCGAAGGCAATTATGTACTGACGCCATCCAGTAGTAACTATACGTTTGTTCCTGCGAGTATCAATGTAAACAATCTGACGGAACATCGAACGCTCAATTTTGTCGCCTACATCAAACCTGGCGTACCGGTCCTAATTGCGGGGCCTGACCCCAGTCGAGCTGTGGCGCTTGATGCTGTGTTGCGCACCACCGAGCCCTTCAAACTCCAGTACGATTACCCGTGGACCGCTGATCGGCGTACGAGGGTGATGCTGTTTGCAACACATTTTGAGTTGCTGCCAAATGAAGGCCCAAGCAATCTCACTGCCACAGTGGAAGACGCCGCGCAGCGAGTCTACCCCCTGACGGTTGAGTTCGCGGGCAAGGTTGAAGGGGTTCCATCACTAACCTATATCATTGTGAGGCTCAGTGATGACTTAAGCGAAGTGGGCGACGTCCTGGTGCAAATAGGCCATCACGGTTTCACGAGCGAGCCCATGTACATCGCCATCGGACATCTCGGAGATGAGTCTGCCGCTAAGGTACCTGCGGTTCAGTTCTGGCGAGCCACCGGGGGCAATGCCGGAACGTTGTCAGGAACTCGCCCGTGTTCATTCCTTCCAAGTCAATCTGTTGAGGGCTGCTTTTGAGCGAGGTCGAGAACGATGCCGAGGCCTGCTCCCAGGAACAGGCCGTAGGCTACGCCCCATAACAACATTCCGGTCCTGCCACCGAGCAAGTCGTTAAGCATCGAGCCCACGAAGTAGCCAAGCGAGTTTCCCACGAACAGTACTGCGGAAAAAATCTGGATGCGGCGCACAGCTTTGAATCCAAGAGCGAAGACGAGCGCCATGAGTACCGAACCGATTAACGAGCCGAGCCACTCACCCAAGGCGCCACGGAAGATGAAATAAGCTGCGACCCAACCAACTGCGTAGGCAAAGAAGGCTGCGCCGAAGAGAATGTAGAATTTTGGCAAACGCCAACGGCCGACGACAAGCGAACCCAGGACGGCTCCACCCAAAAGAATGAAGAGGGCGGTCCACGCCAGATACGCTCCAAGAACAGTGAGATTGACGTACATCCACCGTTCGGCAAACGCTACTGACGCGAACACAATAAAGCTCACGAGAGCAAAACCAAGAGAGCCAATCAACAGGGCGCGTCGCAAAGAGGGGGTTGGCATAACTGGTTCCTTCTAAAGTGTCGAATGAAATCCTTCAAGTTTAAGGTCTCAAGGTTAGGAGGGGTGGTTTACCCCCGCCTAACCTGGTTGACCTGAACTAGCTTTGCCCGAAAGTCTTAAATCCCACCTGCGGCAGCTGGTGGAGATAGTTCAAGTTCGACCTACAAAGAGAGGTTGGCATTGGTCCTTTGAATCCCCTCAGCGGCAGCTGAGGGATGTTTCAAGTGCAGCCCCGCTCGCAAAGTCTCAAATAGGCAGGACTTGAACCATCCACCTGCTCCCGCAGGTGGAATTCAGTAACCACGACATCAAACATTGGTAGGCTGGACCTGAAGTAACCACCAGCTGCCGCAGGTGGGATTTAAGACTTCTCGGGCACAGCTAGTTTGAATCTCAACATTATTTCAGCCCCCTACTCTTAATTCCGAAAATTCTGGGTTACCATTAGACCATGGAAGCCGCCGTCCATGATGCCAATGCCGACACGACCAAAACTCTTTTGGAGAATATTAGCGCGATGCCCCGGTGAGTTCATCAACCCTGTGTGCGCAATCTGCAACGTCGGCGCCAGCGCCAGGTTCTCTCCAGCTGTCAAAAAGCTCACGTTGGCCTCCCGCATTCTGTCGAACGGACTTTTGCCCTCCGGTGTAACATGCGCAAAGTAGCCTCGCGCAAACATATCAATCGAGTGCCGGCGAGCTACTTCAGTCAACTCGGGATCGGCAACAAGCGGCCTCAGTCCTACTTTAACCCTCTCGCCGTTAACTAACTCAAGCATCTTCGCTTCGAGATCCGGCCGGGGCGAAGGAGCGGTAACCTTGTACGGCAGCGAAACGCTTTCTTTGGATTCGGGCTTGACGGTGAGTAGGTTTAGCGTCTCGGCGATAGCCTCGCCAAACACTGGATGCAGCAACGCCTCGAGTCGTTCTGTGTAGACTGCCAACGCGTTAACTGAAGCGCTGGCGCGGGCACGGTCCCGCAAAGCATCGCTGAGTGGAGTCGTTAACAGCAGCGCGGAAATAATCGCTGCGATGATCAAGCCGTTAACGAGCCCGGGAAGAACACCGAAGAGTCGATTGACTGTCCGTTCGTGCGCGTCCTTGGACATGCGACTCAGAATTGCGCGGGCAATCAAATGGACTGCTGTAATCACGAGCACCGTGATCAGAATAAAGACAATTGGCCGTCCCCAGACTTGTGGGATGTAAAAAGGCGACGCTACCAGGCGTCGCGCGATTGGTTGGTAGAACCGCAAAGCTATGAGGAGGCTCAGCACCCAGCCGGCGAGATCGCGCAAGCCGAGAATGAAGCCGCGCGCATAGCCGCCGAGAACTGCCAGAATCACCACCAGCAGGAGTAGGATATCGATGACGTTGAATGCCATGGCTTTCGTCTACATCATAAGGCGAACGCAGGTTCGGCGCGAAGGCAGCGGTTATTTCGTGGAATGGGCGAGTCAGTTTCGATTGATACCACCGGCTTGCCCGGTGGAGCGTCATGCTGGAAGCTAAAGCAAACTGCGCTCAACCTGCTGGGATGCCACGGGCTTGGCCCGTGGTAGTTCACGCTGGCCGCTGATTGAAGCTCAGCGAGCGTGAGAAACCACGGGGCAAGCCCGTGGCATTACTCGAATCGCAAACGCACTTTTTGTAGCTTCTCATCGTGATTACCACGGGGCAAGCCCGTGGCATTCGCCTCCAAAAGAACCCTCTAAAAAAACCTCTTGACCTTGGAACTAGTTCGAGGCTTTAGAATGTGAGTGATGCCGAAAGCAGCGAATAAAAACGGACCCTGGCGCGTGGGTGAGTTAGCTCGAGCCGCGGGTGTGAGCGCCGATACGCTGCGTTACTACGAAAAGAAGAAGGTGTTAAGGGCGACGCGATCGAGCAATGGATATCGCCATTATCCTGCTGAGGCGCTTGAACGTGTTCGCATGATTCGGCAGGCGTTGGCGATCGGTTTCTCGCTCGATGAGCTGCAAGCAGTGTTCAAGGTTCTCGAAGGCGGAGGCGCGCCTTGCCATGAAGTCCGGCAACTTGCCGCCGACAAACTTGCCACTATCGAAATGCACCTTGCGGATTTGAAGGCCCTTCGCGACGAGCTAAAAAACTCGCTGAGAGACTGGGATGCGCGCCTCGCAGCTACACCCGCAGGAGCGCGCGCCGGCTTATTAAAGGCGCTTGGTGGGCATGAACTGCCACGCTCAGCCAGCAGTCTCCTCTTACACAAACGAAAGACGATGAAGAAAGGAAATGAGAATGATTAAGCGATTGGTTGTGATTACCGGAATTACTTTGTCGATTGGTTTTGCCGTCCTCCTAATCCATGGACAACAGCAGCACGACATGGACGGTTCAATGTCGCAAAAACAGATGGACGAGATGAACAAGCGCGGCAACGAAGCGATGGGATTTGATCAGGCCAAGACCACGCATCATTTCCGACTTGCAAAAGACGGCGGCTCAATCGAGGTTCAAGCGAATGATGCAAACGACCAGGCCAGCCGCGATCAGATCCGCCAACACCTGCGGCACATAACAACCATGTTCACAGACGGCAACTTTGAGGCGCCGATGCTGATCCACGCGCAGAACCCGCCGGGCGCCGAAGCGATGCAGAAGCTGAAAGCTGACATCAGCTACAAGTTCAAACAGCTCGAGAATGGCGCATCAATCAAGATCTCAACCAGTAATGTCGAGGCCTTGCAGGCTGTGCATGAGTTTCTCCGGTTTCAGATTGAAGAGCACAAGACTGGGGATCCCCTCGAGTGGCCGAAATGACGGAGGCCGGTTGCCTAGTTAAAGGATCAACTTGATCCAGCCGTCCTCTCCCTGCGCGGGGAAGCGCGTTTGATATCCGTATCGAGGTTGCCAGGCCGCGTTGTTCCAAAAGCCGGTCTCGGGACTCTGGTAATTGAAGACCAACTTTTTCTCCTGATTACCGAAACGAATTATGCGCGCGAGCATACTTCTGTCCGGATGGCTGTAGATGGAACCGTTAGTCGAAATGAGATAGGCATCGCAGGAAATCAGATCGAGCAGCTCGCGCGAGGTATTACTGGAGCTGCCGTGATGAGACACCTTGAAAGCGTCGAGCGATAATCTACCTCCCGCTGCTTGCGCTAACGGCCGAATCGATTCTTCGAGCAGGTCAGAGTGAGCGTCACCAGCCAGCAGGATCTTCTTTCCTTCATACTCGAGCAACAGTGCGATGCTTGTTCCATTCGGCTTTGAGCTATCCTTTTTGAATGGCTCTTCAGCTGCGGCCTCGAGGCTGAAGCGTCCGAACGATTCCAATCCATCAGGCAAGTCGCTGCGCGGCGAGGGTGAACCGGGTATCAGGCCCGCTTCCGCGCAGTCTGTCTCCCATTTATCGATCAGCGCCTCGAGCTTTTTCCGATCCGGTGAAAGAATTGTGAGGGTCAGACCTCCTTCAAGCTCGATAACCGGAAGCTGACTACCAGTTTCGATCGACTTACCATTGAAAGCCCGGTTCCACGGCAGGCGTTGGTTGAGGATCGCACTCGTCAAAAGCTCTCCCTGGCGAGGACCAAAGCTTTCGACGTTCTCGCCCAGCAGGTGATGGTAGCCATTGAACCAAAAATCTCGGAAGGTGATGGGACGAGTGGGATCTTCAAGCATCGCGAGGATACCTTCTATATGATCGCGATCCACATGCGTGACCACAACCAGCTCGAAGTCGCGCTGTTTTTCAGGCAGCTGGCTCAACCTGGTCTTGAGATCAGCGTAGGTTGCGGTTCGTCCGCCGTCAATTAGGATTCGATGTGGAGAATCAGGATGCCCGTAGGTTAGAAGCAGGCAGTCACCCTCGCGAGCGGGCAACATCTCGAGTTCCAGCATAGCACCGCCTATTAGAGATTCACATTAGTGAAGAGATTTGACATGTCCGCTCGCCAGGAGACTCGTTGCACGAGCTTCAATCGCTTGACTGCTTCCTGGTCATCTTCGCCGAGCAGCGTAAGACCATCGACGAGCCACTGAAGACCAAGAGTGTAGTACGGCAACCCTCGATCAAACGCCTCAAAGAGTGCTAAGCGAACCTCAGCACGGGAGTCTTCCAAAGGACCTTGCTTGAGCTTAAGCCATGCGAATTGAATACAGCCATCCGGCAACCATTGAAAATATCGACGCAAGTTTGAAATCCAATGGTGCCAGTCGTCTTTCTCTCCCGCCTTCATGTTAGCGAGTAAGAGATAACCACCGGCAGCGGCCCCTAATGGATTTTCAAATTTGTCGAAGAGCAGTTGCAGGGCTGAATTATGGCTGGCGATGCGAAGCGCTGATTGTAGTGACCCGTTAGCTAGATAAGCTAAGACTGTTCCCAGGTCTGGGTCTTGAATAACCCAGGATGTTGTAATCGAAAGATCTTCATCTTTTGTTACCAGGAGTTCAGCAGGGACCTCGCGGTGCTCTGAAAACCAGGGACACGGTACCGTCAATAATTGCTGAGTCTTGGGAGTTGAAACAAGGACGTACCACCGTGGGCTTTCCTCAGTCGGGCCATGGTAATTCATGCGAAATGAATGCAGCTGCGTTCGTTTGTCGCTGGCTACCGGATGATCTGCCGTTCCTGCTAATCCGAAGTCGTGAGGCGGTATGGGCTTCTTGACGCCGGGCCCTTGTAAAGCCGCGAGTAACTTCCAGACGGCGTCCGATCTTTGATCGTCTCCGCGCAGCTCAGGACGGGGATCGCGGATCAGGTCCACCTTATAGTTCTTGATTCCTTTTATTTGAGGCTCATCTTCAAACGCTGAAGAGGAGCGGACACTTCCCGTCAGATTGTGCCAGCTGTGCCATTCATGGGCGGTCTGCTCAGCCTCCAAAGCAATTTCCTGCCACTGACCGTCCTTCACGATAGCTTGCTGAGAAATGATGTCGCCTGAGGGCATGATCGCTTCGATGAGGTATTGACCCGGTTCCAAGTCAACTTGCCGGAAAGTATTGGAGCTATAGCCTACGGGGATAACGACGCTGCGCTTACTGTTGGCCGAAAGCGCCGGATCCAAGGCATAGATGTTGGCTATGACGCCGTTGGCCGGCACATCCACGCCGACAAGATACTTCGAGACTCGTAGTTGAAATCCAGAGCTCATTTTCAGATATCTATGATCACCTTCCGATAAATAGGCCGAATATTGATCGAGTTCGACTTTGGTTGACGGACAATGCCTCCCGAAAACTGCGCCCGAAAATCATATGAGCCTGCTGACAAAGTGATGCTCCAGGTTTCGTTCGCTGGTGGACGCCGGCTTTGCTCGACTCCGTTACGCTCGCAAATGAACTCCGCCCGAGCATTCTCAGAGGCTGGCGCGCAAGTGACTATCACTGGGACTTCCGGATCATTCCTTAAACGATGAATCTCGAAAGTAGTTAGCGTGTCCGTAGGCGGAACTTGCTTAGGTTTTGCTCCGCCGAACGCGCGCTTCACCTCGTAGTCGATTGCTTCCTTAAGCCTTGTCGTAGTCACAAGCCATTCGCCAGCCGGATCGTCACTTCCCATTCCGTTAAGTCCCATAAGTATGGCGTTGGTGAAAAAGCTGACTTCATTTTTCTTTCCAAAAGCTTCTTCACCAGCCAGCGTCGCGAAGTAGATTGGCGTTTCTGCGGAAGCTTGGGGGCCATTTTGTACTGGTAATCTACCGGCATATTGTAATGAGTCAATCAACCTGTCGGAGCTCGATCGGCAAGCATCGATAAAATAGAGTTGCTGGTTAGGAGCGTTACGCGACATTGCCAGCCGGAATTTTCGAAAATCCAAGGCTTGTTCAAGAGGAGCCAGATCATTGTCACCATATTCAGACATCAAAAGGCTCATATCCGAACCTAGCGACATTCCATGTCCGCAAAAATAAAGATGAGTAAGTTGTCGGGATTTTCAGCGCCGCGACGAGCCCAGTCCTGGATGGCTAACTCCACCTGATCGTAGCTGGCTCTAGCCGGCGTAATACGAGCAGCCGTTTCAGGATTTTCAAAGTCGCTGGCTGATGATTCCGACAACAGCAACGCAACCGTATCCAACGGTTTGTCCGGGTTCCAATACGAAGTTATTAGCCACTTGGCAAAGGCTCGGGCTGAAATCGGCGGGGAACTTAATTGCCCCATACCATCGTTACTTGCGCTCAAGGTCTTGGAGCCGCCCAGAAGATGCGGGTAGTCGCCGACGCCAATCACAATCGCATGGGTGGCCGCGGCCGGGGAATTATTTTGATGAACCAGGTAACGATCCACGTTTTGAGTCTCTCGTGAGAACGGTTGAGGGCGTCATAATACTGACACTCGATCTATTAGGAAAGGAAATTTCTTTTGCGAACGCTGAATTCGTAGCTATATGATCATGTACGACAGGCTGCCAGCCTGTCGCTCTTTCCTTTATCACTCAGCGTAGCTAGCGCCTGAAATCGTTGGAGCTCGTGAAAAGTCATGGATTACGATCGAACCAACATGGCGGCAGTTTATGACCAGGGCCGCAGTCACGGGCCTGAAGTCCTCGATCTCTGGATGGGGATCATCTCCTCAGTGCTTGAAAACAAGCCGGCCTCGATTTTAGATTTAGGTTGCGGCACCGGAAGATTCTCTGAAGCATTGGCGGCGTATTTTGATGCTGAGGTTATTGGCCTTGATCCCTCCTCGAAGATGCTCGCGCAGGCTGAAGCAAAACGAATAGATTCTCGAGTACGATATGAATCGGGCAGGGGAGAAGCGATATCGCTGCCTGACGAATCGGTGGACCTGGTTTTTATCTCGATGGCGTTTCATCATTTTGAGGATTCTGCCCAGACTGCGCGGGAATGCTTTCGCGTGCTGCATGAGCAGGGAACCGTGTTCCTGCGTGCCGGCACCTGCGAGAACATTCCGTTGTATCCTTACGTCGATTTCTTTCCCGCCACGCGTACAATTCTCGCGAAGGATTTGTTCAGCGGCGAATTCATGAAGGACGTCTTTGAAAAAGCCGGATTTCAATGCGTCGCCACCAAAGTTGTCACGCAGGAAATCGCGCCCGATATTTCTACCTATGCCGAAAAGCTGGCGACGCGAGCTGACTCCATCCTGGTCCAGCTTAGTGATGCTGACTTTCAAGCGGGCCTCGATGCGGTTCGAGCGCAGGCGGCCAGTGTCAACAACGAAGCTGTCTTCGAGCCAATCGATGTGTTTGTGTTTCGAAAATAAGCGCGAAAAGCTTTTCAAAAATAGTCTCGGTATGGGTTGCTACGGAGTCATATGGAACTAGGACGAGTTAGCGCCATCTTTCGTTACCCGGTTAAGTCAATGGCTGGTGATTTACTCGATGTTGCAAAGCTGGGTTGGCACGGCATCGAGGGTGATCGGAGGCTCGCTTTGCGGCGGCTCGCTGACAAAAGTGCGTTCCCGTGGCTGTCAGCGAGCAAATTACCGGAGTTGCTGCTCTACAAACCATTTGGGCTCGACAGCAGCAATGACGAACTACTTCCGACGCATGTCCGTACGCCGGACGGGAAAGAGTATGAACTCAGAAGTGACGAGCTACGGAAAGATATTTCGAGCCGCTATGGTAGCGATGTCGAATTGATGAATCTGAAGCATGGCATCTTCGACGAGGCCTGTATTTCGGTAATCACCCACGGCACGGTGAACTCGGTCGCGCGCGAATCAGGACGAGGCGAGGAGCTTTGCGACCTGCGCAGATTTCGACCAAACGTGGTGATCGAAACAATTAGCGCTGAGCAGTTTGAGGAAAACAGATGGGTGGGCCGGACATTGATGTTTGGTGAAGGGGACAGCAGCGCAGCCGTTAGGATCACCATGAAGGATGAACGATGTGTCATGGTTAATTTTGACCCGGACACAGCCGAGCGAGATTCTGAAGTGATGAAAGCCGTGGTTCGTCTAAACGAGAATTACGCCGGCGCATACGGCACGGTGGTCAGGACAGGCGAGCTTCGTGTCGGCCAAGTCGTGAGCTTGGAAGAGTAGGACTAAGCATCAACTTCAATGAGTAGTGAAACTGAATATCGAGGCGGGGACGTAACGCTGAGCGGAAACAAGCAGCGAGGATTGCCGTTTCTAAAGCCGCTCTACGGACCACCACCTTATCAATACACAAATGATACCGTTCTAATGATCGTCTATGAGGCAGAGGAGTCTGCTATTCGCGAGGTATTGCCTCGCGAGCTTGAGCCTTTGCCAGGCAATCTCGTGGCGATGTGTTTCTTCCGTTGTCCTGACGTGACTGGAATGGGACCGCACGACTTCACCATGCCGTGCATACCTGTGCGTTATGGCGATTTCCAGGGACAGTTTATTCCTTACCTTTACACCAGCACGGAAGCGAGCTTGACTTGTTACAGAGAGTCGCAGGGCTGGCCCGCAGTGCTTGGTCAGACTGAGATCAAAGAAACGAATGGGACTGTGAGCGCTCGCGTGGTGCGCAACGGACGCGAGATCATCTCGGCTGAAGCCCGTGTCGGTGGAGATGAAATCACGTCGCTGGATTTTCTTCCGGTCATTCTTTACAAGGAGATTCCCGGCATTGATGGCCAGAGCTGCGATGTAGCCAAGTTCGTGGTCTCAACTTCACTGCTGACGAACCTGAGCTTTCGAGCCGGCGCCGGTGAATTAAAGTTTCCTGATCCCGGTGACGAGCCGATTGCGAGGCTCAAACCGCTCAAATTCAGCAGCGCTCTGTTCGGCACGTTGGATGATCTTTATCCGGAAACTATTCGAGTCTTGAAGAACTTGAAGTAGTCGTCCCGCCATCCGGAAAAGCCCCCTTTGGCCCAAGATGTCCCACTTTAAGCCCGTCCATCCCATTTAGTTCGACTGATGACAGACTTATGCATATTAAGTGTCGTTGGTCTATCGCAGGTCTATCGCAGCTTTGCCGTCGCACAGTGCGGGAAGGGGTAGCGCCCTAATTTGGAGTGCGCCGACCTGTCGGCGCTTTCGTCGCTGCGACCTGTCGCAGCAAGTTATCGAAAACTGCCTCGCGGCGTCGAGCCGCCGCAGGCGAAAGCGATGACAGGTCATCGCACTCCAAATTAGGGCACTACCCGGAAAGGCTATGCCTTTCCGCACGGTGCGGCGGCAAGCCGCAGTTCAATCTTTGCTCGAAGTGGAGAATATCTTGTGAAGAGAATAGACCAAGTAACCTGCGCTCTTTGCTTTTGGGCATTGATGATTCAATTGCCAGGCGCTAATTCTTTTGCCGCGCTTCGTCAAACTCGACAACAGGCTGGGCCATGTCGAACTCGGCCGGAGAACCTTCAGTTTGAGTTTTGGGTTGGACAATGGGATGTCAAACAAACAGGCGCTGAGAGCGGGGCATCAGTTGGCGCCAGCAAAATCGAGAGTCATGCTGACAACTGCATCATTCTCGAAAACTGGGAGAGTCCCGGATTCAACGGCAAGAGTTGGAACTTCTACGATCTCGGCACACACAAATGGCGGCAGATTTGGTTGGACGTAACTGGGCGCAGAGCCGAATTCAGCGGCGAGTACAAGGATAGTGCCATGCGATTCGAAGGAGAAGCAATTACCGGAAAGGGAATCAAGGTCAAAAGCCGGATGACTTTCTTCAATCTGGGACCAGATAAGGTCAGGCAATTCGCTGAGAGATCGACCGACGACGGTAAGACCTGGACGACTTCTGTCGACTACACTTACTTCAGGAAAAAATAGGCCGGCTACAACGGCAGTAAGGTATCTGAGGCCCTAAATGTCGGAGCGGCCACGAGCGATATAGATTTAGGCCACAGATGGACACGTGTAAAAGGGATCTGAACGAATAATAAGTTTCAGATCGGTGTTGTCCGTGTTCGTCTGTGGCCTAAATAGCTTTCGCACACGTGGTGACGCTGGCGGAGTCAAAAATATGTCAATGCCGTTACAGTGGGATGTTGCCGTGCTTTCTCGGTGGGTTGGTGTCGCGTTTGTTTTCAAGCAAACCCAGCGCTCGAATTAGCTTTGGCCGAGTTTGAGCGGGTTCGATGACCTCGTCTATGAAACCGCGTTCCGCCGCGACATAGGGGCTCGCGAATTTGTCTTCCAGCTCAACGATGCGACTGCGACGCGCTTCGTCCTGGTCCTTTGCCTCACCAATTTCACGGCGATACAGAATTCCTACAGCGCCTTCCGCTCCCATCACCGCAATCTCCGCAGTCGGCCAGGCAAAGTTCACGTCGGTGCGGATGTGCTTCGACGCCATCACACAGTAAGCGCCGCCATAAGCCTTCCGCGTAATCACTGTAATCTTGGGCACCGTAGCTTCGGCATATGCATAAAGCAGTTTTGCGCCATGCCTGATAATCCCACCATGCTCCTTGTCCACGCCGGGAAGAAAGCCTGGCACATCTTCAAAAGTAATCAACGGAATATTGAAGCAATCGCAGAAGCGAACGAACCGCGCGGCTTTGCTCGAGGCGTCAATGTCCAGAACCCCAGCCAGAAACGCAGGCTGATTCGCCACGATGCCGACTGACTGCCCACCGAGTCGAGCAAACCCAACGCAGATGTTCGGCGCGAAAAGCTGCTGCACTTCGAAGAAGTAATCATCGTCGACGACCTTATGAATTACATCGCGTATGTCATAAGGCTGGTTCGAAGCCTGGGGCACGATCGAGTTCAGACTCTCGTCGGTTCTTTCACATGGATCGGTGGGAATGACTCGCGGCGCATCGTCGAGATTGTTTGACGGAATGAACGACAACAGTTCCCGAACCAACTGCAGCGCATGCTGATCGGAGTCAGCCGCGAAATGCGCCACGCCCGAAATCCGATTGTGAGTGATCGCGCCTCCCAATTCCTCCTTGGTTACATCGGCGTGCGTGACGGTCTTGATGACGTCGGGTCCGGTAATGAACATGTACGACGTATCTTTGACCATCACGTTAAAGTCGGTGATGGCCGGGCTATACACGGCGCCGCCAGCGCAAGGGCCGAGAATGCAACTAATCTGAGGAACCACTCCGCTCGCCAAAGTGTTGCGCAGAAAAATGTCCGCGTAACCACCGAGGCTCACGACACCTTCCTGAATGCGCGCTCCGCCAGAATCGTTTAGGCCGATGATGGGCGCGCCGACCTTCATAGCCAGGTCCATTATTTTGCAAATCTTTTCGGCGTGAGTTTCTGATAACGAGCCTCCGAAGACGGTGAAGTCCTGGGCGAAAACAAAAACTTTTCGACCATCAACCAGACCGTGCCCGGTGATGACACCGTCCCCGGGATAGAGCTGCTGCTCGAGCCCAAAGTCTCGCGAGCGGTGGACGACAAGCTTGTCGAATTCTTCGAATGAGCCGTCGTCGAGAAGGAACTCGATCCTTTCTCGCGCTGATAGCTTGCCTGCAGCGTGTTGCTTCTGGAGACGTTCGGCGCCGCCGCCTTGTTCGGCAAGTTTCGACTTTTCGCGTAAGACGTCGAGTTTGGATCGCGTTTCTTTTGGTTGTTGCTTCGAGGTCATTAAATAGGAAAAGGCTTAATAGGCTGTGGAGACCAATCAAATAATCGCGGGATTAATGTTGAAGGTCAAGCCAACTCAAGTCTGTACCAACTGGCGTAGCGGGTAGCTGACTCGTGAACGAACCAAATTCGCCGCGGATAAACGCGGATGACGCGGATCTGAAAAGACGAAAGACAAGATCGATCAGCTCAGGGTCAGGAAGGGCAGTTTACTCCCGCTAACTTGCACTGAGTCTCAAGCAAGAACAAGACTGCAACTCACCATCAAATTGAATGCTGATGAAACTCAAGCGGGAGTAAACTGCCCTTCCTGACCCTGAGCTGATCAAACCTGGGTGATTCCAATTAGCAATCAAAGCCAATTAGCAGCCAAAGCCAATTGGGAATCAAAGCCAATTAGCAATCAAAGCCAATTAGGAATCAAAGCTGGGGCTGCCAAAAGAGAAGTGGCAGAGATGAACAGGCTGGGACTGGATCGCGCTTGGGCGTACGCGAGTATTGGTAGCAATAGTGACATCCTCTTCCAGCGGTCAGCTCAACAATCAAAAGGGTAGTGACGTTTTTCGATAAGGCTTATCAACTCTGACAGGGCTCGTTGAGCATTGTCTTTAACCTCAACAGAGTAACCATACCTGGCGGCATTCTCATCGAACTCATCCAAATCGAGCACCTGATAACTCAAATCAGAATTCACCAGGATGTCGATATCCAGGTCAACGTAGCTCAGCACAGATCCATCGAACATGGGTGGCACGTTCACGTTGCAGTAATAATTCCTGAGCCTGCCTGACGGCTCGCTGAAGCGAAACACGTTGTACCAGCGATCCAGCCAGTAGTATTCGAGACTGATCGTCCCGAGCGCTATGGTCCCGAGTAAATCATGCTGAACTTCTTCTTCAAATTTAGCGTCGAGTACAAGCAGGCTGTCCTGCTGACGTACGAGAACAGCTGACCACCGACGATGTTCCGCACCGTCATACTTCAGAGCTCGAACTGTGATGGGTTGTAACACTTTGATTGCAGGTGTTTAGAGTTCAACCTTTCAGGTTGTTGCTTTTGAAACCACAATCTAAAGATAGAAACTCTAAACGCCTGTTACTTGCGGCCGCTCTTGTGCCAGTCCGCGAGGAATTGTGCCTGGCCCTTGTCCGTAAGCGGATGATTGAACATCTGGTCAATCAGCTTGAAGGGCATCGTGGCGATGTCCGCACCCATACGAGCTGCCTCGATCACGTGAATGGGATTTCGTAAGCTCGCTGCCAACACTTCAGTTTTCCAATCGTAGTTCGCGTAAATCTCGACGATCTCGCTGAGCAGCACAAGTCCGTTCTGTCCAATGTCGTCCAAACGTCCCAGGAAAGGGCTGATGAAGCTGGCGCCGGCCTTAGCTGCGAGGATGGCTTGAGCCGCCGAAAAACATAATGTGACATTCACTTTGATCCCCGAGTCGTCGAGGATGCGCGTGGCCTTCAAACCTTCACGTGTAAGCGGGCACTTAACGACGACGTTCGGTGCTATCTGCGCGTACTCGCGTCCTTCGCGGACCATGCCATCGGTGTCCAGGCTGGTCACTTCCGCGGACACAGGACCTTCAACAATTTCGCAGATGGCAGCGATGTGTTCCTTAAAGTCGACGTCACCCTCTTTCGCAATCAGCGAGGGGTTAGTCGTGACTCCGTCAGCCAATCCAAGCGATGCGCCTTCGCGAATGTCGTTAAGATTTGCAGTATCCAAAAAGAACTTCATAAATGCCTCCAAGTGGGACAAGCTTCAGAGCCTCTTGCAAAACTCTTCTCATTCACACCCGGTTTCAACCGGGTGGTCAGTGCGGAAAAACACTGCAACCGTTTCAACGGTTTCCCCGCCAAAAGAAACAGAAACCGTTGAAACGGCATTAACATACTTGACTAATCAACGTCAGTAGTCGAAACGCCGAAGGCGTTGGCAAATTCCAGCCTGGGGCAGCGCCCCAGGAAAAGGAACCAAGCTAATAGGGAACG
>Ga0134125_10000183_pt1 | contig 92965 bp, 85 predicted proteins | sample KB31751_FD_96464 | JGI IMG/M metagenome (GOLD analysis project Ga0134125, IMG submission 96464) | Terrestrial soil microbial communities with excess Nitrogen fertilizer from Kellogg Biological Station, Michigan, USA - KB3-175-1 | ecosystem: Environmental > Terrestrial > Soil > Unclassified ... | reverse complement strand
GAGCTGCAAATTGCGGAAATCGAATTGGTTTTGTGGATTTTCTTCCGACCTGTTGCGCTCGTTCAGCGCCATGACGCGGCCCGCTTCGTATCCCGGAGGCGCGCTGCTTTTCATCGAGGGGCAACGCCCACGCGGAGCATTTATCGTCTGTTCCGGGCGAGTGAAGCTTTCCACTACCTCGCGTGAAGGGAAAGTTCTGATCCTCAAGGTCGCCGGCCCGGGAGAAGTGCTGGGGTTAAGCGCGGTCATCTCCGGCTCGCCCTATGAAACCACGGCGGAAACCGTGGGCGATTGCCAGATCAATTTCGTGGAGCGCGACAGCATGGTGCGCATGGTGGAAAGCAACGCCGAGATGAGCTTGCGTTCTATTCGCGCACTGAGCACGGAATTCCAGTCGGTCTATCGCGACATTCATGAACTGGTGCTGGCGCGCTCTTCGGCGGGAAAGCTGGCGCGCTTGCTGCTTTCATGGACAAGGCCGGAGGGCGAGAAAACCGAGAGTGAATCGCGCGTTCCTTCAAGCCTGACTCACGAAGAGATGGCACAGATGATCGGCGCTTCGCGTGAAACCGTGACACGTCTCCTGGGAGATTTGAAGAAGAAGGAGTTGATCCGGGTGGACGGTTCCACACTGGTGATTCGCGACCGCCCGGCACTTGAGTTGATGGCGGCGTGAGCTTCTCGAATTGGCTGGCCCTCCCCCCGGCTTTCAGTTTGTCTTGCGCCGCTTTGGTAGCGATCTTTTCACTTCTTCATCTTCGGAGATAAACTATCTGGGAACTGCAAAGGCTGTTCAGTTCATTCCCAAAATTAAATCCACGGAAAGGCGCGCGTGTCCCCATTTACGAAACTCACCACCCAATCCGAACTGCCTGCTGAAGGCGAAGCCAAGGAATTTCTCTGCGGCGGCAAAACACTGTGCGTTGCAAGAATCAATGGAACCATCACCGCCATTGATAACGTCTGCCTGCATGAAGGCGGCCCGCTTTCCGAGGGCGTAATTGAAGGCGGAAAAATCGTCTGCCCCTGGCATGGGTGGGAGTACGATCTCGCCACGGGGCAAACGGGGGATAATCCTACCGATAAAGTTGACGTTTATGCGATCAAGATTGAAGGCGGCGATGTGTTGGTGGATGTGTAGCGCGGAACGATTCACTAAGCACGCATCACCATCAAGCACGGCGTTTTCTTCAATTTCACGGCATATCCCCCTTTCATGTCATCCCGACGTTGAGCGAAGCGAAGACGGAGGGACCTTACGACGGTAAAAAAACTCTGCCGCCGCATGCGGGGATGGCGATCCCACCCGCAGCACATTAGCTAAACGCTGTCGTAAGGTCCCTCGCCGCAAAATCGGTTCGGGATGACATGGTTTAGATAGTCTGGGTAATTTCTCAACAGCACTGCTTAATAATTTGGTTATTCAGAAAAGCGAAACCTATCCCAGAAAATTCAAAAACGCTCCTTCACTAAATCCCGGGAACACCTGTTCCAGGTGCTTATTGCCCAAGTGCTGGGAGACGCCTTCGGCCAACACATTGCGGAAGTCCGTGGTGACGGCCAAGTCACGGCCTTCATACAATTGTGGTTGCTCCAGCCCTGGCCAGCGGCCATAGACTTTTCCGCCTTTTACTGGGCCGCCCATCACGAACATGACGTTGGCGTGGCCGTGGTCGGTGCCTCGGTTGCCGTTTTCGCGGGCGGTGCGTCCGAACTCCGACATGGTAACGACTACTGTGTCTTCGGCGAGGTCGCCCAGGTCAATCCAGAAGGCGCCGAGGGATTGAGAGAACTCGCCTAGCACATTGGCCAACTGGCCTTGCGTGCTGCCTTCGTTTACGTGATGGTCCCAGCCACCGATATCGGCGAAAGCCACCTGCACGCCGAGATTGGCTTTTATCAGCTGTGCGAGCTGACGCATGCTGTCGCCGAAGCGTCCCCGCGGATAGTTCGCTCCGGCGGCGGGAGCATATTGCGAAGGATCGGCTGCTTTCAGCATTTTGACCGCTTCAAAAGTTTCCTGGCCTGCGCCGTGAAGTACTGAATCCACCGACTGCGCGTACATGGCTTCGAAAGTGTTTTCGATAGGCGATGCGCCCGGATTCTTTCCGCCAATGCCGAAGTTGCTCACGTTATTCACCGCAATCGCGGCTTCGCTTCCCGACAAAATGCGCGGCAAGGAAGGTCCGAGCGCCACGGCGCGGAAAGAGGATTCTTGAGGCCCTTTGGGTAAAGAATGTAATGCCCGATTCAACCATCCGTCTTCGGTGGCCTTTACGCCCGGCGTGCCGGATTCCATAAAATCCTGCGCGTCAAAATGCGAGCGCGTGGGGTCGGGCGATCCAGCGGCGTGGACGATGGCCAGGTGTCCCTGCTGCCAGATCGGTTGCAACGCGGACATGGAAGGATGCAGCCCGAAGAAACCGTCGAGGTCAATGACTTCATTGCGCGGGATGTTGATGGAGGGCCGCATGGCGTAGTAGGCCTGCTCCCCGTGCGGCACGACGATGTTCAATCCGTCGGCAGCGCCGCGTTGAAAAACAACCACCAGCCGCTTGGTGCGAGTGCCCGGAGTTACCGCGCCAAAAGCGGCGCGAGTCAGAAAGCCCGGCACCGCCGCGGTGCCAACCACCGCCAGCGCGCCGTTGCGAATGAATACTCGACGTGTAACGGACATAATCGGACTCCTTAATTCCTACGCGCTTATTTCAGTTTCATCTATTCACTTAAAGGCTTGTCATTCCGAACCCGCTTCAGCGGTGAGGAATCTGCTTTTGTTTTCCTCGCCACCAAAAACAGATTTCTCGCTTCGCTCGAAATGACAATTTCCAAAACAACGTAAACATTACCGCCGCTGAAATTCCGGCGAACCCAGCAACAACCCTTCGATCATGGCAACATCCGGGGGCCGAGCGGGATCATCCAGCTTGCGGTGGCTGATGGCCGGGTCCTGCAATCGGGCTTCAATGGTGCCGTGCGTTTGCTGGGAAACATTGCCTTCAAGCAAATTGTTTTCCAGGGTGGCGAGCGTTTGTTGCACATCAGCAGTGTTACTGCCGCCGGAGAGATGTTGCACATCCACTTGCGTGCCGCGGAGCCGGTTTGTGGTAAGCGCCAGAGCGAAATTCATACGAGCCAGCAGCGCCGAAGAATTCACCCAGGTTTCAGCTTTCATGGAATACCCCGTTGGCGGCTGCGCGCCATAAAGAGGCATTCCCATGTTTTGCAACTGGCGGATGAGCGGCACCGCATTTGAGATCTCAGCGCCCGTCGCGCGCGCTGCTGAGGCCACGAATTCCAGCGGCGTCTTTACCTTGGCGCGGTAGTCGCCGGCAGCCCAGAACTCCGGAGAACTCAGCATGGTCTTCATCACCTCGCGGATATCACCGTCTTTTTTTAGAAATGTCTTCGCCATCGCATTTACCAGCGCGTCCGAAGGATTGTCGGAGACAAACCGCATCGCCAGTTTGGTGCAAATGAAGTGCGCGGTGGCGGGACTATGCGCGAGCATGTGAAGCGCCTCGAGCCCTTCCTGTTCGCCATGCGGCTTGATGCGGTGACCGAGGACGATTTTGTCGCCGGGCTCGTGCTTGCGCTCGTCGAAGAAAAACCCTCCACCATCGCGCGGATCTTTGAGAGTCCATCCGGTGAAGACCCGGGCCACTTCGGTGACGTCTTTCTGCGTGTATCCGCCGTTCACCCCGAGCGTGTGCAACTCCATCAACTCGCGGCCATAATTTTCATTTAATCCGCTGGGACGCTTCGCTTTGGCCTGCCGCTGCGGCCGGGGAGGCGGCGGGAAGCGCCTTCGCCCCGTCCAGGGACGGTTTACATACTTGGGAACGCCACGCGAGAAATCCGAGTCGGGCCCGACACTCAGCCAGTTGTCCAAATAAAAAAGCATGGCCGGACTGCGCGCCGTGGCAACCAGCAGGTCTTCAAACTTTCCCAGCGCATGCGGGCGAATCACGTCCCGCTCATAACTGGTGAGCATGTAGCGGTCCGGCCCCTTGCCAATAAACACATTAAAGTGGTTGAACCAGAAATCGGTCATCACCTCCTGCAACTGGCGCTGGCTGTAAATTGCGCGCAGCAGCTTGCCCTGCATCAATTCATCGGTAACGACCTGCTGCGGATTGCGCAACGCTCCCATGGTTTCGCGCTGTTCCGGCGTCATGCCTTCGAGCAATGGCTCGCGCTCTCGCTCATTCAAAGAAGCGAGGGCGATCTGTTCTTCCGTAGGTAATTTTAGGATTGCTTTGAAACGCTGGTCGGCGGGTTCATTTAACAACTGGGGAAGGTCAGACTCGGCCATTTGGCGCTGGTCTTCTTTTTGATCTTTCGCTATTCCATCTTGCTTCGTCCGATCTTCATCGGGCGTTGTACTGGAAATCGCATTCTGCTGCGTTGCGTTTCGTTGCTCACCGCTCTGCGCCGCGTTGTCTGCCGCCTGTGGAGTCGCATTCGCTGATTCCTGCTTGCGACTGATCTTTTCCTCGTAGCGTTCCATTTGCGCCATGTAGATGGCGTGTTTTGCACCACCGGCGGGCATGGAAAGTTTTCCGTCAGCAACTTGCTTGATGACCTGCTGCGAGGGAAACTCTTCGCTCATTTCCCTTGTGCCCATGCGCAGGGTACGCAGCGGAGCGAGGCGGGATTCCAGCGTATCGTCGTTGATTTTTTCCGGGTGCAGTTGCAGGTCTATCCATTTATCCACGCCGATAGCCGTGACTTCGGCAACGTCGCCTGGGCGTGGCCCGAAGGCAAGGCGATTGAGGACGTGCTCAGCCCGCCGATGTTCATCCATCTGCATTTGAACGTGATCGGCGTTTTTTTTGGCCAAGGCGAGCCCGGCAAATACAAATGCAAGCGCAAACAATGCGAGGAGCAGAGCCGTATTGCGGCGTTGGTAGGACATCGCTGCCTGTAAAAGGAATCTCTCAGAGATTATGAACCCGGATAGAAGGAAAAGTTTCTGCCCGAGCCGTTACTTTTGGACAGGAGGGATTCAAGGCCGGAACTCGCTGGAAGCAGGTTAGGTAAGAAACAGCCGTCCATGGCTCATTTTGTGCTGGAGCGTGGCCGCCAGTTGGTCCACGTCCGTGGGGCCAAGGTTCACAATGCCCTGGTCTTCCAGGAATGGAAGCTGGTTGCTGCCCGCGGAATCGCGGCGTATTTGCACCAGAAGCGCCTGCACTACGTTGGGGTCGAACTTCTGCGGCGTCATGCGGATGATTTCGTTCAAGCAAGTGCCCAGAGACATGGGATCGCGATAAGGGCGCTCGCTCATCATGGCGTCAAAGGTGTCGGCCAGAGCGATCACCCGCACCGGCATGGAAAGTTCTTCACTTCGCAAGCTGTCGGGATAGCCCGAGCCGTCGGCGCGTTCATGGTGCCAGCGCACAATTTCCGGAATTTGCGGCCAGGGGAATTGCACACCGTGGACGATCTGATGGCCCACAACCGTGTGGTCGGCCATTTCGCGAAATTCTTCGGGATCAAGCGCGCCCGGCTTGCCAAAAAGCCGTTTGTCCACCGCAACCTTGCCGATATCGTGCAGATATCCGGCGGAGCGCAGCGCGGAAACATCCTCATGAGTCATGCCCATCGCTTCGCCCATGGCAGCGGCATAGCGGGCCACGCGCAAGGAGTGGCCGTGAATGTTCACGTGTTTTACGTCAATGGCGGCGGCAAAGGCCTGCAAAGCGTTGTCATAGAAGCCGTGCAAAGACGCCATGAGGCGAAGATTTTCCGAGACCCGCTGGGCAAGGGTTTCCGTCAACGAATAATTCTGGAGTGCCAGCGCCACGTAATTGCAAAGCAGTTCAAGCGCACCCAACTCTCCGCTGTCATAAACCGCGTCGCCTGCGCTTCGTCCTAGGGCGACCATGCCAACTAATTTGCCGCCGGTTTTTAATGGAGCGAGGCACTTGAAAAGTTCAGGAGCAACATTTCCATTCGAACTTAGATATGTGTCGTGACTACCAGAAGAAAGAATGATGGGAGCATGCGAGGAACTGAGCGCGTGCACATGCCGGGGCAGCAGCGGCATGACCGCAGGCTCCGGCATAAGCGCGAAACCTTCCGACGCCAGAGATCGCAGCATGGCGGGGCGGTCGCTGAAGGCGAACAGGACGGCTTCTCGCGCGCCTCCCGCCTCCATGAGCGCGGAGGTCATGGCGCGCGCGGTTTGCGCGAAGTCGCGCTCGCCGGTCAGAGCGGGACCGAGGTCGGAGAGCGCCTCAACCGTGCGCAACAACCGGCGGAAATTTTCCTTTTGTATTGCCACGCGTTCGAGCGGTGGCGAACCTCAGAGCAATTTGAGAGTAACACGCTGTGAATGGAAGGAGTTAGAGCAGGTTTGTTAGTTAGTTTGGTGCAGAGGAGTGCCCTAAATCTAACGCCGGATGGCATTAAAAGTCATATGCTCATCTGAACTTTTATGCTCCCGCTTCCACTGCAGAAATAATTCGCCGTAGCTTTGCGTGATGTAATCGGCGGGCGCGATCTGCAAAAGCCGCGCCGTGCGGTCGATCCAGCGGGGAGGCCCTTCGATTTCGCCAAAATTGCCAATGGGAGTTTCGTCGAGGACGACGACGCCTTTGCCGTCGCTCCAGGTGGCGCGGAACTTTTCATAGCGGAACAACGGCTTGTAGCCGAGTGCCAGGATGATGGCTTCCGTTTGCGGGCCGTCGGCGACTTTGGTCTGGTTCTCGATGCGCGTCTTGTGCTTCCCTACTTTGCCTTTACCTTTGTGAGTCAGTTCCCAGTCGTTGCCATATTTCCGCAGACGCAGGATCTCTCCGCGCTGGCGCAAGGGACTGCCTTCGAGATCGTAGAGAGTGTTCTGTTCGTGGGTGCGGCGGGTGACAAGGTGAAATCCGGCCTGGCGAAGTTTGCGCGTGATGGAAGGAATATTGCCGAGGCGGAATTTGATTTCAACTTCTTTCGGGGCGGGCATGGGGTCAGTATAAATCGCGGATCACGAAAACGTCGGCAGCTTCACCAGATCCGTGCCTGGAACGCCTTCGAGTGGGAGTCCGGCTTTGCGCCATGCGCCCAGGCCGCCGACGATGACGTAGGCGTTGTATCCCTGCTCGCGCAGCAGGTGCGCGACGCGGGCGCTGGTGGCGTCACGCGCGCAGGTGCAGTAAACGTAAATCTCTTTGTCTTTGGAGAGGTGTTTGATCTCCTCGGCAAAGTTATTCGGCTCAAAGCGGACGGATCCTTTGATGCGCAGCGCGCCGGAGTCGTAGTAGCCGTGGCTGCGCACGTCGAGCAGGAGAATGTTACTCTTTTCGCCGGACTCGATCTTGCGTGCCAGTTCTTCCACCTGAATGCGCGGGACCACGCGATAGACGCGGTTCTTGTAGTAAACCCACAAGCGATAAATAACGTAGGCGATGATGGCGGTAAGAAGCGCAATTTCAACGGCGCGCCCGGCGGCCAGGAATCCGCGAGTGATGGCGGCGAGAAAGTCACGGAACACGAAGCCCAGCAGCAGGTAGGCGAGCGCGTAGAGGGCCGCTCCCATAGCGTCAAATTCCAAAAACTGCAGTGGACGCATCTTCATGCTGCCGGCAAGCGGCGGCGCGATGGTGTTGACGCCGGGGATGAACTTGGCCATGACGAGCGTGATTTTGCCGCGTTTGTAGAACGACTCGGCCGAGCGCAGGATGCAGGTTTCAGGATTGACAGAGACCCGGCAGAGGATGCCGAGCAGCGCCCATCCGGTATAGCGGCCGAGCGTATACATGAAAAAATCGCCGCAGACCAGCGCAAGAAGACAAATGGCAAAAACCAGCGGCAGGTTCATGGCATGCGACGCGCACGCTGCCCCGGCAACGACCATGGCCAGAGCGGCGGGAATGGGCAGGCCGATGGCCTCAGACAAGACGGCAAGGAAGATGACTGCGTATCCGTGCTGCGCGATGGTGACGGCGACATTGTGCATGCGAGTGCCTGTGTGACTGAATATTAGATCGTGTGCGGAGGTTTTGGATGCGCAGGATTATTTTTCGCGAGCGACGACAAATTCCTGCGCCCAGAGCAGCGCGCGCTTGATTTCGGTGTCAGGGAAGGTGCAAATCGACTTACGCGCCTGCTCGGAGTATTGGGCGGCGCGGGCATTGGCAGCCTCAAGCGAGCGGTATTTGCCCAGAATGTCCAGGATTTCCTGGTGCGTGACGTGATCAAAGCCGCGGTCGTCGAGCACCGCTTTAATGGATTTCCGCTCGGCGGGCGTGCACCGTTCAAGCGCGTGGATGACCGCCATGGTGACTTTGCCCTCGCGGAGGTCGCTGGCGACGGGCTTGCCGAGCACGCTTTCTGAAGCTGTGAGGTCGAGGACGTCGTCAACGATCTGGAAGGCCATACCAAGATTGCGTCCGTACTGGGAGAGCGATTCTTCCTGCTCCGCGGTCGCTCCGCCGAGGATCGCGCCCATCCGCATGCAAACGGAAAACAGGCAGGCGGTTTTGCGATAGATGAGGTCAAAGTGCTCGTCGAGCGAGATGAGCTTGCCGAGCTTCTCCATCTGGAGCAGTTCGCCTTCCACCATTTGCTGCGTGAGTTCGATCAGCGTATCGAGAATGCGGAAGTTGCGCTCTTGAAGCGCGACTTTGAAGGCCTGCATGTAGAGCCAATCGCCAGCGAGCACGCACTTGGAATTCCCCCACTGGGTGTTAGCGGCAGGACGTCCACGGCGTGTTTTGGCTTCGTCAATGATGTCGTCGTGAACGAGGGTTGCGGTGTGGATGATTTCGACGACGGCGCCGAGACGGACCGCGCCCCGGCCTTCGTAGTTGAACATTTTCGAAGAGAGAAGAAGCAGCGCAGGCCGCAGGCGCTTGCCGCCGCCGTTGCGAAGGTATTCGCCAATCTCGGTGATGGCTTCGACGTCAGAGACGGTGTCGCGACCGAACTCGCGCTCGATGGCGGCGAGGTCTTCGGCCAGCATGGCGAAGATTTCTTTTCCGTTAATGGCGGTCGAGGTGGACAAGTTTATTCTTTCACCACAGAGACACTGAGGCACGGAGAAAAACAAATCAATCGAAGAACATCAAAAGACTTCTCCGTGTCTCAGTGCCTCCGTGGTTATCAATTGCTTCTGTAATTCGTGAACTGCAAATCAATGCCAAAATCTTTTGCGCGCAGCATGGCGATCACGTCCTGCAAGGTATCGCGGTCTTTCCCGCTGACGCGAACCAAGTCTCCCTGAATGGATGCCTGTGCTTTTTTCTTGGAATCCTTGATCAGCTTGACGATGTCTTTGGCTTTCTCAATCGGCACGCCCTGCTGAATGGTGATGCGCCGCTTTGAAGTACCGCCAGCGGCAGGTTCGACCTCTTTATACGTAAGGCCCTTGAGAGAGATGCCGCGCTTGACCAGCTTCTGCTGGAAGATGTCGTTGACGGCTTTCAGCTTGTATTCGTCAATTGAGTGCAGAACGATGGCGTCCTTGCCGTCCATTTCGATGTTCGACTTCGAATCCTTCAGGTCGAAACGAGTATGGACTTCCTTCAACGCCTGCTGAATGGCGTTGGAAACTTCCTGCAGGTCAATTTTGCTGACAATGTCGAAAGTATTCTCTGGCATGACTTTATGAGTTTATAGGATAAATGAATTTTCGGGACAAGTAGATGCAGATTGGGTCTATTTTGCTTCGCCTTTTAGGTGCCGATCAGAAGGTGCACTAACCCAGCAAAGCCCGCGATAAACACGATCGCAAGCCACCAGGGATGCCACGGAATTGGAAACAGAAAAAATAAAAGAAGCAAACCTAACCAGCGCCATGCCGAGAGATTTGTGGTTGGAGAATCTTCTTCCATCTGCGGGATCATCCTTTTATTTCTAACAAGCTAACTGGAAGCGGCGTTTTCGGGAAGAGAAAAGAAGCGGTAAAAGTTCTGGGAGGTCCGCTCGCCGACTTCTTCGGCGGAGAGTCCGCGCAACTCCCCCAACTGACGCGCGGTTTCTTTAACAAACGCCGGTTCGTTTCGTTTGCCGCGATAAGGTACGGGCGCTAGAAAAGGTGAATCGGTTTCGATAAACATGCGGTCGAGCGGAACTTCTTTGGCGGAATCGCGAATCTGCTGAGCCTTGGGGAATGTCACGTTTCCGGCAAAGGAGATCATGAATCCCATATCCAGCGCGCGTTTCGCGTGGGGCCATGTGCTAGTGAAGCAGTGCAGAACACCACCCAATCCGCTTGGCGACCAATGTTCTTGAATCAGACGCAGGCAATCTTCCCAGGCGTTGTCGCTGTTATCGGATGGACGGCAATGAATTACGATGGGCAACTTTGCCGCTTTTGCGAGTTCCATTTGCTTTATGAAAGCTTGCTGCTGCAAGTCGCGCGGCGAATGGTCGTAATAATAGTCGAGCCCGATTTCGCCCCACGCAATCACTTTGGGATTTTTGGCGAGCGCTTCGAGTTCCTGAAAATCTGATTCCTGCGCCAGCTTTACTTCGTGGGGATGAATGCCAACCGTCGCATAGATGAAATCGTATTTGTCGGCAATCTTTACCGCGCAGTCGAGTGTGCCGGGACCGTCGCCGGTGCCGATGGCGAGGATGGTGCGAATTCCATTTTCGCGGGCACGAGCGATGACTTCATCGCGGTCAGGATCGAATCGCGGGCCTTCGAGGTGAGCGTGGGAATCGACGAATACGGGCCGTTGGTCGTTGGTCATTGGTGGTTGGTGGTTGGTCCTTAGCTCGCGACAATCAAGCAAGTTTTAAGCATGTCATCCCGACGTTAAGCGTAGCGAAGACGGAGGTACCCTACGGCAGTTTAAATCGCTTCAACTGCATACGGGAATATCCCATCGATAGTTGGGAAGATGACTCACCGTCGTAAGGTCCTTCGCAGCCATGGCTGCTCAGGATGACATGCTGTTGAGAGTGTTCGAGGATTTGCAATTTCTGCATTCTTCAATCTGCATTTTTCAATTTTATTCTTTCTTTAATTCTGCATTCTGACTCTGCATTCTGCATTTACTTCAGCCTTGCCCCCAGCGGCACTTCCTCCAGAAAGCTCGCCAGCACTGGTTTTCCGCCTTCGAGCGATGCGGCGACGATCATGCCATTCGATTCCAACCCACGCATCTTTCGCGGAGCGAGATTCGCCACGATCACAACCTTGCGTCCGACTAAAGTTTCCGGCGCATAGGTTTCAGCGATGCCCGCGAGAATCTGCCGCGTTTCGTAACCGAGGTCCACTTCCAGCCGCAGCAGCTTATCTGCGCCTTTTACGCGCTCGGCGACTTTTACCTGAGCAACGCGCAGATCCACTTTCGCAAAATCATCTATCCCGATCTTTCCGTCAGACGAAACCGCCGCTGTAGGCTTTGCCGCTTCCGGTGCGGGAGTTGCTGTCGCACTTTTTTCTAGCGTCGCTGGCGGCACCTCGGCAAGCACTCCGCCTCGTTGCTGATCTTCCATCTCTTGCATCCTTTCAATGGACTTCTTGTCCGCTCGCGGGAACACCGGCTCAACTTTGCCGAGTTTGCTGCCTAACTGCAGCTGGCCCCACTTCAGTCCCGACAAATCAAACTTCGTGATGTCGCCCAATCCCAACTGCGACCAGATTTTTGCCGTCGCCTCTGGAATCACAGGATGCGCCAACGCCGTAACAATTCGCAACGCCTCCGCAGAAGTGTAAAGCACCGTGGCCAACCGCGAGCGGCTCTCTTCATCCTGCTTTTCGCCCAGCGCCCACGGCTCATTTTCGACAATATATTTATCCACGGCTCCAACCAGCGCCCACGCCGCTTCCAGTCCGCGAGAAAACTGATACTGCTCAAAAAGCGCCTGACATTCCTTGATCGCTTTGGCCGCTTGTTCAGCGACGACATCATCGCCGGCTTTCCGCGCAGCCCTCTGCGACGGAAACGGCACCTCGCCTTTGAAGTACCGATTGATCATCGTCAGCGTGCGGCTGGCCAGATTTCCCAACCCGTTGGCGAGGTCCGCGTTATACCGCTGCACCAACGCATCGAACGAGAACGACCCGTCCTGTCCGAAGACAATTTCCCGGAGCAGAAAATAACGCAGCGCGTCGTTGCCCAGAACATCCAGAATCGTTTCAGCTCGCACAATGTTACCGCGCGACTTCGACATCTTGTTCTCTTCGAACAGCAACCATCCGTGCGCAATGATTGCCTTTGGCAGTGGAATCTCCGCCGCCATCAAAAACGCCGGCCAATACACGCAATGGAAGCGCACGATCTCTTTGCCGATCATCTGCACGTCGGCGGGCCAATATTTTTCGTACTTCGTCGTGTCGTCGGAGCCGTAGCCGAGCGCGGTGATGTAGTTAGAAAGCGCATCCAGCCATACGTAGATCACGTGCTTCGGATCATCGGGGACCGGAATGCCCCACTGAAACGTCGAGCGGCTTACGGAAAGATCGCGCAGCCCCGACTTCACGAACGAAATGACTTCGTTCCGCCGCGTCTCGGGACGAATAAAGTCCGGCTGCGAGTTATACAACTCAAGTAGTTTGTCCTGAAACGCGGAAAGCTTGAAGAAGTAATTTTCTTCTTGAACGGTCTCGGTGATTCGTCCGCAGGTGGGGCAGGGATCGCCCGGCTTCAGGCCATCCACGTAAAGCTCTTCTGAAACGCAGTACTGGCCGGTGTAAGTTCCTTTGTAGATAAAGCCCTTGTCGCGGATGCGCCGGAACAACTCCTCAACACCCTTTTTGTGGCGCTTTTCGGTGGTGCGGATGTAGTCGTCATTGGTAATGCCCATCCTCTGCCACAATCCGCGAAATTGCGCGGAAACTTCATCGGCAAACTTTTGCGGGTCGGTTCCCGCAGCTTGCGCCGCGCGCTCGATCTTCTGCCCGTGCTCATCGGTCCCGGTCAGAAAATAGGTGTCAAAACCCAGCATCCGTTGTCGTCGCGCAATCGTGTCGCAGGCAATGGTGGTGTAGGCATGACCGATGTGGGGCCGCGCATTCACGTAATAAATAGGAGTCGTAATGTAGAACGGCTTGCTCATGATTAGATTTCGTTTTCTTAGATTTTCATCATAGGGAAGCGTTCCAGTTGCGTCAAACCTCGCGTCGCCCACGCTCTGTTACAATCTCTTTTTTCTTCAATGGTTTAGATCAACCGCTAGAGGGCCTCTTGTATCGCCAGCTCGAACGTCGCCTCACCCTGAAAATCCGCGAGTTTTTGCAGCAAACTTACTCGATTGAACTCGATCGAATTGTCATTGAGCAGCCTCCCAAGGTCGAGTTTGGCGAATACGCGCTCCCTTTGGCCTTCGAACTCGCGAAGAAGCTGCGCAAGGCCCCGCGCAAGATCGCGGAAGAAGTAGTTGCTGGCCTGGGCTCTGTAGAAGGATTTGAAAAGTTCGAGGTTGCGGGCGCCGGATACATCAACGCGCGTGTGAATCGAGCATATGTCGCGAAGGCATTAGCCGGCGATGTTGCGCCGCAACTCGACAAAGTTTCCGGCAAAGTTCTGGTCGAGCACTCCAGCATCAATCCGAATAAGGCCGCGCATATCGGGCACCTGCGGAATGCCATCCTCGGCGATACGTTCGTTCGTCTATTGAAAAGCGCAGGCCGCGAAGTGGATGTGCAGAACTACATTGACAATACTGGCGTTCAGGTTGCCGATGTTGTCGTTGGATTCCTGCATATCGAAAAAAAGTCGCGGGCGGAAATCGAAAAGCTCGCCGCGCAGCCGCGCTTTGACTACTACTGCTGGGACCTCTACGCCCGGGTTTCGCAATGGTATGAGCAAAGCGCCGACAACAAACAAATTCGCCTGCAGACCCTGCATGAGATCGAGCAAGGGGGCAATGAAACTGCCGCCGTTGCAGAGTTGATTTCCGTTGCCGTTCTCCGCCGCCACCTGGAGACGATGGACCGGCTCGATATCGAATACGACTTCCTTCCCCGCGAAAGTGAAATCCTTCATCTGCGTTTTTGGGAGGCGGCGTTTGGCAAGCTGAAAGAATCCGGCGTGCTGACCTTTGAAAACGAAGGCAAAAACAAAGGATGCTGGGTGATGCGGCGGGCTGGGACTTCTTCAGACAAAGATTCAACGGCAGACGACACGGAGATCGCAGAGGAAGACCAAAAGGTAATCGTGCGATCCAATGGGACCGTAGGTTATGTGGGGAAGGACATCGCCTACCACATGTGGAAGTTCGGATTGCTGGGTCGAGACTTCAACTACCAGAAGTTTTATCGCTATCCCAACGGCCACGAGTGCTGGATTTCTTCGGAAAAAGGCGTGGCCGACCATCCGCACTTTGGCGACGTCGCGGAAATTTACAACGTCATTGATGCTCGCCAGTCAGAAGCACAGAGCACCGTGATCGAAGCCCTCCGCGGCCTGGGCCACAACGAAGCCGCTGATCACTACACACACTTTTCTTATGAGATGGTTGCGCTCACGCCTCGCTGCGCCGCCGAACTCGGCTACACACTGAGCGAAGAAGACAAAAGCCGTGCCTACATTGAGGTTTCCGGCCGCAAGGGCTTTGGCGTGAAGGCTGACGACCTTCTCGACAAGCTCATCGCTTCGGCAAAAAATGAAGTGGATTCACGCCATCCGGAGCTGGCCGAGGATGAACGCAAAAACATCTCCACGCAAATCGCCATCGGCGCGCTGCGTTACTTCATGCTCAAGTTCACCAAAAATTCCGTGATCGCCTTCGACTTCAAAGAAGCGTTGAGTTTTGAAGGCGAGACTGGACCGTATGCGCAGTATGCCGTCGTGCGCGCCAGCAACATTTTCCGCAAAGGCGGATTCGATCCTGAGAACTTCCCTGCCGACAAAGTGGACTTCTCAAAATATCTTGTCGGCCAGTCGGCCAATGAAATCTGGGAACTCTGGCTGGCAGCGGCCAAGACTTCCTACGTGATCGGACAATGTATCGCAACGTCCGAGCCTGCGTATCTCGCCAAGCATATCTTCCAAATGGCGCAATTGTTCAACACGTTTTATCACCGCTTCCCAATCTTGACTGAAGCAGATGAGTCAAAAAAGCAGTTTCTGCTGGCGACGGCTGCGGTTGTCAGGCGTGAACTGATTCGCGCCTTGCAGGTAATCGGAGTAAGCGTCCCGGCGGTCATGTAGGGGCCGCCCCTGCCTGTCTCCATTGCGCAGATGGACGCGTATCTGCTTTCTTCTACGAAGGTTCGCGATAATCACACATCGTTACAGAACTTCACGATTCTCTACGCCCGCTCCTGTAACCAAAGAAGGCGTCGCGTATCTAATGGAGTGGGACGTTATTTAAGACCGTGAGAAACCACACGGCAGATGTTGAAGACCACGGAGCGCGCGAGATTTGCAGATCATTCTCATCTCTCCGAATCCTGACTGTGAGTCCGCGCGCTTCGTGGTTGTTTGATATTGCGGAATATTTCTAGCTTCGACCGCGCCCCGCGATCATCAATCCCGCCCCTGCGACGAGCAAAACAATACTGACTGCGGGAGGCACGCGTTCACTGTGTTCCGTTTGCACTCCAATGTGGACATCGCCCGCCTTGATCCCGTGATTTTCGGAGTGTGGTACGGGTATGAAAAACGACAGAATGCCCAGAATCAGCACAATAAGTCCAACTGTAAACAGAGGCTTCATTTTGAAAGATCTCCTGTGCTGACTTGAGCACACATTGCATCAGCGAGCGTCTGATGCACACCGGATTACTCAGGCTGCCTTGCAACCCTGAAAAGACCATCTAGTGCGGCTTCAGTTGATTGATGAAGGAGATAACGGATGGATCATCCCAATTCGCGCCGCCAGCATGTTGCGCGGCAATCGATCCGTCGCGTGCGTAAATGAACGTTGCCGGGTACTGCCTCAAGTACATCGCGTCGGGTACATCTTCATCGTGGGTTACATAAAACGGCAGGACGAAGTGATTCCTTGCTTCATATGCGCGAACCGCTGCGGGAGAATCCAGCCGCGAAACGATGAGGAACTGGACATTAGGGTCATGGCGATAGCGCTCGTAGAGCGCCTGCACGGTTGGCATTTCAGCAACGCACTGAATACACCATGTTCCCCACAGATCGAGGAAAACAATCTTGCCTTTTGACTCCGATACATGGTGTACCTCGCCATCGAGAGTGCGATAGGCAAGGTCAGGAACAATTTTCGATTCTCGTTGCAGCAGCGGAGGCGCCAGCCGTGAGGCGACACGGTGGGCTGCATATTTAAAGAAACCAATGCCTGCGAGAACGGCAAGGCCAACGAACACCAAAACGCCAAGAAGCAGACGACGCAAGAATGCCTTCACGACGCCTCCACTTAGCGATACGAATCGGAAAGCGAAAAAGTTTCGCTATCCGCGGTATTCGATCTAACTAAGACTGACCGAAATTCCGCGCGAATTCGATCAGACTTCGCACCGCAATTCCCGATGGCCCTTTCGCGATCCAGGGCTTTTGCTCTTCCATCCAGGCGGTCCCTGCGATATCGAGATGCAACCAGGGCGTCTCTTCGGCAAATTCGCGCAGGAAGGCTGCAGCCGTACTCGCCCCACCCCAGCGTCCGCCAGTGTTCATAAGATCGGCGATGCTGGAGCGCGTCATGTCGAGATATTCATCGTTCACCGGCAGGCGCCACATGTTCTCACCGGCCTTGGTTGAGGTTTTAGCAAAGCTCTCATAGAAGGCGTCGTCGTTGGCAAACACTCCGACGTTGGCATAGCCGAGCGCGACGACAACTGCGCCAGTTAAAGTTGCGGCGTCAATCAAGTGCGTGCAGCCAAGCTGGCGCGCATAGCAGAGGCCATCGGCGAGAACCAAGCGCCCTTCAGCGTCCGTGTTGATGATTTCAATGGTTTTGCCGGACATCGCGGTCTGAATGTCGCCCGGCTTCTGAGCTTTTCCAGAAGGCATGTTTTCCGTGGCGCAGACGATCCCAATGACTTTCACCTTCGGCTTGAGCAGCGCAATCGCGCGCATCACGCCGATCATGGTCGCGCCGCCCGCCATGTCGTATTTCATCTTTTCCATGCCGTCGGAGGGCTTAATGGAAATGCCGCCAGTGTCGAAGGTAATCCCCTTTCCTACCAGGCCGAGCACCGGTTTTTCCGGCGCGCCCGCAGGCTCATAGCGCATCACAATCAGCGCGGGAGGCTCGTCGGAACCCTGCGCCACGCCCCAGAATGCGCCCATTTTTAATTCTTTGATTTTGTCCGCGCCGTACACTTCGCACTTCAGCCCAACTTCCTGCGACATTTTCTTCGCGCGATCCGCGAGGATGGTCGGAGTCATGCGATTCGAAGGCTCATTTACCAGAGAACGGGTGAAGTTCAGCGACTCGCCGATGATCTGCGCTTCCTCAATGGCCTTCTTGATCGCCGGCTGATCTCCCGACGACACAATGGTGAGCGAATCGATGCTCAAGTCTTTGCGGTCGCTTTTGTATGTGTCCGAGTCGAACGCGCCCGTGAATGCGCCTTCCACCACGGCCTTGGCCGCTTCTGCCGCGCTTAAGCCGCTGTCGGGCAACAGCACGGCGAAACTGCGCACGCCCTTCGATTTCAGGGAGCGCACCGCTGCTCCGGCGATTTTGCGCAAATCCACCGCCGAAAACTTTTTAGTCTTTCCACCTCCAAGCAGCAGCAGACGCTTAGCCTTGAGCTTAGCCGGACGATGCAGCAGCGTGCTTTCCAGGTTCTTCCCCGTGGCCTCGCCGCTGGAAATCACCTCGGCTGCGACTTCCTGGACGGCCTTGTCGCCTGCAGCGACGTAGGCCTGCGGTTTGTCTTTTTGGCCACCGGCTTCCGTGCGGGCTTCTGCACGATCCAGCACGATGGCAACCAAGCATTCAGTTTCAATTTCAGCGGCGTTGGAATTTAAGAGATTGATCTTCATGGTAGAAATTCAGTATCCACGGAGAACGCCGCGCGCGCAACCCCGCGCCCCGTCGCCATAACAACTATTAGGCTTACAGGCTAGTGCAGCGACTTTAAAAAGCTGACGAGTTGCCAGATCTGCGGGTCGCCCAGCTTTGACCACGAAGGCATGCCATGCCCCATGCTGCCGTTCACAAGCAGCCAGTGGAGATCGCCTTCAGTCGCCTCGCGCTGCACCCGCGCGCTCCGCAACTGGGGATGCTTTTTGTTTCCCTGCTGATTGTCTCCGTGGCAGTGCGAGCAGTGGTCTTTGTACACGCGCTGTCCGGCAGCAACCGCATCGGCGTGATCGCGAAATGGATTTGTTTTCTCATGTTCTTTGGCCGGAACTTTCGTGAGCCACGCGCCGTTCGAACTGGCGAAGACTTGCATAGCCAGCGCGATCACGCATGCAAAGGCGAAAAGGTTCATCTTCATTGCCCACCTCCGTGTCGAAAGCCGGACGTCACGCGGCTGAGGAACTGGTCAATCTCATACGAGAGCCCGAAGCGATACAGTCGGGGAATGCTGAAATCATTTAAACCAAACTGTGGAGAGAACGATGCCGTCAGTCCATTCGGGGCCTGCCAGTTGATCGTGGGCCCAATGTAGTGAGAGGTGTCGTTCAAGCCGAAGCTGTAACGGTCGCCGAGCCCGCCGTACATTTCAACGCCCGCCTGGAATTTTTCCGCACAGAAGGTGCAATCGTGAGCGCTGGCTTTCAACCCCAGTGGACGGCTCGCGCCAATCGCATATCCAAATTCCCAGGGATCATTGCTCAAGTTCTTTTCCGCGATAATGTTCTCGCTGATATTCCAGCCGTGATAATTGCTTCCTAGAATCAGCTTCAACTCCATCTCGCGCTCTTTGTCCGTGCGCGCGTCGGCATTCGACTCCAAAAAGTCATCGCTGCCATCGTGTCCCACCACTTCGCGCAGCGCTTTGTCGGCGCTAGTGTCTTCGAACTCCGCATAAATCACCGGATTGATCCAGTGCTCGCCAAGAATGGGGCGGAAGCGGTTCTCCCAGCGGAAGCCGGTGAAGATGGTGCTGTCATTCGCGGTGGCCTGTCCGTCCAAATAAAATTCCGTGGTCCACCAAGCGGTTGCTCCGTACTCAAATTCAATGTTGGAGCCGAGGAATGTGTTGCCGCCGCGGCGCGGCGTTCCGACTGCGTTGAACAATTCGATATCGAGGTTCCCGGGCTCTTCCATTTCGTGCGAATAAGTCACGAAATACGGTCTTTCCTGAGCAAAGACAGACGCGGTGAAGATGGCGCCACACAAAATTAAGAATCCAACTCGCAGCAATTTGAAATTGAAATTCATTTTCATAATTTTGGACAGACACTTCTTTCCCTGCCTGAACAGAAGCACAATCAATTTGAATTCAAAGTTGGTGACCTAAATGGCCACTGCCAATCAGCCGCGATTTTTATTTGCAACTCTGTCGCATCTATATATTGAATTAAAATTCTCGCCGACAGCTTTCGCGCTGTCAATACAACCGCCGATAATTCCGTCGCACTCTGCATGCGACTAGTTGCGACAAAGAACAAGTCGCACTTTTTGGCGTCGGCATCACGTCCTGTTTCGAATGTGCGCACATCGCTACATACAACAAAAAAGTTGCGGGAAACCGCCCCCTGGGCTGGCAAAAATCGCGGCTTGCGAATCCTTTAATTCCGGGGTACTTTGCTAGTCACCGATTCTTTCCGAGGAGCCGTTTTTGCCGCGTCCACAACTTCGTCCTTCCTTCTTCTCTGCCTGGTTCTTGTTCTTTGCCGTTTTGTTTGCTTCCCTCTTTTCGTTCGCTGCTGAAAACACTTCTCCCTGGACGGTCCCGCGCTTTACCGATGACGTAAAGACCCTCAACGCGGCGGTCTCGGCCGTCACCACTCCCGCCGGTGCGGATTCCGTGGTGCTGGACGAAGAAGAGACCTATGTTTTTGACGCCGAAGGCAGAAGCGTCCACACCCAATACGTGGTTTACAAAGTGCTCACCCAGCGCGGTGCGGAGGTCTGGGGGGACGTCGGCTATAGCTGGGAACCCTGGCACGACGAGCGCCCCACGCTGCGAGCCCGGGTGATTACTTCCGATGGCGTAGTCCATACTCTCGACCCTTCGACCATCACCGACGCTCCGGCCAAGGAAGATGAAAGTAGTATTTACAGCGACCGCCGAGTCATCCGCGCGCCTTTGCCCGCCGTCGCTCCCGGCTCCATTGTGGAAGAAGAGGAAGTCACCAAAGAGACGGCCAGCTTTTTCGGCGCAGGCACCGTTGCCCGCTTTTACTTTGGCCGCTCAGCTCCGGTGGAACATTCCCGCCTGCTTTTAGACGCACCCTCTTCCCTGCCGGTCCGTTACAGCCAGCAATTGCTGCCTTCCATGACGCCGCAGCGCACCGAAGCCAACGGTCGCGTGCAAATTATCTTCGACGCTGCATTCATGGACCCGCTTGAAAATGCTGACGACGATCTGCCGAGCGATGTGCCCGCTTATCCCAGCGTCACTTTCTCCACGGGAAGTTCGTGGCACGACATCGCGCAACAGTATTCCAAAATCGTGGATGAACGTATCGCCTCGTCCTCCGAAGTGCAATCGCTCGTAGCAGGCCTGACCCGCGATAAAACCACACCGCAGGAAAAAGCCTATGCGCTCCTGCAATATGTGGACATGAATGTTCGCTACACAGGCGTGGAATTTGGTGATGCCGCCATCGTTCCCAACTCGCCGGCGGAAACGCTCAAGCGAAAGTATGGGGACTGCAAGGACAAAGCTGTCCTGATGGTCGCGATGTTGCGCGCCGCGCATATTCCCGCCTATGTCGCGTTGCTCAGCGTAGGCAACAGGCAGGACGTGGTGCCTGATCTTCCCGGCATGGGAATGTTCGACCATGCCATCGTTTACGTCCCAGGCGCTCCCGACATGTGGATTGACGCCACCGACGAGTACGCGCGGTTGGGGCAATTGCCTTCCATAGACCACGGACGCATGGCGCTGGTGGCGCGTCCCACGACGGAAGCTTTATTGCGGACGCCCGACGCCACCGCAAAAGAAAACACGCTCGTGGAAAACCGGGAATTTTATCTGGCGGAAAATGGGCCGGCGCGCGTGGTTGAGATTTCCAAGCCGCAAGGCAGTCTGGAATCGGTGTTTCGCGGCGCTTATGCCGACAAGGAGAACAAGAACACCAAGGAAAGCCTCACCAACTATATGAAGTCGCAGTATCTGGCGGATAAGCTCGACCGCATTGATCGCTCGAGTCCCGGCGATTTGTCCAGCCAGTTTGAATTGACGTTGGAATCTGACAAGGCCCGCCGCGGCTACACGGATTTGACCAACGCCGTGGCGGCGATCCGGCTTGACGGCATCTTCGGCCGCCTGCCCGGCGATTTGCAGCGCGCCAAAGACACTGACACGAATTCCGACAATTCTTCCGGCAAGCCGAAAAAGCAACGGACCGCGGACTATCAGCTTCCCTCGCCATTCATTACGGAATGGGATTACAAGATCGTTCCTCCGGCCGGCTTTCAGCCAAAACCTTTACCTAAGAACACAACCATTACTCTTGGCCCGGCCGTTTTAACCGAAGAGTATTCGGCGGACAAAGACAACGTGGTTCATGCGGTCTTGCGCTTTGACACCGTCAAGGGCCGGTACACGGTGGCTGAGGCCGATGCACTGCGAGCCAAAGTGGCTGAACTGCGCAACAGCGAAGCCATCATGATTTATTTCGAGCCGATCGCCGAGGCCTTGCTGAGCCAGGGAAAATTTGCGGAAGGCTTTCATGAATATCGCCATCTGATCGCGCTGCATCCCAAGGAAGCCGTGCACCATTTGCAGATCGCACAAGCCCTGCTGCTTGCCGGAATGGGAGAAACCGCACGCCAGGAAGCGGAAACAGCGGTTAAGCTGGAGCCAAATTCTGCGCTGGCGGAAAAAACCCTGGGCCAGATTCTGGAGTATGACTCAGTGGGAAGAAAAACCCGTCCGGGCAGCGATTATGCCGGCGCGGAAGCTGCCTTGCGCGCAGCCATCCGACTGGATCCCGATGACAAATCCACCGTCGGCGATTTGGCGCTGCTGCTCGAATACAACCACGAAGGTATGCGCTACGGGCCGGGAGCAAATTTGAAAGAGGCCATTGCCACGTACCGTTCGCTTACGCCGGAAAAACTGGAAAGCTTCGGTCTGCAGAACAATCTGCCCTTCGCACTTATGTATGCGGGGGAATTTGCGGAGGCCATCAAAAGCGCGCAAACCCTCAATCCTCAGCCAGCGAGTCTCATGATCGCCTGCGCCGCGGCCCTCAATGGATCGCAGGCAGGAATCACCGAAGCCCATCAGCGCTCCGGGAGCGATGAGCAATTCAAGCAGAATGCAAATATCGCAGGCCAAATTCTGCTGAATTTACGCCTGTACTCCACGGCGGCCGACTTGTTGCAGGCTGGCGCCTCAGGAGACGATTCCGCGCGCGTGGTCGCACTCGCCGCCATGTTGCGCAAGGCACGCAAACACGAGGACATCCAGTTCAAGAACGATCCCGCGGACGTGGAAACCAAGTTTTTCATGGCGTCGATGGACCCGAATGAAACGCTGCAGAACATCAAGGACCTTTCCAGCCGCAATACTCTGGCGGTCATCGCGAAGACCGATCCCGACGATATTGACAAGCTCTTGAAAACAGCGCGGCAAACGCGCTCTATGCTGGCGCGTAGCGGATCCAATCCCGACGTCAGCCTCGACCTGATGCTGCAGGGCTTTCAGCCCAAGGTGGATGGCAATGATGCCACCGGTTATCGGGTCATCATGCAAGTTGCCGGAGGGACCAAAATTACCGGCTTTGTGGTCAAGGAAAACGGGCAGTACAAAATGCTCGACACAGCCAAAGACCCGAATGCACTGGGATTGGAAATCCTTGACCGCGTCGCCGCCAACAATCTTGATGGAGCGCGCGTTTTATTGGATTGGCTGCGCGACGAGCAGCACCTCGAAGGCGGCGACGATCCACTTGCCGGGCAGGCATTTCCGCGCTTCTGGACCAAAGGCCAGGAGGCCACAGCGGAACAAATGAAGCTCGCCGCCGCGGCAATTCTTGTGGAAACCAAGCCGACAGCGGCGCAAGGCGTCGCGATTCTGGAGCCGGCCCGCGCCGCTGCCAAATCGGACACGGAAAAAACCAACATTGACCTTGCGCTGCTGAGCGGATACGCGATCCAGCAAAACATGGAAAAAATGCTTTCTATCTGTCAGGAACTGGCCAAAGCGCATCCCGAATCCAAACGCATTTTCATGACGGAGGAATTCGCTTTGGCGGCGCTCGGCAAATACGCGGAGGCCGATGCGCTTGCCGCAGAACGGCTCAAGCGCATGCCCGATGATCTGGACGCCCTGCGCGCGGAGTCAACAACGGCCTTGTACCAAGGTGACTATTCAGCAGCTCATAGCATAGCGGCGAAGGTGGTGGATTCAGGAAACGCGACTGAATCGGACATGAATCAGGCGGCTTGGTACGCGCTGTTTACCGACCACATCAGCGACAGTGACGTGGAAGATGCGCTGCACGGAGCGCAAATGTCGCAGAACAATCCGCATATCCTGCACACCCTCGCATGCCTGTACGCGGCGACAGGAAAAACCAAAGAAGCCTACCAATTGCTCATTCAGGCGATGGACCGCGAGAATTTGGACGCGCCGGATCCCGATTACTGGTTTGCCTTCGGGCGCATCGCCGAACAAGACGGAGAGACGCAAACTGCAATCGCGGATTACTTGCGGGTCACAAAACCAAAAATAGCGCTGCAAATTCCCGGCTCGTCATACCGGCTCGCGCAGAACCGGCTGAAGATTTTGCAATCGCAGTCGCCAGCGACGCAGGTGGCGAGTTTAGGGGCGAAACTTTAAAAGCAAAGCCGAATTAGGCCTTGCGGCTGCGGGCGACGGCTTCACGCGCTTCTTTGTCGGCGGTACGGCGGCGCTCGGTTTCACGCTTGTCCCACAACTGCTTGCCTTTGGCGAGCGCGAGTTCCACTTTCACCCTACCGTTTTTGAAATACAGCCGCGTGGGAATCAGGGTAAGACCCTTCTGTTGCGTTTTGCCGATCAACTTCTTAATTTCTTCTTTGTGGATGAGCAGTTTGCGGGTCCGCACCGATTCATGATTCGAATAACTGCCGTGCGCGTAAGGGCTGATATGCGCATTCAACAGCCAGAGTTCACCGTCTTTCACCAACCCGTAGGAGTCTTTGAGATTGGCAAGACCGTCGCGGATGGATTTGACCTCGGTACCCGTAAGAACCACTCCCGCCTCAAATTTTTCCAGCAAGAAGTAGTTATGTGAAGCGATCCTATTGACAGCGGCATCCCTCTGCCCGGCAGCGGTCGGCTCGCGCTTGGGGTGTTTCTCCGGAGAAGGCTTGGTTTGATGTGAGACTTGTCGCGGCATATTGGCATTCCTAGGTTACAACAGAGCCCGGGACGGGGCTTTCGGGAAGCGGTATCGGGCAAAAAGCACGTCCCTTGGGGCAACGCCGGCAGGGCGAAAAGGGACAGGATGGGCTACTGATTGGCTTAATACCAATGACTGTAACTGTAAGGAGAATCAAGGCTTCGATAGGTAGCACCGATGCTATAATCACGTGGTTTCTGTCTCAATTGAAGGGTCGGAAGGGCAAGAAGAGCGGCCCGATCCCGGCAAAGATTTGTCTGTAAAGATGGTCTGTGAGGACTTACTGATGACACGCCTGCTCCGTCCAGCTGCAATTTTTTTGCTTGTTGTAGCTGTGACCCTCCCCGCCGTGGCCAATAAGGCTGGATCTTTCTACGACAAAGGCAAAGACGCCGAAGCCCGCGAGAACTATGAGGAAGCTTACGACCTGTACAAACAGGCTTACGACCTCAGCCCCAAAGATCTGAAGTACAAGGCCGCGTACGAGCGCCTGCGTTTTTTGGCGGGCGCGTCGCACGTGCATCGCGGGCAACTGCTGCAAGATGTAGGCAAACTGGACGAGGCGCTGGCAGAGTTCCAGAAGGCGGCGGAGGTTGATCCATCGAGCCCCATCGCGACGCAGGAGATTAAGCGCACGCAAAGGATAATTGAACAGGCGAAGTCGCCCAAGCCGCAATCCACGGCGCGCCCGCCCAATGCGATGGAACGCCGCCTGGAAGCGGCGCAAGGCCCGGTCGAACTCGCCTCTATTTCCAACCTGCCCATCACCTTGAAGCTGGCCCCGGAAGACACCAAGATTATTTATCAGACCATCGGCAAGCTGGCGGGAATCAATGTGCTGTTCGATCCGGAGTACACTTCACGGCGCGTAAGCATTGAGTTGAACAGCGTAACTCTGCAGCAGGCGCTTTCGATTGTGGCGCTCGAGTCGAAAACTTTCTGGCGTCCGGTGACGCCCAACACGATTTTTGTGGCGGCCGACAATCCCGCCAAGCGGAAGGAACTGGAACAAAGCGTCATCAAAACGTTTTATTTGTCGAACATGTCGCAGCCGACCGAATTGCAGGACATGGTGAATGCGATGCGGCAAATTCTGGAAATTTCTAAAATCCAGCCACTGCCCACGCAGAATGCCATTGTGATTCGCGGCACACCCGACCAGGTGGTGCTGGCGCAAAAGCTGGTGGATGATCTCGATAAAGCCAAGCCGGAAGTGATTGTGGATGTGGCCATCATGCAGGTGAGCCGCGACAAAGTGCATAATCTGGGCATCAGCCCGCCCACCAGCGCCACAGTGGCGCTGCAAAACAATATCAATACCAGCACGGTCACCAACGGGACCACCACCGACCAGACGGGAACAAGCAGCTCTTCCACCGGCACGCCCAACCAGGTGAACTTCAACCGCCTGGGAAATTTGAACGCGACCGACTTTACCGTGACCATTCCGCAGGCGTCGGCGACAGCGCTTTTCAGCGACAGCACGGTGAAGCTGCTGCAGAACCCGCAAATGCGATCGGTAAACGGGCAGAAGGCTTCCATCAAAATTGGCGAACGGCTGCCGGTCGCGACCGGGTCGTTTCAGCCGGGAATCGGTGGAGTGGGAATCAATCCGCTGGTCAACACACAGTTTCAGTACTATGACGTCGGCGTGAACATTGACATCACGCCCACCATCCATGCCAACCACGAAATCACGCTGAAGGTTTCCATGGATATTTCTTCGCAGACTTCAACGGTAAGTATTGGCGGCATTAACCAGCCGGTTATCGGACAGAAGAAAATTGAAAATGAAATCCGCCTCAAGGAAGGCGAAGCAAGCCTGCTGGGAGGAATGTTTGAAGACCAGAACACGCGCTCTTTGAGCGGCATTCCGGGACTCTCGCAGATTCCGATTCTGAAATATTTCTTCTCGCAAACCAATACCGAGCACAGCGAAAACGAAGTGGTGTTCGTGCTGATTCCGCATATTGTCCGCGGATTTTACGTGGATGATGTAAACGAAAAGGCGATTGACGTAGGCACGGCGACCGCAATGCAACTGAACCTGGCGAGCGATTCTTCTGCTACGCAGAACGCCGCGCCGCAGAGCGCCATCCCGCAGGCTGGCGGAGTAGGCGCAGCGCCGGCACAGATGCCGACGCCCGCGACTGAAGCTCCCGCAGCGCCCGCGAACGCACCGACGACGGCCAACTTTGCCTTCGATCCGGCCACCATCAATGCCGCGAAAGGGTCTACGTTCGCGGTGAACGTGATGTTGAATGGGGCGCAAAACGTGTATTCGGTGCCCATGCAGGTGAGTTACGATCCCAAGCTGCTGCAGGTGGTCAACATCTCAAACGGCGGCTTCCTTTCGCAGGATGGCCAGGCAGTGGCGCTGATGCACCGCGGCGAGGACGACGCAAGCGGAAACCTGCAGATCAATGCCAGCCGTCCGCCCGGGGCGCCCGGCCTTTCCGGACAGGGTTCCGTTGTGACCCTCACCTTTATGGCCAAGGCCAGCGGGCAAGGAACGCTGACCATATCCAAAGGTGGCGCGCGTGATCCGGCCATGCAGGCCATTCCTGTTGCGGGCACCGTGGCCACTGTAAACGTACAGTGATGGAAGTTCTGGAAATGCCTGAGTTCAAGACTGCCAGAAGCGACACGGGACGGATGCGCGGATTCACGCTCATCGAACTGATTGTCGCCATCACGATTCTGCTGATCCTTACGGGAATGGCGGTGCCGCTGGCTCGGGTTTCGATCAAACGGGAGCGGGAGCGCGACCTGCGGCGCGACCTGTGGATGATGCGGGACGCGATTGACCGCTACAAAGACGCGGCCGACCGAGGAGCCTTCCAGACCAAGGTGGGCTCGGAAGGGTACCCGCCAGATCTGGACACGCTGGTGAATGGCGTGGATGTGGGCGGGAAGAAGCTAAAGTTCCTGCGAAGGATTCCGATAGACCCGATGACCGGAAACACCGACTGGGGATTGCGCTCCATGCAGGACGACCCGGACTCCGATTCCTGGGACGGCAACAACGTCTTCGACGTGTACACCAAGTCCGAAGGCACGGCGCTTGATGGAACGAAATACAAGGATTGGTAATGGCAAGATTCAAAATCCGGCACGGGTCGCGCGGCTTCACCCTGATTGAGTTGATGATCGTGATCAGCATCATGCTGATCCTGATTGCGATTGCCGTGCCCGCCTATAACCGCTCCATCATCCACGCGCGCGAAGCCGTGTTAAAGCAGGACTTGTTCCAGCTGCGCTCCCTGATCTCGCAGTACACGCTCGACAAGCAGAAAGCGCCAGAATCACTCGACGACCTGGTTTCGGCAGGATACCTGAAGCAGATTCCGAAAGACCCCTTCACCGGTGCAGCTGACTGGACCACGGAGCAGGAAGAAGACACCATCCTCGACCCCAGCCAGACGGAGACGGGCATTGACGACGTGCATAGCGCGTCCAGCCAGGCTTCGAGTGACGGAAGCGTTTACAGCAGTTGGTAGGCGTGGGCGTTGCCGAGTACGGGTCAATGAAACTCAGAAAACCGGAATTGCTCATAGAGCCATCACTTGTATGTGCTCGGCGGCACGACCGAAGTCGTGCCCTTCGCCAAACTAATTCGTGGGCTCCGTGGCGCGATTCAATTCGATCCCTTGCACAAATTAATTCATGAGGCTCCCGCAGGGTGAAGTAAGACCCCGCCTAAATCTCTTTATGACATCGATGGGCAACAAAACTCGATCAGAATTCCAGTCCGTGACTGTTATAAATATGGCTGTTGTAAAGTAGTGTCACTAATATTGGAAGAGCGAAGTTGAGGTTCCATGACTAAACGCAAGTCCAAAGGCGCTTACATGATTTCGTCGGTTGCCGAAATGTACGGCATCCATCCGCAGACATTGCGATTGTATGAGCGTGAAGGATTGCTGAAGCCGTCGCGGACCGAAGGCAACACGCGGCTCTACACCGACGAGGATTTGCAGCGGCTTGAGTTCATCCTGAACCTGGCAAGGGACCTGGGCGTGAACATCAGCGGGATGGCAATCATCCTGCAAATGCGCGAGCGCATGGAAGAGATGCAGCGGCAGATCCAGGACTTTGTGAAATATATTCAGGAAGAGGTGCTCTCACGCGCCAATGCCGCCACAGACCCAGCGAAAGGCGCGATTGTGCCGATTCGCAAGCCGTTTGTCGCGCCTCCGAGGAAGAAGTAGTCATTTGCGGAGCTTATTCCGCTGAGCGGTGGAGCACCCTCCCTGCGCGTTACCGAATGAAAGCAAACATCCGTGGATGAGGGGCTGCGCGCGTGGACCACGTGTCTGCTCAAGCGCCTACACAAGATGAATTATCATCTAAGGCTTGATGCTTCCATTCAAACTCATCTACAGCGATGGATATTTCCTGCCGATCGGAGAGCACGTCTTTCCGGCGGAAAAATACCGGCTGGTGCATGACTGTTTGGTGGAAACTGGCGTTGCCGGCGCGGAGGATTTTCTTGTGCCAAAACCGGCGAGCGACGAAGACGTTCTGCTGGTACACACGGCCGAATATGTACGAAAGTTGAAGACAGGGACGCTCTCGCGGGAGGATGAGCTTCTGCTGGAGCTTCCCTATTCAGAGGAATTGGTTCGGGCCTTCTGGTTGGCGGCGGGTGGTTCCATTCTGGCTGCGGAACACGCGTTGCAGGATGGCGTCGCGATAAACATTGGCGGAGGTTTCCACCACGCCTTCGCCGACCATGGCGAAGGCTTCTGCATGATCCACGATGTTGCGATTGCCATTCGCCGCATGCAGCGCGAGGGAAAGATCCGCACGGCGATGACGGTGGATTGTGATGTTCACCAGGGCAATGGGACGGCTGCGATTTTTGCTTCCAGGAAAATCGCCGGCGGAATCCTTCCTTCGACAGCGCCGGACACTCTGCTGCGCGTAGGCATGGGAGAGAGCGCGCAGTCCAACGATGTTTTCACGATCTCCCTGCATCAAGAGAACAACTATCCAGCTATTAAACCTCCTTCCTCGATTGATGTAAATTTGCCGGACGGAATAGGCGATGACGATTATCTGGCCTGGCTCGACAATGCTTTGAGCTCCGGGCTGCGGCAAATGCAGCCTGGCTTGATCTGTTACGTCGCTGGAGCTGATCCGTATAGAGAGGACCAGTTAGGCGGACTGGCGCTAACTTTGGAAGGTCTGAAAAAGCGCGACGAACTCGTCTTCCGCATGGCACGGACGCGCAAGATTCCGATTATGACTACATACGCCGGCGGCTACGCGCGGCAACTCGACGACACGGTGGCCATCCATAGCAACACGGTCAGTGCCGCCAAGGAAGTGTTCAACTAGTGAGGTTGAGCCGGGTGGATGGATTGTTCTTCCCTTTTTTGTTCCCTATCTTGCCCTTCATTTCCAGCTTTATTTTTGCACTTCGATGCCATTCGTAATACTGCCAGCCCTGTAAGAGATTACCGCCGTAATAAGCGTAAGAACGGTTTAGTACTGACGTTGTAGATGGCAAAAACCTAATATGAAAGGACGCATGAGCAGCGGCGCAAGCACACGTGTGGGCCGGTACGAGATTCTCGCGGAAATTGGGCGGGGCGCGATGGGAATCGTATATCAGGCCCGCGATCCACGAATCGACCGTACGGTCGCGTTGAAAACTATCTCATTGAATGGGCAGGATTTAGCCGGACAACAAGAATACCGGGAACGGTTCCTGTTAGAGGCGCAAGCTGTCGGGCGACTCTCCCATCCCGGCATTATCACCATCTTCGATGCCGGGGAGGATCCGGAGACGCATGAGCCCTTCATCGCAATGGAGTATGTGCAGGGCGAGTCGCTACATAGCATTCTGGCGCAGCGCGAGGAAAAGATGTCGCTCGAGGAGTCCCTGCAGATTGCACAAGAAATCGCCGAGGCTCTGGACTATGCGCACGAGCAAGGCGTGGTGCATCGCGACATCAAGCCGGCGAACATTCTCATCACTCCGGATGGGCACGCCAAGATTGCCGACTTTGGCATTGCCAAATTGAACCAGGCCCAAACGACGCTTCCGGGCGAAGTGCTGGGTAGCCCAGCGTACATGGCGCCGGAACAATTGCGTGGCGACGGAGTTGATCCGCGCTCCGATTTGTTTTCCGCGGGAGTGATTTTGTACAACATGCTGACCGGCTTCCGCCCCTTCCAGGGCGATAGCGCGACGACCATTTGTTACAAGGTCGTGAACCGGAAGCCGATTTTCGTGAGCGCATTCGATGCCTCTTTTCCACCCGAACTCGACCGGATCGTATCCAAATCAATCGCCAAAGCCCCCGAAGAACGCTTTCAGACTGGACGAGAAATGGCGAGGGCGCTTGCGGAATTCCGTGGTAAGCAAGCCGGGAAATTAAATTCAGACTTTTTGCGGGAAGTGATTGAAGAACACAACTTGATCCCGGTGTTTGGCGAGCTTTCGCCTCCGCTCAATGGTTCCCGGCAGGCGGCTGAGCAATTGTCCTCGAAGAATTTACTCAACAAAAGAGCATTGTGGGCTGGCGCCTCGTTTCTGCTTTTATTCACTCTGGGGATAACGGCGGCCGTCGCGTGGCGCTGGAACCGTACACCAGTACCCTCCATCATATTTTCCCAAACGATGCCTGCGCCGACGCTCACGCCGGCTGCTCCCAAGCAGGAACCAAGTGCCGTCGAAAAGCCCGCGCAAACAAAATTGGACGTCGAAATTCAGCATGAGTTTTCAGACGCGAGTATTTCAATATGGTTGGACCGCAAGTTGATTTGCCAGCAGAACCTGCGTGCTGAGACGAAACGCCGCGGCTTGTTCTTCAAGAAAGTGCCAGGGACTGAATCCATCGGGCTGCCTGTACCGGCGGGTGAGCATTGGGTTGTGGTCCAGGTAAAATCAGCCGCGGCCAAGTACGATCAGTCGAAAAAAATCATTGAAAGTTTTGATTCGAAGGGTAAGAACGTGCTCCACGTCTATTGCGACGACGCGAAACATTCGCTCGAACTGGCCCTATAAAAAAACAGCTTGCCGTGGGCGGGCAAGCTGTCTTTGAGTCTTCCATTTCCGCGGAAGCGGCTAGAACCGGAAATGAGGACCGAACTCCACTTTCAAATTGTTAAATGTCCCGTTGTTCAAATAAATCTCGTCTCCTACGTCGAGCCGAAGCCCGACTGGCCCCCAGAAGCCCTCAATCCCGGCGCCGGGATACATGGCGAAATGGGTAGAAGAGCCGCCAACGCTGTTAATGCCGTTGATAAATCCCGTCTGAACGCTCGCATCGGAAGTACTGAAATTCACGAAGCCCAGTTTGCCGGTGAGGAACGCGCGAAATGGGCCGGATCCGCCGAACTGAAGTTTCGGACCGAACAAGGCGGTCACTGGGCGGACGCCAATGCGAACGAACGTTGTGGTCCCGCCAGTGGAGGTCACGGTTGTGAAGTTGCGCTCAAAGTCGTAACTCATTTCCCCTTCCAAAGCGACGTATGGGTTCACGTTGATGCCAAGCCGGCCACCGAGACCCACAAAGTTGATGTCGGGGCTGGTTGGACTGAAGCGAAGGTAGTCAGCGAACACGCCGACTTCGCCATGGTTATAGGTCTGTGCCATCATCCACGACGGCGCCAGCAGGCAAAAACTTAATACAGCGAACAAACTCATGCGTTTCATCTAATGCTTTCTCCTCAGGGTTAGTTCCAGCTTTGTCAGAGGCTGGAAAATGATTCGTTTGCACTCGGGCATTTTTGCTCCCAAACGGCCATTTGGATGCAGCCTCCAACAGCCGAGGTTGGGCTTGAGCAAGCAGGCGAATGCTGTAGGTGGTCTTAGATTTCGACAAGGCTAAAAACGGCTTGCGATTTGGAACAGGCAGAAAGTTTTTGCGGAAGAATTCGGCGAATTTGTTGCGCCGGACAGCAACTGTAGGGAGTGGTTGCGGGTTCAAGAGCCATAAGCGCCGTCTCACGCCCTGTGCGGGAAATCCTGGAATCAACGCAAAATCTGGGTGTTGACGCGGATTGGCCAACAAAGTAGGCTGCCCTTGTACAGCACGCAGGGCGGCAGGCGGAGGCGAACTCCAATTGTGACAACATGTTCCGAAACAGCACTCAAGCCCTTGCAAGCGGCTGATTCCAAGCAAACTGTACAACGAAACGAGACTAGGGCCGCATCAGACTTATTGCGGCCGGAAAAGTCAAATTTGACTACGGCTAGAAAATCGCAGGGCGACCGGCTTACAGAAGCAGAGGCAATTGAGCGCGCCAAGCAGGGAGATGCAGAGGCCTTCGAGGTCCTGTACCACCTGCATAAGCGCCGGGTGTATTCATTATGCTTGCGCATGACCGCCAACGCGGCGGAAGCGGAGGATTTGGCCCAGGAAGCATTCCTCCAACTATTCCGCAAAATAGGTACGTTCCGCGGCGAAGCGGCGTTTTCCACCTGGCTGCATCGCATGGCGGTGAATGTCGTCCTCATGCGCCTTCGCAAGAAGGGCCTGCCGATTGTTCCCATCGAAGACACCATCGAAACCGAGGAAGATTCACCCAGAAAAGAGCCTGGAGCGCTGGATATTTCCTTAACCGGTTCCTTGGACCGTCTGCAGTTGAAACGGGCGGTGGATGCCTTGCCTCCGGGATACCGGACAGTTTTTGTGTTGCACGACGTGGAAGGCTATGAACACAATGAAATTGCCGAACTGGTAGGTTGTTCCATCGGCAATAGCAAGTCGCAGTTGCACAAAGCGCGTTTGAAGTTGCGGGACCTGCTCAAAAGAAGGAGGCCCGCGAGAAACGTCGTCAGAAGCAAGGGGCAAAGTAGTTTGGGGAGAGAGGATGTATGACGTGCGAGCAATTTCAGGAGCTTCTGCCGGAGATCGGCGGAGGTAACCGCAATATCGAGTACGAGACGCATTTGCGTTCCTGTCAGGAGTGTTGGGGACTGGTTTCTGACCTGAATGCGATTTCGCGGCAAGCGCCTTTGCTGCAGGCGTCGGAAGAACCAAGTCCACAACTCTGGAACGCGATTGAATCGGTCCTGCGGGAAGAAGGACTGATTCACTCGGGGCGGCAACAGCCCGTTTTGGTGCTTAAGCGCAATCCGCGCTGGAACCTGGCTTGGATGCTTCCGGCAGCCGCGTCGGTCTTAGTTGTGTTGGGAGTTTTAAATTACCAGGGAAAGATCCATCCGGTGTCTACGGAATCCACGCCAACCCTTACGGCCAACACTGTTAACGTTCAAGATCGTCCGGTAGTGACCTTTTCGGCCGAAGACCAGAAATTTCTCACCGCCATCGCCTTTCGTAGTCCGGCACTTCGCGCAAAATATGAACGCGGTCTTCGAGACGTAAATGCGTACATCCGGGATGCTCAACAATCCGCGCTGAGCGATCCGAACGACGAGGAAGCACAACGGTATTTGATGAGCGCGTACGACCAGAAAGCAATGTTGTACCAAATGGCGTTGGACCGTTTTCAGTAAGAATTGGGTAATTGGCCAGGACCGCACTTGTGCGGGGTAATTGAAGGGGAGAAGCAGCATTATGGACAGCAAAAGCCGCAACGCCACACTGATCGTCGGTTTGACCATCGCCGGAATGATTTGCGCGCAAGCCGAGACTCGCAAGGAAATGCACTTTAAGGTGGGGCGGCACGCCACGGTTTCCATCACCAACCAATTTGGACCCATTTCGGTGCGTCCGGCGGTTGGCCGCGAGGTGGTAGTCACAGCGATTCTCGCTTCCGATAAAGTTGAAGTAGACCAGAACCAGCGCGGAAGCCGGGTCGATATTTTCTCGCACCTGCTTCCCGCCGCCGATGCGACCTCCGGACAGGTGAGCTACGACGTCGCGGTCCCCGCGGATGCCAGCATTGTGCTCCACGCGACCGACGGCCAACTGCGCGCGGAAAAGATGCGCGGCGATGTGGATTTTGAAGAGGCCAGCGGAGATGTGGATTTGCGCGATTTTAACGGCGCCCACGTTCACATCAAGACGCTGGATGGACCCGTGACCTTGACCAACATTCAGGACGGATACGTAGAGATCACCTCCATGGGCGGCGACGTTGTAATGAACGCGGTAAACGGCCCCATGGTGCAGGTAAATTCGGTGAGCGGAAAAATTCTTTACGACGGCGATTTTGGCGCTGGCGGCGAATATGTGCTGACCAGCCACACCGGAGACATTGAAGCACAGGCGCCCGCCTACGCTTCGATTGACGTGTTCGCCCGCTCGGTAACAGGCCCCGTGGTGAACGACTTTACCCTGGAACCGGAGCACACGCCCTTCGCCATTAAGGCCGGGAGTGCCTTCGCAGGTACGGTGAACAAGGCGGCATCGAAGGTCAAGCTGCTTTCCTTCAGTGGTAAAATCCACCTCAAGAAGCGTTAATTTCAATCTCTCAGAACAGGGCGGAACAAGCCTTTTGCTGGCCTCCATGCATGACAGCGAACCGGGGCTACAGGATGCGGCGTATTCGCGCGACAGCATGAAGACGATTCGCGCAGTGCTGCTCGTGGGCTTTATGGGAGCGGGCAAAAGCACGGTAGGGCGGGAATTAGGACGCCAATTGCGCTGGCCTTTTGAAGACCTCGATGACCGCATTGAAGCGCAAGAGGGACGGACGGTTGCGCGGATTTTTCGCGAGTCCGGAGAAGCGTCCTTTCGCGCTGCCGAACACCGCGCATTGCGGCAATTGATTTCCGGATTAAAGTCTGAACCTCGTGTTGTCGCGCTTGGCGGCGGAGCCTTCGTGCAGGCCGACAATGCGTCACTGCTTGAGGCTTCTGGGATCCCCGTAGTTTTTTTGGACGCTTCTCCGGAAGAGTTATTCCGGCGCTGCGAAGAACAGGGGACAAACCGCCCGCTACAGCGCGACTGGACGGAATTTCTAAAGCTGTATGAAGCCAGACACCCCCATTACCGGAAAGCTCGATTTCAGGTTGATACAACGGGAAAAGATGTGGCAGCGGTCGCTGAGGAGATTGGCCGCCTGCTGGAATTGACGGCTTGATTTTGAGCAGGGACGTTTTTTGGCACGACTTTTTTTGTATGAGCTCAAGGAGCGATCGGTGAAATTATCAGTATTTCGGTTCACGGTTTTGATTTGCCTGCTGACAATGGCGGGGAGCGGTTTTGCCAAGGATAAGCAGAACGCGAAACAGAAGGAAGAGCCCTCCGCCAAAACTGTGGATTCAGGTTCATTCGGCATTTTTCAGAATGAAAAGCGCGTTGCGACGGAAACCTTCTCGATTGTGCAGAACAGCCGTGGGAGCGTTGCCACATCCGATTTCAAGACGGAATCAACTGCCGGAGATGCCGCGCAATCTTCGAAGCTGGAACTGGCCCCGAACGGGGAAATATTGCGTTATGAATGGAAAGAAACCAGTCCGGGAAGCGCGGAAGCCTGGGTTGCTCCAAGTAACGACTTCCTGACCGAGCACTACAAGGACAGTAGCGACGCCAAGGAACAAGAGAAACCTTTTCTGCTTCCCGCTTCTACCAGCATTCTGGACGACTATTTCTTGATACAGCGGGAGATTCTTGTGTGGAAATATTTGGCCACTTCCTGTAAGACGCAAAAAGGGATATTGCAGTGCCCCCTGAAGCAAGAAGTGAAGTTCGGGGCGTTGAATGCCCATTCCCGCATTTCCATACCGGTCAGCCTGACGTTCCTGGGGCCGGACGAAGTACCAATTCATGGAACGCCGCAAAAACTCAGCAAAATTGATTTGAAGAGCGACAGCGGGGATTGGTCGCTGTGGGTCAATGAACAGTTCAAGCTTATCCGGATTGAAGACGCAGAAACAGGCACTGAAATCGTAAGGGATTGATGGCCGCACCAGTTCGGCGGCGCTCGCTGTCGTGAGATTGCAGACCTATGTCTCTTGTTGATGCACGGACAACTCGGGTCCTGTTTACGGTGCTGTTGTTCGCCCTGGCTTTTGGCTTCTTCTATGTCGCACACAACACTTTAATCGCTTTTCTGTTCGCGATCTTTTTCGCTTACCTGATTGATCCCGCAGTTTCTCATCTGGAAAAATGGACCAAAGGGCGCGGCAGCGCCATCGCCATCATCTATTTGCTGCTCGTAGTTTTTCTGTCGGCATTCTTCTTTTTTGTGGGACCCCGAATTGGACACGAGGCACAACGCCTGGCTCAATCGGTGCCCGGCTTGATTGGAAAGAACGGATCAACGGACATTGGCGAGATTGCCACCAGAATTGGACAAGGGCACGGCTGGAGCGCGCAGACGCAACAGCGATTGCATGATTTCCTGCAGCGCCACCAGAATACTGTTGCTAGGATCGCGCAACGGGTGGGCGTACGCGTCGCGCAAGCAGCGAGCGACGTATGGCTTCTCGTACTGATTCCAATTCTGGCGGCCTTCTTCCTGAAAGATGGCCGTGGCTTTGGCGAATCGCTGCTCGCCTTCTTTCACACGCGCGCGCAAAGAGAGTTCGTGCAGGGCGTTTTGGATGACATGAATCAGATGCTGGCGCACTTTATTCGCGCTCAATTGACACTCGCGGGCCTTTCCCTACTTGCCTACACGGCATTCATGGGAGGCTTGAAGGTCCCTTATGCTCTGGTGCTGGGGACCGCGGGTGGCATTATGGAATTTATTCCCGTGATAGGGCCGCTCGTTGCCGCCGCCCTGATTTTGGTCGTCGCACTGGCACTTGGCTACCAGCACTGGCTGTTTCTGCTGCTGTTTTTGGGCGCCTGGCGAATGCTGCAGGATTACGTAATTTCACCGCGCATCATGGGTAAGAGCCTGGAACTGCATCCGCTGGCGGCAATCTTTGGGGTGCTCGCCGGAGGGGAAATTGCCGGCATTCTGGGCATTTACCTTTCTATTCCAGTCATGGCAAGCTTGCGAATTGTATGGCGGCGCTGGCGGCTTTATGCGGAAAAGCGGCGTTTTGGGCCGCTCAATGAATATTCATTCGGCGTTGACGTTGCGCCGCCGCATCAATAACCGGATTCCCTTCATGGGAACGCTCGTCTTCGGAAAGGTCGTTTTAAGGACGTTCGCCCAAATATTGTAGAATCCAACCGGACGGACCAACCGCTGTGCAACAACTTCTTCGACAACGCCCCGCCGAGCTCTCTTTTCCTCGTTCCACATCTTTGCTGGAGAACCTTTCCCGATGATCGTAATGAAGTTTGGAGGAACGTCGGTGGAAGACGCCACGGCGATTTCCCGGGCCGCGGAAATCGTGAAAGGCCGCACCGGCAACAAGCCGGTGGTCGTAGTCAGCGCCATGGCGAAGGTCACAGATCAATTGCTTGCCATGGCGAAAGCCGCGGGAGCGGGAGACAGAAATACCGCGCAACGGTTGTGCCGTTCACTCCAGGAGAGGCACTACAACACCGCCGGAGAATTGCTCGGCACTGCACGGTTTACGCAGTTCCATGCGCAGCTTGAAGAATCCTTCCAGGCTCTTAATGAACTGCTGCGCGGCATTGCGGCGGTTGGAGAACTTACCCCGCGGACCACGGATAATGTCGCGGCCTACGGCGAGATGCTTTCGAGCGTCCTGGTGACGGAAGCTTTCTTGGCCAAGGGACTGGACGCTGCCTTAGTGGATTCACGCGACGTGATTGTGACCGACAGCACATTCATGCGGGCGACCCCTCAATTTGAAGAAACGAATGAGCGCCTGCTAGCTAGCGTAAAGCCGCTGCTTGATTCGGGCCGTGTGCCGGTGATGGGTGGCTTTATCGGCGCGAACAAAGCCGGCGTGACAACTACGATTGGCCGGGGTGGATCTGATTTTTCAGCGGCGATTGTGGGAGCCGGACTCGGCGCAGAGCGGATTGAAATTTGGACCGACGTGGATGGAATGATGACGACCGACCCGAATCTTTGTCCGGACGCGCGGCGGATTAAAGTGATCAGTTTCGACGAGGCTGCGGAATTGGCATATTTTGGCGCAAAGGTGCTACACCCGGCGACTGTGCTGCCCGCGATCCAAAAAAATATCCCGGTCTATGTTTTGAATTCCCGCAACCCTTCAGGAGAAGGAACGCGCATTACCACCCGCGCTCCGAAGTGCAGTAACTTCTTCAAAGCGATTGCCGCCAAAAAGCGCATTACCATCGTGGATGTTGCCGCTCCGCGCATGTTGCTCGCGCATGGATTCCTAAAAGCGATTTTCGATGCGTTTGACCGTCACCGGATTCCGGTGGATGTGGTCTCTACGTCAGAAGTGAGCGTGTCATTAACGCTCGACTCCAATGAGTCCATTCCCGCGCTGGCGGCGGATTTGGCGAGTCTGGCCGATGTGAAGTACGAAGGGCGAAAAGCGATCGTGTGCCTGGTGGGAGAAAATCTGCGCGAGATTCCAGGCATTGCCGCGCATGTTTTTGGCGAACTACAGGACATCAAGATTAGAATGATTTCGCAGGGCGCGTCGGAAATCAATTTGACTTTTGTGGTCGAAGAAGAACACGTTCCGGAAATTGTGCGACGGCTGCACAAGAAGTTTTTTTCTGAACTTGATCCGGAAGTTTTTGCTTAATGGCTTATTGTTATCCTAGGAAAGCTATGAGATTTCTACTGTTGGGCCATGGCAAAACCGGTTCGCTGGTTGAGGAAGTCGCGTGCGAACGCGGCCACAAGGTCCGCGTGCTCCGTTCCGCTGAGAACCTGCAAGGAAAAGCACTAAGCGCCGAAACTTTGCGTGACGAAGACGTTGTGATTGATTTCACCAACTCCGAAGCGGCAGTGCACAACATGGAGGCCTGCGCGCGGGCGGGAAAAAGTATTGTGGTCGGGACGACGGGCTGGTACGGCGAAGTTCCACGCATCAAAGCGCTCGCGGAAAAGAGCGCCATTGGCGTTCTATATGGAGGAAATTTTTCGATTGGCGTAAATCTTTTTTTCGAAGTTGCGCGGACGGCCGCAGCCGCGCTAAGGCACAATTATTCAGGCCAGATTTTCGAGCGGCATCATGCGCACAAAAGAGACGCCCCTTCCGGCACTGCAATGGTATTGCGCGACGCCGTCCGCGAAGTGTCAGGAACGGAGCTCGAAATCACCTCATTTCGCGAGGGAGAAGTTGTAGGCCTGCATGAACTCGTGCTCAACTCGAGCGTGGATAAAATCTACCTTTGCCATGATGCCAAATCCCGCCGGGGGTTTGCGGAAGGCGCCGTACGCGGGGCCGAGTGGCTTACGGGCAAAAAGGGTTTCTTCAACTTCAAAGATATTTGGCGGGAGTTGTAGCGGCGGGCCTCTGTTCCAGCACCGCCCATTCGCGTTATCCTAGGTAAATGCAACTTCGCGGCTGTGGTACAGCACTCGTCACTCCGTTTCGACAGGATGGTTCGATAGACGAAACGGCTTTACAGAACCTCGTCTCGTGGCAGATTGAATCTGGAATCAACTTTCTAGTTCCCTGCGGCACAACCGGAGAAACACCCACGCTCAGCCACGATGAATGGCTGCGGGTGATTGACATCACCATTGAAGTGGCTGCTGGACGCGTTCCCATTGTTGCCGGCGCCAGCTCAAACGCTACGGCGGACGCCGTCTCCAAAGCTAAAGAGCTTTCAGCGAGGCCCGGCGTGGACGCGATCCTTACCGCCTCGCCCTACTACAACAAGCCGACGCAGGAAGGACAGTATCGGCACTTCCGCGCCATTGCAGAGGCTGTGGACAAGCCGGTCGTTCTCTACAACGTGCCTGGGCGCACGGCCACGAATATTGAACCGGCAACCATTGTGCGACTTGCCGAAGTGCCAAATATCGCCGGAGTGAAAGAAGCCAGCGGAAACATGACGCAGATTGCGGAAATCTGCAATTCGACGCCGGAACACTTCGCGGTCCTCTCGGGTGATGACGCTGTGACACTTCCCATCATTGCGCTCGGCGGCGTGGGCCTCATTTCGGTGGCGTCCAATGAAATTCCGCATGAGATGACTGCCATTACCACTGCAGCGCTGAATAACGATTGGTCAACTTCGCGCCGGTTGAATAAAAAATATCTTCCGCTGATGCAGGCGAACTTCATTGAATCCAGCCCGCTTCCGGTGAAGGCCGTGCTGGCAATGATGGGCAAACTAGAAGAAGTGTACCGGCTGCCGCTCCTGCCGATGCGGCGCGACACGCGCTCAAAGCTGCAAAGGGTCGCCACTGATGCTGGGCTGATTACAAAACCGGCTGCCGCAGCTCCGGAGGCGGTGGAGTTCTATATTTACGAGAATTGGGCTGCGGGACCGCACAAGATCGTTCTGCATCGCTCAAATTGCGGGCAGTGTAATCGCGGCAAGGGACGCCCCGCGGGGCATGATGCGAACCACGCCAAGTGGCATGGCCCGTACGCGACGCTGCACGAAGCTCGAGACTCTGCGCATGCCATGACGGGAGTTTTGATTCGCAGCGAGTGTAAATGCGTGTAAAGAGTGCGGAATGTAGAAGTCAGAACGCAGAATAAAAACGCTGATTTTGATGTTCATTCTGCATTCCTACTTCTGATTTTTGCATTTTGATTCTTGTTTCTTCCTTTCCTTTATACTTTCTTCTCATGCAGACTCTTCAATCATCCATTGAGCGGCTTGTGTCGCTTGGCGAGATTGCGCAACATCCCGAGGCGCGCACAACTTTCCTTGAATTTCGCGATGCGCTGACCTCCGGCAAAATTCGCGCTGCGGAAAAAATCAACGACAAGTGGACGGTCAATCCCTGGGTGAAACAAGGAATCCTGCTGGGGTTCCGGCTGGGTGAACTTACGGAGATGAACGACGGCGTGGGTCTCTCCTTCGTGGACAAAGACACCTTCCCTGCCCGGCACTTCACGGTTGCGGACCGCGTGCGCGTGGTGCCTGGAGGATCTTCTGCCCGGCTGGGAGCTTATGTGGCGCCATCGGTGATCTGCATGCCGCCGATGTTTATCAACGTGGGCGCTTACATTGATGAAGGCACCATGGTGGATTCGCATGCGCTGGTTGGCTCATGCGCGCAGATTGGCAAGCGCGTGCACCTGAGCGCCGCGGCGCAGGTCGGCGGGGTTCTCGAACCAATCAATGCCGCGCCCGTGATTATTGAAGACGACGTTTTAGTCGGTGGGAATTGCGGCGTTTATGAAGGCACACTGGTACGATCAAAAGCCGTGTTGGGCGCGGGAACTATTTTGACGCGGTCCACTCCACTTTATGACTTGGTGCACGGAGAAGTTTACCGGGCCACGGCTGAAAAGCCATTGGAAGTCCCGGAGAATGCCGTAGTCGTTCCCGGATCGAGAGCGGTGAAAAAAGGGAAAGGCGCGGAGTGGAATCTTTCGCTTTACACGCCAGTCATTGTGAAGTATCGCGACGAAAAAACTGACCGGGGAATTGAACTGGAAGACTGGCTGCGCTAGGGGCGAGTCTTTAGCGCGTTTACGATCAGTAGGTCACAATTCCGGCTTCAATGGTTTTTGGCTCGCGGCCAGCCAGCAATTTTTGCCTTCTTTCTACATGCCGCTGGCGAAAGTGCGTGCGAGCACGAGCGCCCCATGCCCGCACAAAGAAGTAGTTCAGCCCCGCTCCGATGGCTGAACTGGCAAGCGGAATAAGCCTCGCCGACCATTTCTCTACGAATTCCCCACTCGCCTGCACGGCGATCCTGCGAATTATGCGGGGGACGAAACGGGTAATCACTTCTTTTTCCAGTAACTCACGGCTTACGTCCACTCCGGCGGCGCTGGCAGCGGCAATCCAAAGCTCGGTGGTTTCTTCGTCGGTAGTGTATTCGAAGCCGTAAAGCAGGCTCAATTTTTGCACTGTGCGCAAGGTTATGCTGGCGAGAATGCTGAGGTCGGGAACGACTGTAAAAATCCCGCCCAAGCCCAAACCGGCGCCTTCAATGGCAGCCGCGCGCATTCCGCCGCGAATGATTCTTTCGGCCACGTCGTCGAGTGCATTCACATTGAGCGAGTAAACGCCTTGAAAGCTGTTGATGGGCAGATCATAGGCGGTGCGCAACTGCAGCAGAAAATGTTGAGGATCCACTTTGACGGTTTCGTAGGCCCGGCTCATCCCATGTACCAGGGCCGTTTCAACTCTTCGCCGGACCCAGGAATGTTTTGATTTCGCCATGAAGCCTTTGCGCCCTGGACATTAAGTTACTCCCCCATAAGATGCGCAGGCAATGGCATAGGTGCGGTAAAGATTTGTAACCTGCTTTGGCTGCGCGGGTTACGCAATCAGTGACCGCTACTGTGCTAGCATCAAGTGTTCATGCCTACAGGAAAATTGCATTTGGTACCGCTCGGCGGCCTTGGCGAGTTCGGAATGAACTGCATGGCGGTCCGCTGGGGCGACGACATTATTGTGATTGACGCTGGGCTTATGTTCCCCGAGTCGGAACTTCTCGGCGTGGACATCGTCGTTCCGGACATTTCCTATCTCACCGAAAACCGCGAAAAGGTCAGGGCCATTCTGCTCACGCATGGCCACGAGGACCACATCGGCGGATTGCCATGGATTCTTTCCGAATTGAATGTGCCCGTCTTTGGGACTGAGTTTACTCTCGCGTATGTCGAAGACAAGCTGGAAGAGCACGGCCTTCTGGAGGATGCTGAACTCAATGAACTGACGCCAGGCGAGAGCGTCAAAATCGGGCCGTTTGCCGTTACCCCCATCCGCGTGACGCATAGCCTGGTGGATTGCGTGGCACTCGCGATCCATACGCCGCTGGGCGTGATCATTCACACCGGCGATTTCAAAGTTGACGCCACGCCGACCGACAACAAGCTCTTCGACCTGCACGCGTTCGCGGAATACGGAAAAGCTGGCGTGTTGGCGCTTCTGCAAGACTCCACCAATGTTGAGCGCAAAGGCTACACACCGAGCGAGCGCTCCGTGCGCCGTAAGCTGGATGAAGTATTTGCCCGCACTGAGCAGCGATTATTTATCTCCTGCTTTTCTTCTTCCATACACCGCATAAAGCTTGCAGTGGACCTCGCCTGGGAGCACGGTCGCAAAATCGCTTTTGTGGGCCGCTCCATGAACAACTCTGCGGAGATCGCGGAAGACCTGGGCTACATTGATATTCCCGAAGGGCTCCTCATTCATCCGGGAGAGATGAAGAATTTCCCGGCAAATAAAGTTTGCGTTCTCATCAGCGGAACGCAGGGCGAACCCATGTCCGCGTTGTCGCGCGCTGCGGTGGACAACCACAAACACGCCAAGATCGAAAAGGGCGACACGGTTGTGCTTTCCTCGCGAATCATCCCGGGGAATGAGAAGCCCATCTACCGGGTGATTGATCATCTCTTCCGGCGCGAAGCACACGTGATTTATGACGATGGCTCGTATCCTCCGGTACATGTGAGCGGCCATGCCAGCCAGGAGGAGCTGAGGCTCATCATCAATCTGGTCAAGCCGCAATATTTTATTCCTGTCCACGGCGAGTACCGGCAATTGAAGTTGCACGCCGAGCTTGCGGCAACTATGCACGGCGCCGTCGGAAATATCATCCTGATAGAAAGTGGAGACGTGCTTGAGTTCGATGAACTCGGCGCGCGCAAAGCGGGGAAAGTAACGGTTGGCCGCGTCTGCATTGACTCGGGCTCGCGCACAGACGTGGTTGAGGATTTAATCATCAAAGACCGGCGTCACTTGAGCGCGGACGGCATTGTGCTGCCGATTATTGCGATCAATAAATTGTCAGGCCGGGTGGAAATTTCTCCTGAAATCGTGACTCGCGGCTTTAACGCCGGGGAGGACGGATTGATGGAAGGCGCCCGGCAGGTCGTAGTGCAAACGCTGGAGCAGTCGAATGAAGAAGAAAAAGCGGACTACGGTGTGATCAAAGAGAAAATTCGCGCGGACTTGAAGCGGTATATCTCAAAGGAAACGCAGAAGCGTCCGCTGATTATGCCGGTGATTTTGGAAATATAATGGAAGAAATGCGCTCGCCGGAGCAGCCCGTGCGGTGCACTTTCATCATGTGCTGACGATTCTGGCGGGAGTCCAGCCGACTTTTTCTGCAAGATGCGAGGAACGGATGCTGATGGTCACCCTTGCCGACATTCGCGAGGCCCAAGCCCGTATTCAAGGAATCGCGGTCCGTACTCGGTTGCTTGAATCGCGCATTCATCAGGGTGGCCCCGGGAACGATAGCCGCAAACTCTACCTTAAACCGGAAAATCAGCAGCCCATTGGCGCGTTCAAACTTCGAGGCGCATACAACAAAATCGCCTCGCTTTCAAAAGAAGACAGGCAACGCGGCGTCATTACCTATTCCAGCGGGAACCATGCTCAGGGCGTAGCCTACGCGGCGAGGGCGCTGGGCATGAAAGCCGTGATTACCATGCCCACCACGGCGCCATCCGTTAAATTGCAGGCAACCGCGGCGCTAGGTGCGGAGATCGTATTAGCTGGGACCACTGGTGTCGAGCGACAGATCAAGGCGGAAGAATTAGCGGCGCAGCACGGGTATGTAATCATTCCACCCTTCAACGATGAAAAAATTATTGCCGGGCAAGGAACCATTGGGATAGAGATTCTGGAAGACCTGCCCAACGTGGAAACGGTGCTGGTGCCCGTGGGTGGTGGCGGATTGATCAGCGGCGTAGCCACCGCAATCAAGCTCACGAACCCGGCCGTAAAAGTTATTGGCGTGGAGCCGGAGTTGGGGGCCGACGCTCAAGCCAGTCTGCGGGCAGGCAAAATCGTCGAATTACCGGGTGAGCAGGTGACGAGAACGATAGCAGACGGCTTGCGCGCACAGTATGTGGGAAAAATTAATTTTGAGCACATCCGCCTGTACGTGGACGATATTGTTTCCGTGAGTGAGCAGGAAATAGAAGACGCTACAAGGAAGCTAGCCACGGACCCGAAAACTACTGCCGAGCCGAGCGGCGCGGTAACAGTAGCGGCGTTCCTGTTTCATCAAGATCAGTTACCGAAAACGAAAGTAAATGTGGCTGTCATCAGCGGCGGCAATATCGATCCGGCATTGCTTGCGAGATTGAGGAGTTAGACAGAATGAAATGGCTATGGGCTTTACTGGTTGGATGTTTGCTGTTGAGCACATTGGCTCTTGCTTCCGAACGCGGCAGGATGGTGCGTGAGGCGACCATCTACATTTCTCCAGACGCGCAATCGGCGAAGCTCGCGAAAATCGAGCGCGGCCGTGAAGTCGTCGTCCTCGGCGCCACACCGCAATGGGCACACATCGAAGGGTTTCTTACTGAGCCTCGGCAGCAGGACAGCGACGACGATACGGACGCGCCAGAGCGGCAGCGAATTGTGAGCGGATGGATCGAGGACAAAGGGATTGTCCGGCAATCCACGCCTGACGGCGACAAAATCCTTTTTGGCGAGGCGCTCGATTCCGAGGACCAAGCCAGCGAAAGCAACGGACGCAAAGGTGCCGCGCAAGATGCATTGCATCTTTACTACGGCGTCTACGATCTATTTCCGCAGTCGCCGCTTGCGGGTGAGGGATTGTTCCGCGCCGCTGACATACGCTGGCAACTTGACCGCGCCGATGTGATGTCGATGCGTTCCGCGAAAGAACAAGATCCGCGCCTGCGCAATCAAATCGATGAAGACATGATGCGGCAGGTCACCAAAAAATTCCCCGGCACGAAATGGGCAGACCTGGCGGCTTTCCGCATGATTGACAATAAGTTGTGCGGCGACTGGCAGGGACAAGCGAAATGTCCGATCAAAGAATCAGAAATCTATGAAAAATATGCCAGCGAGCATCCGCAATCGCCGCGGGCCGCTGAAGCGCTCTATGACGCCGCCTGGCGGCAAGCCGCGTTGATCGGGATCTACAAAGGGGACGAGGACGCAAAAAAGTCCGCGGAGGCGAAGGTCAAAGCTACTGACCTTGCACAAAAAGTAGCCAGCCAGTATCCGCAGACTGACTGGGCAGCACGCGCCAAGACCCTGCTTTTTTTAGTTGAGCATGACGTCGCGACCTGGGGGAGCGACCCAGGTTAGTTGACCATGCTGTGAGACCCTCGCTACTAAGAGAACGTATGACAGAGGGACTTTACGACTGCCGGTTCGCACCTATGGAACAAGCGGAGGTGGCACTCCGACACGCAGCATAGGAATTGCAATCTGACGTAAGGTCCCTCACCGCTGCGCGCTTCGGGATGACATGGTTTAGTGTTCTGTCTTCCAAAACGACCGTCTCCCTAGACCGCTATCAGCCCCGTCTCCCCCGCCGACATGGCTTGAAGCTCTTTCGTCCCCCAAGTTTCTCTCCGATTGCCGGCCTGTACCAAACGAGGCAGTCGCAGGCCCTAAAATCTCTGCCATACTTTCTTTAGTCATTCGGGAGGAAGCTTGCACGATTTTCTGCTTTCCATTGTGCTGGGAATTATTGAAGGCCTGACAGAGTTTTTGCCGGTCAGTTCAACTGCGCACCTGCGAATTGCCGAGTCGCTGTTCCACATCAGCATGACGGACGGCTACTGGAAGATGTACACCATCGTCATCCAGTTGGGCGCCATTCTTTGTTTGCCTGTGTACTTTCGTGATCGGATTGCAAAACTCCTCTCTACATTCCCCCAAGGCGAAAACGGCGATCGTACGGCGCTCACCCATCCTCTGGGCCTTACCATAATCGCCTTTGTCGTTACCGCGATTCCCGCATTTCTGCTCACTAAAGTCATTGGGAAGCACCTTGAGAGTCTCTCCATCATGGGCTATTCGCTGCTGATTGGCGGCGTTGTGATGTGGGTGGTAGATGCGATGAATGCCCGCTCAGAAATGGAGGGTCCTGGAGCTACCCACAGCCGCATTCACACCTGGAAGATGGAAGCCATGAGCATGGGCCAGGCGGTGTGGATAGGCGCTTGCCAGATTCTCTCCGCGGTGTTTCCTGGGACCTCGCGCTCCATGTCGACAATAGCGGCGGGCCAGTTGGCAGGAATGTCGCGTGCTTCGGCCCTGGAATTTTCGTTCTTCCTGTCTATTCCCACAATGGTTGTGGCAACTGGTTACGATCTGCTGAAGTCGCTGCGGGGTGGAAAACACGTAAACCCCATCGGCGTCTCACAGATCAGTTCCCATGGCTGGGCGGTGCTGGCAGTAGGTTTCGTGGTTTCGTTCATCGTGGCTTACGCCGCGGTAGCGTGGTTCATGGCCTGGGTACGTAAACGCGGATTCACGCCATTCGCGCTCTATCGGATCATCGTCGGCACGCTGGTTTTATTGTTTGCCGCCAAGATCGTCACCTAAATAGGCTGGCGAACCGCGTATTCACGCGGGAAACCAACTCGATACTCTCCCCGATTGATGAGACCTTCGGTTCTTGTCATAATTACTAGGCTCTGGCGTGGTTCGGACGCCGCAGGTGAGGTGTAGTTTTGCGGCGGCAAAGACGCCCCATGAAGTTTTTCTCGAAGATTTTTGTCCCGACCAACAACCGCCGGCTCAACGAGCTGATCGGGTTCCTGTTGTGCGTCTCCGCGCTCCTCCTTTTTCTCGCCATCGCTTCTTATTCACCGCTCGATCCTTCGTTCAACAGCGCTTCCGTTCTGACCGGAACTCATGCCGCCCGCAACTGGATTGGCATTGTCGGCGCTTTGACCTCAGACCTTGTTCTGCAAGGCTTTGGCATTGGAGCGTTTCTGTTGCCGCTGCTTCTCGGCGCACTCGGCACCCGTTGGTTTCGTTCGCGAAAAGTCACGTCTCCTGTCGCTAAATCATTGGGTGCACTGTGGCTGGTGATGTTCGTTCCAGCGTTGCTTGCCCTCTTGCCCGGCCATGCGCGCTGGATGAGGGCCGTCCCTATTGAAGGCCTGGTTGGCCGTATTCTCGGCGATGTACTCATTCACTACTTCAACTTGGCCGGCGCATACATTGTCTGCGCATCCGTGCTGGCCGTGGCGTTGTACTTTACAACTGCGTTTTCCTTTAATTCGTTGCGGCTATGGGCGCCTACGCGATTTGCGTTTCTAATCGCACTCTGGGACCGCTACCAGGATTGGAAGCACGAGCGGGCACGGCGGAAAGCGCAAAAAGAACTGGAGAAGCGCCGCGCCGCCAAGCCTGTGGTAACAACGCAAATGCTTCCCGCCCGAGTCGCACCGGAAGAACCGTTGGCGCGCATTGCGTCCGTGCCAAGAAGAACCGGCATTGAGAAAATGACAGAGCCGGAAGTTGAGACCAGTCAAAGTGATTCTTCAGCTTTGGAAGCGCCATCCGAAGAACTTTCCGGTGCGGCCAATCCATCGGAAATTGAAGTCACCGAGCGCGCCGACACGGGACAAAAAGCCAAGACCACCATGCCTCGAATTGCGGGCGGTTACAAGCTCCCGCCCAGCAGTTTGCTGCACCGCTCTGACGAGCAGCAGGTGATTGATGCCGATGAACTCAAATTGCTGGCCCAGGTGCTGGTGGACAAATACGCCGAATTCGATGTGAACGGCCAGGTCACGCAGATCAACCCCGGGCCGGTCGTCACAACTTTTGAGTTCAAGCCTGAAGCCGGAGTGAAATACAGCCGCATTACCGGCCTTACCGATGATCTATGCCTCGCCATGAAAGCGGAGAGCATTCTGGTGGAGCGCATGGCAGGCAAATCCACGGTTGGAATCCAGGTACCCAATCGTGAGCGCGAGATCATCTGGCTGCGCGAGAACATTGAGGCACAGGAGTTCATGGGATCGAAGTCGCGCCTTACGCTGGCTTTGGGGAAAGACATCAACGGGCGAATTTCGACGGCGGACCTTGCCGGGATGCCGCACCTTTTGATTGCGGGGTCCACCGGCGCTGGTAAGAGCGTGGCGATCAACGCCATGATCATGTCCATTCTGTATAAGGCGACGCCCGATCAGGTGAGGCTCATTCTGGTTGATCCCAAGCGCCTGGAGTTGGGAAATTATGAGGGCGTGCCGCATCTTTACACGCCGATCATCACCGAGCCCAAGCTGGCCGCGAATGCTCTGCGCAATGCTGTGCGGGAGATGGAGCGGCGACTGAAAGTGCTCGCGGAAAAAGGCGTTCGCAATATTGACCAGTACAACAAACTCTTCGACGAGAATGGCACTCCCAGCCTGTTTGGCGACAGCGCCGAAGAGAAGCCGCTGCCTTACATCGTCATCATCATCGACGAACTGGCTGACCTCATGATGCTTGACTCGAGCAATGTGGAAGAGTCCATCACGCGGCTCGCCCAGATGGCGCGCGCAGTAGGAATCCATTTGGTGCTGGCGACGCAGCGCCCGTCTGTAGACGTGATTACGGGATTGATCAAAGCCAACTTCCCCGCCCGCGTTTCCTTCCGCGTGGCCACGAAAGTCGATTCGCGCACTATTCTCGACGCGAACGGCGCGGAGGCCTTGCTGGGCAAGGGCGATATGCTCTACCTACCTTCGGGTTCAGCCCGCGTGCATCGTCTGCACGCTCCGTTTGTCACGGAAAAAGAGATTGCCGCGGTGGTTGAGTTCTGGCGCGCGCAAGGTCTTGCGGAATACGAACAGAAATTCCTGGAAGCTCCCCAGGAAGAACGCGCTGCGGGTGAAGAAGGCGCTGGAGGGCTCAGCGCGGACGATAATGATCCGCTGTTCAATGACGCCGTCCGCCTGGTGATCGAGTTCGGCAAAGCCTCCACTTCTCTGTTACAACGTCGTCTGCGCATCGGTTACGGTCGCGCCGCCCACCTGATCGATTTGATGGAGCGCGACGGCATTGTCGGCGCAGCCGATGGCCCGAAGCCGCGCGAAGTGCTCAAACGACCTGAGTGGGTAACGGAAGTAGAAGAATCCCTGCGGTAATCTCTGCATCGATCTTTCAAGAAACACCCCATTTTTCTGCGGATACCACAGTAACTGGCAGAAATCACGAAATTCTGCAATATTTCCGATGAAGTCATGAAGCCCACGCTAGCTGATTGACATCAAAAAATTGGAGGCTATTTACAGATGTCGCAACGAAAATTGGACGGAGTGCTAAAAGGCTTGATGCTCATTTGGATATTTGTCACCGTATTGCTCATTACGACGCTCACCGCAGCCCAACCTGAAAGCTCTCCAAACAAGTCAGCCGGTCCCCGCCTGCAGCACTCCATCACATTCAGGTCTTTTTAGCTTTACCTCTGCACACTATCCTGAGAGCCCTTCACCGCGATTCATCCTGAACTACATCTTGGCACCTAAAACTTAGGGTGATCCCGCGCTCTGCTCCGTTAAAATTTGCTGAGCTTCACTTTTTGATCCATCAAACTTTCGTTGGAGGAGTTGCGAGAATGAACGTCCACACTGAATACCTAACGGTTCATACCAGGAAACACCGTGACTATATTCATCTGACTCCTCAGGTCGAGGCAGCCGTCAAAAAAAGCGGTGTGAAAGAAGGCATGGTGCTGGTCTCGGCCATGCACATAACGGCGGGTGTTTACGTGAACGACAATGAATCGGGCTTGATTAATGACATTGATGAATGGCTGGAGAAGCTTGCGCCCTTCCGGAAGGATTACCATCACCACGAGACCGGCGAGGACAATGGCGACTCTCACCTCAAGGCTTTGCTGATTCACCACGAAGTCATTGTCCCGATCACAAATGGAAAGCTGGACTTGGGCACATGGCAGCGCATCTTCTATGCGGAGTTCGACGGACAACGGGACAAGAGACTGATCTTCAAAGTTATGGGAGAATAGTGATCTTTATCCGGAGGCCCGATGAGCGACGAACTTCAGGAGTTGCAAGAGCACGCGGAACATGCGAGGCACAATCCCAACCTCGCCCCGGTTTCGCTGACCATGGCGATTCTGGCAGTAGTGGTAGCGGCGGTCACGCTCATGGGGCATCGCACTCACACTGAAGAAATCGTGCTTCAGAATAAAGTTGCCGACCAGTGGGCGTTCTACCAGGCCAAGAACATTCGCCGCCATACAGATCAGGCTTTGGCCGAGATGAGCATGTTTCTTTCCACGCAAAATCAAGCGGCGAGCGCCAAGTTCGAGCACAAATATCAGGCTGAAGCTGACCGTTACTCGAGCGACCAGAAAGAAGCGGAAGCAACAGCACATGAACTTGAACAGGAAACCGACCACGAACGCCGTCGCGCGAACCGCTTCGATCTCGCGGAAGTATTCCTCGAAATTGCCCTCGTGATCACATCCATCACGCTGTTGTCGGGCCGGAGGAGTTTCTGGCACGCGGGCATCGTCATGGGCGTTGTAGGGATTGTCGTCGCTTGCAGCGGCATGTTGATCCACTGACGTTTTGGGAGCCGAATGGTACGAGAAATTTCCTCGGGCGGACTGGTCATTCGCCATTCCGAGGGCGAATGGATGCTCGCCGTGATTGAGCCTCAGCGCAAACCTGGAGCTGGAGCAAAAGCCGTGCTCGCGTTGCCCAAAGGCATTGTGGATGCGGGCGAAGCGCCCGAACAAACTGCAATTCGCGAAGTCCAGGAGGAGACGGGGCTGCGTGCAACTCCAATCACCAAACTCTCCGACATAAAATATGTATACGTGCGCAGCTGGGGTGACAAAGAGCGGGTCTTCAAAATTGTTTCCTTCTATTTATTGCGCTACGAGTCGGGAGAGATCGGCCAGATCGCGCCGGAAATGCAGGTTGAAGTAAAACGGGCGCTTTGGGTTCTGTTGAAAGAAGCAGCGCGGAAGCTTAGCTATCGCGGCGAAAAAGATATGGTCCGCCGCGCGCAGGAATATTTGCAGTCTCATCCGGAGGTCTAGGTCTTGACGAGAATTCTGCATTCGGAATCGCATTTCACCGCCAGCAACATGGTGCGAGACATCGTGATCGGCATGGCCGATGGCCTTACCGTTCCTTTTGCCCTTGCAGCCGGGCTTTCAGGCGCTGTACAGAACACGCACCTCATCGTGGTCGGGGGGCTTGCTGAAATTGCTGCCGGCTCCATCGCCATGGGGTTGGGAGGCTATCTGGCGGCGCGCGGCGATGCGGAACATTACGAGCAGGAACGCGCTCGCGAGGAGCGTGAGATCAAGGAAATTCCTGAAGAAGAGAAAGCGGAAGTCAGCCGCGTCTTCCAGAACTATGGACTGACCGCGCATCAAAGCACGCCCATCGTGGAAGCACTCAGTCATCATCCCAAGGCCTGGGTGGATTTCATGATGCGTTTCGAACTCGGCCTTGAAGAACCTGATCCGCGCCGGGCAATTACCAGCGCGGCCACTATAGCGTGTTCTTATATCGCGGGGGGATTGATTCCGCTGCTGCCGTATATCGTGTTGTCGGATGTTTCCAAGGGGCTGGTCCTCTCGGCGATCGTCACGCTCATTGCACTTACCGCTTTTGGATATGTAAAAGGCCGCTACACGGGAATCCATGCGCTGAAGAGCGCGCTACAAACGTCGGTCATCGGAGGGCTCGCGGCAGGGGCCGCATTTTTACTGGCGAAGGCGATCGCATAATTACGCGCCAAGTTCTGCTATCTGTCGGCGCTTTCTGGGCGTCTAAGATGTTGCTCACTGCGGACTTTGAGATTAATGTGATTAAGGCTAATCGAACCGAATTTAAGGAGAATTTTATGCAGAAGCGACTTGCCCTGTTGACCGCGTGTATTTTTCTGCTGGCCATCGCTGCGTGCGCCCAAAATGCGCCCAGTAAGCATTCCACCTCAATGACTAAAACCGACAAAAGCCAGCGCCCCAGCCCGCCAGCCAGTGCTCAATGCAAATTCAGCGACGGCAAAACGATCAATGTGGACTACTCCAGCCCGCGCATGAAAGGCCGCAAAATCTATGGTGGCCTGGTCCCTTACGCACAAGTCTGGCGCGCCGGCGCAAACGAAGCCACAACGTTTGTGACAGACACCAATGTGATGGTCGGAGATAAAGACGTCCCTGCGGGAAGCTATACGCTTTTCACCATCCCTAACCAGGACAAATGGACTCTGATCATTAGCAAGAAAACTGGTGAATGGGGCATCCCCTATCCCGGCGAAGGTGAAGACTTCACCCGCACCGATATGAAAGCTTCTGCAACTCCATCTACCGTGGAAAATTTCACCATCAGCTTCGATCAGAACGGTAGCACCTGCGCTCTGCATCTGGATTGGGAAAATACCCGGGCGTCGGTAAATATCTCTGAAAAGAAATAAAAACGCGATAAATATTGAATTTAATCTGGGACCAACCGGGCCGGACGGTCCCAGATTCATTTGGAGTGCCGCTCTCGGCGATAGAAGCCTGATCTCAAAATTTATGTTATTTTCATGAGTGTGGGCGCGTAGCTCAGTTGGCAGAGCAATGCCCTTTTAAGGCATGGGTCGATGGTTCGAGTCCATCCGCGCTCACCAGAAATATCAACTGTTCCTAACTTCCCTCCTGATTGGCCTAAGTGCGCCAGCCGTTTGCAATCGGCGTGGCCGGTCCAATCCATTCACGATCGACAGATGTCAGGCACACACGTGCACAAGGGATGCATAAACCGGCCTGGTAAACGTTTGCTAGAAGTCCAAGCCTCGTTGTACTCTTCCTAAGTTGGCCCGCGATTCCCGCGCGCCGTTCTCTTCAAGACCGATTCGAAACGAGGAAAGTACATTGCTCCGGTGGCGGGTTGCCGTTCTTTTGAGTGTGGCCATCGCTATCAGCTATCTGGATCGGCAAACTCTCCCTGTCGCCATCCAAGCCATTGGCCGGGACATCCCCCTCTCCAATGAAAAATTTTCTTACCTTCAGTCTGGTTTTTTGCTCTCATACGCGTTCATGTATGCGGGTGGCGGCAAGCTCACTGACATGCTCGGCACACGCCGCGGCTTTACCGTAATCATGGTGTTCTGGTCGTTCGCATGCCTTAGCCACAGCTTTGCGCGGAGCTTTGCCATGCTGGCAGTAAGTCGGTTCCTGCTGGGCATGGGCGAGGGCGGGGGCTTCCCTGCGGCAACACGGGCAGTAGCGGAGTGGTTCCCGGTGCAGGAGCGCGCGACGGCGATGGGAATCATCAATGCGGGCACTGCGGTAGGTGCAGTGGTCGCTCCGCCGATGATCGCGGCGGTTTTACTCCTCTCGAGTTGGAGGTGGATTTTTGTTCTTACCGCGGCCTTCGGGTTGCTGTGGACGATCTGGTGGAGGCTCGCATACTTCACGCCGCGGGAACATCCCAGGATCGGCGCTGAAGAGCTTGCAGAAATTGAGCAGTCCGTTGCACCGGTCGCGCCACAGAAAATCGCATGGCTGAGGCTGCTGCGCATCCGAGAATCATGGGGACTGATCACGGCGAAATTCTTGAGTGATGCGGCCTGGTATTTTTATCTTTTCTGGCTGCCAAAATATTTGTACGATGCACGAGGCTTCGACATAAAGGCCGTTGGCGCAGTGGCGTGGATTCCTTACGCAGCTTCCGGCGTAGGCTGCCTGCTGGGCGGTGGATTCTCCAGTTACTTGGTGCGGCGACATTTTGGATTGGGCGCGGCCCGCAAGGTTGCGCTTGGACTGAGCGCGGCCGTAATGCCTTTTATCCTGCTCGTTCCCCACGTTGGCATTGTCTGGGCGATTGCTTTATTCACCCTGGCTTATTTTGGACAGCAGTCGTGGTCTACTCTGGTTATGGTGCTGCCCGCGGATTTATTTCCGGCGAGCGTGGTTGGAGCAGTCGCGGGCTTGGTTGGTTTTGGAGGAGCGATGGGCGGCATTGCCTTCGGACAGCTTGCGGGATATATGCTGGATCATGGCTTTGGTTATGGCGCGGTATTCGCCATGGCGGGCACGTTGCACGTAATTGCTTTTTTGGTCATTCTTATCGCGATCCCCGTGGTGCGTCCGCTATCAATAAATTCCAAGTTTGGTTATGAGGCTGCACTTTGAAGATTAAAGAGATTCGAACCCGCGTTGTGCGCTGGCGTGGCAAGACGACTCCCCTCCCGCCGCATTTTTGCACCAATCCCATGGACCTGCTGACCTTAGGCAAGGCATCCATGCAAACATTCACCTTTCACGGATGGGTGATCGTCGAGATTTTCACCGACGATGGCCACGTCGGTATCGGCAATGCCGCGCTGGCTCCGCAAATCACGAAGCAAGTAATTGATTTGTATCTAAAGCCGATTTTGATCGGCGCGGACCCGTGGGACATCGAATCACTCTGGCAGAACATGTACCGCCATACGATGGCCTTCGGACGCAAGGGCATTGGCATGACGGCAATCAGCGCCGTGGATATCGCGCTGTGGGACATCCTCGGCAAATCGGCGAAGCAGCCTGTCTACCGGTTGCTGGGTGGGAAAACAAAACCGCGAATTCCCGTGTACGCGAGCCGTCTCTACAGCATCCCGTTGAACGAACTCGAAGCCGAAGCCAAGCGTTACAAAAAAGAAGGATACAAAGCGATGAAGCTGCGCTTTGGCTGGGGACCGACTGACGGTGCGGAAGGTATGCAGCGCAACGTTGATTTGGTCCGCACAGTGCGCGAAGCCGTCGGCGATGGCGTTGACGTGATGGCCGATGCCTACATGGGCTGGACGCTCGACTACGCCAAACGAATGCTTCTGCTGCTGGAGCCTTTCCATTTGCGCTGGCTCGAAGAAGCGGTTATTCCCGATGACATTCACGGATATGCCGAGTTGAAGGCCTATGGCCGCGTGCCGATTGCGGGCGGCGAGCATGAGTTCACCCTGTATGGGTTTCGAGAGTTGCTCGAAGCGCGTGCTGTGGACTACATTCAATTCGATACCAACCGCGTGGGCGGCATTTCGCAGGCGCGCAAGATTTCTGCACTCGCCGAAGCGCATTCGATACCAGTGATCCCTCATGCCGGACAAATGCATAACTATCACGTCGTCATGGCGAGTTTGAATTCGCCGATGGCGGAATACTTCCCAATCGTGGACGTGGAAGTCGGCAATGAACTCTTCTGGTACATCTTCGAAGGCGAGCCGAAGGCAAAAGACGGCTTCATTGATTTGCGCGAGGACCTACCCGGCTTGGGATTGACGATTAATGAAAAAGCGCTCAAGGAATTCGAGGTCACGGAGTGAGATAGATTCACGATTCTTCAATCATGACAAGACTGATTCAAATCAAAAAAGGAAACACGCGGCGCGTGGCGCTCGTGCAGGAGCCTCAGCTCCGCCTTCTCGGCGGATGCTCTTCGATCTACACGCTCGCCAACTCTGCAATCGCAAGCGGAATGAAATTGTCGGAAGCGGTGCGGCAAAGAATCACGCAAGAAACATTGGACTATGACGAGGTCTATGACCAGAAATCAGAATGGCATATTCTGCCGGCGATGGACCATCCCGAGGATCCCGGGCGTTGTCTGATTTCCGGCACTGGCCTCACACACTTGGGCAGCGCGCGTTCGCGTCAAAACATGCACTCCGCGACTGAAGAAGTTCTGACCGACAGCATGAAAATATTCCGCTGGGGTCTAGAAGGTGGACGTCCTGATCCGGGAAAGATTGGCACGGCACCGGAATGGTTTTACAAAGGCAACGGCATGATGCTTCGCGCGCACGGCGAACCTTTGGACCGTCCAGCTTACGCCGAAGATGGCGGTGAGGAGGGTGAGGTCGCAGGCGTATATGTGATCGATCCAGAAGGGCATCCGAGACGCGTGGGAATGACCACAGGGAATGAATTTTCTGACCACCGCTTCGAAAAGAAGAATTACTTGAACCTTGCGGGTTCGAAGTTACGTAATTGCGCGATCGGACCCGAGCTTGTCGTTGATCCTGAGTTCCAATCGGTCAGCGGCAGAGTGGCGATTGAACGTGATGGCCATACGACTTGGTCCGAAGAGATTAAGACCGGTGAAGCGGAGATGTGCCACAGCCTGCAAAATATGGAACACCATCACTTTAAGTTCGAAGGCCACAGGCGTCCGGGAGATGTGCACGTTCACTTTTTTGGAGCTGATTCTCTTAGCTTCAGCGATGGCGTTGAACTTGCCGATGGGGATGTGATGCAGGTCAGCTTTGAGGGATTTGGGCGACCGCTGCGAAACCGCCTGCGCACGGCCAAAGCGAATCCAACGCTCGTTGAAATCAAGTCTTTGGGATAAATCTGGAATAAATCTATGTCGAAACCACGCGTGGCAATTCTTGGACTGGGAATCATGGGCTCAGGCATGGCTCGGCGCCTGCTCTCGAAAAATTTTGCTGTGTCGGTCTATAACCGCAATGCGGATCGCGCCAGGCCTTTTGGCGATTTGGGCGCGTTTGTGGCGGGATCAGCGACTGAAGCAGCTTCGCGGTCTGACGTCGTTATCAGCATGGTCGCCGATGATGATGCCTCGCGAAGTATTTGGCTTGGGGAAAAAGGCGCGTTATCAGGCGCTGGGTCGGGTCAAGTTCTCATCGAATGCAGCACCTTGAGCGTTCACTGGGTCCGCGAACTAGCCGGGGCTGCCGCGCAACATGGATGCGAGCTTCTCGATGCGCCTGTTACAGGAAGCAAGCCGCAGGCCGCCAGTGGCGAACTATTATTTCTGGTTGGAGGTTCACAAGAGGGACTGGAAAAAGCCATGCCCGTCCTTTCCGTGATCGGACGCGATGCGATGCACTTTGGCCCCACCGGCAGCGGAGCGTTGATGAAATTGATCAACAATTTTATGTGCGGAGTTCAGGCTGCTTCTTTTGCGGAAGCCATTTCACTCATAGAAGCCGGCGGGCTTGACCGGAACAAAGCGATCTCTGTTTTAACGAATGGAGCTCCGGGCAGTCCGCTTGTGAAAATTATCTCTACCCGCGACGCCGCGCAGGATTTTGCTCCCAACTTTGAGCTGCGACTAATGGCAAAAGACCTGCGATATGCCGATGAGGAATCGCAACGTTTGCGCCGGAACAGTATGGAGATTGCTACCTCCGCGCGAAAGATCTTCGAACAAGCTGTCGCGGCGGGATACGGCGAAAAGGATTTCTCCGCCGTCCTCCATGCCGCCTCGAAACCTCATTCTTGACGAAGATTTTATTTCCCAGCATCAATATCTGCCACCATAGGAAAATACGCATAGTTTACGAATGCCAGCTTCTTGCTATCTGGCGACCATGAGGGCGTATTGATCGAGCCCTCGCCTCCGAAGAGTCTCGTGATTTCACGGATGCTGCCGTCCTTCAGAGACATCAGGCGGATGGAAACATCCTTGTCCACTGGATGCCCGTTCACATTCGGATCATAAGTCAGAAATTCCAGCCATTGCCCGTCGGGAGAAACATGCGGAAAGCGGCTCTGGAAGCCGTCGTTGGTAATCTGTTGCTGGTCGCTTCCATCCGCATTCATCCTCCAGATTTGCATAGAGCCATTTCGCGCGGAGCTGAAGTAGATGTATTTGCCATCAGGAGAATAATCGGGGCCATCGTCAATGCCCTTGGCCTTGGTCAAACGCGTCTCAGTGCCCCCAGCCACAGGAATGGTGTACACGTCGTAGTCGCCGTTGCGCAGGCCTACGAAAGACAGTGTCTTTCCGTCGGGCGACCAGCCATGAAAATAAGAAGAAGGTTCGGTAACCTGCCGCGGAATTCCGCCAGCCAACGGCAAAACATAGACGCGGTAGTGATGATCTTCCGCAGACTGATCGGTGATGGCAAGCTGCGTATCATCGGGAGAAAGACCGTGGTCATTGATATTTTGAATCGCGGAACCTGTATTTACAGGCTCAAGTTTTCCGCCGGTGACAGGCAAGCGCCAAATACGGCCTTCGCCATTCAAAATAAATGCCGAGCCATCGCGGGTCCAGTTGGGGGCTTCAACGCGTCCCGGCGCGACATACACTTCGCGGATGTCCAGAGAAGCCACGTCAATGACATCGAGCGCGCTGTATAACAGCGTTTGGACGTTGCTGTCGGGCAGCGGAGTAAGCGTGACATTCGCGAACGTGGCCTTCTCGACCAAATCTGCCTGGTGCGCAGAGACACCAATTCCTGCATAAAACGGCCCATCAAAGGAAACACGCACGGCGGCACCCGACGGATGGAATTCTTCTCCATCATTGGCGACATAAACATAAACATAGTTCCCGCGCTTCTCCAGGCGCACTCGCTTCGGCGCGGAAACTGCCAATTGGATCTCGCCGGTAACGGCGCCCTTTGAATGCCGATACTGCAATGAAGTCAGGCCTTGGCCGTGCACGGCATAGTCTGCATATTTGGAATCCGGATCGAGACTTTCGCGGAACATCAACACTGCTTTTTTGTGCTCTGGGCCGCCTTTGTCAGGGAAACTAACATCGGCGGCAATGGCGAAATCGCCGGAGACGCGTTTCCACACAAAGTGAAAATCATCGTGCTGCGCCCAAATGTTCTGTCCGCTGGATGCAATTTGGTATGTCTTCGTGGCGGAATCATATTCCGCAGATCCGGGCGGCGACACGCTTCCAATATCGCCTTGCGATTCGAAGACCCCAATCGGCGCTGTGGCCGTCAGAGTCTGGGCCTGCGCCTGCGAAAAAGATGGAGAGATTGCAAAAAGCAGGAAAGCGCCCACACACAAGAGCGATAAGACGACTCTTCGGTTCACTGAACAGACCTCCAGGATTGGAAAAGCGAATACTAAATCACTTCAGATTAGACGCGAACACCTTTTTAGCTTCGCGCATGGGATCATGCTCGGTCCTGGGGAGCAAAGTGTAGGAACTTTCCATAGAAGTGCTGTGGCCTGATTTGAGCAGTGACAGCGGGGCGTAAAGTTCCAGTTCCATATACTTTAAGTCGCTACCACTAGTAAATATTTTGGAATGGACTCCATGGTCCGGCCATTCGACTTTACTCATCGACAGTACCGGAGTCTTGTTTTCAATCAGTAGATCGGTGTTTTGCCCGACTGACAATAGCGTATCGCCATCGCTGCCGATCATTGTGTTCTTTTGCTCATCGCGCACCATCGAGAGCAACCGTCCATCGGTTTTAAGGTCCTTTGGCTGCGTGGGCAACATATTCACATATCCATGCGGGAATGCAGACTGCCTGGGAAGAAGAATAAAGGCCCTCTCTGGCACCACAACTTGCGTTATGGACCAAACTGAAACCGAAACGGGTTCGCCTTGCACTTTTTCATAGGTGGTTTTCGTCGTCATGACGGGTCGTTGCGGATCAAGCGCAATGGTTCGCCGCACTCGAATGCCGTAAATGGGACTTATCGTAGAAAGCATTTGCACCTGGTCGCCTTTCACAGATGCCGCGTAAGGCATATTGTCGAACGCCTTGGGAGGAGGCCATTGTTTCCCCGCGATTTTTGGCCAATCGGATTGCGGGGCGGGCCACACTTTGTCTCCGCCGTAGTTCGTCCAGCCTTCTACGTCCGGCTTTTGCTCGGAACTCACCGCGGGATTGTTCCATAAAACGTTTTCTGCAGCTTGCCGGGCGCTGTTTCTGTCAGTAAATCCGAAGCTCATCACGCGGCCGATGGCGGGCACAATCGTGATTTCCGCCACTTGATTCCGCAATACGATCGCATCCCAGCCATGAAAATTAATATGCGCGACGGTGATCCGGGAGGTTTTTTTTTGTGGATGCGGATTGGCGATTGGCTGCTGGGCAAACGCCGGCGCCACCGGAGACGCGAAAAATATTGCCATTGAGAAGATGCAGAACAGAGACGGCCGGGAATGGATGTTCATATTGAACTACCTCGCTTGAACGAGCCGCGAAACTATCTTTCATAGCTCGACTTAATTAACTAGCAATTTCAGTTCATCGCAAATTCTCAAAAGTAGACGCAGCTCGCGGTGAATTAATGCATTGCATCATTTCTACAACCAATAGGGAAGCATTTGCGTTATACAGCGAAAATCTTAAATCCCAAAAATGGTAACAGACTTGTTTTCAATGCGAATTTGGATTGGCATTTTGGTTGCATAGTATTCCGCATTACATATGGGCCTGTCCCCGCAAGGAGAACGCATGAAAGACCCTAATTGGAAAGATTTGTGCGAAGCGATTGTGGAAGAAAACGATTCTCAAAAGCTCATCTCTTTGGTCCATCAGTTGAACGAAGTTCTCGATGGGGGCAATCTGACTCTTCAGCCGGAAAATGAATCGGAGGCAGAATAATTGCACGTACGGATCATGGGAACTCGGCTGAATACAATCGCTGGTTTAGCAACCGAAAGTTCTACAACCAACCCTTGGTGCGCGCGATACGCGCCGCTTCTACACGATTAGCCGCCCCAAGCTTGCTGATTGCCTCCGATAAATAATTGCGCACCGTGCCTTCGGAGAGTTTCAAATCAGTTGCGATATCGCCGCTCGACTTTCCTTCTCCCGCAAGCCGCAACACCTGCCGCTCGCGGTCGGTTAGCGGGTCCGGTTCGCTCCACGCCTCAGCTGCCAACTCAGGATCCACGACGCGTAATCCGCGATGCACGCGGCGAACGGCCTCGGCGAGTTCTTCGGCGCGCATGTCTTTCAATAGATACCCGGAGGCGCCCGCGTCAAGCGCGCGACGCAAATATCCAGCACGCGCGAACGTGGTCAGAATAATCGTGCGGGTGGACAAACGCTGCCGTTTGATTTCCGCCGCGGCCTCGAGCCCGGTCATCTCGGGCATTTCAATGTCGGTAATAAAAACGTCGGGCTTATGCTGCATCACGGCCTGTACCGCTTCTTTACCGTTACGGGCACGCGCAATGACTGAAATGTCGCCTTCAATCTCCAACAGCGCCGCGAGCGCGCCCAGGACCATTCCCTGGTCTTCGGCAATCACTACTCGAACCGTGCTGCGGCTGTTCTTGTTTACCGTGGGATTCACTGGGCTCCGCTCGTCGCCAGGGGAAATTGAATGACTAACGTTGTTCCCTGCCCGATCCTACGTTCAAACGTTCCCCCGAGTGATTCCACTCTCTCACGCATTCCCCGAATGCCGCTTCCTTCCAACTGAACTCCGCCCTGCCCATCATCTTGAATTTCCAGCAGGCATGTCCCGTTGAGCGGAGTAAGCCGCACGTGGCAATTCCGGGCATTGGCATGGCGCACGATATTTGTAACCGCCTCGCGCAGTACCAGAGCCACAACGCTTTCCTGGGTGGCATTCAGGCGGACCTTTTCCGCTTCCGATCGCACCGTTACCCCTGCCGTTTCTAGCGCCGCCTTTGCCTGCTTCAGTTCTGCTTCCAAAGTATCGGTCCGGTAGCCGCGGATGGTACTCCGCACTTCCGCCAGCGCGGTCCGCGAGGTCTGCTCGACGTCGGCGATTTCCGCCTTTGCGCGGACAGGATCCTGATCAATCAGCTTTCCTGCCAATTCCGACTTCAAAATGATGATCGAGAGCGTGTGCCCGAGCACATCATGGAGGTCGCGCGCGATTCGCTCACGCTCGGCGACTTTCGCCAGGTGCTCGATTTCCTCGCCCGCCATGCGCAGTTTTGCATTGGCGCGGTTTCTTTGCGCATAAAAGACGTTACCTCCTCCAATAATGAGTGGAAACGCACAGCCATAAATCAGGAAGCTCGCGCCAAGATGAAATACCCAGGCTTGCAACGCGCCAATCGCCACGACCAAGGCAATTAGCTTAATTCCACCCATCTCCGTGCGGGCAAGAAATGGGGCAAAAGACGCTGCGTAAATCAGGAAAGCCGCGGAACCAGGATTGAATGTGACGCAAACAACTCCCAGCAGCAAAATACCCGTGAAGTAATACCACGCCCGGACGGGCTTGTCCCAGAACATTGCAAAAAAACAACCCAGGAAGGCAGCACCGCTGATGAAAGTTGCTATCCATTCCAGCCGGGAAGTATGGGCCATTGCCGGCTCGGCAAAATAAAAGCTGATCCAAGGCAGCCAGATGAGCGGAATCCATTTATGGCTTGCTCGATGGGGCAGGACGTTATCGCCGAGTCCCAGTCCCTCCGAGCCTGCAAAATTTGGCATATTGTTCGCGACCTCCGGCTATTTTAAGCCGTGTGTAACACGGGCGTCTTTGTGATTGAGTACCACCATCACACCGAGCGCTAATAAGATTGCGGCTGGAACCAATATTGCCACAAGACCTAAATTCCCCAAGACCAGCAGCAACAGAAATCCGATCAGGCTCAGCATCCAGCCGATCTTCGTGGACATCACCGTGCCATGGCTATCCATACATCTTCTCCTCGTCTTTTTGAAAACCAAACCGGGCGACGCCCAGACATAGAAGGGTGAAGCCAATCAGCACCTTCCAATGCGTCCAGTTGGTCTCATTCCCGCTAAATCCAATGATTCTCAGCGCGAGTTGCGCTAAGTGGTACGGCGGAAGGTAAAGCGCAATTTGCTTTACGACCTTCGGCAAAAATTGGAACGGCACCCACAAACCCGAACCAAATGACATGGGAAGGTAGATCAGGTTGATTACGGCCGGCGCCGAGTTTGGCCCCATGAAATAACCGATTGCCAATCCCATAGCGCAGAATGGGATGGAGCCCGCGACTAACGTCCCCACAAGATGCCCCATGTCTAGGAAGGACATGCGAACTCCGCCGAAGGCCACGCCCAGAACTAATAGCAGTGAAACCACGATAAAGCTAAACATGGCGCCCATAAAAAATTTCGCCACGAAATACGCAAATGGAGGCATAGGGCTCGCCTTCTTTACCTGGATCCATCCCAGCCCGCGCTCCGACGCCAAACTCGCCGCAGTGCCAAAAAGCGAAGCGCCCAACACGCCAAATGTTCCATAGGTCGCAATCAAGTATGCCGCCGCACTTGTATTTCCGATGCTTTGGCGGCCCATGAGCAATCCAAAAAGCACATAGAACATCAAGGGCAGAACAACCACTGAGGCCGAATATCTGGGGATGCGCAGGTTTTTCAGAAACTCGTACTTCATTTCCTTGAGATAAAGATCAAACGTCTGATGGGAGGAGCGTCGAATATTAAGCGTGGTGGAAGCGGTTGCCATTGTTATCTCCTTGCCCCGGCTAGATTGCTGTCTTCCTGCGTCAGCGCGATAAAAGCATCTTCAAGTCCGGCTCGCGTCACTTCGAGTCCAGACAAATTCGCATCGAGAGCAAACAACTCGCGGACTACCGATTCAGCGTCAAAAGCCTGTATTTCGATGGCCTCGCGGTCCTGGCGGACATCTATTACGCCCGATAAGGCTCGCACCATCTCATTGGCCAGTCGCGTAATGCAACGAATTTTGCGGCCCGCGGTCCTGGCTTTGATTTCCGCAGGTGTTCCTTCGGCAATCACACTTCCCTTGTTGATGACCACGACCCGGTCAGCCAGTTCATCGGCCTCCTGCAAGTAGTGCGTCGTCAGCAGAATAGTTTTTCCCCGCGCGACTAATTTGCGGATTTCGCTCCACAGAATGCGCCGGGCTTCGACATCCAAGCCGACCGTTGGCTCATCGAGAAAAATGACATCGGGATCGCCGCAAAGGGCCAGTGCAAAAAGCACCCGTTGTTTCTGGCCGCCGGAAAGATCACCAAACTTGCGTTCCTGAATATCGGCAATATCGCCCAGCGCCAGCGTCTCTTTGCGGGGAAGCGGATTTACGTAGTAACTGGAAAAAAGATCAATGTGCTCGCGAACCCGAAGCGTTTCCGGGACTTTGGCCACTTGCAGCATGGCGCCAATGCGAAGCCGCGTTGCGGGATCGCGGGGATCGCCGCCGAAGACCCTCGCCGTTCCGGAGGTCGGTTTGGCCAAACCGAGCAACATCTTGATGGCTGTCGTTTTTCCTGCACCGTTTGGACCCAGCAACGCCAACAACTCGCCGGAGCGCACATTCAGGTTGACGTTATTCAAGGCGCATACATCGTCATATCGCTTGGTTAAACCGCGCAGCGACGCCACCACGGCGTTCTTTGCCGCCGGCTGCTCTGTGATCGAGACTGCTTGTGCGACGTTCGTTTGTGCGGAACCCATGCTCGAACTCCCTCGCTGATCATCAAGCGAGTAAAGACATTCTGATGGATACGCGATCTGGCGAGTAGTGGGCTTCATCACCAGGATTCGGTGACAAATGTCATCCTCTTAAAGGACAACCATTTAGAAACCGCGGGGCATCTGTTCAAGTAGGGGAGGACGTAGAAAGTCTCCGGCTAGCGGAGGGGTTAGAAGGAGATACATCATGACCCCTAATAGATGTGTGATTGCACTGACTGCTATTTTCCTGTTACTGCCTCTTACCGCTTTTGCCCGATCAAAAGATACCGGCAGCTTTGATCTGCTCAACACTGCGAAAATTGGCGCGACCCAACTCAAACCTGGCAACTACAAAGTGCGCTGGGATGGCAACGCCGGCAACGTCAACGTGAACATTTTGAAGAGCAATAAACCGGTTGCTACTCTGCAAGCGAAATTGATTGAATTGCCCAACCCCTCGCCCTACAACTCAATTCAAACGGACGTCCACACCAATCAAATTCAGCAGATTGACTTTGGAGGAAGACGTGAGGCCCTGCTCATCCAATCACCGAAATGATGGTTTCGGATAGTTTGTGAGGCGAATGTTATGGATCAAGGAAGTGGGCGGAGAGAGCCCACTTTTTTATTTAGGAGCAATGCCGAGCCGCAGAGCTAGCGCACCACAATATTGATTAACTTGGCCGGGACGATGATCACCTTAACTATCTGTTTGTCCGCGATCAAGGTTTTAATTTTTTCATCGGCCAATGCGCGTTCCTGGATGGCATCCTGCGTGGCTCCGGCAGGAACAACAACTACGCTGCGCAATTTTCCGTTCACCTGAACGGGGATTTCAATTTCCTCTTCCTTGGCCAAGGCCGGGTCATATACCGGCCACTGCGCCTTCAACAAGCTTCCCTGTTCACCCAACCTCTCCCATAGTTCGTGCGCGAGATATGGCACGAACGGCTGCAACATGAGGACGAACTTTCGCTGAACGTCGGCGCGAAAAGCCTTTGCAGGGGCCTCGTCGGAAACAAAAATGGGTGCGCCGATGCATTCGTTCAACAATTCCATCAGCGCGGCAACAGAAGTGTTGAAGTGCCAGCGGCCTTTGAAGTCTTCTGTGATGCGCCGGATCGTCTGGTGCATCTTCCGTTGGATCTTTTTCCCTTCTGGGCCAAGATCGCCGGGAGAATACTCAGCGGTGTAGGTTCCCGCCTTCACTGGATTTTGTGAGACGAAGCGATAGACCCGCGCCAGGAACCGCGCTACACCTTCAACTCCGCTGTCCTGCCAATCCAAGTCGCGGTCCGGGGGCGCGGCAAACAAGCTATACATACGCGCCGAATCGGCGCCGTAGCGGGCGACCATGTCGTCCGGTGACACGACATTCCCCAAACTCTTCGACATCTTTGCGCCATCTTTGATCACCATACCCTGCGTAAACAGGCGCTCCACAGGTTCATTGTTCTTGATCAAGCCCATATCGCGCATGAACTTCGTCCAGAAGCGCGAGTAGATCAAATGCAGAATGGCATGTTCCACTCCGCCGATGTACTGGTCTATTCCGCGATCACCAAACCAGTAGCCGACTGTGGCGCTGTCGAACGGAGCTTTGTCATTTTTCGCGTCGGTGTAGCGATAGAAGTACCACGACGAATCCACAAACGTGTCCATCGTGTCAGTCTCTCGGCGCGCGGGCGCGCCGCATTTAGGACACGTCGCGTTCACAAATTCCGGCACTCGGCTCAGCGGAGAGCCGCCGGTAAGGGTGATGTCAACATTGTCGGGCAGGATTACCGGCAAATCTTTTTCGGCTACGGGAACAATTCCATCCTTTTCGCAATACAGCATAGGGATGGGCGTGCCCCAATAACGCTGGCGGGAAATTCCCCAATCTTTCAGACGGAATGTGACTGTCGGCTTGCCAAAGCCATTCTTCTCAGCATGCGCGGCCATCTTTTTGATGGCGTCATCACACGCCAGACCATCAAATGGCCCGGAGTTTGTCAGCTTTCCATCGTGCGCGGTGAATGGCAATTCCTGTGGGGCGTCCCCTTGTAACGGCACAATCACCTGCCGAATTTCAATGCCATATTTGTTTGCGAACTCAAAATCGCGGTCATCGTGCGCCGGAACAGACATGATCGCGCCGGTGCCGTAGTCCATAAGAATGTAATTCGCCACCCAGACAGGTATTTTTGCGCCGCTGTAAGGATTGACCGCGAAACGTCCCGTATTCACACCATGCTTTTCAATCTCACCAAGGTCGCCCCGTTCTTTGGCTTTGCGCTGCTCGGCAATCATGCCGTCCACCTGGGCGCGCAGCTCGGCGTCGTTCTCGGTGAAATCTTTCACCAGCGGATGCTCGGGCGCCAGTTGAATGGAAGTCGCGCCGTAAATCGTATCCACACGCGTGGTAAAAACTGTAATGACAGAACCATCCGCGTCAGCCAACTTGAAGTCCACCATGGCGCCTTCACTGCGGCCAATCCAGTTGCGCTGCATGGTGCGAACTTTCTCCGGCCATCCCTCGAGCTTCTCCAGATCGCGCAATAATTCATCCGCATATTGCGTCGTCCGCAGGAACCACTGCTCCAGCTCGCGCTGCTCCACCAGCGTGTCCTCATGTCGCCAGCAACAGCCACCCACAACCTGCTCATTGGCCAACACGGTGGCACACTTCGGGCACCAGTTCACTTTGCTTTTTTTGCGATAGGCCAGCCCTTTTTCGTACAGCTTCAGAAAGAACCACTGGTTCCACTTGTAGTACTCCGGCAGGCAGGTGGTAACTTCGCGCGACCAGTCGTAAGCGAAGCCCAGCCGTTTCATCTGCCGCTTCATGTTGGCAATGTTGCGCAGCGTCCACTCGCGCGGTGGCGTGTTGTTTGAAATGGCAGCGTTCTCAGCCGGTAATCCGAACGAATCCCATCCCATGGGATGCAGCACGTTGTAGCCGTTCATCCACATGTAGCGCGCGAGCGCGTCGCCGATGGCATAGTTGCGTACGTGCCCCATGTGCAGCGCGCCAGAGGGATAAGGAAGCATCTCCAGCGCGTAGTATTTCGGCTTAGTGGAATCGGCTTCCGCTGCATAGAGCGAGTTCTCGCGTTGTTGCCAGCTTTCGTGCCATTTGGCTTCAATACGCTGCGCGTCGTAGCGGCCTTCTTCGCGCGGATCCCGGCTTTGGACTTGTTGTGTAGAAACGGGTTTGTCTTCCATCGGCATAAGTTAAAGATTGGATGATGGCTGAGTGATCTTTGATTTTACAACGTGGGGAGCAAAAAGAAGCGGCGCGGGCAGTTCGCCCGCGCCTGAGCAGATGGCGCCAACATAGCTACAAATTTAATTCCTCATCCCCGCGATGTTCAGCCTGATTCTGTAAATGCTGGTGCTGGCGGTTATATAAAGCGTCTTCCCGTCTTTGTCGCCCCACGCAACATTGCTTACTTGCTCGGGGACTTTGATTGTTCCAAGGTGCTTGCCGGCTGGAGAAATAATCCACACCCCGCCCGGGCCTGACCCGTACAAGTTTCCGTTTTTGTCCACTCGTATGCCGTCGGGCGAGCCCGGCGCTTTATCGGAGGATGCATCGCAAAAAACCGATCCACCCGAAACAGAACCGTCAGGCTTTACGCGGTAGCGCATCCAGTGCTTGGTCGCTGTGTCAGAGACATACAGGTATTTCTCATCCGGCGAGAAGACAATGCCATTGGGGCGCGAAATATCTTTAATGATCAACTGCAACTTATCACGGTCTGGCGGCGCCCCTACTTTATGCTGACGGGCATTAGGGATGCGGTACACGCCATTCACGTCCAATTCCTTCAGCGGATCTTTGTCACCCTGAGTAGGTAACCCATAGGGCGGGTCGGTGAAATAGAGCGAGCCATCCGACTTGTACGTCAGGTCGTTCGGGCTGTTCAGCTTCTTACCCTGATAGGAATCGGCCAGCACCGTAATTTGACCTTTTGGATCGAGAGTCTCCAGCCGCCAAATGTTGCGTCTGGCATGTCCGGCAACGGTGACTCGGCCACTGCTGTCGAGCGTCATCCCATTGGAGCCGGGCTCCGGGCCTCCGTAGGGTGTTGTGCCTGTGTACCCGCTGGGGTGCATAAAGTCGGACGAGCCTTTTCCCGGCGTCCATTGGTCAATCTTGTTGGCTGGAATCTCAGCGAACAGCAGTGTGCCCTCGCGGGTCCATGCCGGGCCTTCCACCCATTTGTAAAAACCAGTGGCTACACGCTCGAGTTTGGCATTTGCCGGAACAATCTGATCGAGCGACGGATCGAGTTTCTGGATTTCCTGGGAAAAAACCGGAACGGCCAGCGTAATTAAAACGAGAGGCAGCAGGAAACGGTTCAGGAATTTCATGCGAGGAATTGTACTCCAAACAATCTCCAAATCCATGGGAGGAGGGGTATTCAGGGCGTGAAATTTTCCTCAGTTTGCACACCAACATCCCTCGTTCCCCAGCTATCCCCAAAACATCCTTCAAGAAATGTCGTCCCAACGTTGAGCGAAGCGAAAACCGAGGGACCTTATGACGGCAAAAAGCCTGTAATGCCGTCAACAAGATCGTGATCCCTGTCAACAGCAGTGACGGATCTTAAATTGTCGTAACGTCCTTCACAGCCAAAGCTGTTCGGGATGACATGGTGGGGATCTGAATCGCTTAAAGGCGCTTCGCTCCACTAGACAAGCGAGGGCCGTCTCTACGTGCCTCGACCAGCGCTTTCAATGTTTCTACATTGCGGCGGTCATCGCCGGGCTGATCAATAGGAGTTTCCGCGATGAAGGCCGCATGGGCCAGCCGCGGGTCATTCAATAGACGTCGGAATGGCTCAAGGCCGATAGTTCCTTTACCAATTTGCTGATGGCGATCAAGGTGGGAGCCTCGCGCGGCTTTGGCGTCATTGCAGTGCCAGACGCGGACGTTTTTTAGGCCGATAGTGGCGTCGAGCGTCGCCAAGGTTTCACGCATGCCGGATTCGCTCACAATGTCGTAACCGGCCACGTGCGTGTGACAGGTGTCAATGCAGGCGCCCACGGGAACCAGTCCGTGAAGGTGGTCCAGCACCTCGGCAACCTGCTCAAAAGTGCCGCCGAGGGAATATTCTGCCCCGGCAGTATTCTCGATGAGAATGGTCAGACCGCCGCCTGCCAGATCGAGCCCTTTCGAGGCGGCTCGGATTGCCGCGGCGGTTCGCAACAATCCTTGTTCCCGGTCAGCACCTCGGAACGACCCCGGATGCAAAACCAGATAGTCAGCGCACAGCGCCAGTGCCCGTTCGACTTCTCCACGAAATGCTTCAATGGATTTCTTAAGGAATGATTCCGTCGTCCCCGCCAAATTGACCAGATAATTGGTATGAATCACCAAAGGCGTCAAATCATATTTCTGGCGCAAGTGCAGCATCTCATCGCAATGCGTCTTTTTCAGGTCATAGGGGGCCCACTGGCGAGGGCTCGAGGAGAATATCTGTAGCGTGTTACAGCCCAAGCGATAGGCACGTTCAGCGGCGTTCTGTACCCCACCGGCGCTTGAGGTATGGATGCCGATCCGTCGAGAGGTGAGCTTGGGTGGCTCTTTTGGGATGGGAAGGGAGAGGATGTCCTGTTCTTTCGAGATGGAATGTTTTTTCGGGAAGAATTTCCGGGGCATGAGGTAAGGAAAATTCTAATCGAGTTTTGTACCGGAAAGTTCCGAAAACCAGCGTTGTTAAATGTTAAAGATGTAGTTGTCAGAGACGCAGTGAAGTGGCCAGGAAATTACTTCTTGGAATAAATAATTTTGCCTGCGCGAATCGTGTAGCGCACATCGGAAAACGCCGTTATCTCGCTCCCTGGATCGCCGTTTAACACAACAAGGTCGGCATCCATTCCTTTTGCAATACGTCCACTGTGTGCTGAGTATCCGAAGCGTTGCGCTGGATTTGTAGTCAGCGATGCCAAAATTTGCGGGAAACTCATGCCTGCGCGCGACATCCAGGTAAATTCTTCAGAAGTGTCGTAATGCTGGATATAGCCAATATCAGTCCCGAACAGGACCTGGCCTCCCGCCTGGGAAAAAACCTTTAGCTGGGCTGCCCCCCTGCCTATTTCTCTTACTGTTTCTTCCTCTGAAGCATTCCCCTTTTTTGCTTCTTCATCCCATAACGTGAGCGTTGGTGTAAGTGCCGTATGAGTTGATGTCATTTGCTGTACGAGCGATGGACTCCAGGGAGTGCCGTTTGGCGCGGTGTGCGCCAAAATATCCACCCCGCTCTTCAGAGCTACAACAATCCCCGCATCGTTTGTGACATGGGCGAAAACGGGCTTATGCTCCGCATGCGCTTCAGTGACAATTGCTTGAGCTAATTCCAAAGGCATGGTCAATACTGTGTTCTGCTCGATGGAATTGGCGAAGATTTTGATTCCATTTGCACCATTCTGGATTTGTTGATGTACCCGTTCTTTTGCCTGCGCGATTGATTCAACTTCTGGAATGCTTACGTGGTTTTCTTCAAGGTAACGTTTTACATAAATGGGAGTTCCATTTTTCACCCAAAACGGCTCTCCGACGGTGAGAATCCTTGGTCCCAGGACTTCGCCGCTTTTGATCCGGCGACGGATTAGGTTCGTGTTTTGCAATATTGAAGCAACATCAAAAACGGTAGTAAAACCCCATTTCGTGAACATCTGCTGCAATTGCGAATTGATTTCCTGGGCCGATTGCTTTTCCGCATGGAGCAGGCCGGGCGGGAGAATGTGCACGTGGCTATTCCAAAAGCCAGCGGTCACAACCAGACCTTCACAGTCGATCACGTCCGCCTTTTTGGGAATTTTGATTGCCGTTTTGGATCCAACTGCGACGATCTTCCCGTCACGAATGACAATAGAACCGTTTTCGATAGGCGGCTTGGTAGGAGAGGTATAGATTTTGCTTCCGACTAGTGCCAAATCTGAGGCGCTGGCCAAGCCGCCCATACACATAAGTATTAGCAAAAGAACGATTTGAATTCGCATGATGTAGGACGGTACGGAAATTTAACCACAATTGTTCTTAAAATTCAGGTACTTAAATCTTCGCACTGAGCTCCTTGCCAATCCCGGTAAATTCTGCAAAAATAATGGTTTGTCTCAGCCCTCCCGGACTTTTCCGGAATAAAGGATCATACAACTGTGTTAACTATTCGTCTGGCGCGCATGGGTGCGCGTAAACAACCGCAGTACCGCGTGGTAGTGATTGAAAAAGCACGGGCGCGCAATGGCCGTTCCGTGGAAGTCGTGGGCACATACAACCCCCGTACCAACCCGGCCAGCGTGGAACTGAAGCGCGAACGGATTGATTATTGGGTATCGAAAGGTGCGCAGCTTTCCGACCGGGTCAGCAAGCTGGTGTCAAAACCTGCCGCCCCCAAAGCCGAGCCCGCTGCCTGATTTTTCACCTCGGAAATTACAGTCACTCACCATCAGCGTTAGGAAGCCATCTTCATCATGAGCGAACAAAACGGCGACGTGCGTGGATTGATCGAACTGATTGCCAAATCTCTGGTGGACAAACCGGAGGAAGTTTACGTGGACGAAGTTCCCGAAGATGGCGAAATCGTTCTGGAACTTGAAGTTGCCGAAGAGGAAACGGGCAAGATTATCGGCCGCCACGGGCGTACCGTAAAAGCGATGCGGACTCTGGTGCATGCCGCCGGCTTCCGTCAGCATAAGCGTTACGCGCTTGAGATTTTAGAATAGAGACATCTGCGATGAGCAATTCGCCGAACCACGGCGAGTTTGTAACCCTCGCGCGGATCGTAAAGACGCAAGGCCGCCGCGGCGAAGTGGCAGTGGAAGTCCACACGGATGTTCCAGATCGTTTGGTTCCCGGGTTGCGATTGTTTGCTTTGCAGAAAAGTGACGCGCGGCGGGAATTGCTGGTCGAAGAAGTTTGGCCGCACAAAGATTGGTTGATCCTGAAGTTTGCAGGGATTGACTCGATTTCAGAGGCTGAGACGCTGCTGCACAGTGAGTTGCAGGTCCCGCGCAGTGAGCGCGGAAAGCTGGAACAAGGCTGGACGTTCATCAGCGACCTGGTCGGGTGCGATGTATTCGACGGTGATCGCGAGATCGGCAAAGTGCAGGACGTGCGATTTGGGGCCGGTGAAGCGCCTTTGCTGGTTGTAACGGAGCAAGCGAAGGAATACGAGGTCCCTTACGCTGAGGCCTATTTGAAAAGGGTCGATCTCGAGAATAAGCGGATTATGATGGCTCTTCCCGAAGGCTTGCTGGAAGTGAACGCACCGTTGAAGCAGGAAGGGAAAGAGCAAGGAAAGCGGAAGCGCTGAGAGCGCTCAAAGATGAAGATCGAGATTGTCACGATCTTTCCCGGCTTTTTCAGTGGACCGTTGGATTTTGGCATTACGCGGCGGGCGCGGGAAGCTGGACTAGTAGAAATTAACATCCACGACTTGCGGGAATTTACCCGCGACAAGCACCGTACCGTGGATGACCGCCCATTTGGCGGCGGCGAAGGAATGGTCCTTAAGCCGGAACCGATCTTTGAATGTATTGAAAAGCTGAATATCGCGCCCCACGCAGAGCGCGTAAAGGCAAAGCAAAGCGTGATTTTGCTTTCCGCTCAGGGGCAAAGATTCAATCAAAGCGTGGCAACGGAACTGGCCGGCATGGAGCAAATTGCCCTGATCTGTGGGCGCTACGAAGGCGTTGACGAGCGAGTCAGCATGCACTTGGCGGACCGCGAGCTTTCCGTTGGCGATTATGTTTTAAGCGGTGGCGAGATAGGGGCTGCGGTAGTCGTGGACGCTGTTACGCGGCTGATTCCAGGCGCGGTAGGCAACGAGGCTTCGACCCGCCAGGAGTCGTTTACGGCGCATCCTGAGCTTGTGGGCGAGGGTCCCAGTTCAACATGCGTCTCTGGTGGCTTGCTGGATTATCCGCATTTCACCAGGCCCGCGGAATTTCGCGGCATGGACGTCCCTGAGGTTCTAATTCAGGGCAACCATGAAGAAATCCGCCGCTGGCGTAGGCGCACGGCGCTCGAAAAGACATTGCGCAATCGTCCGGACTTGCTGGACCGTAGATTGCTCAGCGAAGAAGACAAGAAAGTGGTCGCGGAAATTCTCGATCACAAGCACGAAACGCTAAAGGATTAGAAGAAAAGGAACCACTTATGACGAACTTGATAATTGAAAAGTTACTGGCAAAGAGCAAGCGCACTGACATCCCTGAGTTTGTGCCCGGCGACACGGTCCGCGTGCAGGTAAAAATTAAAGAAGGCGAAAAAGAGCGCCTTCAGGCGTTTGAAGGCGTAGTGATTGCGCGCAACCGCGGGCCACAGGCCAGCTTCACTGTTCGCAAAATCAGCTTCGGACAAGGCGTGGAGCGTATTTTCCCCGTGAATTCCAAGGTCGTTGACAAGGTGGACGTTGTCCGCTCCTCCAAGGTCCGTCGCGCCAAGCTTTACTATCTGCGCGCGCTCAAAGGCAAGGCTGCCCGCTTGAAGGATGTGGACCGTGAGCACGCCGCGCCCGTGGAAGCAGCCGTGGCCCCGGAGTAGAGACTTTAGCCACTCAGAGGCAAAAACTCCTCGCCCCGCGAGGGGTTTTCTTTTTACATATCGAGCTGGAACGTTTGTTCGAATTGCTGCTCGGTGAGCTTCTTGAGAAGAAATTGCAAAACCTGCCGGTCTCCCTTGCGGATCTCTGAAAATTCCAGCCCCATGCCATGGCGGGGCAATTTATGCCGGACGGCGGCCCTCACCGTCACATCGTATTGAGCGACTTGAAGAGTCAGCCTCAACTTGGCTCCAGCCGGCAACGGATCATTCGTGGTGAGCAGGCATCCTGTTTCCGAAAGGTTTTTGATGTCGGCCTGCGGCATATTCATGTGCCGCAAATCCACGTGGCCCTGGACTTCAAAGCGTGGCGCGGAGCGTCGGGTTTGCTCGGTTGCCAACGACCATTGCGAGGACTTGCGGGTCTGCAGCGAATCAAAGACTTCACTCATGTCTTGAAGTTCCGACTCCCACATAATCCTGTCCATCTCCACTCCCTGAATCCCAACCTGGCCGTGGAGGGGTGAATTCGGTTCCCCGACCCAGATCACTCGACAGAAAAATTTCCCCATATGCCCGCGTTCGACCGCAACGATCTCCCCGACCTGTGGGTCGTGCAAACCCGTGACTCTGGCGCCTAAAGGAGAAATGTCGTAGGTGCAGGCTATCGCAAGGTGGGGACGATTATCGCGGTCCCACTGCGTTATGCGGACTGGCAAAGCGATGTGGATGCGCTTATTTTCGCGCTCGGGCTGGGTGCTGACTTCTTCCAACGTGTTCTCCCAGAAATTCCACCCCGTACAGGAAATTCTTCATTCCGAAAGTAACAAGCGCTCTGAGGAGGGTCAATTTACGTGGGTAATTACTTTCAGGTTACCGATGGGGGAGTAGCGCATCTGGCAGGTTTTCCTACTTGCATCACAGGGTTTCCGTCAGCGAAGATGGCCATATCTCCCAGTCGTGCGCGCACAAGCCAATTCCGTCAAAGGAAAAGCCCTTTCCGCATCCGCCGCGAAACTGCGCCTGCTCAAGCGCCTGCGTTGCACCCTGAAATATGAAAAACAGGCCTGGGAAGCCGGAGCGCGGCTGATCGCTGGAGTGGACGAAGTGGGCCGTGGGTCGTTGTTTGGTCCGGTCGTGGCCGGGGCCGTGATTCTCGATCCAAGCTATCGCATCCGCGGCCTGCGCGACTCAAAACTGTTGCCTGCGGAAAGGCGTGAAATCCTGGCCGAGCGCATCAAGGAACATGCAATTTGCTGGTCAGTCGCAGCCGTTGACGCGGCGCGTATTGACCAGATCAACATCTACCAGGCGTCGCGTGTGGCCATGCGCGACGCCGTTCTACAACTACTGCCTGTACCGGACCACCTCCTGATTGATGCCGTCAAAATTGATTGCGAAATCACTCAACGGCCGATCATTCATGGCGATGCACTTTCCGCATCTATTGCAGCCGCGTCCATTCTTGCAAAAGTCACGCGCGACAAAATGGTCAGCGAATGGGACGCCGTGTTTCCAATGTACGGTTTGGCATCGCATAAGGGATACAGCACGCCGCGCCATCTCGCTGCTTTGCGCGAGCACGGGCCGTCGCCGTTGCATCGCCAATCTTTTGCACCCGTCTGGAATGCGCCAGTACCGCAGGAAGTGCTGGAATTCATGCTGGAAGAAAAATCTGAGACGCCGCTTGACGAGACTATCTCTCTCAGCAATTCCGCGGATTAATCCATAGAATGCCTGACCTGAAAGATGCCTGACCCGATAACCCTGCGCGTCCTGATCATTGTGTTCGTGGCCACGCTGATCCGCTCCACGTTTGGTTTTGGCGAGGCGCTCATTGCGGTACCGCTCCTGGCGCTGAGCATTCCTATCAGAGTTGCCGCGCCGCTTGCGGTCCTGCTCTCCATCACCGTCGCGCTCGTCGTGGTCATCCAGGACTGGCGAAAGATTCACCTGCGCAGCACAGGATGGCTGCTCGCGCCTACCTTTCTCGGAATTCCTCTTGGGATCGCGCTGCTCACCAGCGTTCATCAGAACGCAGTCAAAGCTGTGCTCGCAATTGTCATCATGGCATTCTCCGCATACTTTCTTCTGAGCAAGCGGCGACCTGAATTACATGGCGATCAACACTCGTGGTTATTAAGCTGCGGATTTTTTGCCGGAGTCTTGGGAGGCGCTTACGGACTCAACGGCCCTCCCTTAGTTGTTTACGGAACTCTGCGCCGCTGGTCTCCACAGCACTTTCGCGCTACATTGCAGGGATACTTTCTGCCCGCCAGCATCGTGGCCATGGCAGGTTATTGGTATAAGGGTTTATGGACGCCCGCAATCACGCACTATTTTCTTATCTCGCTGTGGGTCGTGCTACCAACCATATTTCTGGGCAGAGTTATTAACCGCCGCCTCAGCGGAGAGATGTTCTTGAAATATATTTACGGCGGCCTGCTTTGTGTTGGGATGGTGTTGCTGGTTGAAGCAATCCGCTAGTGTAGCGTTGCAATCTGAGCGTAAGCCTTGCTCGCCTTAAGTTCGTTACAATAAATCCATGTTTCGTCTCATGTGCATTACCGCGCATCCGGATGATGAAGCGGGCGGCTTCGGTGGTACGCTGCGACTTTATGCGGAGCGCGGAGTCCGAACTTCCGTGGTATGTCTGACGCCGGGGCAGGCTGCAACCAACCGCGGCGGCGCTAAGAATGATCAGGAGCTGTCCGCAATGCGGCGCAATGAGTTCGCGGCTTCCTGCGAAATTCTAAAAGTCTCGCAGGGAATAGTCCTGGATTATCCCGACGGCAAACTCCATCGCATGGACCTTTACCACGTGGTATGCGATCTCACGCTGCGCATACGACAATTCCGTCCGCAGGTTGTAATGACTTTTGGCCCGGAAGGCGGCCTGACAGGCCACACTGATCACTCAATGGCAGGAATATTCACATCGTTGGCATTCCAATGGGCAGGACGAAATAACCGCTTTCCCGATCAGTTGAGCGACGGCATTACGACCTACCAGCCGCAAAAACTCTATTACGCAACCGCAGACTTCGGCATCCCCGGACGGCCCCCGGTGACATTGCCGCCAGCAACAGCCAGCATTGAAATTGGCAGTCTGCTGGAAACAAAGATTGCGGCATTCAAAAAACACACCAGCCAGTCTCCGCTGTGGCCGCTGTTCGAAAAAAATATCAGCCAACGCGCCAAACGGGAGCTGTTTCACCTGGTGGCATCAGTTACAACCGGACCGATTACGCAAGAAACGGATTTATTCTCCGGAGTAAAAGAAGACAGCTAACAGCAAGAATGAAAAAGCAAGCTATGTCATCCCGACGTCGAGCGTAGCGAAGACAGAGGGACCTAACGACGGTCCGGAATCTTTGCAGCGTTGACGGGGCGCGCCACTCCTGATGCCGCCGCTACCTCACCTCGGCTTAATAATGTCGCTCAACATATCCGGCTTCGATTCATCCCGCACCAGATGCGCATATTTCTGCCCGCCGTGGTAGTCAATTTTGTAGGTGACGAAATAATCGGTGTTTTCCACCATCAATTCGAGAGGCGCTGAGCTGGTCTTCCCTGCATCGAGTGCGTCGCGAAACACTTGCTCGGAATAGCGCCGTCCGTTCACTGCCACGATCTTCATTCCCGGTCCAATGCCTGCTTTGGCCGCGGGCATACCTTCAATGGTGTCAATCACGGTGCCGTTTTGATCGAGTCTCAAGCCAACAGAATATTGGGCGTCAACCTCTCTGCGCTCCTCTTCGTACGCCGCGGCCCGTTCGCTGCGGGATCCGTCATAGGTGACTTTCCAGCCGCTCTCTTCCACGCCGCCCAGTGGCGCGCCCGGCCCATGGTTGTTGAGCCGGTCCGTCCAAAATCCGCGCCAGTCATAAGGTGCAACCTGATTCAGCGCGTTCACAATGTCATCGAAGGTGTAGGTCTTCACTACTTCCGGATCGCCGTTAGGGCCGCCGTAGAACAGGTGGCAGAAGTCGTCAATGGATTTCTCACCTTTGGTCTGCTGGCGAATAATTGTGTCCACCCATAGCCAATTGAGCACATCTTCCTCGTAATAATCCAATGGGCGCCGCCAAGACTCCCATTGGCGGGGTGCATTCTGCATGGAAGGAACGCCATCTGCGGTGTCCTGCAAATTGCGCCACGTGCGCCCCGGACGATGGTCGAGCATGGCGGCGATCATCGCCAGATTGTCACGATACTGTTCCGGAGTCCGCAAACCGCTGCGTGCGCTCAGCACATCGCCAAGATAGGAAGTCAATCCTTCATAAACCCAGAGTAGATCGGTCTGCATGGGCTTTTCATAATCAGGAGTCGTCAGATCGGCCGGCCTGCGATATTTTCCGTTCCATGAATGCACGTATTCGTGAGGAAGCAATCCCATTTCCAACGTGCGATAGGTTGCGTCGGAAAGCCCCCGTTCCGCCAAGCGGCTATCGTCAGATTCATGGTGCTCCAGCCCAAAATGCGCGACATGGTCGCTCAACGTAAAGAGAAAGTGATAGTCACGGAAGTGACGCTCGCCGAATAGTTTGTACGCCTGCTCGGTCAAATCTTTGTAGTCGTCAAACACACTTTGCGGGGCTTCAAGCGCCGCGGCGCTGTCGGCAGTTATATCAAGTTCCTGATGAGGATTCTCCGCGAGCGGAACCACTTTCATGTATTCGCCGGTAACAACGGGCGAGTCCACCAGTTCGGTCAGCGATGTGGGCTTGAAGTCAATCTGCGCGCCGTTTTGCGAAGCCACCGGCAATGGCGTGGCGAATTTCCATCCTGCGGGAAGTTGCAGGCTCAGTTGATAACTCAAGTCGTCCGAGTTCCATCCGGCGGGATACAACAGCAGCGTATTCCAGCTCAGGATCGCCAGCTTGTCGGTCGCCGACGGGCCCGCCGTGTAAATTCCCTCCTCCACCGGAGCAATAAAATCCAGCGACGCTTCCACACTGGTCGCGCCTGCGGGCACCTCAACGTGGAAGGCCCACCCGTCCAGCAGGTCGCGACGCCATTTCAACTCGTGGCCATTGGCGGAGAACTTCAGTCCGGTCAGGTCTTCAATTGGGCCGGTGGGACCATGTTCGCCGGGAATCCACTTAGGGTAATAAAGAGTGAGCGAGCCGGGGGCCGCAGGGATAGTTAGCCTGGCGTGAAATATTTTTCGCGGCGCGTCAGTGGCATCCACCGACATCGTGATCAAGGCAGGAACCTTCGCGGCAGGTGTTTGCCGTGCCGATGGCTTCTCCTTGGCAAAAGTTAACGTGGCTGCGATAAGAACGAAAAGAAGGAATGAGATCAGCTGAGACCGGCGAGCCAAGCGCATGAACGCTCCTGAGAAACGCAGAGAGTGAACGCAGAAAATAAATATAACAGCATGGATTCGCAGCGTTCCATCCACGCAACGCTAAAGGACGGAATATTTCCAGACAGACTGGTCGGTTGCCTTGTTATGATCTTGCTTCGTGACATCGCATTCACAACGCGGAAAATTCATTACCTTCGAAGGACTGGACGGCTGCGGAAAAAGCACGCAACTGGGGAAGCTGGCCGCAGCTCTCAGATCGCAGGGAATGACCGTGGTGGAAACCCGCGAGCCGGGAGGCACGCAGGCGGCAGAGAAAATCCGCCAACTCCTGTTAAGCAGTAGAACTTCGCCGCTGGGGCCGAACACCGAATTGGCCCTCATGTTCGCGGCCCGCGCACAACACATCGAGGAAGTGATCGCCCCCGCGCTGGCGGCGGGCAAAATCGTGCTCTGCGACCGCTTTACCGACTCCAGCGAAGCCTACCAGGGCGGCGGACGAAGACTCGGCAGCAAGCCTGTGCTGGAGCTGCATCGTGTTTTATGCGGAGATTTGCAGCCAAACCTTACGATTTTTATGGACTCTGACGTTGCCACCAGCGTTGGCCGTGCTCGAAGGCGCAATAAAGCGCAAGCGGAGTCGGCCTCGCATCCCGCCTCCGATGAAGGCCGCTTTGAGAAAGAGAACCGTGCGTTCTTTGAACGCGTTCGCCTGGCTTATTTGGCCATCGCCCGACGTGAGCCGCGTCGCGTGAAATTGGTGGATGCGCGCGGAACGATCTCTCAGACGCACAAGAAAATCCTGGAACTGGTACAAAAGACTTTGAAGCCCGCGAAATAGTTATGCCTTTTTCGGATTTCCATGGAAACTCGGGCGTCGTTCATCGCTTGCGCGATATGCTGGCGCGAAACCGTTTTCCGCAAGCTGTGATTTTGGCTGGGCCGGAAGGCTCAGGAAAATACACTCTCGCTCTGATGCTGGCGCAGGCCATGAATTGCCTGAATCCCCTGCTCACCGAGGGATTGCCGGATTTTTGTGGCAAGTGCGCCAATTGCACGCGAATTGCACAGAGCCAGGGCTTGGCGGCGCTCTCCGCCGAGGCGGTGGAAACAAGAGAATCTCTTCGCGAAACCGACAAAAAAGAGACCCGGCTTTTTATCCAGACCCATCCGGACGTGCTCGTCATCCCTCCGGACCCTCCGCAACTGGTCATCAAAATGGACCAGGTACGGCGCGTGATTGACACGATTTATTTTCGTCCCGGGGAAGCAAAAGAACGGGTTTACATTTTCACGACTTCGGCTTTCATGAAGGAGGCCGCCAACTCGCTGCTCAAAGTGCTCGAGGAGCCCCCAGAGTTCGCCACCATTTTCCTGCTCACAGAAAATGCCGCTGAGTTTCTGCCCACGATTCGTTCGCGATCCACCATCATTACTTTGGCGCCATTGAGTGTGAATGAAGTGGAGCAATATTTGGCGCAACATCGCCCCGAATGGAAAGCACCACAACGCGCTCTGGTAGCGCGACTCAGCGATGGTGCTCTTGGCAAGGCACGCAATTTCGACATTACCGCATACGTGGCGGCCCGCGCCCACGCACTGACCATCCTGAATGTTTCTCTCCAAGGTGGGGAGCACAGTGAACTGTTCAAGGCGACGGAAACCTATCGCGCCGGGGCGGAAGGCCGCGAGAAAACAGACAATTTGCTGAAGACGATTTATTCCCTGCTCCAGGATTTATTGTTCCTGAATTCCGGCACTCCAGATCTGGTGAGAAATACCGACATTATCGGCGAGTTAAAAAAGTTGGCGGAATCGGCCGATTTTTCCTGGATCGCCACGGCGGCCGATCGTTTGAATGACGTGGAACGCGGAATGCGCCGCAATTTGTTGCGTTCGCTCTCCCTGGACGCTTTTGCCACTGCTCTGGAACGTGGTTAACCTTCCGCGTTAATCCTGCACGACTCTGGACGTCATCTCGACCGACGGCTCTCCACCCGCGATGCCTTGCGCAATGATCAGCCGTCTCGCTTCGGTACGAATTTTAGGGAGGTTCTTTCCAAAAATTGCCGCCCCGCCAATGGCTGCCACCGCGCCCATGGCCACAGTGACGGGAGCGCCCAACCGGTCCGCCAAGGCGCCCGCGAGCAGCGTGCCAAAAGGGGCCATGCCCATGAACATCATGGAATAAACTGCCATCACTCGCCCGCGCAATTCATCGGGAGACATGGCCTGAATGAGCGTGTTCGACGACGACATCTGGAACATCATGCAAAATCCCACCGGCACCAACAGCGCTGTAGACAGCCAAAAAGTGCGCGAAAAGGAAAATAGAACCAGAAATACTCCGAAACCTCCGCAGGAAAACGCCACCCACTTGCCAAGTCCTCGCATTCCCGTTCGCGAAGCGAGTGTCAACGCTCCAAGCAACGCGCCTACCCCGGTAGCACCCATCAGGATTCCTAGACCGCGCGCACCGCTGTGCAGCACGCGATCAGCAAAGATCGGCATGAGCACGACGTAAGGCATGGCCACAAAACTTACTAATCCCAACAACAGCAGAATCACGCGAATGGGCGCAGTACGGCGCACAAAGCGGAATCCTTCCATAATGTGCGCAATCGGAGAAGCCGCTGCAGCGCGAGGGGCAGCCCGGCTGATCTGCATCATCAGCAGGCCCGCAATCACCGCAATGTAGCTGACGGAATTCGCAAAAAAGCACCAGCCTTCGCCGATCTTCGCCACCAAGATTCCGGCAATCGCGGGGCCAATTATGCGAGCGCCATTGAACATGGACGAATTCAAGGCAATCGCGTTCATAAGATCTTCCCTGCCCACCATGTCCATCAAAAATGCCTGACGACCGGGAATGTCGAAGGCATTCACAACGCCCAAAAGTGCAGCGAGGACAAAAATCTCCCAGATCCGAATTCGTCCGCTCAACGTCAGCGCGGCGTAAATGCCCGCCAGAACCATGGAGCATACTTGCGTCCCGATCACCACTCGCTGCCGGTTATAACGATCGGCCACAATACCGCCGAGTGGCGCAACCAGAAATACAGGAATCTGGCTGCTAAAGCCAACAGCTCCCAGCAGTAGGGACGAACCGGTGAGACGGTAAACCAGCCACGACTCCGCAATCGTCTGCATCCACGTGCCGACCAGTGAAATTAATTGCCCACTGAAAAATAGTTGGAAATTACGATGGCGTAGTGCGCGCAGCGTGACTGGCAACCAGTTGCCCTGAGGCTGGTTCGAGTCCTGTTGGCTGGGTGCGGCTGGCGCGGTGTTGTCCTTCACTTTTACCTATGGTTTTGATGTCCGCTCACTCGTCGCCGATTCGGATTGCTGACTTCGGAGCGATTCTTTTCCACAGCATACTGCCTCTTCGTCCCCAACGCGCATCCCATGGTGACTTACTAGTGACTTTCCGGGGCTCCATAACTGGGTTAGAGTAAAACGCGATGGATGCAAACATTCAAATCGAGCGCCGCGCCGCACAACGCTTCGATCTTCAACTTCCCGTATCGTTGCACATCGCCAATGAGGGGAAAGAGAACTGGTCGCTTACGCATGATTTGAGCGCCGCGGGTACTTTGCTTTATACCGATCGCTGCCTTGAGGAGAATGCGAGCGTGGAACTCACATTCGTCATGCCTTCGGAAATCACCTTTGACGGCAACCTCCGCGTCCGATGTCTGGGAAAAGTTTTGCGCGTAACGCCTCCGCAGGTGGGTACGAACTACAGTGTCGCTATCCATTTTGAGCATTACGAATTTCTTCCCGATAAAGAAGCCTCCGCTCGCTATGCGCCGGTAGTTTCAGACGCCGTGGAACAGGAAGAACTGTCGCTAAGCTCAAATGTATTCCATCCTCGCAGTCCGCTGTCCTTTTGACCGCTTAGCTTCTCCAACTGCTGTCGCCTCTGTGGATTTTCGCCAAACTCCGCGCTGGCTCTGGCGATCAGGATGCTCTTTGTATTCTTTTCAAGCGCTTTGTTTTGCCATAGAATGACTTTGGAGAGGACATCCGTCGCGTTGTTTGTCCTTAGGTTTCTTACTGTTACGAACATTGAATCGCTGCTCTGGAGAGGCTATTACCAAAGTCACTTGGCTTGGTGTCTGTCCCTCCATAGCATAGTTCGATTAGAAATTCTTTAGAGATTGGATTTCATGCCAGGCATCGCGGTCTCCTACTTAGCGGAAGAAAAAGACCGGTTGATAGTGATCCAAAACCGGTTGGATAGCACGCAGTTGAGCCGCACCGTCTTCAGCCATGGCACCTTCCCTTCCTCTGCCACCGATCCCATTCTGCGGCAAATTCAGGATGTCCGTTCTGAGGTGGTACTCATTGATATTGACCCGAACCATCCGCAGCGGGCCATCTCCGCGATTGAATTGATTCATGCCACAACTTCTGATGTTGTGATCTTCGCCGCAGGCGAAATGACCAACCCTGCGACCATCGTTTCCGTCATGCGCGCCGGCGCTCGTGAATATCTCGATCGAAACGCCAGCACGGAAGCCATCGCCGAAGCGTTTGCCCGTTACACGGCTGCTCGCAATAAAGCTCGCGCTGGGTCAGGCCGCGCACGGGTATTCACCTTCACGAACGCCAAAGGCGGAGCGGGAGCAACCACCGTCGCCGTGAACACTGCCATCTCGTTGCAGGAGTTGCAAGGCGACGTTCTGCTGGTTGACTTTGCTCCATTGGGCCATGCCGCGCTCCATTTGAATGCGCGCCCCACCTTCGGGCTTCCTGATGCGTTGCAGAACCTTCATCGCATGGATGCATCGTTGCTCGACGGCTTGATGACCGAATGCAAAGGCGGCCTGCGTTTGCTTGCAGGATCGCAGCAGCCGTTGGCCGCAGTTCCGGCAGCAGCTGAACTCGCCCGCCTCTTCGATCTTTTGGTTGTGCACTTCCGCTATGTGGTTGTGGATTGCTCCAACCGTGTGGACCAGACGGCGCGCATGTTATGCGATCTTTCCAGTGCCATGCTGGTAGTGGCGCAAACCGATGTTGTCTCTTTGTGGAGCGCCGGGCGGATGCACACATTTTTGGAAGAGGGCGGGCAGGAGAAAGTCCGCCTGGTCCTGAATCGCTACAAGAAAATCCCCGGCTTTAGCGATGAGGACGTGGAAAAAGCCACGGACACAAAACTTCTTTGGAAGATCCCCAACAATTTCCAGGCAATCGCTCCTGCCATTGATAAGGGAGTTCCGGTAGCATTGCATGATAACCAGGAAATTGGCCGCTCTTACCGTGGCCTGGCTGCGGCCCTGGCGGGAGCAGCCTCGAATGCCGAGGGCGGCTTGGCCCTGACTCCGCAAACCACCAAACGCGCCGGACGCCTGTTGTCGCCTTTGCGCGCCGAGCGCTAATTCCTACTTTCCTGTATTTGCTTTGCTTTCCAGCGCGTCATAGATTGCGGGATTCGAACACACTTCGTAGTAGGAACGCTCGGTCCAGTGCTGCAGGGAAAAATCGCGCGGATCAATTTGCGGCATGCGGCTTTCGCGCACGATGATCTGATGGAAAATCCCATTTCCCAGCGGCACCAGCCCGTACAACAACGTAAAATCCTCGCTACCCCATAGCCGGGGAAGCTGCAGTTTGCAGGGCTCCAGGGAGATTTCCTGTTGCAGGCGCCGGAATGCAGCCTCGCTCATGCGAATTCCGTTGAGATTGTATTTCATGATGAAATCGTCAGGGCTCTCGGCGGCATCGCCATCGCTAATAGTTTGAAAAGAGTAGACGTTGAATGGACTCGATAGTCCCTCGACCGGCTTGCGCATGCGCTTATTACAGGACGACAAGCGGTCGCTTTCATTCAATGCGTCTGAAATCATGATCCGCTGTTCGCCATCCAGCAGATACATGGGCGCGGAATTTTGATACGAAATACCGATTCCCAACTCCAATGAAGGCAGCCCTGCCCGTTGCAGTAGCTCGTTATAACCACGCACAATGGCGATAATTTCCCTCGCCAGTACGCAAGTACGCCCCACCGACAAACTGGGTTCGCCTTCGTTCTCCAGCAAGGTGAGAATGATCGCGTCGCCTTCCAGGAACACCTTGCTCGCGCCGTACTTGGCCAGCAGCTTGTTGACCGGCTCGTAAAAATTCAGGCTGAAGTAAGACGCTGGATTAAGCCCGCGCTCCAGCAAAGAACGTGTCAGCTTCGTGGAATCGCGAACGTCGGCCTTCAGAATCACGTGTCCGGAAACAGCAGCTTCGGCGGGCTTTTGCTCCTCTTCCAGTAGGAACTCGTACAGAGTTCCATTCATCGAGGAAAGCTCCCGCATTTTTTCGCTGGTAATCAGGTTGACGCTGTCCAGCGCTTCATTCACCACTTCCAGACGCTGCAAGTCGCGATGGTAACGAAGGAAATCGTAGAAAAACCGCGCCGCGATCTTGGCCCGCGCAGCGCCGGAATAATTCGCCGTACGCGTTACCGCATTGCGCAAACTGTCCGTCGAAAGCCGGCCATGCTCCTGAATCAACTTTTCCACGCGCTCGCGCTCTTCCCGCGATATCAGCGCGTTCTTCAATTGCTGAATGTGAATGCGAGGCGAATACTCAGCCAGGAGCGGTACCACTTCGTAGGAAGCAATCACATGCTCGAGCACGCGTTCGCGGTCAAGCAATTCCACCCATGCTTCAAGCCGCGCCCACTGGCTGCGGCCTTCATGCGTCAGTTCATCGGGAGTTCCCTGCCCTACCAGCTGATAAGCATTCTCCGGCACGCTGAGCCAGCCGTTAACGGTGTTTTCGTCGTCTTCGGGCAAGTTCAATGAACGCAGAAACTCCGCCGCGAGCCGCTGTACATTTCCATAGCGGTTAGGGTCGTGGTCAAAGTTGCCCAGCATGATGTAGTGCTCGGCGTTAAAGTACGGATCGCGGCCGTCTTCCGTGAATACCAGCAAGTTAAGGAACAACTTATATTCAACATCCGAGCGAGTGCCAAACAGCGATTGTCGCATCCGCGTCAGGCTTTCTTTTTCTATTTCTCGCAATGTGTGGAACAGTTCCAGCCCGGCTTTGCGAAGAATCACACGCTTCGCCACCTGAAACGCCGCTACCGCTTCGCGATACTCGTGCCCTTTGCTTTGCCGGACACCTTCATAATTCTTAAGCGTCATGCGGCAACGTTCCAATATCTGCCCAAACTGCGCATTCAATTCCAGCCGCAAAAACTTCAACACCGCCAGCCGGCCAAGCACGTCAATCGTGAGATTTTTGGAGCTCTTCGCGCGATTCAGGATGGCAATAAGCAGCGATGCCAAAAGAGGTTTCAGGTCGGAAGGCTCCGTCCTAGGCTTGGGACGGTTTTTAACCGGCCCACCGCCGGCAAACTGCTTTCCGGAAGGGATCTCCGATATCTCCGCCGCCAGTAGTCCGCTCACATTTCCGTGCAAAATCACCAACCGCGCAAGCTGCTGCCTCATCTGCTCTGCAAAGCGTGGGCTCAGGTGGACATCGTGGCGCAAGTTGTCCACACCAACCTGCAACCCTTCCAGAATGAGATAAGGGTTATAGGTGCTCAATTTAGGAGGGAGTGGCTCCTCCGTCGAGCCCCCGAGCTTGAAGATGGGGATACGAGGCATGGTGAATGGAGCACCCGCAAATAATTGACTATGCTCCATTTCGAGCCTAGCATCGGTCGCTCGCGTCCCAAAGTTACCCAAGTTATGTCGAGAGGACGTAGTGAGAATCTGGGTATATAAAGAATGGGCAGCCCGGGTTTCAGGCTGCCCGGCCCTAAAAGCCTTAAAAACTCAGGTTTGCTTTGAGTTGGATCATTCGTGGCGAAGCGTCTCCATTCAGGAACGACCCCAGAAGGCTGGTGGGAACGCTGACCGTTCTCGTGATCAGCCCGAATTGCGAAGGACTTCCGATATCGCCAAGCGGCTGATCGAAGTTGGGGTGGTTGAAAAGATTGAAGAATTGCAGACCTACTCCAAACTCTCCATTTTCGCCCAATGGCACTTTGAAGTTCTTCATGACGCTTAAATCTGTATCGAAGAAATCAGGGCCATACAACTGGTTTCGGCGCTGGTCGCCGAATCCGGTAGTCGCGGGACTGAACTGCGCCGTGGTAAAGCAAGGTGTGCTCACCGCGTTGCTGCTGCAACTAAGCGGCTGGCCAGCGGGATAGTTCCCCAGCACGCTTGTTCCGCCAGGAGCAGTCTCGCCATAGTTAAATCCGCCCAGCACGCCTTCGGTCGCCGAGTCATAAGCGCTAAATGGCAAACCGGTGCGGAAGAAGATAGTTCCCGCGACGGTCCAATTGGCGAGTTGGCCAACCCAGCCATGAAATTTCGGCGTATTCCACACATAATTCATGCTGAAATAATGCCGCACGTCATAATCCGCGTTGCCGTAATTCTGCCGCAGGTTGAAGGGATTTTGCGGATTCACCATGCTGATGTTGGTGATGGGAAACGCTCCAAAGGGCAGAAAACCGCCGTTGGAAATTTCATCCAGCGCGTGGCTCCAGGTGTAATTCGCCTGAATTTGAAATTCAGAGAATCGAGTGGTCAACGAGGCCGTCATTCCGTTGTAATTGGAAACGCCGTCGCTCTGCACTTCCGTGACGACTCCAAAGCGCGGATCCATCGGAGTCAACGGCAGCCCGGCAAATGGAGTTGTAATGCCCAGCTGCGAAGCGCACGTTGGCGAGTTGATGGAAAAAGAGAATGGAAGCGGGACCAGATTGCAATAAGCATTCAATCCCGCATTTTGTATCGGTTCGTGGATGCCATGATTGCCCACATACCCTAGAGAAGCGGTCGTGTGGTTCCCCAATCCTTGCTGAACTTGCAGGTTCCATTCCTGGTATTGCGGCGCGCTGGTGCTGCTTGCCACGTTAAACAGGTTTGGGGGCAGAAAGCCAGGGACTGTGGCGCTGATGCTGGCGAGCGTCCCACCGGAAGCAAATGCGTTGTTAAACGCCACATTGGCCGCCGAAGCGAGCGCGGGCTGATTTCCTGCCACGGCTGGCGAAAGAGGCGCCAGCCCAGCCGAGAACTGGTTGTTCAGCGGTGGATTTCTCAAAAAATTGTCCGCCACCGTTCCGGGAAAAATGTCGGCGAAAATTCCAATTCCGCCACGCACCACGGTGTCGGTCCCCACGCCTCGCGGCGTCCATGCAAAACCCAGACGCGGCTCCCAAATAATGTTGGTTGTGTCAATCAACGCCTGCCGCAATCCCGTTTGGATGGCTTGGTTGTAGGGTTCGTTGGGATCGTGGGAAATGGAAGCGAAGGACCTGTCAAATCGCGCGAAGCAGTCGGTCACGCAAATTGGATTGGAGTTGTGCTCGGCCCGCAATGCCAGCGTGATCTTCAGGTTTGGCCGTGCCGCGAAATCGTCCTGCGCGTACAAACCCAGTCCGTAAAGCGCGATTGGTTCGGTCGCTCGCGTCGGGAAGTTTTGGACATATGTGCTTCCCATTCCCTCGAAGAAATTGGCCAGCGTTTCTCCGCCGCTCAGTCCAATCGAACCTTCCTGCGGATCATAGTCGGTAATGTCGTTACGCCGGAAGTTGACCCCGAACTTCAGGTTATGTTTGCCCAGAACTCGGGAGTAGTCGTCGCTGATTTGATATTGGGTTGAATTGCGGCCTTGCGGGAAAACGCTGTTTTCTCCTCCCAGCAAAGCAAACGCGCCGCCGGAAAATGCCAGATTGTACGGAAATGCGGCCAGCGATGCGCTCAGATTTGGCGGGCTGAAAATCGCGCTGTACCACGCACCGGAAATAATGAGTTGATTTACCGCGTTTGCGCTGAAGGTATGCGTCTCGTTCAATTGGCCTTCGTACTGCGGCTGGATACTCTCAGCATTGAAAACTGAGTTGATGGGATCCGTGTAGGTAGCTTGCACGCCGTGGTCCGTACGGAAGTGGATGAATGCGCGGTCCTTGCTGCCGATATTTTGGTCAACGCGCGCCGTTAGCAGCCACTCGTTCGTCGCGTTCGAGGCCGTGGATTGGAATTGCAAGGCACAAGGAGAGGCCCCCAACAACGGATCGGCAAAGCTTCCACATCCTCCGCCCGCCAGCGAATTTGTCGCGCGGTCCGCTCCGGGAGCGCCATGGTAAAGGTTGAACATTTGTTGATAGAACGGAACGGATGCCGGGCTCGCCGAAGCAAGATTCGCCAGCGTGGCGGCCTCAAACTGCGGACTGGGAATATTCACCGGCTGGCTGGTCGGAATGATTAGCCGCAAACCTTCTGTGTTGAGAAAGAAAAATGTGCTGTCCTTCCTGATGGGCCCTCCCACCGATGCCGCCCATTGATTGGCATTGTCAAACGGCCGCGGCGAACCCAAATTGTTGTTAAACCAATTGTTGGCATTCATTGTCCTGCCGTTCCAGAAATACTGCGCGTTTCCGTGCCAGGTGTTCGCGCCGGACTTGCTGACGTAATTCACATTCGCGCCGCCGAGCTGTCCGTATTGCCCTGAGTAACCATTACTCACCACTGACACTTCCTGCACGTCGTTCTGCCCGAGCAGCAGGTTCGTGGCGCCAGAATTGTTCAGATTGAAAAACGGATCGTTCTCATTCATGCCATCCAGCGTGAACAGGTTTGAAGTTCCGGGCAGGCCGTTGATGGGCGAGTTTCCATACCCCGATTGAGTGTTCATCACCGCTCCAGGTGCGGTTTGCACCATGTAGCTCAAATCCCCACCCGGATTGGGTACATTCTGCACCTGACTTTGCGTAAAGGTAGTGGAAAGATTGCCATTGTCGGCTTGCACCACCGCGCCTTCCGCAGAGACTTCGATCTTTTCTCTACTTGAAAAGACAACCATCTTCAAATCCACGGTCGTCGCTTGTCCGACGCTGACCACCGCATTACCTTGCGCCGTTTGAAAACCGCTGGCCTCTGCAGACACCACATAGCTTCCGGGTTTCAGCAGTGAAAATCGGAAAGTTCCATCGGCATTCGTCTTGGTGGTTTGCGCCTGGCCTGTATCGGAGCTTTTCAAATTGACCACGGCCTGAGGTATGACCGCGCCGCTGGGATCAGAAACAACTCCGGTAAGATCGCCGGATATTACCGACTGCGAAGCCGCTGGCATGGCCAGAAAAATGGCAAATGCCAAGGCAAAGGGGAGCAATAACGAGCGTAATGACGACATAACTGACTTCCTCATTATTTTTGAATTCGTCCTGTTTTCGCCCGGCATTGATGCCGCCGCGAAGTTTCAGGCGTTGGTTCTGACGTACTCTCAAGCGCTGCTCTCCCCAGCAGCCCCGAAAGTGTCGTAAGTGGCTTAGGAATTGCCTAGGAAGGAAACGGTATGGCCTTAGAAAATACAAACGACACTCGTCAAAAGTGCTGCAAGAACCGTGCCAAAATTCGACGAAACAAAGACAATGCAAACATTGCGCTTATGACACCGCAGACATCAGATCGACGGGAGTCCTACGCAATCACGAATATGATTTCCTGGAATCGGTAGAAGTTGAACGGCTTACCTAGAATGGTACGTACATTAATTACCGTACATTACTGAGCCGCACCCCGGATTTGCGCTATTGCTTGCAGAAGAGAGCTGTTGGTAGTAGGAGCTGCTGCAAACGTCAGGACCAGCATGAGCAGCCCAAAAAGGGCAAGGGCGCGGCGTCCCTTCAGAGGAGGGAATTCCGGCACCGAAGGATGGCGCATTCCTGTCAAACTCAGGAGAACTGCCCACAGGAGCCACCCCGCCCAGCAGTAAATCGCCAGCACCAGAAGCACCGCAATCGCCGCCCAGGAAACACTCCGATGAGCGCGCGGCGCGAGCGCATAAACAATGTGCCCGCCATCCAGTTGTCCTCCCGGTAACAAATTCAGCGCAGTGGCAAACATTCCAATCCAGGCGGCAATTGCCATGGGATGAAAATAGATGCTCTGCAACGCCGCCGCTCCCACATGGGGCGGAAAGAAACGCGCCGCAAGGTGAAAGATCAACGGATACCCTAGCTGCGCATCGGACGCAGGCAGCGGCGCTCCAATGTGCGACATGGGCAGCGAAATCACGAGAGCCAGCACCGCGACCACAAACCCGGCAATCGGCCCGGCGATGCCAATATCAAATAATCCCGTGCGCGAACGGATTTGCGAGCGAATGCGAATGAACGCACCCAGCGTGCCAAACAAAGTAGGCGCGGGAATGAACAACGGTAACGTCGCTTCCACTCCGTAATACAGGCAGCCCAGATAGTGCCCCATTTCGTGCGCAAACAGAATCAGCATGAGCGTCGCCGCAAACGGGATTCCCAGCAACAGGCGCGAGGGTTGCGCCAGCACCCAACCTACGGGAAAGAAACTAAACGCCTGGTCGTTAAATAAAAAGGCTGGAGAGTTGTGGAGAAAATTAAACTCAATTCGCGCGCCGACCACCAGCGTCGTGAAGATGGTGAGCAACAGCATGCAACCGTAAAGCCAGTAATGCTTTTTCCGCGGCCGAACAATCGTCACTTTTATGGGAGGAAGATATTCCGTTGCGGGCGGGGCGGAGGGTACGAGATCAGACATCAAAATTCCTGAGACTTATTATCCACAATCAACGGAAGCATTCGCCTGCCAGCGGAAAATCGGAAGAAGTCGTTCGTTCTCAAAGGTCCCAACAAGCGGGTCACAACCAATATTGCCATCAAATTCGCGGTAGCCGCGAAACTCAATCAATCGACTGCAATTCCTTGCCCGGCTTAAAGCGCACGGCCTTGCCCGGAGGAATGGAAACTTCCGCACCGGTGCGTGGATTGCGCCCAATTCCGGTTTTGCGTGGACGCACGTTGAACACGCCAAATCCCCGCAGCTCAATGCGATCGCCCTTGGCCAGCGCCTTCTTCATGCTGTCGAAGACAGTTTCCACGGCGACTTCGGCCTTGCTCTTGGTAAAGCCGGAGCCCATCTTTTCGCAAACTTCGTTGATAATGTCGAGCTTGATCACGGTGGCAAACCCCCGAGCGGAATCAAATCCCACCAAGTGATTGATGCTAAGGAACATAAGGGAGATTGTCAACGGCCCCCATTGTCCCGTAAGATGCTGGCACCTCAGTTTTCACCAG